>Ga0302321_100002432_pt1 | contig 15969 bp, 12 predicted proteins | sample Fen_T0_1_FD_202505 | JGI IMG/M metagenome (GOLD analysis project Ga0302321, IMG submission 202505) | Peat permafrost microbial communities from Stordalen Mire near Abisko, Sweden - Fen_T0_1 | ecosystem: Environmental > Terrestrial > Soil > Wetlands > Permafrost | place: Sweden: Abisko...
AGTTATAATACCAATGAAATGGCCTCACCCCGATAGCATTGCGATTTGCGTCATCCTCGTAACGCAGCGTCCGTGTCGTCCCAGTTCCATCAACAAAAACGAATGCGTAGGTATTGAGTGGAGGCGCTGCTGTCCTCTGGGTGGTTAGGTTATTTCGAAATGCAGTGATGTAGATCGAATTTCCCCAGGTGGAATCGGCGGAGAATGCAAAACTCTCGTTGCCCTCGAACAATTCGTAATGTGGCGTGGTGAAATGCGACGCATTGAGGCCGACCTCGTTCATGTTCGGGTAGCTCGAGCCCCAACCATCCTGCATATAATTATAGCCGATCACATTGCCACCGCCAGTGGCGCGCATAACCATAACCTTGTTGAAGTTCCAGGAAATGCAGTTTTCGACCAGATTGTCCGCAGCGTAGAAATTAAGATCTATTCCATAGCCGGCACCGCCGGGATTCGCCCATGCAGTGGAGTGGACGTAGGAGTCCCGAAGCACACAGCGGAAAGAGCCATTCATGCTGACGCCAGATCCACTGCTTTTGTCACTCTCCACGTTTTTTACCCAGCAGTACTTCACGCCGCCGAGCGAAATATTGCCACCACCGCTGCTGTCCGTGATCGAGGTGGCAACATAAAGATCTTCAATTCCGACCCACTGGATGGGCGCGGTTATGGGTAAGGCTTTGTCGCCCTTCCAATAGCGGGCCAGCTGCGATTGGTCAGTGACCCGGAAGTCCGCATGGAAGGAGGTGGTGAATGTGATCGTGTTTCCACTGATGGACGCGATCTCCATCACCTGGCCGATGGGGCGATCATATTCACAATACCAGCCGCGCGAGTCGTCCTTAGACGGGCCGCCGCCAGGCGACCTGCCTGGATCAGGATTCCACCACGACAAGGAGTTTGTGATATGGTCGATGGCGACAAGTTCGCCAACCACCAGTGCCACACCCGAAGGCGGTGCACTTTTCAAGGTGACGGAGTTAGTTTCCTTCAGCGCATCCGCTGCCAGTGCCACCTGGTCGCTCAGCAGATGCTCGCCGATGGACAACACAGCGGTAAAGGTTACCCCGGTCTGTTGCACCAGCTTCGTTTTGTCCGGCCCGGAACCACGCAGCGTGATATTTGATTTCGTGATATACAAACCTGAGGTGATTTTGAAAGTGCCGCTTCCGAGCAGGACCACTTGATTGTCCGGGCAATTGTCCAAGGCATTTTGAATCGTTGCAGTGTCGTCGCCTCCCGACGGCGTAATTGTTTTATAGATCGTCGTCCGGCTGGGGATGTTGCCGACTGCGTTTAGTCCGGGATTCCAGACCGTCGCACGATCAGCCGGCAACGTAAACGTATCAGCTGCGTATGCAGGAGCGACAAAACCGGCGATCGGTAAAGCAAATCCAAGTAAAGAGAAGGCGGTGCGGATTTTCATGAGTGCAGAGATAGGTCGTCGGAAAAGGCTTGGGTTTCTATCGAGTGGTTTGAACGAGGTGATGCAGGTCGGTTGATGGCCGCGTAAATGTGGCGTGGCCGTGCTTCTTCGTTAAGGGGTCCGGTGAACAGCCCAAAAGACTGCGTTTATTCACACGTTTGCAGAATACAGGTTTTACTGCTGCTTTACGCCACCGCGATTGTATTGGTATTCTGGTTTTGGCTTTATCCCGTTATCCAGAGCAGCCGTCTCTTATGGAAACACTCAAACAATGAACCCGACGATTAAGGACGTGGCTCGTGCCGCTGGTGTGCATTATGCGACCGTATCCAGAGCGCTGCGTGGCATGCAGCATTCGCAAGCGACGCGGGAGCGTGTGCGGAAAGCCGCCGATCGCCTGGGGTATACGCGCAATCCAACCTTTTTCGCGCTCTCCGGTCGGCACACACGTGCGGCGGTTTCGTTGCAGCGAGAGTGCATAGCGATGATCAGTAATCGCTCGCCCGAGGAAGGTTTCTACAAACTGTTCCCGCACTATCGGCTCTTGGCTAAAGGCGTGATCAGCCAAGCGGCCGTACTCGGGTACGAATGCGATTTGCTCTTTTTGGATCGAGGGCGCCATGATTCGAAATCGCTCTATCGCTACTTGAAGCGAAACAAGATTCGCGGCCTTGTGCTGGCCGCGCTTGAGCCGGACCGGCGTTCGCTTGAGCTACCGTGGGATGAGTTCTGTGTGGTCAAGATCGACTCCCAGCACATCAAGCCGGCCTTCACCTTTGTCTCAGTCGATCAGTTCCACTACACGCGTTTGGCTTTCGAGAAAATGTGTGACCTCGGCTATCGTCGCATTGGGCTCGTCGTGGGTTCGGAGGATGAGCGGGCGACAGGGGATTTGCACACAGCGGCTTTTCTGCTCGCACGAGCAGGGACGCCGCTGAAGGACTGGGTCAATCCATTCTATCTCGCACCTGGTTTTGGCACGCCACAGGCCCGCAAGGCACTCGTGCCATGGTTACAACAAGAAAAGCCAGATGCCGTCATCAGCAACTGGACGCAAATCTGGCAACTGGTTCGACCCTTTAAAGGTGCAAACGGGCAGCCCGTAGCAACCGCTGCCATGTGCATGCTCACCCACATACGTGCCCTTGCTGGCATTGTCGGCGATCTGCAGCTTGTCGGGAAGCGCTCGGTTACTTCCCTGGCAAGCCTGCTGCAGACTGGCCAATACGGGACTCCTAGAATTAAAACCAATACATATATCCAGGGGAAATGGCACGATGGCCCCTCCGCTCCCTCTGTTACTGCAGGCTTGAGTAAAACCTAAACTATAGTTCGGCCACAGATGACTCCCCGGACAAAATCAGCAAAGACGCTGCACTCAGTGACCATGGCTGACGTTGGCCAGCAGGCCGGCGGCTACCATCACTCGACGGTTTCCCTCGCGTTACGCAACCATCCCGGGATTTCCAAGGCCGTGCGAAAATTGATTCAAGAAACGGCAAAGCAGTTGGGATATCGCCGTGATCCGATGCTGGCTGCCTTCAACGAATATCGAACACAAGGCCAGGTGCGTAAGACTCGGCCGGTGATTGCGTTTATTGCAAATTTCCCGTCGCTGCACGGCTTGGAGGCATCTGCGGCCCACCGTGCCATGTTGAAAGGCGGAAGTGTGATTGCGCGCATGCTCCATCACCGACTGGAGTTTTTCCCCCTCGATGAAGAGGTCATGACCGCGAGGCGACTGGATGTCGTACTCCATGCACGTGGCGTAGAAGGGTTGGTTTTTGGAGGGATGAATTCATCGGCCTCGCCGTTGGATTTCACTTGGAGCCGTTACAGCACGATCGGAATTGAAGGCGCTGGCCTGGACTTGTTTGGCCACTTCGTTGAAGCGGCATTTCTTGAAGGAGCTCGGACCGCAATCAGAAGAATCACTGAATTGGGTTATCGGCGTATTGGCCTAGTGACAATCAGAGGGAAAGAAACAAAACGTTCCATGCTTATCCAGGCTGGAGTCCTGTGCGAACAAACGTTGCTGCCAGCTGATCGAAGGGTAACACCATTTGAATTAACCGAGACGACATCGGAGTCTGAAGTGCGGCAGTGGCTTTGCCGGTTTAAAGTAGATGCGGTTCTCACAAGCCAGATTGCTTGGCGGAAACTCACGGTATTGGCCGGTCGTGTTCGCATGCAAACCTTGGGCTGGGCTTGCACTGATGTTGTCGACTCTACTCACGATGTGGCTGGAATCGAAGTAGATTACGAAGCCTTGGGGGCGGTGGCTGTCGAACAAGCCGTTATGCTCATGCGTGTCTATAAACGCGGTTTACCTGACGAAGCCTCGATCACTTTTGTCCCTATTACCTGGCGTGATGGAAGTACGCTCCCTTTCCGAGGGCTGTGATTGCTGGCCGTGGCCGCCGCCGCGAATCGTACACTCGAAGGTCGTGGGACGACCAGGAAGGTTACCGATTCCATGAAGCGAAGGCAAATACGGGAGCGCCTGCTTTACGGATTTGACCAGTGGCGCGGTGGTAAGGCCGATCAGTTTGCTTAACTGCTTGTTGTCGTCAAAGAGTGCACGCCGCGAGGCCCCGATGTCCCAGTTGGCGCGATTGGGCGAGTACGGGCGGGAAGGCTGCCTTTCGGCAGGATGTCGCGGTAGGCCGTCTTGGGAAGATTGTTATAGGGGATGTTCTTTCCGGTCTGGCGTGAAATCTCCGCAGCGAGCTCCTAAATCTGGCCAGCTTTAGCCGAACCCGAGCACCAATTAGAGTCAGGCTGGGCTTGCCCACATTGAGCCTACCTTCGATCACAAAGTATTAAGTCCAATTCTCAAATGACGTTGGTATGTAACGCGTACCTGAAGCGGAGCAAACTTTGCACATTGTATGTGCTTGGAGTTTGGTTGTGGCTAGCGCAAAAACGAGTGTCGTGGAGTGGATCCTAGGGTGCCGCACCGGCCGTGTAGCGGAGCGGAGTTGCAGTGATCGTGAAGCCCGGCAACGTCATGGGCATGAATCGATTTTCTCCCGCCGTGCTGGGTCTCGTGATCGCTAACTCTGCTGTGTTTGTGGCGGGGCTCTTCATGCCGCAGGGTAGCGAGTGGTTCGTCGAACACGGGGCGTTCTGGTATACGGCGAATTCCAACTTCGCGCTCTGGCAGGCCGTGACCTACATGTTTCTGCACGGCGGAGTGGGGCACATTTTGTTCAATATGTTCGCGCTGGTGTCCTTTGGCGTGGTTCTGGAGCGGCAGTGGGGCACGCGTCGGTTTCTTATCTTTTATTTCCTGTGCGGCGTGGGCGCGGCGCTCGTTCACAACGGGGTGAATGCGTATCACTTCGGTGTGCTTCAGGAGCGCTTGGTTGCGCAAGGGCTGACCCCCGACACGATCCGCGAGGTGCTCGACACCGGGCGCGGCGCGATTCCGCCGGGTGCGGAGATCAAGGCGAATCTGGTCGCACTCTACGGGATCTATGCGGTGCCGATGCTCGGGGCTTCGGGTGCGATTTACGGTGTGCTCGTCGCGTTTGGCCTGCTCTACCCGAATGCAAAACTCGCGCTGATGTTTATCCCTGTACCGATCGCAGCGAGGATTATTATCCCTGTCCTACTCGCGCTCGATCTTTTGTCGGGCGTCACTGGTTTTTCTCTCTTCGGCGGCGGCATCGCGCATTTCGCCCATCTCGGCGGCGCGCTGATCGGATTCCTCCTCATGCTATTCTGGCGCTGGCAGACACAGCGCGATCAGGCACGGAGAGAAGCCGGAGGTTAGGTTTGTTGGAGAATCGCGGAAGCACGGAAGAGCTGAAGCGCTGAATTGGTTTCTGTGCTTTCGTGATCTGATCGGAAAAGTTCCACGCAAAGACGCAAAGAAGCCAGGGAAGTGAGCGCAGAGAACTCCGGGGTGGAACGTACAGTTCCTTGTGCGTTGGTTCGGGTGATTGGATGGTACTGAATGTTATTCAAACCGAGCGTGCGAGAGGGTGTCGCTCGCTCCACCTTTTGATCATGCCAACGCCGGTGAAGCAAGGAGGAGCCTGCAGTCCCTTGCAGGCTTGGTTTAGCTTAGGCGATCTCTTGTTTCCATTCCATCATTGCCTCAGTGAGCTGGGTCGATGTATCGGAAAACGCACTACCGTCGGCGAGACTGTCAGTTGCTTTTTCCTTTTCACCGTTGAGCGCCAACTCAAGGACGTTCGCGGCTTCGCGATGAAAACAGGCATGAAGGTCTTTCACGTTCTGGCACCGCGGGGAGTTTTGCATCCCCTCCGGCAGGCCATAAAGCCACTTGCCGAAAGCGCATTTGTTGTCGGCTGCGGCAACTTCAGGCGTCACGTCTGATTGGCCGGTGTCGATGGCCGATTTGAGCCGGTTTTTCCAAATCCCATGGGCACCGACCGCCTTGTTGATTTCTTCGACGTTCGCGAGACTGGCAGCGGTCGACGTGCGACCGCGATACCCATCGAATGACGAAGCTTGGTTGTCACGGTCGTGGTTGACGCCGTTAGACGTGGCGGCGGGCATGTTTTGCCGCATAGGGCGTGGGTCGGTTCTGGGCTGTTTTCGGGCGCCCATGCTGGCGCGGGTTGCGCCGGACGGAGTTGCCCGATCTTGCGTTGTTACCGTGTCATCGCTGCTGCCGTTCACCAATCGTATCAGCTCGGCGACATTGTCATGCATCAGCTGGGCTTGGGCGTTGAGTTCTTCTGCTGCGGCTGCGGTTTCCTCAGCGCTGCTCGCATTGCCTTGGGTTACGGTATCCATCTGCACCACTGCGGTGCCCACCTGACTGATGCCCTGGTCTTGTTCAAGGGAGGCCGTGGCGATTTCCGCGACGAGCGCATCGACCTGGCGGGCTTTTTCAACGATTTGGGCGAGCGACTGCGCGACTTTGTTCGAGATTTGAACTCCACGTTCACTCTTCTGGATCGCCTCTTCAATTTTGCCGGCGGTCTCTCTCGCGGATTGGGCCGAGCGATGAGCGAGGCTGCGTACTTCGTCGGCGACGACGGCGAAGCCCGCTCCGGACTCGCCAGCACGGGCCGCTTCGACTGCGGCGTTTAGGGCGAGGATGTTGGTTTGGAAGGCGATCTCGTCGATCGTCTTGATGATTTTAGAGATTTCGCCTGAGGATGCTTTAATGTCATCCATGGCGGACTTCATGGTTTCCATGTCGCTGCTGCCGGTTTCGGCGGCGCTGCGGGTTTGGCTGGCCAGTTCCTTGGCCTTTTGAGCGCCCTCGGCATTGCGCTTGGTCATGCTGGACACTTCCTCCAGCGAAGCACTGGTTTCCTCGAGAGACGCGGCCTGTTCGCTCGCGCCATCGGCCAACGACTGGCTGGAGCCAGAGACTTGGCCTGCCGCCGCAGCGACCTGAGCCGCTCCGTCGTTGAGCGATGTGGCAAGGTTCGTTAATACACGTTTCAGACCGATCACGATCACACTGGCCAGAATAATACAGAGCACGACGACAACGGCCGACAGGCTGCTGGTGATGAGCGTGGCCCGGGCCGCTGATTGTTTGGATCGCTCGCTGGAGTTATCCGCATCGGTGATGTTGAATTGAACCAATTTGTTTACGACGACCAGGTAGGCATCGTAGGCGGGATGAACGGTGGAGGAATTGAAGGCCAGAGCCTCTTCTGTTTTATTGGCCCGGGTGAGCTCAAATAGTTTGTTTCGCGTAGCCACGTAGTTGTCCCGGACCTGCTCCAGTTGGTTGAATAATGCCCGATCCGTTTCGTCGCTGATCTCTTTTTTATATTCCTCCATCGTTTTGAGGATGTCGGCACGCATTGCGCTGATCTCGTCCTCGTAGCGTTTTCTCTCTTCCGGTGTCTTGGCCAGTAGATTGCCCAGTACTTTGATCTGGATGTCGCCGACCTGACCTTTGATTTTGGTGATTTGGACTAGGCAAGGGACAATGTCCTCATCCATGAACCTCGCCTCTTCGCTGACTTGTCGGGACAGAATAAAGGAAATGATGGCCGAACACGTGACCAGCACGAGCGGGAGAGCGAAACCGAAGATGATACGTTTTCCAATGGTCCAGTTCTTCATGAATTGATACGTTATTCCGTTGGCGCCTAGGCGTTTTGCCGCGGGGTCTGTTACCTCTACGGCTCACCTCGGCCGTTCTTTAGTTCTGGAACGATCTTCCCGGCGGAAAGGTTTTAGGAAGACTGAGACTCGGTGGAAAGAGGGTGGATGGATTCGGCCGGATCCCGCGGTGAGTGTTGGTCTAGGATCAACGGGGGCTATCCGACAGGAGCATCCGATTGGGTCGGCGGTACGGTTTACCTTTTCATGCATGCCACCCAATGCCTCAGTGCGGGGTGAAGGGTGGTTCCCCTCACGGCTTGAGGCCGAAGTAGAGGCCGCGGCCGAGCGCGGCGAGGGAGACCGAGGTGTGGGACTCGTCCGGGAAAAGAGCTTTTTCCACCTGCAGGCTCGTCGGGTTGACGATAGCGAGCCGGTCGGCGAGGTCCATGGCGTTGTCGATCATGCGGCTTTGGTCCGTCATTTTTCGGATCAGATTGGGTCCCCGGTACTGCTCGTTTCCGGCGGCGGTGATGAGAACGCGCAGCCGGAGCTGACCGTCTTTCACGTGTTTGATGAAGGCTGCCTCGTCCTTGAGCACGGCACTGCCGTTAAACCAGATGGAAGGACTAGCCGAGATGTAGGCCGCGTAGGCCTCGGGATGAGTGAACAGCTGGCGCAGCACCATCAATCCGCCCAACGACTTGCCGTAGAGAATCTGCCTCGCGGGATCGACCGCATAGTGCGCGTTGATGAACGGCCGTATCTCCTCGTCAAGTACACGCAGATAGACATCGCCACCACCACACTCACCGGGTTTGGCCCCGGGTGCTGACCACGGTGTCAGCTCGAAGGAGCGGCGCTGTTGGATCTGGTCGTTGTCATCGGTGGGGAAGCCGATTCCGACGACGATGACAGGGCCGACCTCGTAGGAGCTTTCCGTGGCGTTGATCGATGCCGGGGCGAAATACCAATTGCCATCGATCACATAGAAGACCGGGTAGCGCTTGCCTGGTTCGGCTTTGAAGGGCGTGGAGACGAACACGCGGTAAGTCTCGCCGTTGATCCGCGACTTGATGTCGTATTGCTTCGCCCGTGGAACGGTGGCGTTTGATTCGGCAATCACTTGGGTTTCAGGGGCGTCTGCCGCCCGGGCCATGGTGCCCGGAGCGAGGGCAAGTGCGCAGAGAAGCAGCAGTCCGAAGCAGGGGTGGTTTGTGCGGCGGGTGGTTGAGGTCATGGGCCGAAAACGCCGCGGTGGCGCCCGTGATTGGACCCGCAGCTTTCGCCTACTCACATCCTCTCGAGGCAGGCTGTCAACGCGCGAATGGGAAGCGGTTACACTGGTTCGGCGGATCGCAGCGGGGTCGACAAAGAATGCAGGAAATGCGCAGGAACTGGTCGATGACGGTCACGTACCGCGAGGCCGGGCTAGCGACGATGTCTTTTGGCGTTACGAGTATCTCACTGTTTTGAGATAACCCAATCCAGTCATGGTAGGGAACTTTTCCGGTTTCTTGGGGTAAAATCGGAATGCGTTTTTCTCGTGCTTGGAAATGTGCGGTGTTGGCCGCGTGGGTGGCCGGGTTGTCCACGCTGGCTTATGCCGAGGGTGTCTCGGCCGAAGTGGTGCCCGGTACGACGGGGCGGCCTGCTCTGCTTAACGATGCGTTTAATGCTTTGGTCGAAGATCAGTGGCGCTGGGCGTACACCGAGACCAACACCGGCGGAACCGATGGCAAGGCGGTCGGCGAAACGAGTTTTCGCGTCGATCCCTCGGCGACCTATGCGGATCAGCGCAAACCACTCAAGATCCGTGGAAAGACTCCGACGGGAAAACAATTGAAAGAGGCGGCCGACGAAGGAGAGCGCGCAGCGAAGCGGCGTCACGACCAGCAGGAGAAAGTTCCTGCGGCACCGGTGGAGGAGGAAAAATCGAAGGTGCGTCGCGCGGACGAGGTTCAGCTCTGGATCAACGGGCAAAGAATCACGCCCGAGATCGATCGCGCGAAGGTCGTGAAGGAAGACGAGGTCAGCGTGACTTACGAAGTGCCGATGCATGCGGAGGGCAAGGGCGACGCCAGCGCGATTTTTGACAAGTTCGAGCTCACTGCGCGCGTCAATAAGGGGAGTCACCAATTTGAACATGCGACGATCCGGCAGCGTGCGCCCATGCGGGTGAAGCTGATCGCAAAAGTCACTGAATCCCTCCTCGAGTTCGAGTTCAGCACACCCGACCCGCGTTATCCCTCGGTGCTGACGAAGGCCATCGCCGACGCCCATGTCAGGCTTCTCTTCGGGAAGGATCACGTCATGCACAGCGAAATGGTGCGCATCGAACTTCGGCATGTGACACCGTATGACGAACGGTTCGGGGTGAAAATGGGGCCGACGCGAACGATAGAATTTTGAGGGCCGGTTGAGTGCGGTGTTCAGTGTTTGCTCGGTGCCGTCTGCTCTGGCGGCCGAAATAAAGCTGAGCTCCAAGAATTCTTTGAGGCCGATTCAAAGACGTGACGCCTTTGAATCGGTTCGTGTGTCTGCCGTCAGGCTCTTAGATTATGGACGACCATCGATGTCTCCTGGGGTGGTGTTTTAAAACCACCCTTGATGCCCTTTTGGAATCGCGGGAGCAGTATCTCGTCGCGGAATTTTCCCCAGCTCTTTTTTGAGTCGTGCACGGCCACGATCGTCCAGCCGCCGTCGGTCGGGCCCGCTGTGTGGAAAATCTGGCCCTTTGGAAGAACGTTTTTGCCGGGATGCAGCGCAGCGATCGACGCGGCATATTGCTTCTTTGTGCCGCCGGGAAAGTGATGAATGATGGCGAAGGGTTTTGTTTTTGCGGGCATGATGTGATTTTCCTGAGGTTAATGGGCGAGCGAACGGTTAGAATAGGTTGCTTATGGAAACGGGTCAACGAACGGGACGTTTTAAACCGACGTCCTAAAAGACCACTGGTGGTCGAATCTGCCTCCGAGTTACGGCCGTGCTGGTCGTCAAAAAAGGAGACAGTTTGATCCTTGGGGTTGGCCGCGTTGTTCGATTCGTGCGTGGGGTGAAGGCGTCAGTTGAACCGTGGCTCCTTTGGATTAGTTTGATGGATGAGGGGCGCTCCTTCGACCGCTCCATTCCAGCGCTTGCATTGATCGGCTGATTTAGGCTTCGTCGCTGTATGTTGCGCTGGTTCCTTGCAGTACTGCCATTGCTTACTCTCTGCCTGCGGCTCTTGAGCGCGGAGCTTGAGCCGATCCGTCCGGGTCCGTTTGCCGTCGCCTGCACCAACCTGGAAGTGACGCCGCAGGACAGCGGGCCGATGTTCGACTTTCTCAACGGCAAGACCTCGTCGAGCGGCACGGTGTACTTGACAGACATCCTCGTTCATCCCGAAGCCGTACCTACGTTGCAGGTGGATGTCCCGAGAGATAGTAAACTGTTCGGCAAGCAAGCCGGCACGCGCATTCCCCTGGTGCTCCTCATCGTCTACCCGACCACCCAGGAAAATCCGCGCCCGAACTACAAGTACCCCTACAAGGAAACGGGCGACGCGTTGTTCACTCACATGCAGCAACTGGGAGAAACGCCGATCTTGGCCGACCCCGCTGTGAAGTATCCGCTCATCATCCACTCCGGCGGTTATAACACTCACGGACTCTGGCACCTCTCGCGTATGAAGGAACTCGCCGCTCACGGCTACATCGTGGTGGACATGTTTCACGGCGATGGTCGCGGCACCAACTTTGCCGGTAACCTGGCGTTGCGCTCCATCGAGCTGCGGGCGACGCTTGATTATGTGTTGCAGCACTCTGATTTCGCCACGGCGATCGATGCAGATCGGATCGGCGCGAATGGCGATAGCGCCGGCGGGCACACGATCGCCGCCGCGTTGGGCGGGATCGATCCCAGCGGCAGGATTCCGGAGGGCGCCGACCCGCGGATCAAGGCCGGGGTTGGGCTGGTCCCGTTCCTGGGCGGGTCTGCGGGAATTTGGCCCTTTAAGATGGATCTCTGGTACTTCGGCGAAGATCACGCCGGGCTGCGCTGCGTGCGACGACCGTTCCTCGCCCTTTATGCAGAAAAGGATACCAACGTCTCGCCCGAGGGCGTGGTGGCCGGAGTTCACGCCATGGCTGGGCCAACGATCGCTGTCATGCTCGATGGTGAAACGCATCTGGTTTCCAACGCCACGAGTAGCGACATTCGCACTTGGGAAGTTCTGTTCTTTGACGCCTGGCTGCGCGGCGATGCGGCGGCCCGGCAGAAACTCAAATCCGGCACGTCCGTCCGCGGCGGCGTTAATGACCACAAGACATCCCAGCACGAGGCACCCCGCCTGTGAGCGGGGAGAAACGATCGACGGATCACGAGCGGTGGAGAAGAAATCGGCAGGTCCTTATCGGCTTTCAATACGGACATCACGGTCTGCCGCGATTAATAATTCGGGCAGGTTCGCGGGGTCATTGAAAATCGCATTCACATCGGTGTCGTGATGTTTGACACGAATTTTGACGTGTACGGCGTGGTCAGTGAGATCGAGATAGCTACCGTCTTGGTGTGCGAATAGTGGATAGGTTTTAGTTGGGGCTGACCGATAGATGAGGTCGGAGACGTGTTGCAGATTGATGTTGGTATAGACGACGCGGCTGGCAGGAGCATAATCGCGACCGAAGATGGAGGTGCTGGGATAGTGCGCATCGAATTCAATCCGGTCGCCGAGTGCTGATGATATCTTCCATTCGGTCTCAACTTTTTCGATACCGTCGTCCAGATTGAACTCCATCTTGCGCTCGATGGTTGCCGGAACTCCGGGAACCCCTTTGAGAGTGGCCAGCAATGCGTTTGAGCGCAAGGGGTCGGTTAGGAAAAGAACTTCGAAACCGCCGGCAGTATCTAAAACAAAAGTTGAAAGGAAGACCTCTTGATTTGATGTCGTGGGGTATGTGCTGCTGCCGTTGTTGCCGCGGGCATTGTGTTCGTCAAAAACCGAAACCACGATTTCGAGGGTTGGATCCGCGATTAGAAGAGGCAGGCCAGCAGCGCTCCGGCTCACGTTGACTTCGGCGACAATGCGCTGAACAGCGGCAAACGCCGTCGGGCCGGGGATCGCCCAATAGATCCATTGTTTCCAAAGTCCACTGCGGAAGACGGTGCCGGTGGGCGGGGTTGTGTCCTGTGCATTTGCACCCGAACTTAATGACATTGCGAGTGCTACACCGAAGAGCGCTACCTGTACCTTCGCTCGGATGGCACGAGCGGCTATTGTAATATTAATCATGTTCTTTGTATTTGATGTTCTGGATCTATTCCAAAGAACGATTGCATAGAACTTCTCGGATTGCATCCGGTGGGCGCCGAATTTCCCTGTCAGCATGGGTGAAATAAGAAGTTCATATACCATTTCGTATTTTAGCCAACCGGGTTGGTTTTGGGGAGGAGTGGGATGAGCTCTTGGGTAAGCTCTAAACGTAAGCCGGACCGGGTGGTCAGCGAAGGGGTCGGGCTGTATTATTCACCTGGGTTGGTCATTTCGTTATTAAGCGAACTGAGGTGGGCATTCTTCGACGTGGCGAGTCCGGGCGGGTTGAAGCGGTGGTTGGACCGACGTGCGGACCGATCGACGCTTGCGAGCAAGACGACAACAGGTGAAGCAAGATCGGGTGACCGGTGCGCGGTATCTGGAGGCGTCGCAAAACCCCATCAACCGCTGAATTGCGGTGCGCGCTTACCGAACCATCAACCGTATCACCTTAACACGACTTCGTTAGGTGTTTTCCGTTGGAGGCGGGGCGGATTATTGTTGGCGGCGATAGTTGGTTGGCGAGAGGCCGGTTTCTTTGCGGAAGAGTTGCGCGAAGTGGCTGGGGTTGGAGTAGCCGACGTCGTTGGCGATGGTGATTACGCTCTTTTTTGTTTCGCGCAGGAGGCGCCGCGCGGTGTCCATGCGGAGCCGGATTTGATACTGTAACGGAGGAGCGCCGGTGGCGCGTTTGAACAGGCGGTTGAAATGGAATTCGCTCATGGCGGCTTGTTCGGCAAGTCGCACGAGGCTGAACTCCTCGGCGAGATGCTCGGCCATCCAATCGGTGACGCGTCGTAGTTTAAAACCGGGCAGAGCGGAGGTGTCGCCGCGCGCGGAGTCGGTGAGTGCGGTGTAGTTTCGCGCGAGATGGATGGCGATTGCCTGGGCGATGCTGCGCACGAACAAGCGGCTCGCGGCGGGGCGCGTGACTTCGTTGCGCAATTGTTGCAGGAGCGGGATGAGTTGTGGGTCTTCGAAGCCGGAAAGGTCGCGCAGGCGTGCGTACTCGGCATTGGCACCGAAGACGTCCTTCAAGGCGTCGTTGAAAATCGGAAGGCTGATCAGAATGAGAACGACTTCGAATGGATCGGGAGTGAGTGTTTTCCAGCGGAAATCGTAAGGCGCGCCCGCAGCGGTGACGAAGAGAGAATTCTTTTTGAGATGGCTCGTGACCCACGGGCCGTTGTTCTCTCGCTCCTGTGTCTCGGCCTCGCCGGAAGCCGTCCAGGCGATGAATGGTTCGGTGGTCGCCGGCATGGTGAAAACCTCCGTCGTGGGTGGAAGCGAGAAGATGGTTAGCTTAACATCGCGCCAAGCGGGGCCTTTGCTGGTGGCGATCTTCTCGCCTGAGACGTAGCGATCGATCGCTTCTGCGGAGGTGGAATCGGGTACCGTCATGTTTTGGAACGGTTTTAAGTAAAGAACCTTGTGGGCTGATTACAACCGCGTCGGAAGCCTCGTCGCAACCGGGTGGCCTATCGACTCTGCGGTGAGTTCGGAGCAATATCGCAACAGGTATCGCAAGAGTGCGTGCGACGAAGGCGGCGGCGCGTGCTATCGTGATCAGATAAGCAAAGTGGTAAATATGAATAACAACATCACAGGAGGAATCTCCCTCACGGAAAACGCGCTGAAGAACCACGCGGAGCTTTTCCCGGGTTATGAATCGAAGCTGCAGAAAACCGATCCGGAGTTTATCGAGCTCTTCGACAACTGGGCTTTTGATGAAGTGCTTCAGCAGAGCAAATTGGAGACGAAGACCCGGTTGATGATGATTTTGGCCTCGACGATCGCCTGCCAGGCATCGGGTGAATATCGGGTGATACTGGGTGCCGCGCTGAACGTTGGAGTGACTCCGATCGAGACTAAAGAAATCCTCTATCAATCGGTTCCCTACGTCGGAATCGCGAAGGTTTTCGATTTCCTGCACATAACCAACGACGTGCTCCAAGGCAAGGGGGTCAGCCTGCCGTTGGACGGCCAGTCCACGACCACGCCTGGGACGCGCCGCGAGAAGGGCCGGGCTTTGTTGAAGGAGATCTTTGGTGAATTGATCGACCGGATGCGCGAGCAATCGCCAAAGGAGCAGTTGCACATCCTGGAATTTATCTCGACCAATTGTTTCGGCGATTACTATACGCGGCGCGGGCTGGATCTTGCGACCAGGGAACTGCTGACTTTTGCCATGCTCATTTCGCTCGGCGGCTGCGAGCCGCAGGTGAAAGCCCATGTCCAAGGCAACGCGACGGTGGGTAACAACAAGGAGGTCCTCGTCGACGTGATCACTCAACTGCTGCCCTACATCGGATATCCGCGGACACTTAACGCGCTGCGCTGTGTCAATGAGGTGTTGGCGGCCTAGGTTTCATTTCGTCGGGTAGCAGTCGGCCATTTTTTTCTGAAACCAAAAGAAAGAACCATTCACATGAACAAAAGATTCCTTGGGGAAAGCGGACTGCAAGTTTCGGCTCTCGGCTTCGGCTGTATGGGCCTCGATTATGCTTATAGCAACAAACTGACGAAGCAGGAAGGCATCGCACTATTGCGCGCCGCGTTCGATCGTGGGGTCACGTTCTTCGACACTGCGGAAATGTATGGCCCATTTACAAATGAGGAATTGGTTGGCGAAGCGTTCGCGCAATGCCGCGACAAGGTGGTCATCGCGACGAAATTCGGCATCAAGCAGGTTGATGGCAAACAGGTCCAGGACAGCAAACCAGAGACTATCCGCAAAGCGCTCGAGGGTTCCCTGAAGCGTCTTAAAACCGACTACGTCGATCTCTATTATCAGCATCGGGTCGACACGCAGACGCCGATCGAGGAAGTGGCCGGAGCGATTCAAAACCTGATCAAAGAGGGAAAGGTCAGTCATTGGGGACTTTCCGAAGCGGGCGTGAAGACCATTCGCCGGGCGCACGCGGTGCAACCCGTGACCGCCGTGGAAAGCGAATACTCGCTTTGGTGGCGCCGTCCCGAAGTGGAATTGATTCCGACGCTGGAGGAGCTTGGCATCGGTTTCGTTCCATTTAGTCCACTCGGGAAGGGTTTTCTCACGGGAACTTTCAGCAAGGATGCAAAGTTTGAGAAAAACGATTTCCGCAGCATCGTTCCACGTTTCACGAGTGAAAATCTCCAGGCCAATCAGGTGCTGGTCGATCTGTTGGGTCAGGTTGCGAAGAATATGCAGGCTACTCCGGCG
>Ga0302321_100002433_pt1 | contig 15966 bp, 10 predicted proteins | sample Fen_T0_1_FD_202505 | JGI IMG/M metagenome (GOLD analysis project Ga0302321, IMG submission 202505) | Peat permafrost microbial communities from Stordalen Mire near Abisko, Sweden - Fen_T0_1 | ecosystem: Environmental > Terrestrial > Soil > Wetlands > Permafrost | place: Sweden: Abisko...
GGTGCGTGTAGCGTTCGAGCCGTGTTGATCGTCCAGAAGTACGGCGGCACCTCGGTGGGCTCGATCGAGCGCATGCGCAACGTCGCCGCGCGCTGCCTGGCGACCGCGCGCCAGGGTCACCAGGTCGCGGTCGTCGTGTCGGCGATGTCCGGCGAGACCAATCGCCTGCTCGGCCTGGTCGGCCAGATCCGCGAGGATCCCAACGATCGCGAGGTCGACGTCATCGTCTCGACCGGCGAGCAAGTCTCGGTCGGCCTGGTCGCGCTGGCGATCCGCGCGGCCGGCGGCAAGGCGCGCTCGTTCCTCGGCCACCAGTGCAAGATCATCACCGATAGCGCGTTCTCGCGGGCGCGCATCGTGTCGATCGAGAGCCAGCCGATCCGCGACGCGCTCGCCGCCGGCGAGATCGCCGTGATCGCCGGGTTCCAGGGCGTCGACGAGCAGGGCAACATCACGACGCTCGGGCGCGGCGGCTCCGATACCACCGGCGTCGCGATCGCGGCGGCGCTGTCGGCCGACGTCTGCGAGATCTACACCGACGTCGACGGCGTCTACACCACCGATCCGAACCTGGTGCCGACGGCGCGCAAGATCGATCGGATCAGCTACGAGGAGATGCTCGAGCTCGCGTCGCTGGGCGCCAAGGTGTTGCAGATCCGCTCCGTCGAGCTCGGGATGAAGTACGGCGTGAAGATCCACGTCCGTTCGAGCCTTCACGATATCTCGCAGGACGTACCGGGGACCTGGGTGGTCCCCGAGGAGGCAGCCATGGAGAAAGTCACCGTCTCGGGCGTCACCGTCGCCAAGGACGAGGCCAAGATCACCGTCGCGGACCTGCCGGATACGGCGGGGGTCGCGGCCCAGCTGTTCGCCTCGCTGGCCGATGCGAACATCTCGGTCGACATGATCGTCCAGAACCAGGCGTTCGACGGCACGACCGACCTGACGTTCACCGTGCCCAAGGGCGACCGCAAGCGCGCCTGCAGCATCCTGTCCGAGAAGGTCCCGCACCTGGTCGGCGCGGCCGGCGAGCGGATCGCGTTCGACGACGAGATCGCCAAGGTCTCGGTGGTCGGCGTGGGGATGCGGTCGCACGCAGGCATCGCCAAGACGATGTTCCAGCTGCTCGCCGCCGAGAACATCAACATCCAGCTGATCTCGACCAGCGAGATCAAGATCTCCTGCGTCATCGCGCGCAAGTACGCCGAGCTCGCGGTGCAGTCGCTGCACGAAGGCTTCGCGCTGTCCCAGCCGGCGAGCGAGCGTCCCGGCCACTAGCTGTGCGTGCGCCGCATCGCGCCAGGGTATAGTCTGGTCTGCGATGGGCTGCACCAACTGCAAGGGCAAGACAGGCTGCGATCATCGCAAGGGCGCGATGATGGCCTCGGTCGACGACGCGCTGGCGCAGCTGTACCCGACGCGGACGTGGGGCGAGCCCGACGATCGAGAGGTCGCGGGCCCACCGCCCGACGAGCTGGCGCAGCTGGCCGACGAGCTGGCGCAGACGCTGGGCGCCGCGACCTTCGTCCGCCAGGGCGGCGACGACGAGCCGTGCGACTACATCTACGTGCTCTGCATGGGCCGCACGCCCTGCATCGTCCAGGTCCGCGACCACGGCGTGCCGGCGCCCGCCGAGTGGCACGCCGCGCTCGCCGAGGGCGGCTCGCTCGGTGAGCTCTATCTCCGCGTGGTCGTCAGCCAGCGCGCCCGGATGGCCGCCGTGCAGCAAGTCGCGATCGACGCGGTGCGTACGCCGGCCGGCTTCGTCGTGCGCGAGCAGCCGCGCGCAGGTGTCTACGACGCGCCGCTGCTCCACCGGATGCAGAAGCTGGTCGCGATCCTGCCGGCGTACGAGCTGCTCCACGTCGATTTCGGCGAGATCGCCCACGCCCCCCCCGGGTTCGCCGCAGGCTCCTGGCGTGAGCTGTTCGGCGGCGAGCCGGCGATCGCCAACTATCTGTTCTATCCCCAGCCGACGACGATGATCGCCACCGGCTTCATCGCAGGCCTCGGCGCGGGCCTCGGTGCGGAGTGAAGTTGCATGAGCGACGTCGAGATCACCGATGAAGTGCGCGCGGCGCTGCGCGAGCTGGTCGACGCGATCGGCGCGGTCTCGGCGCGCGTCGTCGAGCACGACGATCTGCGCAGCGGCGTGCCGGCGCGCACCTTGCCGCTCGGCGGCGGTGAGTTCCTGCGCGTCGAGCTGCCGACCCGGCACAGCCGGGAGACCGACATCGAGGCCGCGTTCGACCGGGCGATCCGCCAGCTGCGCGCGATCCGGCGCCGCTGGGAGGTTTCCCGGCTCCCCGAGATCCTCGTCGCGCCGGGCGTCATCCCGGCGAGCGACCGGGTCACCGATCGGATCGCCGGCTACCTGCGTGCGCTGGCGGCCATCGACCGCGCGACCAACGCGTTCGTCACCCGCGGCACCCAGCTGATCGCCTCGGCGCGCAAGCCCGACGAGCTCGAGTCGACGCGCTGGCCGTTCCTGGCGCGTCGCGCGCTGGCCACCCACGCGCCCCACAGCTCCCACGGCGAGGTGATCGATCCCGACGCCTACGCGATGAGCTTCTGGTACGACGCCGCCCTGGTCATCCTGCTCGTCGACCCCTACGCGGTCGACTTCGTCCGCCACCGCGCCCGCCAGGTCGCGCGCGAGCTCTCGAACCTGTTGCCGCTGCTCGAGCCCGACCCCGAGACCCCCGCCGCGATCCGCCGCCGTCCGCCCACCGGACCGTGAGCATGGGGCGCGCCTGCCGCCCTACGCCGGGTCGCCGAGCAGCGACTTGAGCACCGAGGCGTCGCCTTCGAGCGCGGTGCGCTGCATGTAGAGGTGCAGCCCGCGCTCGCCGCCCAGCTCTTCGCCGCCGCCGGCGCGGCCCGGTCCGCCGTGGAGCAGCGAGGGGAGCGCCGTGCCGGGGCCGGGGCTCTGGGCGGCCATCTTCGAGGAGCCGAGGTAGAGCCGGCCGGCCCACGGGGCGGCCCCGGCGACGAACCGGGTGACCCAGGCGCGATCGTCGGAGTAGACCGAGCTGACCAGGCAGCCCTGGCCGCGCGCGACGAACGCCGCGGCGGTGGCCGGGGATCCGTCGTAAGCGCCGAGCGTGATCGCCGGGCCGAAGATCTCGCGGTCGTGGAGCGGGGCGCAGGTCATCGGCGAGCGGGTGGATCGGACGACCGGCGCGACGAAGAACCCCTTGCCAGCGGGGACCCCGGTCGGGGTGACGTCGCCGGTGCCGCCGTGGACCGCGTCGGTGGCGGCGGCGAGCACGGCGATCGCGGCGCGGACGTCGTCGCGCTGCGCCGCGGTCGCGAGCGGGCCCATGGTGACGCCGTCCTGCGCCGGATCGCCGACGGTGACGCGCGACAGCCGGTCGCGGAGCGCGTCGGCGATCTCGGGGAGCTGGTCGGCGGGGACCAGGACCCGGCGGATCGCGGTGCACTTCTGGCCGGTCTTCTGGGTCATGTCGCGGACGACGTCGGCCAGGAACAGGCCGCCAGCCTCGCTCGACAGCTCGACGTCGGGAGCGAGGACCGCGGCGTTGAGGCTGTCGGCCTCGACGTTGAGCCGGACGCCGTGCGCGACGACGGCGGGGTGGCTGCGCAGCGCGCGCGCGGTGGCGCTGCCGCCGGTGAACGCCACGACGTCGCCCGGGGCGAGCGAGTCGAGCAGCGCGCCGGCCGGGCCAACCAGGAGCTGGAGCGCGCCGGCGGGCAGGAGCTCCGCGAACAGCTCGACCAGCCGGTGGGCGACGAGCGCGGTGGCGGTGGCCGGCTTGGCGATCACCGGCATGCCGGCGAGCAGGGCGCAGGCGAGCTTCTCGCACAGGCCCCAGCTGGGGAAGTTGAAGGCATTGATGTGCACGGCGACGCCGGGGCACGGCGCCCAGACATGCTGGCCCGACATCCGCGCCGTGCGGCCGACCTGGATCGCGGCGCCGTCCGCGAGCAGCGGCGCGGTGCCGAGCTTGGCGCCGAGCTCGGCGTAGTGCGACAGCGCGAGGGCGCCGCCGTCGATGTCGAACTTGGCGTCGCCGCGGGTGTTGCCGCCGTTGGCGATCGCGAGCGCGAGCAGCTCCTCGCGCGCGCCGTGGATCGCCCTGGCGAGGCTCGCCAGCACGGCGCCGCGGGCGGCGAACCCCAGGTGTGCGAGCTCGCCAGCGCCGGTGGTGCGGGCATAGGCGAACGCCGCCGCCAGGTCGTGGCCCCCGGCGCGGACCTCGGCGAGCGGCGCCTCGGTCGCCGGGTTGACCAGCAGCTGGGCCGATCCCGATCCCGCCGACCACGCGCCCGAGAGGTAACTGGCGAGCAGCTGCATGCGCGTTCTTACCTTATCCTGCGGGCCGTGAGCGAGCCGCATCCACGGGGGGCTGCGCGGGGCGCAGCGTGACGCACATGGCCAACGAGCGCGCGTGATGGAGTCGTCGCTGGTCCGGCGCCTCGTGATGGGGCTCGTGCTGCTGGTGGTCGTCGTGATCGGCGGCGGGGTCGGCTACTACACGATCGGCCGGGGCGCGTGGCCGTTCGGCGACTGCGTGTACATGACCGTGATCACGGTGACGACCGTGGGCTACGGGGAGGTGCTCCGCGACATGGAGCACGTGGCGTACGCGCGCGCGTTCACCGTGGTGCTGCTGGTGTTCGGCACCGGCAGCATCGTGTACTTCGCGTCGATGATCACCGCCTTCATCATCGAGGGTGACCTGCGCGACGTGCTGTTCGCGTCGCGCATGAAGAAACGGATGAAACGCATGGAGCAACACGTCGTGGTGTGCGGCGCCGGATCGACCGGGCGCAACGTGATCGAGGAGCTGTTGACCAGCGGGGTGCCGGTGATCGCGGTCGATGTGCGCGACGGCGTGCTGCGCGAGCTCGCCGAAGCCTACCCCAAGGCCGCGTACGCGTACGTCGTCGGCGACGCGACCGACGACGACGTGATGGCGCAGACCGCGCTCGAGCGCGCGCGCGGCCTGGTGGCGGCGCTGTCGTCGGACAAGGACAACCTGTACCTGACGGTGTCCGCGCGCCAGACCAACGCCGCGCTGCGCATCGTCGCGCGCTGCGCGGAGCTGTCGCACGTCGAGAAGATCCGGCGGTCGGGGGCCGATGCCGTGGTGTCGCCGAACTTCATCGGCGGCATGCGGCTCGCGTCCGAGCTGCTGCGGCCGGCGGTGGTGCGGTTTCTCGACGAGATGCTGCGCGACAAGCGCACCGCGTACCGGATCGAGGAGATCCAGCTCGGCGCCCAGGCGGCCCGGCTGGGGGCATCGCTGCGCGAGGCGCGGATTCGCGAGCGGTTCGGCATGACCGTGCTGGCGGTGCGCGCCGGTGACCAGCTGGCGTGGGTCTACAACCCGGATGCCGACGAGAAGCTCGCGCCCGGCATGACGCTGGTGGTGCTGGGCTCGGCCGCACAGGTCGCCGAGCTGCGGCGCGAGGCGGCCTGAGATGAACTGGCAAGCTGCGCGCGGTGGTGGATTGCGTGAAGCAGTGTGAAGCCGTGCGACGCAATCGCCACACGGGGCCGTCAGGGCTCACCGAGGCTTTCTGAAAGCCGCTCGCCGATGGATGTGGCCCGACGGGCGTGGTAGCTAGAAGTTGGTGAGCGACCGCCGACCTCGAACGAGCGATCCGGGCGCGCCGCGGCTGTCGGTCATCGTGCGATCGTACAACCGGCTCCCCGCGCTGGTCGAGCTGCTGACCGCGCTGTGCGATCAGGATCACGAGTCGTTCGAGATCGTGGTGATCGAACAGACGACCGAGCGCGCGGCGGCCGATCAGCTGCGGCTCGACGAGCTGGCGCGCGATCCGCGGGTCCGCGTGTTCCAGCACCCGCCGCTCGGCGGGCCAGGCGCGCGCAACGCCGGCGTGCGCCGGGCGCGCGGCGAGCTGCTCGTGTTCATCGACGACGACGATCTGCCGGCCAGCACCGACTGGCTGCGCCGCCACGAGGCGAACTTCGGCGACCCGCGGTGCCTCGGCGCCACCGGCCAGTTCGTCGACGATGGCCCGCCCTACGTCAACCTCGCGCGCGCGCGCCGCCAGGTGCTGTCGTTCAACCTGCTCAAGTGGCAGCGGGTCTACGCGCGCACCGATCAGCGGAGGCCGGTCGAGAGCTTGATGGGCGGCAACGCGGCGATCCGCCGGTCGACCCTCGAGCGGTTCGGCCTGTGGGACGAGTGCACGCCGATCGAGGACGAGCCGTCGCTCGCGTACCGGATCAACGCGGGCAAGCGCGCCGACGAGTATCTGCTGTTCGACCCGGCGCCCAGGATGATCCGGCGGCTCGATGTCCCCGGTGGCATGGCCAAGCGCATGCTGTCGGGACCGGCGTACGCCCAGCGGGTGTTCACGTTCCTCCACAACATCGTCGCCCACTACTTCCCGATCCGGTTCGCGCTGCTCTACCCGCTCTACGTCTACTTCGTCGCCTATCACGTCATCCAGTGGATCTGCAGCGACAGCAAGAAGCACCGCAGCCTGGCGCGCCGGATCTGGGCCGTCGCCGGCGTGTGCCTCTGGCTCGTGCCGCTGTGGACGCTGTGGCTGGCCGACTGGTGGGTCCGGAGAATCCGCCACGGCGAGCCAGGCCATCGACCGACGCTGTCGCCGCAGGTGAGCTCCGGCAGCGGGGTCGGCGAGCTCGTGTCCGCGTCGTCCCGCGTCGGATAAGCCCGTCGCGGACCTCGATCGCTAGCGCTCGGGCCGGGGGCCGTTGTGGCAGCGCTCGTTGGCCGCGAGGACCGAGACCACGGCTTTGTGGCAAGCCTGGGCGATGGCGCGCTGGGCGCTGGGCTCCGGGTTGGCCTTCTTGCCGGCTGCGAAATCCTCTTGGGCGCGCTCACTCCAGGCGCCGATGCTCCAGCGGTCGTCCTCGTCGAGGTTCGCGCACTGCTTGTAGCGGGCCAGCGCGCTGACCAGGCCGCCACACTCGGCGTCCATGGTGCCAAGCTCGAGCTCCGCGGCGGCCGGGATCGGCTCGCCGGGCGGCGCCGCGGGCGGGGGCGCGTGACACGCGGTGAACCAGAGCCAGGTGGTGAAGATCATACGCCCGGGGAGCGATGATGCCGCCACAAAGACCGCCGGCGGGCTCGGGAGTGTCGGGGGCATGAGCTAGATCAGAGCGTCTTTACCATGGCCGGGTTCACGCATCTCCATCTCCACACGCAGTACAGCCTGCTCGACGGTGCGATCCGCGTGAAGGATCTGTTCCCCAAGGTCACGGCGCTGGGGATGGACACGGTCGCGGTCACCGATCACGGCAACATGTTCGGGGCGATCGACCTCTACACCGAGGCCAAGCAGGCGGGGGTCAAGCTCATCTTCGGCTGCGAGACGTACGTCGCCGCGACCGATCGCCACGACCGGACCAACCGGCGCAACTACCACCTGATCCTGCTGGCGCAGAACGACATCGGCTACAAGAACCTGTCGTTCCTCAACTCGAAGGGCTATCTCGAGGGCTTCTACTACAACCCGCGGATCGACAAGCAGATCCTGCGCGATCACAGCGAGGGCTTGATCGGCATGTCGGCGTGCCTGGGCGGCGAGATCGCCCAGACGCTCGAGAAGAACGGCGTCGCCGCCGCCGAGGAGACCGCGAAGGAGTACGCCAGCATCTTCGCGCCGGGCGACTTCTACCTCGAGCTGATGCCCACGCCGATGCCGGAGCAGGAGACGCTCAACGGCGAGCTCGTGCGGATGGGCAAGAAGCTCGGCATCCCGCTGGTCGCGACCAACGACTGCCACTACGTCAACCGCGCCGACTCCGTCGCGCACGACGTGCTGATGGCGATCCAGACCGGCAAGAGCCTCAAGGACGAGAAGCGGCTCAAGCACATCGTCGACAGCTACTACATGAAGTCGCCGTCGGAGATGGACGCGGCGTTCAAGGACGTGCCCGAGGCGGTCGAGAACACCGCGGCGATCGCCGCGCGCTGCAACGTCAAGCTCAAGCTCGATCAGACGTTCTTGCCGACCTACAAGGTCCCCGAGGGCGAGACCCTCGATACGTACATCACCGTGTTGATCGAGAAGGGGCTCGAGCGCCGGTTCAAGGAGTTCTCGGGCCGCGGCGTCGCGTTCGACCCCGACCAGTATCGCGAGCGCTGCCGGACCGAGCTGGCGGTGATCCAGAAGATGGGGTTCTCGGGCTACTTCCTCATCGTCTGGGATTTCATCAACTGGGCCAAGGAGCACGGCATCCCCGTGGGCCCCGGCCGCGGCTCGGGCGCCGGCTCGGCGGTGGCGTGGGCGTTGCGGATCACCGATATCGACCCGCTCGAGTTCAAGCTCCTGTTCGAGCGGTTCCTCAATCCAGAGCGCGTGTCGATGCCCGACTTCGACGTCGATTTCTGCATGAATCGCCGCGGCGAGGTCATCAACTACGTCCAGGACAAGTACGGCAAGGATCAGGTCGGCCAGATCGCGACGTTCCACCAGCTGAAGGCGCGCGGCGTGATCCGCGATATCGCCCGCGTGATGGAGATCCCGTTCGCCGAGGCCGACAAGCTGGCCAAGCTCGTGCCCGAGCCGGTGCAGGGCAAGTCGCCCCCGGTGCGCGAGGCGATCGAGCAGACCCCCGAGCTCAAGCAGCTCTACAACGAGAGCCCGCTGCACCGCGAGCTGCTCGATCTCGCCGCGTCGCTCGAGGGCCTCAACCGCAACGCCGGCATGCACGCCGCCGGCGTCGTGATCGCCGAGCGGCCGCTGTGGGAGTACGTGCCGTGCTTCCGCGGCCAGAACGACGAGATCGTCACCCAGTTCGCGATGAAGGAGGTCGAGAAGGCGGGCCTCGTCAAGTTCGACTTCCTCGGCCTCAAGACGCTCACGGTGATCCACACCGCGACCAAGCTCATCAACCAGAAGCGGCCGGCCGACGACCCGTTCGATATCGACACGATCCCCAAGGACGACGCCGACGTCTACAAGATGATCGCGCGCGGCGATACCACGGGCGTGTTCCAGCTCGAGTCGAGCGGGTTTCGCGAGATCCTGAAGAAGCTCAAGCCCGACTGTCTCGAGGATATCGTCGCGGCGGTCGCGCTCTACCGCCCGGGGCCGCTCGAGGGCGGCATGGTCGACGACTTCATCGACCGCAAGCACGGCCGCAAGAAGGTCGAATACCCGCACCCCTGGCTCGAGAAGGTGCTCGGCGATACCTACGGCGTGATCGTCTACCAGGAGCAGGTGATGCAGATCGCCCAGGTCCTGGGCGGCTACTCGCTCGGCGGCGCCGACCTGCTGCGCCGCGCGATGGGCAAGAAGAAGCCCGAGGAGATGGCCAAGCAGAAGCAGATCTTCCTCGAGGGCGCCAGGACACTCGAGGTCGACGCGAAGATCGCCGACCAGGTGTTCGAGCTCATGGCGTTCTTCGCCGGCTACGGGTTCAACCGGTCGCACTCGGCGGCCTACGGCTGGATCACGTACCAGACCGGCTACCTGAAGGCGCACTACCCGCACGAGTTCATGGCGGGCCTGATGTCGTGCGACGCCGACAACGTCGACAACATCGTCAAGTTCATCGCCGAGGCGCGCGCGATGGGGCTGGTCGTCGAGCGGCCGGATATCAACGAGTCGCTGCAGGACTTCACTGTGACCGTGCCGTCGACCCCGGTCGCGGGCGCGACCGGCGCGCCGGCCGCGCTCGGCGACGCGGCGGCGGCCCAGAGCCTCGCTGCCAAGGTCATCCGGTTCGGCCTCGGCGCGGTCAAGGGGGTCGGGGCCACGGCGGTCGAGGCGATCCTCGAGGCGCGCGCGGCCGACGGCGTGTTCACCTCGGTCTACGAGCTGTGCCGGCGGGTCGACACCCAGCGCTGCAACCGCCGCGTGCTCGAGCAGCTGATCAAGGCGGGCGCGCTCGACGGCCTGCCGGGCGGCCACCACCGCGCGCAGCAGCTCGCCGCGCTCGACGCCGCGATCGAACGCGGCGCCTCGGACCAGCGCGATCGCCGCAGCGGCCAGACCTCGCTGTTCGGCCTGTTCGCGGCGCAGGAGCCGGCCAAGCCCGCCTTGGGCACGCCGAGCATGGGCGAGGTGTTCCCCGACCTCGAGATCTGGGGGCCCAAGCAGCTGCTCGCGTTCGAGAAGGAGGCCCTGGGCTTCTACGTCTCGGGCCACCCGCTCGATCGCTACCGCGGCGACCTCCAGCGCTACGCCAACGCGACGACGAGCGACTTCGCCGCCGGCAAGCGCGGGGTCGGCGAGGCCGCGATCGGCGGCATCGTCAGCCAGTACCGCGAGATGATCACCAAGAAGGGGGACAAGATGGCGCGCTTCATGCTCGAAGACGCCGAGGGCACCTTCGAGGTGATCGCGTTCCCCAAGACGTTCGAGAAGGTGCGCCACGTCCTGGTCAGCGACGAGCCGATCCTGTGCACGGGCGCGGTCAAGAACGAGGGCAACGCCGAGGCGGCGGAGTGGAAGATGCTGCTCGAGTCGGCCGCGCCGCTCTCGGAGCTGCGCCAGCAGAAGACCTCGCGGGTCGACATCCACCTCAACGCCGATCAGCTGACCCACGATCAGATCGACGAGCTGAAGACGATCCTGGCCAACGCGACCCGCGGCAACTGCCAGGCGGTGCTGCGGCTCAAGATCCCCCGGCGCTCCGAGACCGTCGTGACGCTCCCCGATGCCTGGGCGGTCTCGCCGACCGAAGACCTGCTGACCCGCCTCGAGCGCCTGTTCGGTGACCGCGTCACCACGCTCGCGTGACCTGTGGCCGAGGCCGGTCAGCGCGGCTTGAACGCGTAGACCTTGTTGTCTCCGGCGATCACGATGCGGCCCTTGACGGCGATGGGGGAGGTGAACTGGCGGACCGCGGCAAACGCATCGCTGCCGCCGCCAAACACCACGGCGCCGGTGACCGCATCCCACGCGTGCAGCTTGTTGGTCCCCGCGGCGCCGGCGGTCCACACGATGGCCTCGCTGCCGCTGGCGTCGGTGGTCGTGATGATCGGCGACCCCTGGCCGCCGTTGTTCGCGCACCACGCCATCGCGATGCTCGTCCCGCTCAGCTTGACGGTCGCGAGATCGCCGCTCCCCGTCGGGCAACCCAGGCCGGTCGCGCCGCGGGCGCCGTGCATCGTGACGAAGGTACCGGCGGGTGTGGTCACCGCCGCCGCCGCGTTGACGATCTGGCCATTCATCGCGTGCAGCACGGCCTTCGGCGCGCCGATGCCGCCGAGGTTGTTGCGGTCCAGCGCGAACATGTTGCCGTCCTTGCCGAACGCGAGCACGAGCTGCGACGGCGTGAACGCCGGTGCCTCGACGACCAGCGAGCCGCTGCCCCCGAGATCGAGATCGGCGGCGTCGAGCTGTGGCCAGTTGGTCGGCGCGAAGAAGTCCCGCGTCTGGCCTGAAAACGCCGGGCCGGACTGCAGGCGGATCACCGCTTCGCCGCGGGCCCAGGTCGTCGCGCCGAACGTGTTGCCGGTGGTGACGAAGACGTTGGTGCCGTCGGTCGACGGGCCGCCCGTTCCCCAGATGCCGCCGCCGCGGGTCGCGCCGGTCTTGAAGGTCTTGATGTTCGTGGGCGTGGTGGTGTCGACGCCGATCACCCATCCGCGATAGTTGCCACAATCGCCCAGGTGCCCGCTGTAGGTGACGTACAGGATGCCATTGACGAGGAGCAGCGCGCTTCGCTGGTTGTGGAGCACCGGGTTGAACTTCTCGCCGGCGTCGCTGAGCGTCTTCGTGGAGACCGGCCAGCCGGCGCGCTCGGCGCCATCGTCGAGCGACACGGCGTGGATCAGGTGATCGGTGATCGCCGTGGACGTCCCGATCGCCGTGTCGAAGTAGATCGTGCGCTTGCCGAGGTCGATGGTCGGCGTGCCCGTGATGCCGAGCGGGGCGATGTTGCCGCAGCCCGCGCCGGTCGCGCCGGCGGGCTGGCCGTAGGTGCGCTGCCACACCGGCCTGCCGGTGGTCTCGTCGATCGCGCTGACCTGGTTGTTCTCCGTGGCGATCACGAAGACCCCTGGGGTGCCGTCGACGTACAGCGGCGACGCGAAGACATTGCCCGAGATCGTGCCGTCGAACGAGAGATCGCGCACCATCGTCGCCGCGCGCGCCTTGGTGAGCGTCGGTTGCACGAATACACCATCTCGGCTGGGGTGGTTGTTGCGCTCGGGCACCGAGGCGGTGGTCGCGGTGATGGGCTCGTCCAGCGGCGCGCCCGTCGGTCCGGCGTCGCCCTTGTCGGCCGTCTCGCACGACAACGCTAACAAGGTCAAAGCAAGGTGCTTGTGTCGCATGCGTCGATCTCTACAGCAACGCGATGGATCGACGTGCCTGATTTGACCAAGCTCGCGGCGCAGCGGATCGCAAACTTGGTATGGCGTTTCGCGCGGCGGTGTCGTCCGGCACCGCCGCCGCGGAGGGTGTGCAAGCCTCGTCGTGACGAGGGCGCCCGGGGAGACAACGGCGTGTCCGGGCTTACGCCCATGACGCGGCGACCCACGCACGCCGGCGCCCTCGGGCGACGTTCCGGCGTCGGCCTGCACCGCGTCAGTCCAGGCCGAGCGCTTCCAGGTCGTCTTCGTCGAGGCCGAAGTAGTGCGCGGTCTCGTGGAGCACCGTGATGCGGATCTCCTCGGCGAGGTGGTCGGCGTCGACGCAGGCGCGCGCCAGGTTGCCGCGGAACAGCAGGATGTTGGTGACCGTCGGGGCGAGGTCGCCGCCCTCGGGCATCGGCGTGCCCTGGAACAGACCCAGGAGGCGGGGGTCGACGCCATCGGCGACCAGCTCCTCGGACGGCAGGTCGTCGATGAGGATCGGGACGCGCTCGAGCTTCTCGCGGATCTGGGAGGGCAGCTCGGTCAGGGTTTGCTGGGCGATCTGCTCGACGTCGTCCTCGCTGATCGCGAGCGCGCCGTCGGGGGCGCTCGCGGCCGCGGCGAGGTCGAGCTTGCGGACGTCCTGCCAGGCCTTCACGCAGGCGGCGAGGTCGCCGGTGGCCTCGTGGATGCGGCCGAGCATGTGGACCGCGTCGGCGTGGAGCTCGGGCTCGCGGTCGGCGATCTCGACCCAGCGCTTCGCGGCGGCCGGGTCCTCGGCGGCCAGCGCGAGCTCCGCCAGGTCGAGGGCGAGCTCGCCGTCGTCGATGACCGAGCTCGACAGCTCGCCCAGGGCGTCGCGCGCGGCGTCGGGTTCGCCGCGCGCGACCAGGGCCTGGGCCTTGATGTAGATCGCCTCGATCAGGTCGGCTTCCTCATCGATGAACGGGAACGCGGCCTGGATGGTGTCGAGCGCGGCGTCGGGATCGCCCAGGCCCTGCAGCTCGAGCCGCGCGACGCAGATCCGCGGCATCGGGTCATCGGGCCGCAGCTCGCACAGCAGGCGGTATTGCGCGAACGCGTCGTCGACGTCGCCGCTGGCATCGGAGACCGCGGCGGCGAGCGCGATCACGTCTGGGTTCTTGCGGTCGATGCGCTGGCAGCGCTCGACGATCGAGGCTGCGGTGTCGAGCTTGCCCGCTTCGAGGGCCTCGAAGCCGCGTTCCAGATCGGAGAGCAGACGGTCCGTGCGTGACATGGCAATGCCTTACCGCGATTTGCGGTCGCGCGCAGGCACGGCTATCGTCGGCGTGTGACGATCGTGCTCCGCCGTATCATCCTGGCCTCGTTCCTTGTCGTGGCCGCCTGCGGCGGGCGCCAGACCCGCCGCACGCTGGTCCCCGACGCGCCGACCAGCGGCGACGCGGTGGCGCGCACCCGGTTCCAGGAGGCCCGCGCCAAGTTCTTGCGCGATGGCCGGGACGCCGGCGAGTTCGAGCGCATCGTCGCCGAGTTCCCTTCGGACCCCATCGTGCCGTGGGCGCAGCTGTACGCCGGCATCGCCGACGTCAAGGCGCGCAAGCTCCGCGACGCCGCGACGATCCTCGGCGACGTCATCGAGCTCAAAGCCGATCCGGGGCTGACCGCGCGCGCCACGCTGTTCCTCGGGATCACCAGGAACTACCAGGGCGATGCGGCGGGGGCGCTCCCGCTGCTGCGCTCCGGAGAGGCCGCGGTCGAGGACGACGACGATCGCACCGAGTACCTCGCCGCGGTGGCGTACGCGACCGCGAAGGCCGGCGATCCGCCGATCCGATCGCTGGCCGCGTTCGATCTGCTGTATCCACGGGTCACGCCGACCGAGCGCGCCGCGATCGTGGCGCGGCTCGAGGAGGTCGTCGCGACCGCCGACGCGAACCTGGTGCGCCGCGCGTTCGACGAGCTGCCCGACCGCAAGGGCCCGAGCTTCGCGATCGTCGCGAGCCGGCTCGTGGCGCTGGCCGACCAGGCCGGCAACGCCCAGGAGGCGCAGCGGATGCGCGAGATCGCGCTGCCGGCGCGCGCGGCGCTCGGGCTCCCCCGGGCGGTCGCGCGCGAGGGCGCGGCGCCGGCGAGCGGGCCGATCGGCGTTCTCGGCGCGGTCGTGCCGCTCGGCGGCAAGTCGAACCGGATCGCCGAGGCGGCGGTCGCCGGGCTCGGGGTTGCCGCGGGGATCGCCGACGGCAAGGCCGTCGCGGCGATCGAGGTCCGCGCCGCCAGTGACGGCGAGCACGCCGCCGCCGCCGTCGAGCAGCTCGCGGCGGCCAACGTGATCGCGATCATCGGGCCGACCGACAAGGACGCGGTCGAGGCCGCCGGCCCGCGCGCCGACGCGCTCGGCGTGCCGCTGCTCAGCTTGACCGGGCGCGCCGACAAGCTCGCGGTGCGCCGCGCCGTGTTTCACGTCATGCACTCCGGAGAGGCGAGGGCGCGATCGCTGGCCCAGCGCGCGCTGTCCAAGGGCGTCAAGCGCTTCGCGGTGCTCGCTCCGGACAGCGGCTATGGCAAGACCCTATCGTCGGCGTTTGCCGACGAGGTTGGCAAGGCCGGTGGCACGGTGGTCTCGACCGTGACGTACAAGCCGGATACCAAGGCGTTCGGGCCCGCGGTCGCCAAGGTCGCCGGCGAGTGGGACGCGATCTTCGTGCCCGAGGATGCCGCGACGCTGGCGCTGATCGCGCCGGCGCTCGATGCGTCGGGCACCAAGCCGCGGCCGCTCGGCACCAAGAAGCTGCGCGGCGGGCGCGGCGTGCTGCTGCTGTCGACGGCGGAGAACCTGACCGGCGCGTTCTTGATCGACGCCGGCCGCCACGCCGACGGCGCCCTGCTCGCGCCCGGCTACTACGCCGATGACCAGGATCCGGCGAGCAAGGCGTTCGTCGACAGGTTCGTCGCCGCGTTCGGCCGCGCGCCGGGCTTCGTCGAGGCCTACGCGTTCGACGCCGCGCAGCTCGCGGCCACCGTGGGTGGCGGCGGGCGCGCCGCGTTGATCGCGGGTCTGGCCAAGGCGCAGCTCGTCGGGCTGACCGGCACGATCCGGTTCGACGCCGAGCACCGCCGCGCCGATCCGGGGGTGGTCTACACCGTCGTCGAGGACAGCGGGACCTGGGCGATCCGGATCGCCCGGTAGCGGCGACGGCGGGGGCAGGTCAGCGGGCGCGGCGCTGGCGGCGGACTTCGTAGAGCGCGAGCGAGGCGGCGACCGCGACGTTGAACGAGCCGATGCCGGCGCGGTCGTCGGCCATCGGGATCACGGCGTGGAAGTCGCAGTTCTTGGCGACCAGCGGCCGCACGCCGGTGGCCTCGGCGCCCATCACCAGGCACAAGGGCAGCGTGGCGTCGATCGTCTCGATGGCCTGCGCCTCGGGCGTGGCCGCGACCGCGACGCGCCACAGCCCGAGCTCGCGCAGCTGGTCGAGCGCGCGCACGAGGTTGCCGACCTGGGCGATCGGCAACAGCTCGCTGGCGCCGGCGCTCGCCTTGGCGACCAGCGCGGTCACCTGGGCGGCGCGATGCTCCGGGATGATCACGCCATCGGCGCCGAGCAGGTAGGCGCTGCGCAGGATCGCGCCGAGGTTGCGCGGGTCCTCGATGCCGTCGAGCGCGACGATCAGCGCCGGTCCGGCGGCGGGGCCGGCGGCGGGGCCGGCGG
>Ga0302321_100002434_pt1 | contig 15961 bp, 14 predicted proteins | sample Fen_T0_1_FD_202505 | JGI IMG/M metagenome (GOLD analysis project Ga0302321, IMG submission 202505) | Peat permafrost microbial communities from Stordalen Mire near Abisko, Sweden - Fen_T0_1 | ecosystem: Environmental > Terrestrial > Soil > Wetlands > Permafrost | place: Sweden: Abisko...
GACACGAGCCGCGCCAGCCCAGTCCGAACCATCTCTTCGGTCGGGCCTTCTACGAGCAGGCGAATCTTCGCCTCTGTGCCGGAAAAACGTACAAGCACGCGACCATAACCGCCCATCTCAGTTTCCAGAGCCTGAATCACCATCGGTAAATGCGGTAGCGCGGACAGCTCCTTCTTTTCGCGCACTCTCAGATTGGCGGTAGCTTGTGGATATTTCTTTAAACATTTGCGGAGCTGTGACAGCGGCTTCTGCGTCTCGATCATCACACTCAGCACCTTCAACGCCGCGACCAATCCATCGCCCGTCGGCGAAATTTCTGAACAGATGATATGTCCCGACGACTCACCACCGAGCGTAGCTTTTTCGAGCATCATGCGCTCGATCACGTAACGGTCGCCTACAGCGGTGCGCAGCACCCGGCCACCTGCTTCCCGCAACGCGGCGTCGACTCCTAGATTGCTCTGCACAGTTACCACCAACGTGCTCGCCGGCAATACACCTTGCCTAAGCGCGTGCAGCGCGAGAATCGTCAGGATTTCGTCACCATCGAGGATCTCTCCGCGCTCATCACATAAAACACAACGGTCGCCATCACCATCATGCGCAATGCCAACGCGGGCTCCGGTTTCCAGGACTTTGGCCGCAAGTTTCTCGGGATGTTCGCTGCCGACACCGGCGTTGATATTAAAACCGTCCGGTGCATCGCCCAACGTAAACACCTCCGCGCCGAGTCCGCGTAGAACGACTGGACTCGTCATGCAAGTCGCACCGTTAGCGGTATCGAGAACGATCTTCCAGCCTACCAAAGCATTTGCCGGTAGCAGTAGTTTAACATTATCCAAATAAGCGCGCAGACCGTCTAGATGACGCGAGCGGTTGTAGACGATGGTGGGCTGTTCGGTTGGTAGAAGTTTCTCGATCTCTAGTTCCTGATGATCGGAAAGTTTCACGCCGCCGCGGGCAAAAAATTTAATGCCATTGTCGGTCGACGGGTTGTGCGAAGCCGTGATCATTACGCCCAGTGCCGCACGTTCACGTACCAACGCGGCGGCAACAGCTGGCGTCGGCACCACGCCAAGTACGGCCGACTCCACACCGACCGACGCGAGTCCCGATGAGACTGCGTGAAGTAGACTCTGTCCTGAAGCGCGTGTGTCACGTCCGAGCAATACGCGCTGCGTGCCCGTGTGCGTTTGCCGCGAAACAAAGCGCGCGGCGGCTACACCGAGCCGTTCGGCAAAAGCCTCGTTGATGATTGGGCCACCATAGAGGCCGCGGACTCCATCTGTGCCGAAATATTGGCGCTTCATGCTTGGAAAAATTCTTTAGTCGCGGCGATTTTAGCTTTTACCGCTCCGCCGAGCAGGAGCTCGCGCGCACGCGCAGCTCCATCACAGACTGACGGAGCGCGTCCGCAGATCCAGAACGCCACTGCAGCGTTATATACAATGGTTTCAACCAGCGCAGCTGGTCCACGGCCAGCCAGCACCGCTTCAGTAATGGCGAGGTTGGTGGCGAGATCATCACCTTTGAGATCTTCAAAATTGCCTTCGGCCAATCCGTGTTCACTTGCGCGCCAAATACCATCAACTGATTTCAGTCGACCGATACCACGAACACGATTGGGAGTCGCTGTAGTGAGTTCGTCGATACCGCGATCCGGCCCCAGAATGCCGTGCACCGCTAGTCCTGCTTCAGTGCCAAGCAGATCGAGTGCGTCTGCTAACCGAGCGACAAAAGGTTCGGACGATACACCGAGTAAAATACGTGCCGGTCGCCCAGGATTAATGAGCGGCCCGAGAATGTTGAAAATCGTCCGCTGTCCGATCGCCGCGAGCGCCTTGCGCGCCGGCCCAATGTGCTTGAAAGCGGGATGATATGCCGGTGCGAAGAAAAATGCGAAGCCCAGTTCGCGCAGTGCTGCCTGCAATTTTTCCGGTTTCGCTTCGAGGTTGACCCCTAGTCCAGCAAACAGGTCCGCACTCCCACATTTGGACGTCACCCCGCGGTTGCCGTGCTTCATCACGATCACACCGCCCGCGGCCAGCGTAAACACGACCAACGTAGAGATATTAAAACCGCCGGCATGATCGCCACCCGTACCAACAATATCAATCGCCTGCGACGACCATTGCGCCACACCAGGGTTGATCGACAAAGCCCGAAACTCCTTCGCAAAACCGGTTACTTCCGCCGGAGTTGATCCCTTAAACTCCAGTGCCGCCAAAAAATCTATTTTCTTCTGATCAATCGTTTCCGGCGAAGATAATTCCCTCGTCGCAACCGCAATCTCGGCCGGACTAAGTTCCTGATGATTTTTCAGGCGCTGCGTAAGATCAACGAGGGCAGACATAAGCGCTTAGGGATGAAGGAATCCTCTCATATAGCAAAGCATAAACTGGACAGCCGCTTGCACTTCTGGAAACAAAGCAGTCGTGCGTTGTGTATTTTTTATCTTCGTTTTCCTAGTTTTAGTTCGGATATCTCTCTTTTCAGCCGAAACAGAATCAATCAGCCCACAACCAACGGCCACGGCTTCAGTCGAAACAAAGCCAGCAGCCGAGTTGAGCGCCGGTGATGCAGTGGTGCTGGGACTCGTCGAGGGGGTCACGGAATATCTGCCTATTTCATCAACCGGCCACCTGATTATTGCAACTAAATTGCTAAAACTAGAGTCCGATATTCCCCTTAAAAACGAGAAAGGAGAACCTCTGTGGTATAAGCGGCCTTCTCCCAAGCACCCGGAAGGCGAAACATTGACCCTCAAACTCGCCGCAGATACTTACACTGTGGTGATCCAGTTCGGCGCGATCGCTGCGGTCGCATTTCTTTACTGGCGGCAAATCCGCCAAATGCTACTCGGGATTGTTGGCCGAGACCCGGCCGGCCTCCGCATGGTGCGCAACCTTTTGATAGCGTTTTTGCCCGCAGCTGTCCTTGGTTTGCTCTTAAGCAAGTGGATCGAGTCGCTGTTTTCTGTGGCCGCCGTTCTCACCGCGCAAGTCAGCGGCGGTATCTTGATGTTGCTAGCGGAAGGTTGGCGCAAAAAACAACCCAGCATACGCACCGATCGCGATATCTCTGAAGTGTCCGGCCCCGAATCCTTGGGTATCGGTGTACTGCAATGTTTCGCCCTCTGGCCCGGTATGAGCCGTTCAATGACGACGATCGTCGGTGGTTATTTCGCTGGTTTAAACCCGCGCCGTTCTGCGGAATTTAGTTTTTTGCTCGGTTTGATCACGCTAACCGCCGCCACTCTATATAAGAGCTACAGATCCGGTGCGGCGATGCTCGCGGTCTTTGGCTGGCCGCATATTGTTCTCGGCTGCATCGTCGCGGCGCTCACCGCAGCACTCGCCGTCCGGTTTCTCGTCAACTACCTCACGCGTCATGGTTTGGTCGCGTTCGCGATCTACCGCTTCATCTTGGCCGCCGTGCTTGGCCTAATGCTTTATCGCGGATCACTCTGAGCCCATAAAAAATGACAAAGCGCGCTCGGTGTGTATAGCGCTTGACGCTGCCCCTTGCCGCCCTTTACTCGGTCACCTTTCACACTTGTAACTCAGGCGTAACCAAAACACGCCACTCACTCCTTAATCAGCTCCCACCATGGCCAATCCGAAACGCAAGCAATCCAAACGCCGCAGCGCTAACCGCCGCGCCGCCAACGCTTTCAAGGCTCCGCAGGTCGCCAAAGACCCAACCGATGGCAGTGCCTTCCGCCCCCATCGCGTCAATCCGAAGAACGGTATGTATCGCGGCCGTCAGGTGCTCAACGTCGAGGTCTAAACCTCGCGTCTCTAACCTTTCCTTAACCATCCAATCGTGATGGTCTCCAGCAGCGGCGAAAATTTGCGGATTGCAGTCGATGCCATGGGCAGCGACTTGGGTCCCTCTGAGATTGTTGAGGCGGTTAAACTCGCACTTGCCGAGTTCTCAGACCTCAACCCGATCACCCTCGTAGGTGATCAAATGATCTTGCGCCCACTACTCTCCAGTGCGGGCTTGGCGGATCATCCCAAAATAGCAATTTTTCAAGCGTCCGAAGTCATCACGATGGATGACAAGCCGCTCGTCGCTCTCAAGCGAAAAAAAGACTCTTCGATGGTCCGCGCGATTGAGCTAGTGAAATCAGGAGAAGCGGGCGCAGCCGTCAGTTGCGGCAATACGGGCAGTCTTGTCGCCGCCGGTATTTTGAAATTACGTACGCTCGATGGTGTGGACCGTGCCGCTCTTGCCCCGGTCGTACCGCGCGAAAACGGCCACTTTATCCTCGTCGATGCTGGTGCAAATCCCGAGTCCAAATCCGAGCATCTCGTCCACAATGCGATCTTGGGCACCCACTACTGCCGGATGGAACTGGGCGTCGAACGTCCTCGCGTTGGGCTGCTCACGATCGGCACCGAGGAAGGCAAAGGCAACGCCCTCATTGCCGAGACCCACGAATCGCTCAAACGCATCGAGAATATCATTAATTACGTCGGCCCGGTGGAGGGTTTTCAGGTGTTCACCGATGAGGTCGACGTCCTCGTTTGCGACGGTTTTGTCGGTAATATCTGTTTAAAGAGCTGGGAGTCGTTGGTTAAGTTTTTCGGTGCCGAGATGAAATCTTTTGTCCGCAAAAGCCCGCTGCGCGCTTTTGGCGCTGCCATCGCAAAAGGGGCCTTCAGCGATCTGAAACATCGCATCGAACCTGAACGCTACGGTGGCGCTCCTTTACTCGGCCTCCGCGGTAATCTCATAAAAGCTCATGGGTCTGCGAACCGCCACGCTTTCAAAAACGCTATCCGCGACGCAAATGTGATGATCAAAACCGACCTCAACCTCCGCATAGAGGCAGACATCGCACGCGCCAACGAAGCCATTCGCCAGGCCGTCGCCTGAGTCGAGTTTCCGCGCCCCTTTTCAAGCCGCCATGGCAACCCCTACGATTGCAATCCTCGGCACCGGGTCCTACACCCCGACCAGAATCCTCACCAACGAAGAGCTTTCGAAGCAAGTCGACACCTCGGACGAATGGATTTTGAGCCGCACAGGCATCCGCCAGCGCCACATCGCCGCCGAAGGGGAGCACACCTCAGATCTCGCCGCCCATGCCGCTCGAGCCGCTCTAGCTGACGCAGGACTGACGGCAGCGGATATCGACCTGCTCATACTCGCCACGATCACGCCCGACATACCGATGCCGGCTTCGGCGACAATCGTGCAGCATAAACTCGGGATGCGTTCCCACGCCGCGTGTTTTGATCTTAATGCCGCCTGCTCCGGTTTTGTCTATGGGCTCGACACAGCAAGTGCCATGCTCGCTTCCGGACGCTACCGTTACGCCCTCGTAATTGGCGCGGAAAAGCTTTCCTCGGTCGTCGATTGGAAAGACCGTACCACCTGCGTGCTTTTCGGCGACGCCGCTGGCGCTGTTGTTCTTGGCCCCTCGCGCGGCGATGGCGCCCGTATCATCGGTACAAAACTTTACAGCGAAGGCGGCATGGCTGACTTGCTTTGTATTCCCGCTGGCGGCAGCGCCTGTCCCGCCACCACCGCCACACTCGCCGCGGGTCAGCACTTCATCCGGATGAAAGGTCGCGAGATTTTCAAAGTCGCCGTACGTGAGATGGAAGACGCTGTTGAGGAAATTCTGGAACAACACGCCCTCTCTCCCGATCAGATTGCCTGCGTGATTCCACATCAGGCCAACCTTCGCATCATCGAAGCTCTTTCCAAGAGCCTCAAAATCCCACTCGAACGTTTCTTCATCAACCTCGACCGCTACGGCAACACCTCCGGCGCGTCCGTCCCCCTTGCACTCGACGAAGCTCGTCGTGCCGGCCGCGTCAAACGCGGCGACACCGCTCTTCTCGTTGCCTTCGGGGCGGGCTTGACCTACGGAGCCGCACTGGTTCGCTGGTAAAAATCTTGACCATGCCCCATCTCGTGCTCCGCCAGCTTCTTATTTCGTCATTGCTCATTGCGTTGTCGTTCATGCTGGCCAGCCGTGCAGCAGCCGATCTCGTGTGGAATCCGCAAACGGGCTGGAAAGTCGAAGGCGGCGCTCTGGCTGGCGTTAGTGGATCTGACGCCAAAAGCGCACTTGCGATGATGAACAAGGCCCGTGCCGCCGAGGAAAAAGGCAAAACTGGCACCGCGGTGAAATACTACAGCAAAGTCGGGAAGAAGTATCCAAATTCTCTCTACGCGGGCGAGGCCCAATATCGCCTCGGCAACATGCGTCTGCTTCGCAAGCAGTACCTAAAAGCCTTTGAAGCTTATCAGATCGTTGTAATTCGTTATCCTAATACTGTACGCTTCGACGAGATCATCGGCAAACAGTACCACATCGCCAGTTCACTTCTCGATGGTGCGCGCGGCCGCATTTGGGGCATCTTCCCTGGATTCGCCAACCGCGAAAAAGCCATCGAGGAACTTGAGATCCTCCTGATCGAAGCACCGTTCAGCGACTATGCTCCGCTCGCGTTGATGAGCATCGCTCGCGGCCATCAATTTTTTAAGAATACCGAGGAGGCCCTCGACGCCCTTGACCGGATGGTCAACAACTACCCACAAAGCGTACTGGCTACCGACGCTTATCTCGATCTCGGCAAGACTCATGCCTCTCTCGTCGATGGTCCCTACTACGACCAAGGCTCCACTCGCGATGCCATCACGTACTACGAAGACTTCATGATCCTCTATCCCAGCGACAATAATGTCGGAGTGGCAGAAAAAGGTCTCACCGACATGAAGCGGGTTTTAGCCGAGAGCAAAATCAAGATCGCCGATTTTTATTTCAAACGCCGCGATAACTACAAAGCCGCCCGCGTCTTCTACAACGAAGCCATCACGGTCTATCCGGACTCTGACGTCGCCGCCAAAGCCCGCGAACGCCTCACCGAGGTGGACACAGCCTCTGCCAAAGCCGCCGCCGAAGTCACTCAGCCGAAGAAAAAACGGTTCTTCTTTTTCTAAGAACCCATGCGCATCCCACCTACAGTCGCGATGCGTTTTATCATTCCGCTCTGCGCACTGCTCGCCCTAGGCCTAGTCAGTGGTTGTGCACACTATCAACTCGGGACCGAGGGGAAGCTCAGTTTTCATACGCTCTACGTACCACCGGTTGACAACAAAGCCCATATTCCCCAGTCCGTCGCCATTTTCACCACTCAGATACGGGAAGCCTTTCTCCACGACGGGCGCGTGACCCTTGTCGGCACCGCCGCAGAAGCCGATGCGACACTCGTTGTAACAATTTCCAACTACAGCCGCGACGTCGCCACTGCTCGCCCCGACGACACCGGACTCGCCCGCAAATTCAACCTCAACCTCACGGCCCTCTGCACGCTGCGTGATAACCGCACCAGTACGGCCCTCTTTGAGAAACGCATCATTACGGTCGAGCAACAGATTTTCGCCACTGCCACGCCGCAACAAATGGACAGCAACCAACTTCAAGCCGAGTACCAAGCCCTTCCCCAGCTTGCGACCAAGCTTGCCGACAAAGTCTCCCACGCCGCGCTCGACGTGTGGTAAGCCAGGCCGTAGATGAAACCGGTGCCACGACTTAACGCTGCCTGGCACAAGGCTCACCGCATGCCAAAAAATGCGACAACCCCACAACGCATCAGCTGGCATAAGGCACACGCAAAACACTGCGCCTGCCGACCAATCCCAGAGAAATTACTCGGGTTGATGCGGGCCGAAAAAATGCTTTAACCAAAATCATGCACACGCCGATCCTCGCCCCCTCTATTCTTGCCGGCGATCATGCCAATCTCGCGTCCAGTGCAGCTGTCGTCGAACAACTCGGCATCCCTTGGCTGCACCTCGATATCATGGACGGTCATTTCGTCCCGAACCTTTCTTTTGGTCCACAGACGGTCGCCGCACTACGCAAAAGCTCGAAGCTCTTTTTCGACGTCCACCTCATGCTCGACGAGCCGCACCGCTACATCGAGCCCTTTGCCAAAGCTGGCGCAAATCTCATTAGCATCCATGTTGAGCCCATTTTCAATCACGCCGAGACGCTCGACCGCATCCACTCTTTAGGTTGCCAAACCGGCATCGTGCTTAACCCCGGCACATCCGCTGAGTCGATCAAACCGTTTCTCGGCAAGGTCGATCTCGTGCTTGTGATGACGGTGCAACCTGGATTTGGCGGCCAAAGTTTCCGGCGCGATATGCTGCCGAAGATCACCCAGATCGATAACTGGCGCCGTGAACAAAATCTCACCTTCCGCATCGAAGTCGATGGCGGGATCGATCTCAACACCGCAGCTGAATGCCGCAAAGTCGGCACTGATACTTTTGTCGCCGGCACTTCGTTCTTCGCCTCCCACGACCGGGCCGCATTCGCCGCTGCGATGGCAAAACTGTAGTGCACGAGACCCGAGCGCATTTGCTCGCGAAGACCGCAGGTGAAATCGCCCGCGAACGAGCTTTTGACGAACCAAGTCTTACCGTTTTTTTGCTTTCGCGAGTTCTTCTGCTCGCCGATATTGTTCGCGAAATGCTTCACCCAGTTCGCGTGAAAGCCTCAGCTCCTCGGTTTTGTCCTTAGCGTTCAGCGCCTGTTTTACTCGGCCCTTCGTTGCGGCCAGATCGACCGTAGACAAATCCTGCATCACGGCCAACGCATCCGCTGGTTGACCTGCGGCGATGATCGCACGCCACGCCCGCGTCAGTTCGGAATGAGTGTCCATCGTCATTACGCGAATAATGAAACTCATTTCGCGGAAGAGACTGCCTGTCCATGCCGGCCTATAAACCAACTGTCCGGCCGCGTCGTACGGATTGTCGTCGGGATCACTGCACAATGGTTTGTATTCTGCGTGTTGATAAAAATCCCGCCGCACCGGCAACCGTCGCAAAGCAAAATGACGAGGACCGCCAGGTGTCCCAGGCCGAAAATTCCAAATCTTTTGCCCATCCATCGAAAGCACGTAATCCATAAACGAGATCGCTAATTCGCGATGTTCGGCTCCGCGAAATAAAGCAATTGGATCAACTGAGTTGACCGTTCCACCGACCGGCGCGATAAAACGTATTCTATTTTTCTCAGCTCGCCGCTGAATGGCTTCGTCTTGCTGCCGTCCGTAAAAATCGATGCAGATGCCCGCAGCCGAATTCCCCTGTGCCACATCGATCGGTGGTTTTTGCGAAGTGTCGGTGAAGTAACGAGAATTTGCTCCGATTAATTGCATAAGCCGCAGCCCTGCGATCCAACCTTCATTCACAGCCCGCGGCTCTAACTCCTCGATCGGTGCTTCGGGTCGTGCCGCTCGCAATTCCTCCAATCGTTTCTGCATCTGTTGCTGAATGAGATTCTCGAACGCTTTCGCGATCGAACTGCTCTTGGTCGGGTCCGCCAACGCCACCTCGCCTACCAATTTCGGATCAGCTAGATCCGTCCATTGCTTTAAATCTCCAGTGATCCCGAGCCTCTTGAGCGAATCGAAATTGTACACAATACCAAAGTTGCTCAAGACCACACCGATCCACAAGCCATGCGCATCCCAGTATCGCTCGCCCGAATACAACTGCGGGATTGTATCGTCGCCGAACCATTCAGGATGACGCGATATCACACCGCTGTCGACCAATCGGCCAGCCTGAGCTTGTTTAATAAAATCCGGAGTACCTCCGCCAAAGAAAACATCGAGTCCACAACCAACGTTTGATCGCAAAAAAGCCTCTCGCGCTTCTTTGACTTCAATTGGAGTATCTATTGGAAGGTTTTGGCTCTTGTAACCCGCCTGTATTTCAGCGCTCCACGCACGATTAAGTGTATGCGTCCAATACAACTTGAAAGCGGCATCATATTCGCCTTCGAGGAAGCGATTGATCTCGCTCGTCCCACCGATCACACGCCAATCGATATTCACGGTTTTGCCCGTATGCGCTTTGTACCACTCGCTAAAACCATGCCCAAATTCGTAGCGCAGAGCCTCGTTATGCGGTGTGATAACAACCAATGTTTCATCCGCTTTTAGCGGATTCGTCTGTTTCGTCCTAAAGAGAAACGGCAACGCCAATGTCACCACCAAAGCGAGCAAAATGGGCAGGCGTTTGAACATGAGTTACGTAGAATTCAGGCCGCGTGGTTAATCGATCAGAACCACCACGTCCTCAGGTTCAACCATCGCGTACAATTCCAAGCCTGCCGACGTTCCTAAGTGGCGCGGGTTCAATTCCAGAATCTTTAACGACGAACCATTTGCACTCGCTAAGAAATCGTATTGCGCTACCTCACCGAGGTAAACTGCTTCGCCGATTCGGCCCGCGATCGAATTGCGACCACACGTTTGTCGGCCCAGTTTCCAGCACTCTGGTCGAATCGACAGCGTCGCAGAACTACCCACTGCGACCTTGGCCGCTGGATCACCCAAGACGCCGTCGAAACGTCCGATCGGCGTCTCGACGGTCGCACAGTCGCCGATCAATCCAACAATCCGGCCTTCGATAAAATCTGTTTCGCCGATGAAATTCGCCACCGTCTTCTTCGCCGGCCGGCGATACACTTCGCGCGGCGTGCCCACTTGCAGAATCTTACCGTTCTCGAGAATCGCCATGCGATCCGAAATCGAGAGTGCTTCCTTCTGATCATGCGTCACATAAACGGTTGTGAGGTTGAACTCCTTGCACACTCGGCGAATTTCCGTGCGCATCTCCAGGCGCAGTTTCGCATCAAGGTTCGACAACGGCTCATCGAGCAGTAAACACCGCGGGCGAATCACGAGCGCTCGTGCCAACGCCACACGTTGTTGCTGACCGCCCGAGAGCTGGTTCGGCTTGCGTTCCGCGTAAGATTCCATGCGTACCGAAGCAAGCGCTTCAGCGACGCGAGTCTTGATCTCAGCCCGCGGCACTTTTCGTTCCTCCAGACCAAATGCCACGTTCTGCGCCACGGTCATGTGCGGCCAGAGCGCATAACTCTGAAACATCATACCCGTGTTGCGCTTATGCGGAGCCAGGCGCGTCACATCGTCATTGCCAAAGAATATCTTACCCTGTTCCGGGATATAGAAACCCGCGATACTCCGCAGCAACGTCGTCTTGCCGCAGCCACTCGGCCCGAGCAGAAAAAACAGCTCGCCTTGCTCAATCGTGAGATCGAGATCCTGTAAAGCGACAGTCGTGCCGAATTTTTTAGTGAGCTTTTCTATCCGAATCGAGATCATCGCTTAGAGGTGGACCGTCGCGAAGAAACATTCCAAGCAGCCTACGAGTCAAAAGAATTAACCGCATTCGCCGCACAGATGCAGTTGCCACCGACGCCTCAATTCCTTAACGCCTACCCAATGCGCACTGCGAAGCCCGCCACCCAAGCCGACGACCTGGAGGCCATCCTTGTTAGCGAAACTGCGATCAAACGCCGTCTCAAAAAACTTGGGTCCGACATTTCCACCGCCTACGGCAAAGAGGAGATCACGGTGGTTGCGATCATCAACGGCGCCATTCTTTTCACTGCCGACCTCCTTCGCCAAATCCACAATCCTATCCGGCTCGATTGCATCCGCATTTCCAGCTACCGCAACGACACTCGCTCGCGCGGTAAACCGCATCTCATTCACAGCCTCACTCTCGATATCACCGGCCGGCACGTTCTCCTGATCGACGACATCCTCGACACAGGCAAAACTCTCTCAGTTGTCGTCGACCTGATTAAGAAACAAGATCCCGCGAGCGTACGCACCTGCGTGCTCCTCGACAAAAAAGGCCGCCGCGAGGTCGAATTCGAAGCTGATTTCGTAGGCTTCCAGATTCCCGACCGTTTCGTCGTCGGCTACGGCCTCGATTTCGCCGAACGCTACCGCAATCTCCCGGCAATCGGAATTCTCAAACCGCACCTTCAGAACCCACCCGAGTGGGCGTGAAAAAGTGCTGGCGTGACTTTAACCCAGTCTGATTGGCGAGGCCGGCATGATAGCGCTTATCGCTACGGCAACATGCGGCACCGGTCACCGAACCAGAAACTGCTCCACAGCGTCGGCCAGCGACAACGTTTCGTGGCTCTTCCACCACTTCAGAAACGGCACGATGTGAAATGAGGCCGTCTCAACCTCGCGCATAAACAACCGCGCAATCGGGCCGGCCTCTTCGAGATAACCAGAATCTTTGAAGCGCCGCACCGCCGCCTCGATGTCGTAGGAAATTGAATGCTGCTGCACGCTCCAGTCTTCAGAGCCACTCTCTATCACCGAGAATTGAGCGGTGGGCGTTCCGTCAAGCGGCAGCCCTATAGAACCCACTGTCACGATGCGACGCTGTCCCCAAAGTCTAACGCCGGCGTAGTGATTATGCCCGCGAATGATCCAGCGTTCCATCGAACCAGTAAACATAGGTTCTATTTCCGCGTCGCTTGTGTACGGGAAAATGAGATCGCTGTCATTGCGTGCCGAACCATGCACAAAGAGAACGTCGGGCGCCTCAGGAAGACGAATCGTCAACGGCAACGCGGCAAGTTCGCGCCGGCCTGCAGCACCGAGTTGCGCAGCGGCGAATTGCACCGGACCAAATTGTGGCAGACTCCAATCGGGCTTTGCGCGTTCCGTGCCTAGATCGAAGACGTAACGCTCGTGATTTCCGCGCAGCATAGGACAACCCAGCGATTTGACGAGTTCCCAGCAAGCCAGTGAATCCGGCGCGCCAACAACTACATCACCCGCAACTACGATCTGATCCACGCGCAGCGACTCGATGTGCGCGAGCACAGCCTTCAATGCGAGAAGGTTCCCATGAATATCGGCGATGATCGCAATGCGCATGACTTTATTAAAGTAAACCGAACAGATTTTAAATCGCGAGTGCACGCAAATTGAGGAAAATGCCCGGAGCAAGCTCCGGCATTTGAATCAAGGCTAAATCCATCTGCCCCGTGTGCAATTGGCAGTACTCACTCTTTCCGCCCTGCCCTTGTACAAACGCAGCAATCATTTTCTCGCTGCCGTACTGCCCCACTGTGTTCAGCTCCCAAGAATGCTCCGCCTAGAAGTTATCTCTTCACCTCCGGCACCTTCGAAAACACCTCACGAGCAATCACATTCTTCGCAGTCGGTATCGTCCGACTCAACTGTAACTCGACACACTTTGAAAGAGAAAGTGTGCATGATCACGATCCATGCCAATCTCCAAAAAAACGAACCTCAAAACGCTTCTCAATCGCCATGCGGGCCCGCCGTAACATCTCACCCACATGTTCGCTCATCACCACTCGTCGATATTTCGCAGAACATACCGCGTGACACATCACAGATACATTATGCGGCTTATGAATATATGGACTCTCCATCCCTTACCTTCCCATTCAACCAAGCCAAACCACACCGGCCTACACCTACCAAAAACGGCCGCCTTCACAGGCGGCCGTTTTTGGTCACTAATACGCCAGCAAACAATTCAGGGTGTCACACCCCGACTACGTCTTGAGCTGACCCATTGGCATAAAACAAATAAACCCCAAGTTGCGCCAAACCACGCGGGAAAGCTGCCACTGCCGCTTTTGCCAGGAGGCGGACCATCTGCAGCTGTGGTAGAACTAGAACCCGATGAAGATGAGGACGAAGTTCCGCCCCCAGAGGATGAACCACTTGATAGGCTCATTGCTGGTGTGGAGACATCTCCGGCCGAGGTGATCTTGCGAATTACCGCATTGCCCGTATCGGCGACATATAGATTGCCGGACGAGTCGATTTTCACATCTCGTGGTTGATTGAACCAAGCCGAGATTCCTGTACCGTCCAGCAAACCCGAAATAGTTGAGAGCCCAGCGAAGGTCGTGACTACACCAGCCGAGGTCACTTTGCGGATCGAAGAGTTGGCGGTGTCAGCGACGTAAAGATTACCCGCACCATCGGTGCAAAGCCCACGCGGTTGGTTGAACGACGCCGCTGTGCCTGTGCCATCGGCCGAACCACTTACACCGACAAGTCCTGCCAAAGTCGTCACAGCGCCAGCCGAAGTAATTCTCCGAATCGTCTGATTAAACGTGTCGCTCACGTAAAGATTTCCCGTGCTATCGACAATGATGCCCGACGGCTGATTGAAACGAGCTGCGGCGCCCGTACCATCCGAGCTTCCAATCGAACCTGCTGTGCCCGCCAAAGTCGTCACTGTACCATCGAGTGCGATCTTGCGAATCACCGCATTGCCGGAATCAGCCACATAGACATTGCCCAGCCCATCGACGGTGAGTGCAGACGGAGAATTAAACCAGGCCGCTGCGCCGTTCCCATCGCGATAACCCTGGTTTGACGAGGAACCAGCCAACGTCGTCACCACACCGGCCGCGGTGATTTTGCGAACGATCGAGTTGCCCGTGTCAGCAACATAGACATTGCCTGCGCTGTCGAACGCCACGCCGTTGGGCTGACGGAAGAGAGCACTTGCACCCGTTCCATCAGTAGAGCCCTGTTGGCCGGAAGCGCCAGCCAACGCCGTTACCACCCAGCTTGTTCCTAGGGTCTGGATTATGTTGCTCGATGAGTCGGCGACCGATAAGACGCCAGAACTCGCCACGGCCAATCCAGACGGGGCCGGAAAGATTGCTGAACTGACGGTAAGCGTGGCTGACTGACTTGAGACCGAGCCGCTGCTGTTGGTTGCCGCGCAACGATAGAGATAGCCGCTCATCGACGCGTTGGCGTTTTTCACAGTCAAAGTAGCCGTGGCCGAGCCTCCGTAGTTGGTTCCGTCCGATGTCGCGGACCAGTTGGTCCCCCCATCGGTGGAGACGGACCATCCGTATGAAGGGATCGGGTACCCACCGGCTACTACCGTGAAGCTCACGTCATGCCCTGTGGCTACTGAATGACTGGTCGGCTGCGTTGTGAATACCGGAGCAACAGACGCCTGATTGACCGTCAACGTCGCGGCCGAGCTGGTTATCGACCCAGCGCTATTCGTTACGATCACGCGGAAACTTCCGGCATCCGAAGTCTGTGCGCCCGTAATCGTGTAGCTCGACGACGTCGCTCCGCTGATCGCGGCACTATTCTTCTGCCATTGATAAGCGAGCGGAGTCGTGCCCGAGGCAGCCACCGTGAAGGTCGCGTTACTACCCACTGTGATGATCGCGTTTTGCGGTTGCGTGCTAATGGTCGGTGCTACCGCACTAGCCGTCACCGTGAGCGTGGCAGCTGAACTTGTGACCGAACCAGAACCATTTGTAACAACTACAGCGTAGCTCCCTGCATCGGTCGACTGAACACTTAAAATCGTATAGCTCGCGGATGTAGCGCCACTGATCGCCGCACCGCCTTTTTGCCATTGGTAGGTCAAAGGAGCCGCACCCGTCGCCGTGACGGAAAACGTGGCACCGCTTCCAGAGATGACCGAAAGACTTTGCGGCTGGCTCGTGATCGACGGCGCACTGTTGACCGTAAGTGTAGCGGCCGCGCTTGTAGTCGAACCAATACTATTGCTCACCACCACGGCGTAACTCCCGGCATCGGTCGTCTGCACACTGGAGATAGTATAGTTCGAAGATGTCGCACCACTGACCGACGTGCCGCCTTTTTGCCATTGATAGCTCAACGGCGTACTCCCCGTCGCCACCACGGAGAACGTCACTGAACTGCCCACTGTCACCGTCGAGTTTTGCGGTTGCGTGGTAATCGACGGCGCACGGTTGACCGTAAGCGTCGCCGCATTCGAAGTCACCGAGCCAACACTGTTCGTCGCCACCACGGTGTACGAACCGGCGTCGGAGGTTTGAACGTTTGACAACGACAACGAAGTTCCTGTTTGTCCGGTCAAAAGCGTCGATCCCCGATACCATTGAAAAGTCGGCGCTGGGCTGCCGGAGGCTGCAATAGTAAACGTGACCGAACCACCTACATTCGCAGACGCGCTTTGCGGTTGCGTGGTGAAACTCGGCGGGCTCGTCGACGTGCTCGCACTAATCGTAAATACACAAGTGATGCTCGCGGCGTTTCCCGTAGCTCCACTTTTCTCCCAAGCTTTCACTGTC
>Ga0302321_100002435_pt1 | contig 15959 bp, 11 predicted proteins | sample Fen_T0_1_FD_202505 | JGI IMG/M metagenome (GOLD analysis project Ga0302321, IMG submission 202505) | Peat permafrost microbial communities from Stordalen Mire near Abisko, Sweden - Fen_T0_1 | ecosystem: Environmental > Terrestrial > Soil > Wetlands > Permafrost | place: Sweden: Abisko...
GGGGGACCTGGTTGCTGTACTCGAGCCGGTTGTCGACGATGCCGCGGGCGCAGACCGCCGAGGCGGTCGACGGCCAGAGCGCAGCCACCGCGATGCCCAGGCACAGCGCTGTGAGTGTCACGATGCAAAGGAGACACCGCGTGGGTGTCTCGATACGAAGCCCCATTGCCGCTCCCCGGCCGAGTGGTGGTCGGGGCCAGTATAGGGCGAAAGGGCTCGCGGGCGCATCCGGCCAGTGGCAGGTCCGAGGGCATCTGGGATAATCGGCAGCGACGGCACAGCCCACGTACTCGGAGTCCCAGGACAAGGAGGAGGCCCCATCCTCAGCGTCGATGTCATCGTGGTGACGTACCACTCAGCCCGGCACGTGGGCGCTTGCCTGCAGGCGATCGGCCAGGCGCCGCAGGTGAAGCGGCTCATCGTCGTCGACAACGCCTCAGGCGATGACTCCGCGAACGTGGCGCGTGCAGGCGGCGCTGGCGTGGTCGTCGAGAACAATCGAAACGCCGGATTCGCACGCGCCGTCAATAGGGGCCTCGAGCACGCCACGTCCGACTTCGTGCTGCTCCTCAATCCGGACGCCGTCCTCCCGCCTGCCTCGCTGACCAGCATGTGCAGGACCATGGAGCGAGTCCCGGACACGGCGATCGTGGCGCCGCTGCTTAGAGACGAGGGCGATGTCGTGAGAGCCGGAGCCGGCCGCCTCGCGACTGTCGGCCGGCGCGTCGGACTCTGCCTCCCGCTGGCCGGCAGAGCTCCCGCCTTCCGGCCCCAGTACCGGCTGCCGGACGACGCGCCGGGAACGGCGGTGGATGTGGGCTACGTCTTTGGCGCGGCCATGCTGCTCGACCGCCGATTCATCGCCCAGAGAAGCGGATTGGACGAGAGGTTCTTCCTCTTCGCCGAGGACGAGGACATCTGCCGCCAAGCGCATGCGGCGGGCCGGCGAGTGCTGCTGGATGGAGGCGCTATGGCGCACCACATCGGCGGAGCGAGCTCGAGCGACGAGGCCGCGATCGAAGCCCAGCGGCTTGCCTCGACGTGGCGACTGTTCGAGAAGTGGGACGGGTCGCGCTCCGCCGCCGCGTATCGTTACGGAGTCCGTGGCGCCTTCCGGCTTCGGGCAGCCGGATCGGCGCTCGACGCCGCCAAACGAGCGTCGATCGAACGCACTGCGCAGTTGTTTGACGCCGCTGTCAGAAACGGGGTGGATCCACTCGTGAGCCTGGAGGCAGCCGCCACCACTCGAACGCCCTACCCCACCGACGGCGCATGAGCAGCCGGGAGTCCCGTCCTCGCGTCCTCGCCTTCGCCGACGTCCGCGGCAGCCTCGTCGCGGCGTGCAGGGTCGCGGCCCCGCTTCGAGCTTTGCTGGATGCGCGACTCATCGCCGGTTACACGATCGCCGATGCGACATTGCGCCATGTGCCACGCTCCGGGACCTTCGACGTGGTGTGGCTCCAGCGCGCCGCAGACGCGTGGCTGGCTCGTGCCCTCGCACAACGGCTGGAGGGGGGCTTCCTCCTCGATCTTGATGACCATCTCCTGTGCCGCCCGGCCTATCTCGACGCAGCAGACCTGCCCGACTCGAAGGCGCTGAAGTCCGCGCTCGTGAGCTGCTCCGTACTGACCACACCGTCCGCGCGGTTGCGCACGCTGGTGGAGCAGCGCTCCGGGCTCGCGCTCGGCGGACGCGCCTTCGTGTGCCCGAATGCCGTGCCCTACGGAAGCGTCCCCCTGCGACCGGCGGAACGTCCCGCGGCGATTCTCCTCACGCAGGGGCATCGGCTGGCGCTGATGGCCTCACGGTTGGACGTGCTCGCCGCGATCACGGAGGCGGCCGCGCGTCACCACATGCCTCTCTGGAGCATCGGCGACACGCCGCCTGTCCTACGGTCGGCAGCCGCCGCGGCCGGCGCACGGCTGGAGGAGCTGAGACCGAGGAGTTGGTCTGACTACCACGCCGCACTCGCCGGATCTCCGTCGTTGGTGGGAGTCGCCCCGCTTGAGACCCGGGGCGATGCCGCCACCGTGGAATTCGCTTCGGGGAAGTCAGACATCAAGATGGTCGAGTTCGGCGGCTACGCACACCCCGGCGTCTACAGTGACGCTGCGCCGTACGCGGACAGCGACCTCTCGTGTGGCCGCCTGGTCGCGAATCGCCATGAAGACTGGAGCGCGGCGGTGGACGACCTCATGCGTGGCGGATGGCGTGCGGCCGCGGACGAGGCACGCGCGGTGCGTACACGACGCGAGATGGCGCGGGTCGCGAAGGAGCAGTGGTGGCCGGCAGTCCGGGCGGCTCGACTTCACCGGCCGCTTGAGGCCGGAAAGCTCTTCGGAGAGCTCGAGCGGCTGCAGGCGGAAACGCGGGACCGCCTGGCACGCATCGCCTGGCGCCTTGGGCGCGCGCCTGCCTAAGCCTCGCCGGAAGCCCCAGGCGGCAGCGCGCTTCTGCTGAAGGTGAAGCGTGAGTCCGGCGTGATGATGAACGGAGTCTTCTCCGCCTTCACGACCGTGAACCACGCCGCTTCCTTCCAGTAGTCGTAGATGACGAGTCCCGGCCCGTCGGATATCGCAAGGTCGATCGAATGCCGACCATCCGCGAACAGATTGGGCACGGTCCAGCGCATGTGGACACGTTCGCCCTTGGCAAGGGCGCCGCAACGATACTTTTTGAGGCGCGAGTTGGTGCCCAGAATGGCCGTGCCGCTCGAACTACTGACGAGGAATCCGTAGACGGCCTCTCGCACGTCCTGCGTCGCAACCGCTTCGAGTTCGATCACCAGGTCGTCGGCCTCATCGCAGAGTGCCGGCACGCGAACGGCGTCGAACCGGACCTGACCCTCACCCCAACGGCTCTCCGGCGGCTGGTCGGGGTGTGTCTCCGGCGGCTCGTCGGGAGACGGATTGAAGAGCCTCGTGTACTGCTCGGCCACCTCATCCGCATTCCCTGAGGCGACGATGCGGCTATCGTCTATGAGGATCGCACGATCACAGAACTCCCTCACGGCGTCCATGCTGTGCGTGACGAACACGATGGTCGTGCCGCTGCTCTTGAGCTTGCGGAAGTGCTCAAAGCATTTCCGCTGAAAGGCGGCGTCACCGACGGCAAGCACTTCGTCGACCAGCAGGATGTCTCCCCTGGCGCGGGTGGCCAGCGAGAACGCGATGCGCACTTGCATACCGGATGAGTAGTTCTTGAGCTTCTGGTCCATGTAGTCCTCGAGCTCCGCGAAGGCGACGACGTCGTCGTAGATCTCATCGACCTCTCGGCGCGAGAACCCCATCAGGGCTCCGTTCAGGTAGACGTTCTCCCGACCGGTGAGCTCGGCGTTGAAGCCGACGCCGAGCTCGATGAAGGGCACCAGCCGGCCGTCCACATCGACACTCCCGGCGGTAGGACGATAGATCCCGGCGAGGATCTTGAGCAGGGTGCTCTTGCCCGATCCGTTGCGCCCGACCACGCCGAAGAACTCGCCCTTGGCGATCTCGAAGTCGATGTCCTTCAGGGCGTGCTGGATCTCCATCTCCCGGCGCCCGCGAAACAGGTTGACTACGTAGCTCTTCACCGTGTTGCGCCGCAGATGAGGCAGAAGGAAGTCCTTTGAGACCCCGTGCACTCTGACGGCGGAATCGGGCATCAAGCGACTTCCGCGAAAGCCGGCGACTCGCGCCGGAAGAACCACACCGAGGCCACCACCATGACAATCGTGATGCCGACGGGGATAGCACGCGCCCAAGGGGTCCCGTACACCTGCGTCATCGTCTCCGTCACGTCGGTGATGAGGCAGTACCTTGCGTCCTGGATGACCTGGGCCATCGGGTTGAGCAGCAGAAGCCGCTTGAAGGTCACGTTGTTGATCATGCTCAACGGATACAGGATCGGCGTGGCGTAGAACGCGGCCTGCAGGACGACCTCCCAGATGTAGCTCATATCGCGAAAGCGCACGAACAACGCACTCAAGATGAACGCGAGAGACAGGGAGAACGCCGCGAGCTCGACGAAGAGAAACGGCAGCCAGAGGATGCTCATGCGCACGGGGACCTGTTTGAGCACCATGAACAGGACGATCACCAGCATCGCCAGGCCGAAGCTGATCAGGGAGGAGACACCGACTGAGAGCACGACCACGTACCGAGGGAAGCTGATCTTGCGCAGCAGGTCGGCGCGGGCCACCAGAGACCCGAGCCCCTGGCCCGTGGCCTCCGCAAAGAATCCCCAGATGACGATGCCGAAGAGGAGATAGATCGCATAGTAGGGAATCCCGGTGCCGAACTTGAGGAGCTTCACGAAGACCAGATACAGGATGCTGAACAGCGCGAGCGGCCGCAACAGCGTCCAGAGATACCCGAGGAACGAGGCCTGATAGCGCAGCTTGAAGTCGGTGATCACCATCGCCGGCAGAAGAAGCCCCGCGTAATGGTAGCGCCGACGCAGCCGGGTCGTCAGCGAATCGCCTGTCACGGTGTCGCTCACGACTCGGGGGCCGGTGGCCGAACCAGCTCGGCTTCACGGAGGAAGGCGTCGATGTCCGCGCCGAGCAGGAGCGGGAGCATCTCGTGGATCGCCTCGTCCGGCCAGGTCCACCAGGCGACCGCCCGCAGGCGCTTGATGGTCGCGTCGTCGAACCTCTTGCGGATCACCCGCGCGGGTACACCGGCGACGATCGCGTACGGCTCGACATCGTCGGCCACGACCGAGCGGGCGGCGACCACGGCGCCGTCTGCGATGGACACGCCCGAGAGGATCATCGCCTCCGTCCCGATCCAGACGTCGCTGCCGATGCTCACGTCACCCTTCGTCCGCGGATGGCCGGGGATGTGGGCCGCGCCCGGCCACAGTGCAGTGAACGGGAACGTCGTCACCCAGTCGGGCCGATGCTCTCCGCCGAGGAGGACCTGGACCCCCGGCGCGATGGAGCAGAAGGCGCCTACTGTGAGCTTGGCGCCTTCCCCCCAGGAGTGGACCGTGAGATCGCCGTAGGACCAGCGGCCGATCTCGGCCTCGGGGTGTCTGGCGTGGAGGCTGTTCGTGACGCCGGTCGGCGACGAGGGGGCCGCAGCGGCGAGATCGTCGCAACCGGCAACCGTGCCCGGGTCGTCTTCAAACTGGCCCTCCCAGAGCCCGCGCCTGTCGCTGTCCATCACCCTCCCCTGCTCTGCGCAGCCAGCACCAGCAATCCTCTGCCCAGTCTCAGCGCCGGTGGGGATGCGACTCCGGCGCAGCCCGCGCGCTAGCCTATCAGGTGCCACTGAGCGCTCCACCCCTGGCCGCGCAGGTGCGTCGCTGTAGTAGCATCCACTGGCCGCTGCGCGGCTCCACCCTCTTGAAAGGCTACCGTGGCTGAGACTATTCGTCGCAGACCGCTCTCATGGCCTGTCGCACAGGCCGAGACGCTTCTTGACTTGCGACGGCGCCGCGGCACCGCCGCCGTCCTCGTCGAATGCGTGGCAAGCCTCCGCCGCGTGGTCGCGCGTTTGACCAGGGGCCTCGGTCGGGCCGATCGCCCGCCGCCATCCGAAGCCAGCTTCTCGATCTGCATTGCAGGCGCCGGCCTGCCCGATGACCTCAAGGCCACGACCCTGGCATCTCTGCGCAGGCAGTCCCATCGCCGGTGGCGACTGGCGGACGAGGTCGCCACGGCAGGCCCAGCGGCGTCCTCGACAGACCTGGTCGTCCTCGTCACAGCCGGCGATGTCCTGCATAGAGACGCCTTGGCCTGGCTGGCGGCGGCGGCAGATTGCACTCCCGAAGCGGACGTCTTCTACACCGACGAGGAGCAGGCACAGGCTTCGGGCAGCTGGTATGAGCCGTTCATCAAGCCGGACTGGGCTCCGGAGCTTCTGCTCTCGCAGCCCTACGTGCTGCACTGCTGCTGCGTTCGTCACGAACTCTATCGCTCCGAGGATGGCTTGCGATCCCCATCTGACGAAGCCGGGCACTACGGAGTGGCACTGCGTTGTTGTGCGGCCGCTCGGTGCGTTTCTCATGTCAGAAGGGTCCTCTGCCGGCGGCCGGCCTCAACCGCACTGAGATCTGAGGCCGGGCTGCGCGCCGTGGCAATGACCGCCGAGGGCCTGGATCCTCCGGCCAAGGCGGCCCACGGCACGACTGCGAGAACCTATCGCATCACCCGCAGCCTGACGGGCCGTCCGCCCGTGACGCTTGCGGTGCTCACGCACGACGCGATCGCCGCCGTGGACGGGCGCGGCACGATCCCGGTGCTCCCGAACTTCCTTGAGTCCATCCTGAAGAGATCGACGTACCCGGACTACCGGCTCCTGGTGGTCGACGACGGGGACTTGTCGCGGGCCTCACTCGACGTCGTGACGCGGGCCGGCGCGCGCCGCATCTCGTATGTGCCGAAGACCGCTTCAGCTCCGTTCAACTTCTCGAGCAAGGTGGGCTTTGCCCTGGGACAGGTCGAGACCGAGCATTTCGTGCTCCTGAACGACGACCTCGAGGTGATCGCCCCGGACTGGATCGAAGCACTGATGGACTACGCGGTGGCGCCGGACGTCGGTGCCGTCGGGGCCCACCTCCTCTTCCCTGACGGCCGCACGCAGCACGCCGGCGTCGTGGCCGCCGGCAGAGACGGGCCCGCGCATCGCCTCTACGGAAGCGGACCTGGCGCCACGGACGAGCACGGCCGTGTCGACGTCGTCCGCGACTTCTCCGCAGTAACCGCAGCCGTGATGGCCAGCCGCCTCGGCGTCTTCAGGGAGGTGGGCGGCTTCGACGAGGCCTTCGCGCACAACTACAACGATGTCGACTTCTGCCTGCGTGCTCGCAAGCACGGCCTGCGCATCGTGTACACACCGTTTGCTCGCCTCTATCACTTCGAGAACAGCAGCTTCGGGCGTCGCCCGCCGAGCCGGCGCGAGTTGCAGTTGTTCTACCGCCGATGGGGACGCTGGTGCTTCGATGACCCTTACTACGTGCTTCGATAGAATGCGAACTGAAGTATCATCAGTATCATCTCGCTGCGCAGTCCCTTCGCGGCCGCGCGGGGCCTCTCGATCTACATCATGGTGGACGACTTGATCGACTACACCGACGTGTTGGCAGACCTTCACGCGACTCGGCATCCCCGTACGTACCTGGAGATCGGCGTCTTCCAGGGCGCCACCCTGCGGCTTGCCGGGGACGAGACACTCTGCGTCGGTGTGGACCCAGAGCCGATCCTCGAGATCGTAGACGGCCGACACCACCAAATAGAGAAGGCCACCAGCGATGACTTCTTCGCGGGGCCCCGACCTCGTGAACTCTTCGGGGACGAGCCGGTGGACCTTGCCTTCATCGACGGAATGCACCTGTTCGAGTACGCGCTCCGCGACTTCCTGAACACCGAGGCGCTTTCGGGGCCCGGCTCGCTCATCGTGGTGCACGACGTGCTCCCCCTGTCTGAGGTCACGGCACGCCGTGACCGCACGACCGTGGACTGGACGGGAGACATCTGGAAGCTTGTCCTGTGCCTCCTGGACCGCCGCCCCGACCTCGCGCTCTCCATCATCGATGTTCCGCCCTCGGGGCTGTGCCTCGTCTCCGGCCTTGATCCCAAGAATCGCGTGCTCGGGGACGACTACGACGCGATTGTCGAGCAATACCTCCCCATGACCTACGAACAGTGGCAAGACTGCCTCCCCAGGGTCGTCGCGGCGACCGCCCATAACGACACGACCAGATTGTGGGCGCTGCGTACCGAGCTGGAGCAGGCTGCGGCGGCCTTCGCTGAGACCGAGGCCTCGCTCGGCGATGCGCGTCGCCGGCTGGACGACCTGCACCAGTCCCTCAGCGCCGAACAGGCCGCGACGACGGCCGAGGCACGTCGCCGGGCCGATGTTGAGGGCAGGCTGGCGGCCGCGCTCACCGAGGTCGCGCACTTGCGGGGTCAGGTCGTGGAAGAGCGTGCGCGGTTGGCGATCGTCTCCTCGTCTCTCTCGTGGCGCCTCACCTCGCCGGTCCGCTTCATGGGCCGCCTGGCACATCGTTCACGAGGGTCGGCTTCGCCACCCGCAGTGTCCGGAGTCGGTGGTGACGCAGCTCAGAGTGGCGAGGGACCGACAGCGTCGCTCGACGGCGGGCTCCCAGCCGACCAGTTCGACCCACTGGTCCTTGCGGCCGAGGCTCGGAAGCTGGAGTACCGGCCGCTGATCTCGATCATCGTGCCGGTGTACAACACGGCGCCTCGCTACCTCGAGCTGGCAGTCGAGTCCGTGATGGCGCAAGCGTATCCCGAATGGGAACTCTGCATCTGTGATGACGGCTCGAGCAACCGGGAGACGCTCGCCGCGATCAAGGACCTCGCAGCGAACGATTCACGCATCAGAGTCACCTTCCTCGGCCGCAACCAGGGCATCGCGGCGGCCAGCAACACGGCCCTCGCCATGGCACACGGCGAGTACGTCGCGATGCTCGACCACGACGATGAGTTGTCGCCAGCCGCACTGCTGGAGGTGGTCAAGGCACTGAACGCCGACAGCGCGCTCGATGTCGTCTACACGGACCAGGACTACGTCCTGCCGGACGGAACGGTCGCACGCTCGTTTCGCAAGCCCGACTGGTCACAGGAGATGTTCCGCGGAGTCATGTACGTCGGGCACCTCCTGGTCGTCCGGAGGACGCTGGCGGAAGATATCGGCGGGTTCGACTCGCTCTACGACAACGTGCAGGACTTCGAATTCATGCTTCGACTGTCGGAACGAACCCAGAAGATCGGCCACGTCCCTCACGTCGCCTACCACTGGCGCATGATTCCGGGAAGCGTCGCGTTCGGAGGGGATCAGAAGGGCCACATCGAGCAGCGGCAGGCCGCCGCCGTCAACGCCCACCTCGAGCGCTGCAGCGTGCCGGCGAAGGCCCATTCTAACCCGGCCCATGCACATCGCCTCATCATCGTCCCATCGCCGCGGGCCGAGCACCCGCTCATCAGCGTGGTCGTACTTGGAGCGGGCACAGGGAGCCCGGTGGAGGACTGCGTGGCGAGCATCCGCGCGAACTCCGACTATCCCGCCGTTGAGATCATCGCAGCAGGCGACAAGCTGTCCGGTGACGTCGCCAAACGCCTGATGGACCTGGACGTGCGCCTCGAGGCGCCTGGGGCGGACCCGGGCACTGCCGCAATCGCCGCCGCCTCTGGCGCCAAGGGACGCCTCCTGGTCTTCGTAGACGCAAGTGTCCGGGTCGAGCAGCCGGACTGGCTCGACCACCTCTTCCTCGATTGCGAGCTGCCCGGCGTAGCGTGCGTGACTCCCGTCATCGTCGGCCCTGCGGGCGACGTCCAGAGTGCCGGATTCACCTTCGCCGCTTCGGAGCTCCCGCGTCCTGCCCTGGCTGGGTGGCCGGCGGAGAGCGATGGCAACGCCGGGACGCTCTCCTGCGTGCGCGAGGTGAGTGCCGTCTCGAACGCATGTTTCGCGATCCTGCGAGAGAGGCTGGACGAGCTCGGTGGGCTCTCGCCCTACTTCGAATCCACGCTGCACCAGAGCATCGATCTTTCGCTCCGGGCCTCCGCAAGAGGGTTGCGGAACCTGTGCACCCCGAGAGTCTGTCTGCGTTCGCAGCGCCCGGCCACGGGGATGAGTCAGGCGTCGGATCTGGACCAGTTGCTGCTTCTTGATGCCTGGGAGCCGGTACTCAAGCGCGGTGATCCGTTCTGGAATCCCGATATCGATCTCTCCCCCTCGGCGGCTGGCCTGTGAACGTCGTCTTCGTCAGCCACTGCGACTTCGAAGGCAACAGCGCCATGCACATCTTCAGCATCGCCAACGAGCTGGAGAGACTCGGCATCGAATCGATTGTGTGCGTGCCCAACAACCCGGAGACCGTGGCATCGCACGGGACTCCTCGATTCCGCGTGATGCATCACGACGAAGCCCTCAAGAGCCCGCTCGTCTTCTCGGATGGGCGAGGCCCCGACCTGATCCACGCCTGGACGCCACGCGAGCTGGTGCGCCACGTCACGGAGACGCTGAGCCACCGTCACGGGGCACCCTACTTCGTACATCTCGAGGACAACGAGACCACGATCCTCGAGGACGACCTCGGCGGCGTGCCCGTCAGCCTGCTGACGGGCCTGCCGCTCGGCCTCGTAGACCAGCTCGTGCCGCTGCACCGAACGCATCCGGTTCGCGCGTCGACGTTCCTGTCGGGGGCCGCCGGAATCACGGTCCTCATGGACCGGCTGCTCGAGTTCAAGCCGGCCGAGGTGCCGGGAGCCGTCTTCTGGCCGGGGTTCGACGAGAGCTTCCAGGAGGCCCGCCGAGACCCCGCGTATCGTCGGCGTCTCGGCCTGGACGAGGCGGACACGCTCATCGTGTACACGGGCAACGTCCACCAGTCGAACGTCGGGGAGGCGCGGAGCCTGGTCGCTGCCGTCGCCGCCCTGCACCGGCGCGGCCATCATCTCACCTTGGCCAAGACCGGCTGGAACTTCACCGACATCCCCTACTTCGAGTCCGGGAAGCGAGAGGGCTTCATCAAGGATCTGGGCTTCTGTGCGAGATCGGACATCCCGAGACTCGTGGCCTGTGCGGACGTTCTGGTCCAACCCGGGCGCGCTGGGGACTTCAATGACTATCGTTTCCCGTCGAAGCTGCCGGAGTTCCTTGCCTCAGGTATTCCCGTCGTGCTCCCTCGGACCAACATCGGGCGCTTCCTCCATGACGACGAAGAGTGCGTGCTGCTCGATGAAGGCCACGCGCTGGAGATTGCGACGCGCCTCGAGCCGCTTCTGGAAGACGAAGGTCGGCGGCGCCGGATCGGCGCCGCCGGCCGGCGGTTCGCGCAGCGCGAGCTCACGTGGTCCAGGAGCGCCAAGACCCTCATGCAGTTCTACGACGAGGTGCTCGAGACCATGTCCCACACTGGCGCTACTCGCGACGGTACCCCCGCAGGCGGCGAGTCCGCGCCGGCGCCGGCCTCCCCGGCCACCTCAGCCATCCCGCGCCTGATCGCGTTCTACCTTCCCCAGTTCCATCGCATCAAGGAGAACGACGAGTGGTGGGGAGACGGCTTCACGGAGTGGACCAACGTGAAGCGCGCAACGCCGAGCTTCGATGGGCACGACCAGCCTCTCCTGCCGGGAGACCTCGGCTTCTACGACCTGTCACAGCCGGATGTGATGCGGCGGCAGGCCGATCTGGCCCGTTCGTTCGGCATCCATGGCTTCTGCTTCTACCACTACTGGTTCGACGGACGACGCCTGCTTGAACGTCCAGTGGACAAGATGCTCGCAAGCGGCACGCCCGACTTTCCGTTCTGCGTCTGCTGGGCCAACGAGAACTGGTCTCGTCGGTGGGACGGTTCCGAAGACGAAGTGCTGATGCGGCAGGACTACTCCGAAGGCTATGCCGAGCGGTTCATCCGGGACGTGATCCCGATGTTCAGGGACAGGCGCTACATCAGAGTCGGGGGGGCACCCCTTCTCCTGGTGTATCGCACCGACCTTCTGCCAGATGCGGCGGCCGCCGCGGCTGTCTGGCGCCGCGCCTGCGCGGATGAGGGGATCCCGGAGGTCCACCTTGCCGCCGTGCAGAGCTTCGGCATCGGCGATCCGCGGCCGTTCGGTTTCGACGCCGCCGTGGAGTTCCCGCCACACGTTCGGCGGCGTCTGATGGACCCTGCGACGATGAGGGGCCTGGCGCCGGACTTCGACGGACATCTGGAAGACTACCCGGCAGTGGCCCGCGACCAGGCAATGGCCGCGCTCCCGCCGTTCGTTCAGTATCGCGGAGTGATGCCGGCCTGGGACAACACCCCAAGACGGATGCGGCGAGCACACGTATGCGTCGGCGCTTCGCCGACAGAATACGAAGCTTGGCTGAGACATATCGTGACGCAGGCCATGACGCGACGCGTCGCCCAGGAACCCCTGATCTTCGTGAATGCCTGGAACGAGTGGGCCGAGGGTGCCTTCCTGGAGCCAGACGACTGCAACGGATACTCTCGCCTCGAGGCGACTTCCCTGGGGCTGTGCGGCGGCATGGCGGACTTCTTCGTGCGCGAAGGGATCCCGGTCTCCGAAGCGATGGTCATGCGCGCGCTCACCGCCGAGGGTGTCATCGATGCCAACCGGGGGGGAGCGTGAAGATCCTGCACAGAGGAGACACGAGAGTGAGCGAGACCCTGATGGACGACGCTGCCCTCGAGGCGGCCGACGCGCGCTATCGCGACTTCCGAGTCGCCCCGCTCAGCTACGCCACGGTTCGAGACTACTGTGACAGCTTCGACCACCTTGGACCCCTCGCCACCGCGAACGGCGACCTCAAGGACAGCCAGCGGCCCTGGATGCTCAAAGCCATCCTGGGCGCCGGCGGCGGACGGAGGCGACGCCTTCTCGAAATCGGCGCCGGAGAGCCTCTGGTCGCTGCTCTCCTCCAGCGATTGGGGCACGATGTCTGGGTCGTCGACCCGTATGACGGCTCGGGAAACGGTCCTATCGACTACGAGCGCTACCGCGTGGAATACCCGCGGCTCCATTTCGTGCGCGAGCAGTTCGGCCCGGACTGCTCGGGGGTCAAACCGGGCTCTCTCGACTGCGTCTACTCGATCTCGGTACTTGAACACATTCCGCCCGCCGGGCTGCACAGCGTCATGGCCGGCATGAGGCACTTTCTGCGACCTGACGGAGTGTCGATCCATGCCGTGGACCACGTCCACCGCGGGAGGGGCGCCGACGAGCACCTGGCCAACCTCAGGATCATGGCGGCCGGTTGGGGCGCGGCCCAGACCGACCTCGACGCCGTCCTCGCCGCGCTCACGCTTGACACCGACACGTACTACCTCTCGGCCGAGAGCCATAATCGCTGGCGAGCCGGCGTCCCGTACGACGACTTCCCGATGAGAGTGTGCGTGAGCGTGCAGGCGTTCACGGCGGCACGCGACATCGAGACGGAAGGGTGAGTGAATTGGCCTCGATGAGCCAGTGGCCGGCGACCCCGCCGGAGATCGACGAACGCAAGTGGGTTCGGTTCCTCCTCGGCGACCGCAGAGTGCGAGGCATCGTCGCCCCACCGCTCCCGGAGGCGGCCATCCAGTCGCAGTTCGTGGGCTCATGCGGTGCAGAAGCGTTCGTCGAGGCATCCGTCTTCTGCTCCAAGCTGCGAGCGGTGGCACGGGCCCATGCGGACGCCTTGGAGGCAGATTCCAGAATCCTCGACTTCGGCGTCGGCTGGGGCCGCCTCTACAGGGTCATGTTGAACCACGTGAAGCCGACGACCCTCGTCGGCGCAGATATCGACCAGACGTGCGTCGACCTGTGCTCCAGCGCGATGCCCTACGGCACATTCGTGTGCAACAGCATCGCTCCCCCGCTCGGCTTCGACTCACAAGCCTTCGACGTCATCTACGCATACTCCGTGTTCTCCCATCTTGCTCCGGAGGTCGCACAAGGCTGGATGAAGGAGTTCCGTCGAGTGCTTCGCCCTGGCGGACTTGTCGCCTTCACGACCCTCAAACCAGCCCACCTGGCAGTGTGGCGCGACCAGGCAAGCGGCGCCGACCCCAACTACGTTCGGTGCCTCGAACGCGTGGCGTTCGACCATGACCGCTGGGCGGCGAGAGCTGCGCACGGGGAGGCGCTCTACCTGCCCATCGGCGGCGGCGACCTGCGCGAGGACTCCTTCTACGGCGAGACCGTGCTCTCCATGCCAGCGGTGCGCGAGCTTGCTGTCACGGCCGGCTTGGAGGTCCTCGTCTTCGAGGACGGCTCCGACCTGCCACAGTCCTTCGTCGCGCTCCGCCGTCCGGCCACATCTGCTACGGAGGGTCTCTGATGGCCGCGAACGTCGACCGTGACCTGTTCGACTTCAAGCGCGTGTTCGTCGTCCTGAGCAACGTCTGCAACTGCCGCTGCGTCATGTGCAACAACCGGCACCACTCCCTGGGGAGGAGCAGCCTCAGCTTCGAGGACGTCCAGCAAGTGGCGCGGTTCGCCCTTGAGAACCAGGTCGAGGTGCTGGACTTCTCGGGAGGTGAGCCGTTCCAGTTCCCGCACATCGCGAGACTGATCAAAGAGTGCGCGGGCTCAGAGATGATCCTGAACATCGTGACCAACGGCACCATCATGACTGGCGATCACCTCAAGGCGGTCGCCGAAGCCCCCAACCTGAGGCTCCAGGTCTCAACGCACGGCCTCGGCGACGTCGAGGACGCGATCAAGCGCAGGCCCTCCGCCTCGCGCCAGGTCGACAAGACGCTCGACCGGCTCATGGATGCGGGTGCGGCGGTGTCCCTGGCCACAGTGGTCCAGAAGCAGAACCTCGGGCAGCTCGTCGACATCTACCGCCACTTCTCGGCCCTGCCGTACACTCATCATTCGTTCGTTATGTACGAACCAATGGGAGACACCCCTCCCGAGCACATCGACCCCACCGACGTCCGCATCACCCCGGACCGGGCGGAGGAACTGCGCACCCAGATGACCGCGGTCATCGAGGAAGCCCGAGTCGACGGCAAGGTGATCAACTTAGACCCGGCCCTCGTTGAGAAGTACGTGGAGCGGGTGCTCAGGGAATCCCCGCTCTCAGCGAAGCAGGTTCCTCTTGGGGCCACGGCCGCGGCGGACGCGCCTGTCGCCGCAGACGCCGCGCTGACCCCGCCGGCGTCACCGCCGGTCGAGCGCGCGCTCTCGCATCCCGGCCTACTGTGCACGATCCCGAGGCGCAATCTCTTCATCGATCACAACGGCGACGTGCGGCCGTGCTTCCACTTCGACTGGCAAGCGCTCAATAGCCGCTGCAGTATCGCCGACCGCCCGATCGGAGACCTCGTATCCTCGCCGGAGTACCGCGACATGGTCCTCACGGCGATCGGTCCCAACGGCTGCCCAGGCTGCGATGCGGCCTGCTACATCTGGGATCCCGACTTCCGGCGGCGCGCCACAGATCCCAACGCCGACGACAAGGCGCTCGCGCTCATGGCCCGGCGATTCGCCGGCATGGACCCCAGGGTCCCGTCGGGAGGGGACGACAGCATTTCCCTGGCGACTGCCACCGCGAGGGCTGCGTACCTGGATGATGCTCTGCGGCAGGTCGAACTGAGTACGTCGTGGAGGCTCACTGCCCCCTTGCGCCGCCTCCGGCGGGCCGCGCGCAGGAAGTAGCGTCTGTCAGCCGGGCCGGGGTCGACGTGTGCGTCGACGCCGGCCCGGCGGCCGGCGTCGTGCCTGAGTGATACCATCCAGCTTCCGACGAGTACGCGGCACAGGCCGGAGGCACCGCTCGATGCGCATCCTGTTCGTCCTTCCTGAGCTCCCCCACCCGCCGTTCACCGGCGCGCACACGCGGCCGCTCACGCTCTTGCGCGCCGCGGCGCGGACGCACGAGGTCGCCGTCGTCGGCGCAGCCCCGGCCGAGGCCGATTTGAGCCTGCTCGAGGAGCTGTGCGCCGAGGTCAGGGTGGCGCCGGCGGGCGCAGCCAGACCGGCGCGGCGGCGCACCATGGCCGCCGGCAGGCGGCTGGTCACGCCGGTCCCGCTCGTGAGCACCGGCCGCTCGAAAGCCATCGCCGCGCTCGTCGACGACCTGGCCGCCTCCTGGAAGCCGGACGCGATGGTCGTCGAGACGCTGTATGCGGCCCACTACCGCGTGCCGGACGTACCGCTCATCGTCGACCTCCCTGACGTACCCAGCGGGCTCTGCGAGTCGGCGGCCGCGGCGCGCCCCGTACGCTACCTCGCCGCCAACCTGCAGGCGGCTACGAGCCGCCGCTACGAGCGCCGCCTGCTCGACGACGCCGTCCCCGTCAGCATCAACGACGGCGACCGCGAACGCCTGGCCACGCTCGGCATCGAGTCCTACACCATCCCCCTGGCGATCGACCTTCCACCCGAGGACCTCATCTACGAACGCGCCTCGACCGCGCGACACGACGTCGCCGTACGGCTGCTGTTCATCGGCTCCTTCGTCCACCCGCCGAACCGCGACGCGGCCAAGTGGCTCGTGCGCTGGCTGGC
>Ga0302321_100002436_pt1 | contig 15946 bp, 13 predicted proteins | sample Fen_T0_1_FD_202505 | JGI IMG/M metagenome (GOLD analysis project Ga0302321, IMG submission 202505) | Peat permafrost microbial communities from Stordalen Mire near Abisko, Sweden - Fen_T0_1 | ecosystem: Environmental > Terrestrial > Soil > Wetlands > Permafrost | place: Sweden: Abisko...
CGGAGGCGGCCGGGCCGTCGACGGCGACTACGATGGGCTGGTCGGCGCTCACCGGGCGATACCCGCGAAAGCCTCAAAATAGCCAGGGAAGGTCTTTCGAACACAACCCGGATCGTTGATCGTCACCGGAACGCCGGCCAGCGTCGCCAGTGAGAAGCACATCGCCATCCGGTGATCGTCGTAGGTGTCGATGGCCGCGGGTCGCAGCGGCAGCGCTTTGGTCGGCGGCACCACGCGCAGCCAGTCATCTCCGTGTTCCACCTCCACCCCCAGCTTGGCCAATTCGGTTGCCATGGCCGCAATGCGATCGGTCTCCTTGACGCGCCAGCTGCCGATGTTCGTGAGCGTGGTCGGCGCATCGGCAAACAGCGCGGTGATAGCCAGCGTCATCGCTGCATCGGGAATCGCGACGCAATCGATGGTTCCACCGCGCAAACGGGCGCCTGCACTTGCCTCGATCCAGTCCGGACCGAAGCGGACGTTTGCGCCGAGTTGCGCGAGCACGTCGGCAAATGCCACGTCGCCCTGAATCGATTCGCGCCCGACGCCCGTCACTTTGACCGGTCCACCACCCACCGCTCCCGCGGCAAGGAAATACGACGCAGTCGAGGCGTCGCCCTCGACGCTCATCGTGCCGGGGCTGCGGTATCCGTGCCCTGCCGGCACGCGCAGCGCACGCCAGTCCTCGTGTTCGACGACAACGCCGAAACGCGACATGAGGTTCAGCGTGATCTCGACATAAGGTCGCGATATCAGTTCGCCCTCGACCGTCACCGTGACGTCGGCATGCAGCAACGGCAACGCCTGCAGGAGGCCAGTCAGGAACTGGCTCGAAACGTCGCCACGAATGCGCACGGGCGCCGGCGCAAGGTGGCCGGGTCCGATGCGCAGCGGCGGAAATCCGGGCGCCATTTCATACGTGATGTCCGCGCCCAGCGGGAGCAACGCATCGACCAAGTCACGGATCGGGCGTTCACGCATGCGCGGAACGCCGTCGGCGCGATAGCTGCCACCCGAGAGCGCCAGCGCCGCCGCGAGGGTGCGCATCGACAGGCCGGACAATCCGAGAAAGAGTTCCGCCTCTTTGACGGCAAATGGACCGCCAACCCCCGGCACTTCATAGCAGTTGTTGCCGAGGTCGCGCCAGCCGATGCCCAGGGCGCGCAATGCGCCGAGCATCACCATCGTGTCATCGGACTCGAGCAGCCCCGTCAACGTGGTCGTGCCGCGCGCCAGCGCCGCCAGCAATAGCATGCGATTCGAAATGCTTTTCGAACCGGGAAGCGCCACGATCCCCTGGGCCCGCCGTGCCGGGGCCAGCGAAAGTTTCTCCGGCCATCTCTCCAGCGTCACCCCTTGTCCTCGACAATGGGCAGCGTGCGCCGCAATTCCCATGCGCGCCGCGCGGAGCTGGCTTGGTGAAACAACGCCGCGAGACCCTCGCCGTCGCCGGCGGCGACCAGCGCCCGGGCGCGATCGAGTGCGTCGCCATAGCGATCGATCTCGACCAGCAATGCGCCGCGATTGGCGAGCGCGATGTCGCGCCACATCTCCGGCGATCCGGCAGCGATGCGCGTGAAGTCGCGAAAGCCGCTCGCCGCATTGTCGAAATACTCGGAGGCATCGGGACGCGCAGCAAGATCGGCGACCAGCGCAAACGCCAGGACATGCGGCAGATGAGAAACCGCGGCAAATACGGCATCGTGCCGCGCCGCGTCCATGGTCGTAACCCGGGCGCCACAGGTCTGCCAAAGCGAGGCAATGCGCTCGGTTGCTGCGTGCGCCGTCTCGGGCAGGGGCGCCAGAACGACGTTGCGGCCTTCGAACAACGATGCAAACGCCGCGGCTGCTCCGGTGTTTTCTGTGCCGGCGATCGGGTGCCCGGGAACGAAACGCGGCAGCGCGCCGCCGAATGCCGCACGTGCAGCGCGAATGACGTCCTGCTTGGTGCTGCCCGCGTCCGTGACCACGGTCTGCGCTCCGACGGCCGGCGCAATGGCCGCAAACAACATCGGACATTGCGCGACCGGCGCGGCCACGAGCACGACGTCGGCATCACGCAGTTCGCTTGCCCAGTCCTCGTCCAAGCGCCGCGCGCGATCGATGATCCCCAGGTGCATGGCCGTGTCGAGATTCGCCGCCGACCGGCCAATGCCGACGACGGTACCGACCACACCGGCGCGCCTCAACGCCAGCGCGCACGAGCCGCCGATGAGGCCGACGCCGACGACGGCGAGTTTATCGATGCGCAATGGAAACGTGGCGACGGTCAGCGGCCCGGCGCGGACCGGGCGTCGGAACTGAGGACGGAACCGAGGGCAGCCAGGAAGCGCTCGTTCTCGCTGGCCAGGCCAACCGAGACGCGCAGCCATTCCGGCAGGCCGTAATTGGCGACCGGGCGCACGATCACGCCCCGCGCGAGCAGTCGCTGATAGACCTGGTCGGCATTGCCGACCTTCACCAGGACGAAATTGCCGTGGGACCGAAGGGATTCGACCCCCAATTTTGCGAATCCCGCCGCGAGCTGCGCGAGTCCCGCCCGGTTGAGCGCGCGGCTTGAGTCGACATACTCCGCATCCGCCAATGCCGCGATGGCCGCCGCCTGCGCGAGCGCGTTTACATTGAACGGCTGCCGCACGCGATTGAGCATGTCGGCAACGCCCGCATGCATGATCCCGTAGCCAATGCGCAACGCCGCCAGCCCGTAGGCCTTGGAAAAGGTCCGCGACACCAATAGGTTCGGATGGCGCGAAAGCCAGCCCACGCTATCGCAACGATCGGCTGGTTCGAGATACTCGTTGTAGGCCTCGTCGAGCACCAAAAGGACTTCGGGCGGAATGGAGGAAATGAAGTCCAGCAATTCCGCAGCAGCGACGAACGTGCCGGTCGGATTGTTGGGATTGGCGACAAAAACCATGCGCGTACGGGGCGTTAATGCCGCGCGCATTCGCACCAGGTCGTGTCCGAAACCCCGCGCCGGTACTTCGACGCCAATGGCGCCGCGCGCGCGCGTGGCCAGCGGGTACACGGCGAATGCATGCTGCGAGTAGATGGCTTCGTCGCCTGGACGCAGATAGGCCTGTGTGGCCAGCTCCAGGATGTCGTTGGAACCATTGCCGAGGACGATCTGCGCCGCGTCGACGCCCAGCCGGGCCGATAGCGCCGCCTTGAGCGCAAAGCCGTTGCCATCCGGATAGCGCGTGGCCTCGAGCGCCGCGGCGGCAATGGCGGCGAGCACGCTGGGACTGGGGCCCCGCGGATTTTCATTGGACGCGAGCTTGACGATCGTCTTCGGGTCGAGATTCAAATCGCGGGCGACATCCTCGATTGACCTGCCGGGAATGTAACGCGCAAGCTCGCGCACGTACGACGGTGCAACGGGCTGGGTCAGAGTCATCGGGTTCCGCTCGCCGGAAATCAATCGGGTGCTGCCGGATAGGAACCCAGCAACTTGAGAAACGGCGCCTTCTGCGCGAGTTCGGCGAGCGCCGCAGACAGCGTCGGGTCGTCGCGATGGCCGACAACGTCGACAAAGAACAGGTATTCCCATAGTCCGGTGCGCGCGGGGCGCGATTCGAATCGCGTCATCGAGACGCCATGGCGCGCCAGTGGTTCCAGCAATTGGTATACGGCACCGGGCCGGTTGGGGCAGGACATCACGAGCGACGTCTCGTCCCGTCCTGAGGCGTCCACTTTCTGCCGGCCCAGAACCCAGAAGCGCGTCGTGTTATTGGGTTCGTCCTCGATATGCGGCGCGAGTATCGAGAGTCCGTAGATCGCTGCGGCGTTTTCGCCTGCGATCGCCGCCGTCTTCGGCTCCGCCGCCGCAAGGCGAGCCGCCTCCGCGTTGCTCGAAACGGCAACGCGGGGCTGGTGCGGCAGGTGGGTCGCCAGCCAATGCACGCACTGCGCGAGCGATTGCGCGTGGCTGTAGATTCGCGTCACGCCGGCCAGCGAGTCCTCCCTGGACAGGAGATTCTGCTGGACGCGCAGCTTGACTTCACCGCACACCGCGAGGTCGGTCATGCACATGAGATCCAGCGTGCGCCCGACCGCGCCCTCGGTGGAATTCTCGACCGGCACCACTGCACAGTCGGCCTGACCGCTTTCTACGGCGCGGAAGATTTCGTCGATCGTCACGAACGGCACTGCCTCGACGAATGCACCGAAATGCTTCGCGACGGCCGCATGGCTGAATGTGCCGGCGGGGCCCAGGTAGGCAACCTTGAGTTTTTGCTCGAGGGCGAGGCACGCCGACATGATTTCCCGGAATACGCCGATTACTGCCTCGTTCCCGAGCGGGCCCGTGTTATTCGCGGCGAGCGTCGCGAGGACCTGGGCTTCGCGTTCCGGCCGATAGGCGCTCGTGCCTTCCTTGAGTTTGCCGATCGCCTGCGCGTGCTTCGCGCGCGCGTTGAGGTTGTCGAGAATCTCGCGGTCGAGCGCGTCGATCGCCGCCCGATGGGAGGCGAGTCCGGAATCCTGGCCGGCGCTCGTAGCCGCAGGCATGTCAGGATGCCTGCTCGTCGTCGCCTTCGTCATCTGTCTCGGCAACGCGCTCGAGTCCCGCGAGCTTTTCACCGTCGTCCAGGTTGATCAACGTTACGCCCTGCGTGGACCGGCTCATTTCGCGGATCGATTTCACGCTGGTCCGAATCAGCACGCCGCCCGTGGAAATGAGCATGACCTCGTCGTCCGGTCTCACGAGCGACGCACCGATCACCTGCCCGTTGCGCTCGCTCTGCTGGATCGCGATCATTCCCTTCGTGCCGCGGCCATGGCGCGTGTATTCGACAATCGGCGTGCGTTTGCCGTAGCCCTTCTCGGTCGCGGTCAGCACCGACTGTGTTTCGTCCACCGCGACCAGCATCGAAATCACTCGCTGCTTCTTGTCGAGCATCATGCCGCGCACACCGTGCGCATTGCGTCCCATCGGGCGTACGTCGTTTTCGTCGAAGCGCACCGCCTTGCCGCCCGAACTGAACAGCATCACGTCGTGCGTGCCGTCCGTCAGCGCGACGCCGATCAGCGAATCGCCATCCGTGAGGTCGACGGCGATGATGCCGGAGGGGCGCGGGCGCGAGAACTCCGACAATGGCGTCTTCTTGACCGTGCCCATTGCCGTGGCCATGAACACGAACTGGTCCTCGGTGAATTCCTTGACCGGCAGTATCGCCGTGATCTTCTCGTTGTCGATGAGCGGTACTAGGTTGACTATGGGCTTGCCACGCGACGCGCGCGAGCCCTGTGGCACGTTGTAGACCTTGAGCCAGTACACGCGGCCCCGATTGGAGAAGCACAGAATGTAGTCGTGGGTGTTCGCGATGAACATCCGGTCGATGAAATCGTCTTCCTTCGTGGCCGTAGCCTGCTTGCCGCGGCCACCTCGGCGCTGGGCGCGATATTCCGCGACGGGTTGCGACTTCATGTAACCGCCATGCGACAACGTCACCACCAGATCCGCCGGCGCGATGAGGTCCTCCAGCGAAAGGTCGATGCCCTGCGCGACGATTTCCGAACGACGCTGGTCGCCGAACTGATCGCGGATCGCGATGAGTTCATCGCCGATGATCTTCGTGACCCGTGCCGGCTTGGCGAGAATGTCGAGCAGATCGACGATCAGCGCCATCACTTCGCGGTACTCGCCGGTGATCTTTTCCTGTTCGAGTCCGGTCAGCCGCTGCAGGCGCAGTTCCAGGATCGCCTGGGCCTGCGCGTCGGACAACCGGTAGCCTTCCTTGCTCCAGCCGAATTCAAGCGGCAGCCCGTCGGGACGCGCGGCGTCGGCCGCCGCTCGCTGGAGCATCTCCTCGACAATCGTCGAGCGCCACCGCCGAGCCATCAACGCAACCTTGGCCTCGGGCGGGGTGGGCGAGGCCTTGATCAACGCGATGATTTCGTCGACGTTGGACAGCGCAACTGCCAGACCTTCCAGAATATGTCCACGTTCGCGCGCCTTGCGCAATTCGAAGCGAGTGCGGCGCACGACCACTTCGCGCCGATGGATAAGGAAGTATTCGAGGAATTGCTTCAGATTGAGGATGCGCGGCTGGCCGTCGACCAGCGCGACCATGTTCATGCCGAAGCTGTCCTGCAGCTGGGTGAGCTTGAAAAGGTTGTTGAGGACGATCTCGGACACTTCGCCGCGCTTCAGTTCGATCACGACGCGCATGCCGGACTTGTCCGACTCGTCGCGCAGGTCGGAAATGCCCTCGAGCCTCTTTTCGCGGACCAGTTCGCCGATCCGGATGAGCAGGTTCGCCTTGTTCACCTGGTACGGAATTTCGTCGACGATGATGGCCTGGCGCCCACCCTTGTCGATGTCTTCGATGTGCGTGCGCGCGCGGATGACCACGCGGCCGCGACCGGTGCGGTAACCCTCGCGCACGCCTTCCAGGCCGTAAATGATCCCGGCCGTCGGGAAATCGGGCGCGGGGATTATTTCCATCAATTCGTCGACGGAGACTTCGGCGTTGCCGAGAAGCGCCAAGCAGCCCGAGATTGTTTCCACCAGGTTGTGGGGCGGGATGTTGGTGGCCATGCCCACGGCGATGCCCGAGGACCCGTTGATGAGCAGATTGGGCAGGCGCGACGGCAACACCGCCGGCTCCAGCTCCTTGCCGTCGTAATTCGGGACGAAATCGACCGTTTCGCGGTCAATGTCGGCCAGGAGTTCGGACGCGATCTTCTGCAGCCGGCATTCCGTATACCGATAGGCGGCCGCGGAGTCGCCATCTACCGACCCGAAGTTGCCTTGGCCATCGACCAGCGGATAGCGCAGCGAGAATTCCTGGACCATCCGGACCAGCGCTTCGTATGTGGCGCTATCGCCGTGCGGATGGTATTTGCCGAGCACGTCGCCTACGACGCGCGCGCATTTGACGTAGGGGCGGTTCCAGACGATGTTTGCCTCGTGCATCGCAAACAGCACACGGCGATGCACAGGTTTGAGGCCGTCGCGGACGTCCGGAAGCGCGCGCCCCACGATCACGCTCATCGCGTAATCGAGGTAGGAATGCCGCATTTCGGCTTCAAGGCTGACGGGAAGTGTTTCTTTGGCGAATTGCTCCATGGGCGAAGTGATGGTTTCGGTGATATTTGGGGTTGAAAAGCGGGCTAAGCGGAAAATCGGCCGCGGAGGCGGGCATTTCCGCTTGGGCACCCGGCGGCAGCACCTTTTTGCGGTGCACACACGGCCCGGAACCTTTCCGGAGGCCCTTGAAAGCACATGATTTTATCACGGCGTTGTATTGCCGCGACAGTTGTTGACGCACCAGTGTTCCCGAGTCCCTTTTCTTTGCGGCGCCAAAACCCGTGTGCTATATTTCCAGAGGAGACAAAGCATTTGTCGCGTCAGGCATTCAGCGTGATGCGCAAAATCGCATGTTCGAATAAAACTCGTTCAAAACCAAAGCCTAAAGGGGTAAAACAATGACTCGACGCTTCGTGTACGCTGCATTTGCTGGCGCGATGGCTGTAGCGTTCGCTGGCGCCGCCGGCGCGCAGGTGAACCCAGCGACAAAGGCCGATCCCAAAGGTTACGTTCCGGGTACCGCGCCTTGTACAACGGGTTATGCCTGCACCGCCTACCCGACGCCGACCGATGGCACCGTGAAGAGCGGCGTCTACAACGGCACGATGGGCCTGTCGGGCAACCTTTGCTGGCGTACCGGTTACTGGGCGCCGTCGATGGCAACCGTCGAATGCGATCCGGACCTCGTACCGAAGGCCCCGCCGCCGCCCCCGCCGCCGGCTGTTGTTCCGCCGCCCCCGCCGCCTCCGCCGCCTGCTCCGGCACCGGCTCCGCAAGTGCAGAAGATCACGCTGGCTTCGAAGGCGCTATTCGACTTCGACAAATACAATCTGAAGCCCGAAGGCAAGGCCGCGATCGACAGCGAGATCATCTCCAAACTTGCGCAGGTGCAGAAGCTCGAACTGGTCCTGGTCACCGGCCACACCGACCGGATCGGCACGCAGCAGTACAACCAGAAGTTGTCCGAGCGCCGTGCCGATGCGGTGCGCGACTATCTGGTGAGCAAGGGCGTGCCGAAGGACAAGATCGAGACGCTGGGTATGGGCAAGACGCAGCCTCTCCCGGGTGTGGTCTGCAATATGAAGATGTCGAAGGAACTTATTGCCTGCCTCGCGCCGAATCGTCGCGTCGAAGTCGAAGTCAAGGGCGAGATCGTCGTCAGGAAGTAAGTTGCCGCTTGACCCGAAAAGCCCCGCCGAGTGCGGGGCTTTTTTTTGCCGTGGCGGCCCAAAGTGAAAACCTACTTTGGGCCGGAAAACCAATCCAGATAATGTCGGGAATCGCGGGCAAAGCCCGTCGATTCCCAAGGGAAAATGCGACACTAGGGTTGTGGCCGAGATGAACGTTCCGCAAATTGTTGACCTGCGTATCGATGCGGGCTGGATCATCCCGGTCGAGCCGCCCGGCGTGCTCACCGGTCACGCGCTGATCGTGAATTCGGGGAAGATCGTCGCCCTGCTCCCGGTGGAAGCCGCCGACGACGCGTTCGCGCCGCGCACCACACACGACCTGCCCACCCACGCGTTGATTCCCGGCCTCGTCAACGCCCACACGCACGGAGCGATGACGCTGATGCGCGGCGTCGCGGACGACCTGCCGTTGCAGGCATGGCTCGACGAACACATCTGGCCTCTCGAGGCGCGCTTCCTGGCACCGGAATTCGTCTACGACGGGACGCTGCTGGGTGCAGCCGAAATGCTGCGCGGCGGGGTAACCTGCTGCAACGACATGTATTTCTATCCGGACGCCGCTGCGCGTGCCTACGAAACGGCCGGAATGCGCGCGATGCTGGGCATGCCCGTCCTCGAATTTCCGACGCCTTATGCCACGGACGCCGACGCCTGCCTGCAACGCGGTCTTGCGGCACGCGATGCGTTCAAGCACGCGCCGCTCCTGTCCTTTTCGCTGGCCCCGCACGCTCCGTATACGGTCAGCGACGCATCGTGGGAAAGGATCGTGATGTATTCGCGTCAACTCGACCTTCCTATCCAGACCCACCTGGCCGAAACCCGCCATGAGGTGGACGAAGCGGTTGCCGCGACGGGTCTCACGCCGTTGGCGCGGCTCGATCACCTGGGCGCAACGGGTCCGGACTTCATCGCGATTCATGCCGTCCACCTGAATCCCGCAGACCTGGCGCTTCTCGCAACGCGGCATTGCCATGTCGTCCACTGCCCCGGCTCCAACATGAAACTCGGGAGCGGCATCGCACCCGTCACGGAACTGTTGCAAATGGGCATCAATGTCGCATTAGGCACGGACGGCGCGGCGTCCAACAACCGTCTCGACGTGCTCGGGGAAATGCGGCTCGCGAGCCTGCTCGCGAAAGTGGCGAGCGGGAACCCGTCGTCAGTGCCGGCCGCCGTTGCCCTGCGCATGGCGACGTTGAACGGTGCGGCCGCACTGGGACTCGATGCGCAAACGGGTTCCCTCGAACCCGGCAAGCAGGCGGACCTCGTCGCCATCGAACTGTCGGGCATCGGCACCTCGCCGATGTACGATCCGGTTTCCCACCTTGCCTATGCCGCCGGGCGCGAATGCGTGACCGACGTCTGGGTGGGCGGGGAACGCGTGGTGGCCGACCGCCGTCTGACCGCTATCGACGAAACCGCGCTCCTCGCGCGCACGCGCGCGTGGCAGCAGCAACTGACTTCAATTCCCAACCGGCAATGACCATGACGCAATCTGCCAAGTCCCGTACCCCGGGCAACGTCGATCCCGGCGAACTTGCCAAGTTCGGGACGCTCGCGCACCGCTGGTGGGATCCCGAAAGCGAGTTCAAACCTCTGCACGACATCAATCCGCTGCGCATGGAATGGATCGACACCGTGACCGGCGGTCTGGCCGGCAAACGCGTGCTGGATGTAGGCTGCGGCGGCGGCATCCTGGCGGAGGCGATGGCCGTGTGCGGAGCAAACGTGACGGGCATCGACCTCGGGGAAAAGGCGTTGGGCGTGGCGAAGTTGCATCGCCTCGAATCGGGAGTGACCGTCGACTACCGGCTGATTGCGGCAGAAGCGCTCGCGGCGGAGGCGCCAGGCGCGTTCGATGTCGTCACGTGCATGGAATTGCTCGAGCATGTGCCTGATCCCGGTGCGATCGTTGCCGCGTGCGCAGCGCTAGTGATCCCGGGTGGCACCGTGGTCTTCTCCACGCTCAACCGCAATCCGAAGTCATACCTGTTCGCCATCGTTGGCGCCGAATATCTGCTGCAGCTGCTGCCCAAAGGAACGCACGACTGGGCCAAGTTCCTGAGGCCGGCGGAACTCGCTGCGTTTGCGCGCCGGGCAGGACTCGACCTCGTTGCCCTGACCGGTATGACCTACAACCCGTTGACCAAGGTGTTTCGCATCGAACCCGATACCTCGGTAAATTACCTTGCCGCCTACCGCAACTCCAGGTCCGGCGCGCTGCATGCCGACTGACGCCGCGCGTCCGCCGCCGCATCCGCTGCCGGTCGACGCGGTGCTGTTCGACCTCGACGGAACGCTTGCCGACACCGCCGGTGACCTCTCAGTTGCGCTCAATCGCGTGCGAGCGGACCGCGGTTTGCCTCCTGTGCCGCTGGCCAAGTTACGCGCCCATGCGTCGTCCGGCGCCCGTGGTTTGCTCGGCGCCGGGATGGCCGTCACGCCAGAGGCGCCACAATACGAGGAATTGCGCGAAGCCTTTCTCGCGCATTACGCGGCGTGTCTCGCGGAAACCACGGTGCTTTTCGCCGGCGTGTCCGAATTGCTCGATGCCATTGAACGGCGCGGCCTGCGATGGGGCATCGTCACGAACAAGTTTGCCCGTTTCACAGGTCCGGTGGTGAATGCACTGGCACTCTCGGAGCGCGCATCCATGGTGGTGTCCGGCGATACGACACCGCACTCCAAGCCGCACCCAGCACCGCTGTTGCATGCGGCGAGCGGGCTGCGAATTCCGCCGTCGCGATGCATGTACGTCGGCGACGATCTGCGCGACATCGTCGCGGGCAACGCCGCCGGCATGCCGACGATCGTCGCGGAATATGGCTATAGCGGCGCCGGCGGGGCCAGCGACGACTGGCCCGCAACCGGCTGGATCGCCGATCCGCTGGCCCTGCTCAACTGGCTTCCTTCGGTGCGCGCTCGCTGAGGCGGCCAATGAGGGTGGTCAGGGGCAGCTCCCCGCGTTCAGGAGCAGCCATTCACGCTGCACGCCGCCACGGGAACCGACCAGGCGCACGACCTGACCTGCCGTCAAGGGACGGAGCACCGCATTGACGATGTCGTCCGGCGCGCGCAATGCGATGCCGTTGGCCTGCTCGATGCGATCGCCTTTTCTCATTGCGAGCATCGCCGAAAAGCCGCTGTCGTCGCGTACCGTCAGCGCTCCTCGATCTGCCGCCGCAAGCGCGGCCCAGGTGTCGGGTTGTGCAACGATGCCTCCGACCAGCTCCGCGTTCAGCCGCAGGATGTCTCCTTTGAATCCTGGCGGCGTCATGCACGCGGCATTGCCGGCTGCGGCTTTGGCGATTGGTTTTTGCGCGGGCGGCGCTGCGCTCGCCCGAAGTGTCAGCCTGCGTTCACCGCCGACGTCGCGAACGGTGACACCATCCCGCTGTACCGACACGAGCGTCACGTCGTCCGCAATTGCGCGCCCGGCTGCCACGAGTTTCGGCCCCCCCGGCAAACGGAACAATGCGAAGCCCTTGCCGCCCTCCTCGGCAAGAACGCCGAGCAGGCGCATTTCGCCGGTTGCCGTGCGCGTGGTCGTATCAACGGCCGCCGGTGTGCCAGCAGGTGCTGCGAACAATCCGGATGCCAGCAGCGCCAACGCGGGATCCTGCGGTCCGGCAGGCATGTAGTCGACCGCCGCGGGGCCGAACCAACGCCAGCCCCACCAGGCGAGAACGACGGCCAGCATTGCAGCGGCCACGACCGTTGCCAGACCGGCCAGGACCACGACCGCGCGGGAATGGGAGTCCGAGGCCACGGCGGTTGTCACCAAGGGCCGGCGACCCGCGACGTGGCACCGCTATAATCGTTCGTTTCCGGCACGGAATCTCCGCGTGAATCCCCGTCTTGCGCTGTTGCAACCGTATCCGTTCGAAAGACTGCGCGCGCTTTTCGACGGGGTCATGCCCAATCCTGCGAAGCGCGCGATCAGCCTTGCGATCGGCGAACCCAAGCATCCGACTCCGAGCCTGGTGCTGAACGCACTCGCCGCAGGCGGTCCGGGCCTCGCGAATTATCCCATGACCAACGGCTCGCCGGCGTTGCGCGAAGCGATCGCCAGCTGGCTTTCCCGCCGCCACGCGTTGCTGCCGCTGGATCCGGCGACGCAGGTGTTGCCGGTCTTGGGCAGTCGCGAGGCGCTCTTTGCCTTTGCCCAGGCCGTCATCGACGACACCCGCCCCAACGCCACTGTGGTCGTCCCCAATCCGTTCTACCAGATTTACGAGGGCGCAGCGCTGCTCGCTGGCGCTGCCGTGCGGTGCGTCAATGCGGACGCTGCCGCTTCCTTCGCGCACGACTGGCGCGGTGTCCCGCCCGACGTGTGGTCGCGCACGCAACTCCTCTACGTCTGCTCGCCCGACAACCCTACCGGTCGCGTCTTCGGACTCGACGAGTGGCGCGAACTGTTTGCACTGTCCGACCGATACGGCTTCGTGATTGCTTCCGACGAGTGCTACTCGGAGATCTATTTCGACGAAGCGCGCCCGCCGCTCGGCGCGCTCGCCGCGGCGCGCGCGCTCGGACGCGACGGATACCCACGGCTCGCCGTGTTCGGAAGCCTGTCGAAGCGCTCCAACGCGCCCGGCCTGCGCTCCGGCTATGTCGCGGGAGAAGTCGGCTTGATGAAGTCGTTCCTGCTCTATCGCACCTATCATGGCGCGGCAATGTCGCCGGCAGTGGCGACGGCCAGCATTGCCGCCTGGAACGACGAAGCGCACGTCATTGCCAACCGCGCCGAATACGCGGCCAAGTTTTCTGCGCTGCAGCCCTTGCTTGCGCCCTGGCTGCCCTGCGCCATGCCGGATGCGGCGTTTTATCTGTGGGCGCAAACCCCCATCGACGATGCGCTATTCGCAAAGCGATTGCTGGCCGAGGAGAATGTGTCGGTCGTTCCCGGCAGTTTCATCGCCCGCGCCGCGCAGGGGACCAACCCGGGACACGGCCGGGTCCGCCTTGCGCTGGTCGCGCCCCGTGCGGAATGCGCGGAGGCGATCGAACGGGTGGTGGCCTTCACCCGCAGGCTCTGACCCTCCACGCGCCTGCGGAACGCTTTATCCCGTTCCAGTGCGTCCTGTCGGACCGCGCTGTCCGGTGGCCTCCGCAGCTCTAGAATTGCGGCCATGGCCACCTCCATCGAACTGCCCACGCCCGCGCCGGGGATTCTCGCCGACCTGGCCGGGGGCTTCCGGGTCTCCTGGCCCACCGTACTGCTGCTGCTCGCCATCAACACCGGTGTCGCGGTGCTCCTCTCGATCGAGGACCCGCGGCCCTTCTGGCATCCGTTCATGTCGGCGCAGGTCTTCGGCCTGACGATCGCGTACGTCGTCAATGCGGCCAAACCCTGGGGCAAGACCCGACCTGTTTTGCGGCTGATGTGCGCCGTGGGCATCGGTACGCTGCTGGCCATCGTGATCCTGGTTGCGGGCAAGGGGTACGTGATCGGGGACCCGAAATACCATCTCGAGGCCGTGCGCCCGCAGCTGTCGTGGTTCGCCGGGACGGCACTGTCGGCGTTCATCATCGGCCTGTGCGTGAGTTTCGTCTTCCTGTTCAAGTTTCGCGAGGCCCACGCGGCCGCCGCGCTGCACCGGGCCGAAGCCGAGCGTCACCTGATGTCAAAGCACGCTGTCGAGGCGGAACTCAAGCTGATGCAGGCGCAGGTCGAGCCGCATTTCCTGTTCAATACGCTTGCGTCGATCCAATACCTGACGGAAACGGATCCGCGCGCGGCCGGCAAGCTGCTCTCCCACCTGATCGATTATTTGCGCGCGGCGCTGCCGCAACTGCGCGCCAGCTCGACGACGCTGGGCAAGGAGGTCGGCCTCGCGGCTGCCTATCTCAACATTCTGCAGATGCGAATGGGCTCGCGCCTGACTTTCACCATCGACGTGCCGGTCGAATTGGCGCAGCATCCGTTTCCGCCGAACCTGCTGATTTCTCTGGTGGAGAACGCCATCAAGCATGGCGTGGAGCCCGCGGCCGACGGAGGGACAATCAGCGTCGTTTCGCGCCGCGACGGTGACGAGGTCATCGTCAGCGTGACCGACACCGGCCGCGGCAGCGCCGCGCCTGCGCCCGACCAGCCGGGCAATGGCGTAGGATTGTCCAACGTACGCGAGCGGTTGGCCGCATTGTATGGAACCCACGGCCGGTTTACTCTGGCAGAAGCATCTCCGCACGGCACCCGTGCTACCCTGTCCATACCGTTCGAATCGCAGCACTGACATGCCTACCGCACTGATTGCGGAAGACGAGCCGATGCTCCGCGCACAGTTGAAGGCCCGGCTTGCCGAGGCCTGGCCGGAACTCGCGATAATCGCAGAGGCGGCCAATGGCGTCGAAGCACTGACGATGGTCGACGCGTACCGGCCGGACATCGTGTTCCTGGACATTCGCATGCCGGTCAAGTCCGGAATCGAGGTCGCCCATGCGCTCGAGGGGCGCTGCCACGCCGTGTTCGTGACGGCTTACGACGAATACGCCGTCACCGCGTTCGATGAAGGCGCAGTCGACTACGTTCTGAAGCCAGTGTCACCCGAACGCATCGCAAAGGTTGTCGCGCGACTCAAGTCGCGGCTCGCCAGCGCGCCACTTGACCTCTCGGCGGTGCTGGCGAGGCTGGCCGAACGTGAGAGTACCGGTCATCTGAAATGGATCCGCGCCTCGGTCGGTACCGTCATGAAACTGATCGCGACGGACGACGTGCTGTATTTCCAGGCCGAGGACAAGTACACCAAAGTGGTCACGGCAGCGGGCGACGCGCACATCAAGAAGCCGATCAAGGAACTCTTCGAGGAACTGGACCCCGAAGCATTCTGGCAAATCCATCGCGCGACGATCGTCAGCCTGCGTGCCATCGCCAGAATCGAGCGCGACTGGCGCGACCAGCCGGTCATCCTGTTGCGCGACCGCAGCGAGAAGCTGACCGTCTCGCGGACCTTCGCGCACCGCTTCAAGGCCATGTAATACCAGGAAAATCCGGGAAACCCGCCAAGTCGCGGTAAAATAGCGGCTTTTTGGATTTCTCATGGATGGATTGTCGCCGACGATTGACGCCGCGTGGGAGCGGCGCGCCGATTTGTCGCCCGCCACTGCCTCGCCCGAAGTGCGCGATGCGGTCGAGCACGCCATTGCCGAACTCGATTCCGGTCGCGTGCGCGTGGCCGAGAAGATCGACGGTCGTTGGACCACCCACCAGTGGCTGAAGAAGGCCGTCCTGCTGTCCTTCCGCCTGCGCGACAACCGTATCATCCCGTCGCCGGCGGCAGCAAAGCCCGGGGATCCGCGATTGCCCCAGTACTACGACAAGGTGCCGACGAAATTCGAGGACTACACCGAGGCCGACTTCGCCGCGGGCGGCTTTCGCGTGGTGCCCACGGCCATAGTCCGGCGCGGCGCGTTCATCGCCAGCCATGTCGTGCTGATGCCCTCGTTCGTGAATATCGGTGCCTACGTGGACAAAGGCGCCATGGTCGACACCTGGGTGACCGTCGGTTCGTGCGCGCAGATAGGCAAGAACGTGCACCTGTCGGGCGGAGTTGGGATCGGCGGCGTATTGGAACCCCTGCAGGCGAATCCGACCATCATCGAGGACAACTGCTTCATCGGCGCACGGTCGGAAGTGGTCGAAGGCGTGATCGTCGAGGAAAATTCAGTGCTGGGCATGGGTGTGTTCATCAGCCAGAGCACAAGGATCTACAACCGAGCGACG
>Ga0302321_100002437_pt1 | contig 15941 bp, 19 predicted proteins | sample Fen_T0_1_FD_202505 | JGI IMG/M metagenome (GOLD analysis project Ga0302321, IMG submission 202505) | Peat permafrost microbial communities from Stordalen Mire near Abisko, Sweden - Fen_T0_1 | ecosystem: Environmental > Terrestrial > Soil > Wetlands > Permafrost | place: Sweden: Abisko...
CACGCTGCTCAACGCGAACCAGATTGCTCTGGACAGTGATTGTCTTTTTAATACATATACGCCAAACGGAGCACCCCTACCGCGCGAGCGGTTTAGTCCTTTGGCCGATCTTCCTAAATTGGTTGATATAAGCCAATGTCCGCAATGGAGAATCAATCAATGTTATTGATTATATGAATAATATTAATTTGATTGATTCGATTTTGATCTCTAAATTTGATTCCTATATGGGAGTTATATACAAATCAAAGCAGGAATAAAGACTGTATTTCTTACCATAAAATCGACACCAACCTAGCTAGCGTCTTGTGCGCGTTCATCCAACAGGTACTTGCGAAGCTGGCGTTCACCTCGCATTACATGGAGGATGTATACCTTGTTTTGGTCTAAGCGGTAAAAAATTGGGCAGGGATTTACGATGATTTCCCGGTAAGTGGAATCATCCAATTCTGGAGGTTTTCGCCCTAATTCCGGGAACTGTTCAAGTTGACCCGCACTTTTAAAAACTTGATTGACCAATCGACGGGCAGCATCGGCTTTATCGAGGGCTATGTATTCGGCAATTTCATTTAGGTCAAAAAGAGCGGGTTCTGTCCAGATTATTTGAGCCATTTGCTCATTTTTTCAATGGCTTCCGCTTGGCTGAAGGTACGATTTTCAAAAATCGCCTTTTCGCCTCTGGCTATGCCTTCAAGGATGCTCATCCTGGATTTCATAAGTTCGTAATCATCAACATCGATGAGATAAGCCGATGGCTGGCCGTGTTCGGTGATTAACACAGGTTCTTTAGATTCGTGCAATTCAGCAAGAATTTTAGTGGCCTGACGTTTGAGAGTGGTGACGAGTTCAGTTTTCATAAGAGTGATACTAAACTATCACTCTTATTTGTGCAATATTTTCGGGCTTCATATCATGTTTTAATAGCAATATGTCCGTTAGAGAAATCTATCTCTTTTCTTGATTTCTCCATAGCAGCCATTCAAAAAATTCATTTTTTCACTTCGATGAATGTGACAGTCCGACCCGAAGGAGACCGTGGGGCAGTGTTCGAGTGTCACAGAAAGCGGCCATTCACGAAATTAGGGCGGGTACATCACACTATCGCCAAAATCAATTCAACCTGACCCCATCGATTCCAGTATACGGAGAAATATTTGCACCAGCAAGAGGGATATGATACGAAGAAAAGTCAAAAATATAGTCCGCGTAAGATGAAGTGATATCCTGCTCTGGGGCAACGTAAGCCGTAAGATTCCCATCGTACGCTGTTACTTTCACTCGTGAAGAATAATTACAATTGGTGTCGATTCCAGAGATAGACTTCAAACGTAATTTGACAGTCCTGAGATTGCCTGGAAATGAATCAAAATTCTGAAAACTCCAACGATGCACATGTGCACCCCATCCCGTTATGGTTTCAGAAGGATCGAGTTGAGAAACAATTACAGCCGCGAAAACACTTGACGACAAAAAGCCGAAGATCACGAGCAAAAAAGCCAGTATGGTAGGGTACGCATCGCGTACCTTTTCCGAAGCTTGGGTTATGCTGCGGACTCGGTAATTGGTATGCAATGCATACCCTACGCAACTCCCGGTCATGACGGCGATAATTAAAGCGCTCCACGCTTGCATTTGCACCGGGAAGTCAAGCAGCGTTATGATTGCTATGACCAACACCGCTAACCCTAACATCGCAAAGTCCGCGTGAGTTCCCTTTAGCCGTTGTTTAACGCTTGGGTTGTGCGTCTTGGCGTTGTTCATGGCCTTCACTCCCAGTGCTGCGGCGAGTAAAAAACCCGGACGCAATAAAAAAGCCGAACTGCCTTACGCGACATTCACGATGTCACCCTCGGCAGTCCGGCTTTCCATCATTCTGGATCCGCGACTTTCTGCACCTACCTTCCGATAGGTTTAGCTTTTTTTGTTATTTTTCACGCTAACTTTTATTCTTAAAACCAGTCTTATGGCTATTAGATGCATATATTTAGAATATGTCAAGTTTCAATCATTACTTTTCGTTTGATTGAGTTATTAAGTCCACAACAGGATCATCGATTGCCCCTGAATTTATCTAAATAAACGTGCTGGTCAAGCGTAATCCTATTAAAACAAATTACAATGCGTATAAATACTTATATGGAGTGAATTGTTTGCACTTAAAGGGGGGAATTCTCTGCACTTTCTTTAAATTCACATTCACAGTCCGGTTTTGGCCGATCTTCCCAAATTGGTTGATACGAGCCACAGTCTTCTTTGGAGAAAGTTATAACGCCATGTTTTTAATGAAAATATAAATATCGTTTATCTATTATAAATTTCTTAATCCGACGAACTTCATCTTAGTTTCTAATCTTGTACCCAGTCTTAAACACCCACCATACAAAAATCAGGCAGATGGTGAGAAAGCCGAATGTCATCCCAATACTCATGGCGACATTCACATCGGCCACGCCGTAGAAGCTCCAGCGAAAGCCGCTGATCAAATACACCACCGGATTGAACAGGGTGATCTTTTGCCACAGTGGGGGCAACATATTGATCGAATAGAACGCACCACCTAAGAACGTCAGTGGGGTGACGACCAACATCGGAACCACCTGTAGTTTCTGAAAATTATCGGCCCACAAACCAATAATGAAACCAAACAGACTGAAAGTAACAGCTGTGAGCAGAAGAAAGGCAACCATCCACCAGGGATGGGCGATCTCATAAGGCACGAAAATACGGGCGGTACCCAGAATTAGTAAACCCAACATCACCGACTTGGTCGCCGCCGCCCCCACATAACCAATCAGCACTTCGACCCACGAAACAGGTGCTGATAGCAGCTCATAAATAGTGCCCGCCCACCTAGGCATGTAAATGCCGAAAGAAGCATTGGAAATGCTTTCGTTCAGTAAATTCAGCATGACTAGCCCCGGAATAATGAAGGCACCGTAACTGACGCTGTCAATGTCGCCCATACGCGAACCGATGGCTTTGCCAAATACGATGAAATACAGTGAGGTGGTAAGTACCGGTGCAGCGATACTTTCCCATAGGGTACGAAAGGTACGTGCCATTTCAAAATGGTAAATTGCGCGAATGCCATAGATGTTCATGCCAGTGTCCCCTTGGGCTGATGCACCAGGCTGACGAAAATGTCCTCCAGTGAACTCTCGCTAGAGCGTAAATCTTTGAATTCAATACCGTGTTCACCTATTGCGCGCAACAGCTCAGCTATACCGGTTTCTTCCTCCTGGGTGTCGAAGCTATAAACCAGACTGTATCCATCGTCGGCAAGGGCTAAGTGCCAAGCGCTTAGCCCTGGAGGGATACTAGCGAGTTGATGACGCAACGTCAGCGTAAGCTGTTTTTTGCCGAGATTCCGCATCAATAATTCTTTGCCCTCGACAATAATCAGTTCGCCCTGGTTGATGACGCCGATTCGGTCTGCCATGTCTTCGGCTTCCTCAATGTAATGTGTGGTCAAAATGATAGTGGTACCTTGGGCGCGAAGTTCGCGAACCATCCGCCACATGTCGTGCCGTAACTCCACATCCACGCCGGCACTCGGCTCATCAAGGAACAATATCGTTGGCTCATGTGCAAGGGCTTTGGCAATCAACACCCGGCGTTTCATGCCACCAGATAGCTCCTTGATTTTCACGTCGCGTTTGTCCCAAAGGGAAAGGTCACGCAGTATTTTTTCCAGGTATGCCGCATTGGGCGCCTTTCCAAACAGCCCCCGACTGAATTTGACCGTAGCCCATACCGACTCAAACGAGTCCGTATGGAGTTCCTGGGGCACCAAGCCGATGGTTGCCCGCGCCGTGCGATAATCTCGCACGGTGTCATAACCGTCGGCAATGATGGTTCCAGAAGTGGCATTAACAATGCCGCAGATGATGCTAATCAATGTCGTCTTGCCCGCACCATTGGGCCCGAGCAAGGCGAATATCTCGCCACGTTTTATCTCCAGGTTGATGTTTTTGAGGGCTCGGAAACCGCTGGCATAAATTTTGTTAACGCCTTGCACCACTATGATAGGGGCGGAATTATTGGTGGCCACAGTTTCTGATTTGGGCATTGTAGTTAACTCTAGGATTACGCCTAATTTTTAAAGAATTAGTCTTAACGACAAGCTGCGGGGCGCAAGCCACCTCGGCGCAGCGTCCCGCCCGAACGACCTGTTATACGGCCTAAAATCATATTAAAAAAGTTACCTTATTCATTTAGATAACGATGAACCACACCATGGACAAAAATTAATAGCAACTGAGGATGAACCACCGTCATGAACCCTAATCCCGTAATAATTCTTTTGTTTTGATTTGTAAATTAGTGAATCGGGGCAATCGCTTAAATCCGGATGGTCAGGGCATTTCATTTCTAATTGTTCCTTCATTATTATGCAGCAGTATTCAATCATTGTTTTGCCATAAAACTAATGTTTATATTTACCATAGTCTTGTGATGTCATAAGCTGAAAGCTGTTCATCAGGGCTTAACAAAGGCAATTGGCCTGCTATGGCCTGGGCGACGAGCAGCCGGTCAAATGGGTCCTTATGATGCAATGGCAGGTTTTGCAAGGCATACGTGTGGTTCATTGATATCGGCAATTCTGTAAGGGCATTGGCCTGAATGCGATTGGAAATGAACTCTTTGGGAGGTTCAGTCAAATGCAATTTTCCAAGACTGTATTTTATGGTTATTTCAAATCCAGTGACCGCACTCAAGAGCAGTTCATTCCCTGAATCCAGAAATATTTCTTTGGCTAACTCGGACAGTTTGGGATCATCGGTAACAAGCCATAAAAAAGCACAGGTATCCAGCAATACCTTCATTGAAAATGATCCAGAAAATCTTCCGGCAATTGGTCAAAATCGGGCATTATTTCGACCACTCCTTTTGTCTCCCCTAAACGGCGCTGCTGGGCTTTTTCCCGATAAGCCACCAACCGGGCGATGGGCTTATTTGCCCTTGAAATAATAATTTCATCACTTTCTTCAACCTGTTGAAGTAATTGGGATAGCCGGGTCTTGGCTTCATGGATGTTGATTGTTTGAGTCATCTAAAAATACCTTAGCTAATTATTTAGCTAAATTGTATCAGATCTACATAAAGGCTGGAAATATTTCAAAATTCCATGGCGTAAATTTTTAGGCCAAGATTGCACCAAGGCACGCTAGTGTCTTATTGAGAAAGTTGATTTTGATGATTTGAAAACGAGTTTTACCGATTTCTCCATACCAGTCATTCGGAGGTTTCAATTTTTGCTTACTACCGAACGTGACAACGACCCTTATCCGACGGTCAAAGCTATGCCTTGGTTCTCCTGAAGCCGGACATTCAGAAAAACGACTTACACTGATTTTATTTTTTAATTTGGCATGCAAATCCACGAAAAAATCAATTGTCAAAAGCTATTATCAATCGGTCAGATCGACTTTTTTGTCGAACCATTTCAAGACCAGGAATACGTCTTAGACCGTCCGACCCGTTCATTGAGGACTGCAGAACTTGCCATGTTAATCTTAGTCGCAAAAGATTAGAGTACCCTATCCCTATTTAGTCGAGCTCGCTTTGGGTGATTGTTGCTATCCCGAGGACATCAAAAAAGCCGTCTGCATATCAAGGCTTTTAAAGAGAGTAATTTGCGATACGAAAAGATAATGCCCTGAACATATTCATGTGTTCCGAACCTATCCAACCTTATCAGCCCGGTCATTATGATGCAGGCCTATTTTTACCATCGCCACGCCCAACATCATCATATTGATCCCCAAAAATAAACCCAATAACCACTGCGGGATATCAGACCAGAACGCCAACATGATGGACGCTAAAACCAATGCCGTGATGCCGCTAAAAAGCACATAACCCCAATGTGGAAGTGGACGCATCATCCATGCCATGTAAATTTTGATGACACCTTCAACCGCAAAAAATAAGGCCAACATCAACGTTAGCGTAAGCACACCGGCAATAGGATCGGCGATGAGCAGGAAACCTACGACCAATTGTAAAATTCCAAGACCCAACCACCAGCCAAATCCCGGTATTTTCGGGAGAAATAAGACACGGCTTACTTGGGTAACGCCGCCAATGACAATAATCCAGCCCAAGAAAATAGCGATAAACACGGAAAAAAACCGGGGGATAATAAAAGCACAAAAGCCCAGGAGGATAAAAAAAATGCCTTCAAATAAAAATAGCCGCCAATGCGCCTGCATATAAGCCAATATTTGCTGCTGTGCATGTTTCAAATCTGTCACGATATCGTCTGTATTACTCATCTTACTCACCTCTTGTCATAGTGTTGCAATCTAATTAAGAATGCGATCGTACTGATCCATTTATCAGCGAAGGATTCAGGTTTTTTCATAAGCAGTGTTCAGTGCATAGTGATGTTGAATTAGTTATCAATATTGTCCGATTTCTTGACACCAAACAGATGGTTTCAAACAAAGTTATCGCCGTATAAAACGCGTTCAAAGGCATCTCCCATTAGTGAACAATTACCAGTGGCGAGATAAAGTTTGTTGCAATCTCGTGTGCCTCTTCCCAAAGTTTTTCATGACTTGAGTCTATCATTATGTAGAATTTTACGTTCATAAACTGAATCGATCGCAGGACAGCAATAGAATATCATCGGGCTGAATGGCAACCTCCCGGCATCCCATTCTTTGAGAACATAATCTGCTAGAGCTGATTGCCACGTGTCCTGAACCCGCCAGCACACGACAGTAAATAGTAGATCCACATCCGAAAAAAACGATCGTCAAATGGAGTCTTCTTGTATGTAACTGAAATATTGTATATTTCATAAATCTGCTGAACCTATCTCGATACTATCGAGGTTTTTGGAAAATCAAGACGCCTTCCTTTTTTTGTTTCTCCGCAGCCTTTTTCTCTTTCGCTGCCCTTTGTTCAGCAACCTGTCCCGAAGCTATATTCCCAGAACCTCCGGCGGCCAATACAATTGCCGTATCTGCCTGGGTTAGTGTGGGAGATAAGAACCCAGATATTACATAAAAACATGACGCCAATAGAATTTTTTTAGATTTGATATTCAACTTAATCACCCTCTTTAATTTTATAAAAATAACAAGATGACGCTAATGATATAAAGGCATCCTGTTAGGTTCTGTTGCCATTTTATCTTAGCCATAAAAGTGTCGCGGCAATGACAGCATCCCCATGTAATTAATGGCTTTTTTCACATAACGCATGGCAATCCTGCGATAGTGCTTGAGCTTACCGAACAGGCATTCGACCGCATGCCGTTCCTTATAATGCCAATAATTACACTCAATTTCTTCTTTTCGGTTCGATTTGGGCGGGATGACGGCCTTTATTCCTTGTCTTTTTAACCACTCCCGCAACTCGTTGGTGTCGTAGCCCTTATCTGCTAAAACGGCTGAGGACTTGACGTTTTCCAACAAGGCTATCGCTTGCTTGCATTCTGCCTCCTGGCTGCCGGTCAGGATGAATTTAATCGGCATGCCCAAGGCATCACAAAGCGCGTGGACCTTACAGCCAACCCCACCCTTGGAATTTCCAGCGCTTCGTTCTCGGCGGTGCTGTTGGCCGCCCCAGCCGCGCAGGCATGCGCCCTAATGACCGTGTCATCCATAGGAACATCTTGCAAACCGACCTCTTCACAAAAATGACCGTGGAGTTCCTCCCATGCGCCATTGGCGCACCAGCGTGAAAAACGCTTGAAGGTGCTGTTCCACTTACCCTGCGCCGGCGGCAAAACCCGCCACTGCGAGCCCGAACGTAATATCCACAAGCAGGCACTAATAAATTGCCGGCAAGTGTCTGGTAGGCCGATATGGATACCCGGCAAATTCTTTAACTTTGCCAATATACCGCTCCACACCTCATCGCTTAATTCTATCCGCTTCATGCCATCCAAATCGGTCAATTCTACCTTATTGGTGAAACGTCAACAGAACCTAGGCAATATTTGGCTGAAACCGGCATTTATCTCGCCATTTTTCATAAACCCTTGGCTATTGTCCGTCGTTTTGCGTCCATTGGCCAGTAGCCGGTCATGTTCCGCGCTGGCATAGGCCTTGTCGGTATACAACTGGTGTTCGGTGCGGGGTCAGCAGTTTTTTCAAGGAATGGGAGTCGTGTTCGTTGCCTGGGGTATAGTCGATGGCCTTGACGAAGCCGTCCCCGTCGACGTTGACATGCGCCTTATACCCGTAAGTGCTGGCCGTCTTGATGTACAGGCCCTTGGTCGACAGTTGCCGGTTGACTTCGGTCAGCAAGGTGTTCAGTAAGCCCTGTTTGGCCAGCGTGTTGCGAAACCGCCAGATGGTGCTGTGGTCGGGCACGCCTTCGCTCAGGTCATACCGGCTTTGCAACAACAAGGCCTTGAACATCAGCAACGGCGGCCACGCCGCTTCGCCCTGCTTCTTGGCATGGATGCCCGACATCTGCTGTTCTATTTCCCGCCATTCGATCAACTGGTGGATGACGTCCAGTTCTTCCAACGCTTCGTGGTGCTTGACAAGGGCGCCGCTTAAACTGGTCTGGGCTAGGTTCTTCCAGGACATGGGCTATTGCTCGGGCTTGAAGAAAGGCTTATTTTACCCGTTTAAGGGCTAGGGTTCGTGCAAAGGTCTCATTCTGGGTTAATATGAAGTAACAATAAAGGCTCGATTGATAGACCTTTACTGTAACCAAATGAATTTTTTAACTATGGGATCTATTGTAATTTGTCAACTCAATGATTTATCTGTTCATATTTGTAAGCTATGTCTATTAGAATCAAATAAATTCACCTTCATACCAAAAAAGGTATTCCTATTAGTAAAGATCATATACAAATTAAAATTACCGGTTTCGTTCAGGGCGTGGGTTTTCGTCCATTTATTGCCCGACTGGCGCAGCAAAACCAACAAAATGGCTGGATTGCAAACACCACGGATGGCGTAATCATTGCGATCGAAGGTGCGATAAATCAGCAACATCAATTTCTTGATGGCTTGAATAATAGGCTGCCACCTTTTGCGGACATCAAATCGCAAACAATAACTCACCAACCCTTGGTAAATTTTCAGGACTTTCAAATTAAAGCCAGCATCGCAGATGGCAAACAATCGGCCTTTGTCCTGCCTGACATCGCAACCTGCCAGGATTGTATTGAAGAAATTTTTGATACAGCCAGCCGGTACTTTAACTACGCATTTACGAGTTGTTGCAATTGCGGTCTGCGCTACAGCATCATGATTAAGCAGCCTTATGATCGTGCTAATACCAGTATGGCGGCATTCAAGTCATGCCCTGCTTGCGAACAAGATTATCACTGTATTGATAATCGGCGGTTTCATGCCCAAACAATCGCGTGTCCAGAATGTGGGCCACAGCTGTCTGTGTTCGATGATTCAGGCGTGTTATTGGGCGAAAAAAATAACGCATTAATCATCGCAAGCCAATATTTAAAAGCCGGGAAAATAGTTGCCATTAAAGGCATTAGTGGTTATCAACTGCTCGTTGATGCCACTAACCTTGAAGCCATAGAACGGCTTAGACAACGAAAACACCGTCCGCATAAACCTTTTGCGCTGATGGTGCCTGATTTAGTAACCGCACAAAAGCTTTGTGTCATTAATGGGCTTGAACAAGCGGCATTGATATCCTACGCAGCGCCTATTGTTTTGTTAAAACGTCGCGCACCTATGGGCCTGAATTTATTTTGCGATTCCGTTGCTCCTGACACTAACCTGCTGGGAATCATGTTGCCTTACTCGCCCTTGCATCATCTTTTGTTACATGAGTTTGGTTTGCCTTTAGTTGCCACCAGCGGCAACCGTCAAAACGAACCGATTTGTATTGATGACGACCAGGCATTAACTCGACTTAACGGTATTGCCGATTATTTTTTGACGCATAACAGGACAATCTTACGGCCTCTGGACGATTCGATTGTTCGGGACATTAACGGGAACATGACTGTATTACGCCGCGCCAGAGGCTATACACCGATACCAATCACCTTAAAGACTGCTCTACCTGACACGCTAGCAGTGGGTGGACAGTTAAAAAGCACGATTGCTATTAGCCATGACCAGCAGGTCATTTTAAGCCAACACCTGGGTGATCTCGATTCCGAAGCTTCACAACTGCAATTCCGATCAACGCTAACAGATTTGCAGCAATTTTATAGGATCTTTCCAACACGAAACATGCATGACCTGCACAGTGGCTATACTAGCAGCCAGTTTGCAAGCCATTTAGGGAAGGAACCCCAAGCGGTACAACATCATTATGCCCATGCACTGTCTTGCATGGCTGAACACGGTCTCGAGCCTCCGGTTTTGGGCATTGCCTGGGATGGATCGGGTTTGGGCACAGACAATACACTATGGGGTGGCGAATTCTTATTGATTACCGAACAAGGTTTTCAACGCTACGCCCATTTCCGTTCTTTCTCATTACCCGGAGGTGTTAAAGCTATTCAGGAACCTAGGCGCACCGCTTTAGGCCTGCTCTATGAAATATTTTCGGACAGCGTATTCAGGCGACAAGACCTCCCTTTTTCCAGGCAGGAATTAAGTTTATTGCAGCCCGCTTTAAACAAACAAGTCAACTGTCCACGCACGACCAGTGCCGGACGTTTATTTGATGCAGTCGCGAGTCTTTTGGGACTCTGCCAGATTAATCGATATGAAGGCCAGGCGGCAATGATGCTGGAAAACAGCGCGGCAACAATCCTTTCAGATCAGCACTATCAATTCCAACTAAGCAATAGCATGCCCATAGTTTATGACTGGCAAATAACCATTGAGCAAATTTTAGATGACATCGCACAAAACACTTCACCCGCATTAATCGCAGCTAAATTCCATAATAATTTGGCGGAAATAATACTCGCCATTGCAATGCGGGCAGAACAAAAAAATATTGTATTGAGCGGCGGTTGTTTTCAAAATGCTTTGTTGGTAGAAAAAGCCGTCGGCAAGTTAAAAACCGCTGGCTATACCGTGTACTGCCATGAGAAAGTACCTCCTAACGACGGCGGATTGGCGTTGGGTCAAATATATGCCGCCAAATATATTGGGTAACAACGATGTGCTTAGCTATTCCCGGACAAATTATTAGTATCTCGGATGACAATGATCCCTTAGCGCGTAAAGGCCAGGTCAATTTTTCCGGTATCCGCAAAGAAGTCAGTTTAGCGTATGTACCTGATGCCAAAATTAACGATTATGTTATTGTTCATGCCGGCTTCGCACTTTCTGTTCTTGATGAAGAAGATGCTCTTTCTAGCCTACAAGCGTTTAACGATTTGTCTGAGTTTCAAAATCTGATATGACAAATTTGCTGAATCCACTTGTTGCAGGATAGGAGAGCCCCGCATGAAATATCTGGATGAATACCGCGATCCGAAAACCGTAAAAAAACTGGTCGCTTCCATAAAAAACATCACCACACAACCGTGGCATATCATGGAAGTCTGCGGTGGCCAAACCCACAGCATCATTAAGTACGGCATCGACCAACTGCTACCAGAAGAAATCAATCTGATTCACGGCCCCGGTTGCCCAGTTTGCGTTACTCCCTTAGCTTATATTGATAAAGCGTTGGCGATTGCCGCCCAGCCCGATGTGATTTTCTGCTCATTTGGTGACATGCTGCGTGTACCCGGTTCGCACCTGGATTTGCTGAAGTTAAAAGCACAAGGAGCGGATATACGTATCGTCTATTCGCCAGTAGATGCTGTAAACCTCGCCCAACAAAACCCCGATAAACAAGTCGTTTTTTTCGGTGTAGGCTTTGAAACCACCGCCCCAACTACCGCTTTAACCGCTTATCAAGCTAAACAACTGGATTTAAAAAACTTTTCATTACTGATTTGTCATGTGCGTGTGCCGCCGATCATGCAAGCTTTATTGAATTCACCTAACCATCAGGTACAGGGATTTCTTGGCGCTGGTCACGTCTGTTCCATTATGGGATATCGCGAGTATGTGCCGATTTCCGCACAGTATAAAATTCCTATTGTCATCACCGGTTTTGAACCTGTTGATATTCTGCACGGAATCTACCTTTGCATCAAGCAGTTGGAAGAAAAACGCCACCAAGTTGAAAACCAATACAGCCGTGTAGTGAAGGAACAAGGCAATCAGCCTGCACAACGAGTAATGCAACAAGTATTTAAGGTAGTCGATAGAAGTTGGCGGGGCTTGGGTGAAATCAAAGCCAGCGGTCTGGCATTGGCAGATGAATACGAGCCCTGGAATGCTGAACAGCGTTTTGCAGTGGCAACCATTAACACGCAAGAACCCTCGGACTGCCGAAGCGGAGAGATTCTGCAAGGCCTCATAAAGCCATCGCAATGTCCTGAATTCGGCAAGCGATGTACACCTGAAAAGCCATTAGGTGCAACGATGGTTTCATCCGAAGGCGCTTGCGCTGCTTATTACCGCTATCGACGTTATCAAAATGCCTGATCTGGAACTTAGTTGTCCCTTGCCACTGCAATACGACCAAATCGTTATGGCACACGGCGGCGGCGGTCGCTTGATGCAGCAATTGTTGGACAGCATCATCCAAGCGACATTCAGCAATCCTATCCTGAACCAAAAACAGGACAGCGCGGTGTTGGACATTAATGGCACAAGGTTGGCCTTTACCACCGATTCTTATGTGGTCAAACCGTTGTTTTTTCCCGGCGGCGATATTGGCAAACTGGCGGTATGCGGTACTTTGAACGATTTGGCGATGAGCGGTGCCAAACCCTTATATCTCAGTTGTGCGCTGATTATTGAAGAAGGCTTCGCCATAAAAGACCTGAAACGCATCATCCAGTCTATGCAGCAAGCCGCCCAGCAGGCATGCGTAATGATTGTGACTGGCGATACCAAAGTGGTCGATTACGGCAGCGGTGACGGCGTTTATATCAATACCGCCGGCATCGGCATTATTGACGAAAATATCAACGTGTCGCCTGCCTGCATTCAAGTCGGCGACAGCATTATCATAAACAGCGACATAGCACGGCATGGCATAGCCATCATGCTGGAGCGCGAAGGCATGAACTTTGAGCATGCCATAACCAGCGACTGCGCCGACTTAAGTGGTTTAGTTCAGGATTTGATTCAAGCCGATATCGACATCCACTGCATGCGGGACTTAACACGCGGAGGCTTAGCCAGCGGTTTGATAGAACTGGCTACTGCATCAAAACATCACATCGAAATCAACGAAACAGCGCTGCCCATACAGCAGGATGTGAACAGCGCTTGTGAAATTTTAGGCTTTGATCCCCTATACATAGCTAACGAAGGTTGTTTTGCGCTGTTTGTACCAGAAGCTCAAACCGAAACAGCCCTGGTCGCTTTACATCGGCATCCACTCGGCCAAAAGGCTAGTTTAATTGGCCACGTAAAATCCACTCACCAGAAAGGCTTGGTAACGCTAAAAACGGCAACGGGCATTAGCCGGGTTCTGGATTTATTGAGTGGTGAGCAGTTGCCGAGGATATGCTGATCACGTCTTCCAGAGCTAAACAACTTCTATTGTGGGCTTAAGTTTTCAACAAGCCAGTCTGTCCAGGCTGAAAAATTATCCCCTTTAGTGGCAGACAGTTGAATAATCTGTATATCAGGATTAACCTGTCTGGCATATTGAATACACCGCGCCTCATCAAAATCGACATAAGGCAATAAATCGGTTTTATTAATAATCATTAAATCAGCGGCATGAAACATATCCGGGTATTTGATCGGCTTGTCATCACCTTCGGTCACCGACAACACCACTACCTTATGCGCTTCCCCTAAATCAAACGAAGACGGACACACCAAATTGCCGACATTTTCAATCGCCAGCAGACTGTAATCCTTAACACCCAGCTCCATAACCGCATGACCAGTACCGTGCGCATCCAAATGACAAGCCCGACCGGTATTAATCTGCAAAGCCGGAACGCCCGTGGCCCTGATGCGATCCGCATCACGTTCGGTCTGTTGGTCACCTTCGATAACCGCAATTGGAAAGCGATCTTTTAACACCTTAATGGTTTCAACCAGCAAGGTTGTTTTGCCTGCGCCAGGACTTGAGACCAGATTGAGAGTAAAAATATGGTGTTGCTGAAAATACGTGCGGTTCTGCGCGGCGTAGGCATTATTTTTACTGAGCAAATCCTGCTCAACTTTAACCAACCGTTCGCTGTGGTTATCATTATGGCTGTGATGATCACGCACATGACCGTGATGGCTGTGATCATGTTTAAGCAGATGCTGACGTTGCCCAAGTACAGGCTTCAGCTTTGCCGTGGTATTCGTTTGACCGCAACCGCATATTCCACACATAAATAAACCTGTAAGAGTGTTTCGCTCAGTGCGAAGTTAGATAACGATTAAATCTTTAATTCTCATTTCTGAGCCTTGAATCACGGTAACGAGAGAACTGCCGCAATAGCCACAAGGATCGTACAAAGTTTCCATTTCTATTTGTTGCTGGCATTGCCGACACACACCAAGTCCCGCTAATTCGGCAATAATCAGCTCGGCATTTTCTGCCAACGAGTCTTTCATTACCACATCAAAACCGAAACGTAAGGCCTCCGGTTCCACGCAAGACAGCTTGCCTATTTCAAGGGTCACTTTAGTCACGCGTCGAAAGTTTTGTTTCAGCGCATGATCTTCCAGAATCCCCCGTACATTTTCAAGCAACGACAGCTCGTGCATAAATGTTAGCCCATGCTATCTGTAATCTGTTGTCGCCACACTGCACAATCAAGATTGCTTAATAATTGCCCGACAAACTGACACGCTATCGACAAATGCTGCTCAGCGCGGGCGCTTAAACCTTCACCCAACTCAAATCGTTCCCCTTTGATGCTCAACAGAAAACACGGCGGCGGCATTTGTTTTTTTATCTGCTGATAAACAACCAAAACCGCTGAGGGACTCATGGCGTGTGTAGTGTAGCTGTTGTCTCTGGTCGGTGAAAGCACGGTAAAATCAAACGCGCCATTACAAGAAACAGCGGCATCGACAAACAACACCAGCGTCCTGTTTCCCAAATCCAGTGCATGTTCAATCTGCAACTGAAAATCAGTCAGTATTTCAATCGCATCCAGACACACAGTATTCTCAACGTATTGCAACAATAATGGCCCTAGCGCGTCATCGCCACGACTGAGATTACCGTAACCAAACAGCAAAACGGGCTTAACCATCTAAACCCATTCGATTTGTCCGTCGCTATGTTTTACGAGCTTGTCTATAAGCTTGCCTTCAACATCAAGCAATTCCAGTTGCAACGGCATTTTTCCGACGGCATGGGTCGCACAGGAAAGGCACGGATCATACGCCCGAATCGCCACTTCCAGATTATTTAATAAAGGCTCGGTCAATTCACGGCCTGATAAATATTCTGCCGCCACTTGCCGCACCGATTCATTCATCGCGGTGTTATTGCTGGTGGTCGAAACAATTAAATTGGCTTTAGTGACAATATCGTTTTCATCGACTTGATAATGATGGAATAAGGTGCCGCGTGGTGCCTCGATCACGCCAATGCCTTCATAACGCTTTTCACCTTGCGCGATTAAATCATGCCCCATGATGTCGGGATCATGGAGTAGTTCTTTTATACTTTCGGCGCAATGCAAGGCTTCAATCATCCGCGCCCAATGATAGGCCAGTGTGCTATGCACCATTTTTTCGCCACTGTGCGCTTTAAATTCCACCCGCGCGGCTTCCGCCAATGGGGTATCGATGTTGTCACAGTTATTTACCCGTGCCAACGGCCCGACACGATACCAGCCTTCTTCTTGCCCCAGTGACAACAGATAAGGAAATTTCATGTACGTCCAGGAGCGGACTTCTTCATGGATCAACGCATTGTAATTACAGTAATCGTAATGATCGACAATGGTTTCGCCCATATCGCTTTTGGCGCGGATGCCGCCGTGATAAAGTTCCAGCGCA
>Ga0302321_100002438_pt1 | contig 15940 bp, 13 predicted proteins | sample Fen_T0_1_FD_202505 | JGI IMG/M metagenome (GOLD analysis project Ga0302321, IMG submission 202505) | Peat permafrost microbial communities from Stordalen Mire near Abisko, Sweden - Fen_T0_1 | ecosystem: Environmental > Terrestrial > Soil > Wetlands > Permafrost | place: Sweden: Abisko...
ATTCACCGAATCTTTCGGTCCGTCCACACCTTGAAGAGCAATGCGGGCATGCTTGGTGTCGAGGGCCTTGTTCGGCTTGCGCATGTCGCGGAAAACGTGCTTTCAAAAGTGCGTGACCACGAGCTCGGGGTCGACCATTTCCTAATAACTGCACTATTGAAGTCTGTGGACCAATTCAGATCGATGCTTAGCTGCGTCGCTCAAGGCGTGCCCGTTGAATTGGACGCCTCCGCCGCCGAACTGATTGAAGCGTTCACCAAGTACCTTGAGCCTCTATCCACCAAGGCAAAACCACTGCCCGCAACGACCGTCAATTCCCTGCGCATTTTGCGTATCGACATGCGATTCCCGGAGGATGTCCTCCTAACGGGCCAAGATCCTTCGTTTCTTATATTGGACTTAACCGAGGTTTCCGACGTCCTGTCTGTGACCGCGAATCTCGACGATTTACCCGATTTTTCAAAGCTCAATCCGGAACGATGTTACGTCGCTTGGCAGCTCGTCATACAGACGGATAGGCCCCAACTCGAGATCGATGGAGTATTTGTTTTTGTCGCCGATTCAGCCAAAATCACCATCACCGACATTACGCGTTCCAACTCGCGCTTAGACGAGCTTGCGAGCAAGAAGCTCGGAGAGTTGCTGATCGATGAAGGTTGCGTGCGTCGGGAGGATGTTGCCGCCGCCCTTGGACAGCAGAAGAGAATTGGCCAAGTCCTCGTCGACTGCGGTGCGGTCGCGCCCAATGCAATCGAACGGGTCCTGGCGAAACAGCGCGCTGCTCGCCAGATTCGACGAAACACTTCCATTCGCGTTGATACAGATAAGCTCGACAACCTGGTGAACCTGGTTGGTGAGCTCGCGGTTTCGCTCTCCCACGTCAGCCACGCAACCCGGGACAAATCGACCGATCTCACAGCCCGGCTTACCGCACTCGAAGCATTGGAACAAATCGGTCGCGAACTACAAAGCCAAGTGATGTCAGTGCGAATGGTTCCCATTGAGGAAACATTCGGAAGATTCAAACGTCTCGCTCGGGATTTAGCTCACGAGCTTGGCAAACACGTCGTCCTTGAGACCTTCGGCGATGATACAGAACTCGACAAAAACGTCACAGAACAGCTCGCCGATCCGTTAAAGCACATGATTCGCAACGCGATTGCACATGGACTCGAGACTCCGGAGGAACGAGTCCGCGCCCGAAAAGGCGATACGGGTCGGATCCAACTTCGCGCGGCGCATCGGCAGGGACATGTCGTGATTGAAGTATCTGATGACGGTCGCGGGATTGATCCCGAGCGAATCCATCGAAAGGCGGTTCGCTTAGGCCTGATCTCGGAGCGCGATAGACTCTCAGACCGGCAGCTCACGGAACTCCTGTTTCGACCAGGCTTCTCCACGGCAACCGAGGTCAACGATATTTCGGGCAGAGGCGTGGGTCTTGACGTCGTAAGAAAGAACATCGCAGACCTGCATGGGCACGTCGAAATTGATTCCACACTTGGTGTGGGCACGACATTTCGCATCAAGCTTCCCCTTACAATGGCGATCATCGACGGGATGAGTGTTCGCGTTGGCGCAGACACCATGACCATTCCGCTCACTTCGGTAGTCGAGCTACTCTCTCCCCGCTACAGCAAAGTCTCAACCTTTGAGGGCAAGGGAGAACTTGTCGACGTTCGCGGGGAGTTTTTGCCTGTCATCAGACTAAGCGAAGTCTTCGAGGTAGCAAATCAGAGCACTAGCGCGGATGATCCCACCATCGTTATTGTGGAGACCAGCGGCAGGAGATTTGGCGTCCTTGTCGATCGAGTTCTTGGAATGGACCAAACCGTCGTCAAGCCGCTGCACAAGACATTCGGTGTCGCACGACGGCTTGACCACAACTATCAGATACTTGAGGCGGTGTCGGGGGCGACAATTCTCGGTGATGGGAATGTGGCGCTCATCCTAGATGTGCCCGGGATAGAGCGAATGGCCTTTGGAGACTTGCAATGACGAATGCAGCAACCGACTTGGTGTCGCCCACAATCGGCATTCCGGGTGGCATTGTGGACGAACAGACTACCCTAACGCACGACGACGAACTATCGATCGGCGTGGAGGTTGACGACGCGGGCGAGATTCGAGTGTTGGGCGAAGTGACGATTCACCACGTAGCCGCCCTTTATGTGCAGCTCAAAGCGATTGCCTTAGGACACTCCGTTCAAGCGTCGCTCAACCTATCAGCGGTGACGGCAATTGACACGTCTGGAGTTCAGCTTCTTGTTGCGTTTAAGCGGCTGCATCCAGGCACAGTCGTCCACTCAAGTACCCACGTAGTCCGTCAATTCCTTGAACTTGTTGGAATGACTACGCTGCTGCTCTAGCCACCTGGGAGGTATTTGTGATTATCACCCAAACAAAACAAGACTATTTCGACAGGTCCCGGTAACGCGATGGCTCATACAATTCTTGTAATAGATGATTCAGCCGTCATGCGAGCCTCGGTGGGCCACACGCTCAAGACGGCGGGGTATGATATTGCCGAAGGTCGAGATGGCAAGGACGCGCTTACAGTATTGACTCAGCTCGTCGCAGAAAAACGCCGCCCTTCTCTCATCCTTGTCGATGTGAACATGCCCAACATGGACGGAATTACCTTCATCAAGGAAGTCAAGAAGACGGATAATAAGTTCATTCCTGTCCTCGTTCTTACAACTGAATCTGAACAGAAGAAGATGATGGCGGGCAAGGAAGCCGGTGCAGCGGGATGGCTTGTTAAACCATTCAACGGGGATCAGCTCCTCGGTGTCGTCAAAAAGTTCGCGCGCTGAGAAAGCACCGGAAATGGCAAAAAGGAGTTCATGCCAAATCTTCTCTTGCGAGGACGACCCTTGCGTGTGCCCCCTTGAGCCTCCAGTGATTGCACAAAGGCCACTCACACATTGGTGATAAGGCATGGGAACGTCCATTCGCGTCCTGATAATCGATGATTCCGCGCTGGTACGGGGCGTAATGCGCGAGCTCCTGGATTCTGAGCCAGGAATTGAGGTCGTGGGAGTCGCGAACGACCCGTTTGCGGCGGTTGAACGCATGCGCTCGGTGACTCCGGATGTTCTTGTTTTGGACGTGGAAATGCCAAAAATGGACGGCATCACTTTTCTCAAAAAACTGATGCGACAACATCCAATCCCCACGGTGGTCTGTTCGACCCTGGTCGGTGCTGGCACGGAAACGGCTATGCTCGCTCTCGAGGCAGGGGCTGTTGAACTCATTTTGAAACCTGCGGTTGGAACCAAACAATTCCTTGAGGAGTCCAGGATTCGTCTCTGCGATGCTGTCAAAGCCGCTGGTTTGGTAAAAGTGAAGTGGCCTGGCACAGAGCGGCGCCTCAAGGTTGAACCCAAGCGGTCCGCCGATGCTGTTGTACCTGCACCAACAAAGGCCATGGTGCGTACGACGCAGCGCATTGTCGCAATAGGAGCGTCTACCGGCGGCACCGAAGCCCTGCGTGTGCTCCTCAGCGATCTTCCCATCGATTGTCCCGGCGTGGTCATTGTTCAGCACATGCCCGAAGGATTTACGGCAACGTTTTCCCGCCGGTTGAATGAGACTGTCGCTATTGACGTCAAGGAGGCAGAGGACGGTGACCCCGTACTGCCGGGTCGCGCGTTAATCGCGCGCGGAGATCATCATTTGCTGCTTGAACGAAGTGGTGCGCGGTACTTCGTCCAGCTGAATCGTGGCCCGCTTGTATCGCGGCATCGACCGTCGGTTGACGTGCTTTTTCGCTCAGCTGCCTCATCTGCCGGAAAGAATGCAATTGGCGTCATTCTGACAGGTATGGGTGACGATGGGGCGCAAGGCATGTTCGAGATGCACCAAGCCGGTGCACACACGATCGCTCAAGACCAGGATAGCTGTGTCGTCTATGGCATGCCCGCTGAAGCGGTAAAGCGAGGTGGTGTTGCCCAAGTCGCCGCTTTGCAATCTATTCCGGAGGCTATTTTATGCTCGGCTCGCGCGTGAACTACATTCACCACAACCTTAGAAATGCCCTAGTGCATCGTTCCTCGCCGGTAGTACTGGTGATTGACCAAGCACGTTACGGAGGTGAGAAGTGACGGTTAGCCATTGCATTCAGCTGCTGACCTTCACCTTAGCCGGTGAAGTCTACGCAACCAACGTCGAGTGCGCTCGCGAGGTCTTGGAATTTGCTCACGTAACGCCTCTCCCGAAGGCTCCAACATGGATGCGCGGGGTCTTGAACCTTCGCGGCAACGTCATTCCTGTCTTGGACATGAAGCAAAAACTTGGAATGGGGCCGACTGAGGGAACTCGTGACACGTGCGTGCTGATTCTTGAAATCGATTTCGAGGGGGAGGCCACGCTAGTGGGAATGCTCGCCGATAGCGTACGCGAGGTCATTGAGGTTCACCCAACGGAACTTGACCCGCCGCCTCGATTTGGCTCGCGCGTCTCGACAGAATATGTGAAGGGCGTCGGTCGTCGCCACGAGCAACTCTACATCTTGCTCGACATTCCCAAGATCTTCGCAGAAGACGACCTTGAACTGGCGCAGGAAGCCCAAACCGCTGGCTTTGACGTCGCGCCGGACGCGGTGTCGCCGCGTGAAGTGTCATTGCACGACAGCGCGGGTGAAGTGCCGACTGATTCAACAATTGGCCACGAGGACGCGCTCTAACTAACCGAGTGAGGTAAACATGGACTGGTTTCAGAATATGCGAGTATCCGTCAAACTCACACTTGCCTTCGTGGTGATGATTTGCCTCGCTGGAATACAGGGGTTCACGTCAATCAAACAAATAGCTTCCGTCAACAGTGAAGCCCACGAGATCATCGTAAACTGGGTACCATCAATGCTGGCGCTCGCCAAAGTGTCTGATGCAGCACAAGCGCTACGCAGGTCTGAGCAACGCTATATCTTGGTTACGAATGTCGAAGAACTAGAAACCGCCGAAAAGGACATGGGAGAACGCGCAACGCTTACCGCCAAAAACATGAGTACGTACGAGCCCCTGATTGCCACCAATGAAGAGCGCGCACTCTATGATGCATTTAACCAGAATTGGGGACAGTTCCTCAGCGCACACGCAAAATTGAAGAAATTGGTCAAGGCCGGCAAGAAGGACGAAGCATTTAGCTTCATCGTCAATGAGGAGCGTCTGATCTTCACTGACGCGATAAAGAAGCTCGGCGCTGTATTTGACTACAATGCGAAAGGCGCCATCGCCGGTGGAAAGCGAAGTGAGCAGATCTACGGAGAGGCGCGCTCCACCTTGGCCTTCTCGTTGGTCTTCACGGTGACGGTCGGGCTGGTTCTCGCGTTTGTCATCATTCGCGGCATACTGCGCCAGTTAGGCGCTGAACCCGCGGTGATCGCTAACGTCGCCGACCGAATTGCTGAAGGTGACCTCACATCAAACGATTCTCAGGATGGCACTAGGACTTTTGGCGTCTACTCCGACATGCAACGCATGTCGAACAAACTAACTGAAATTGTTCGACTGGTGCAGGACGCCGCAAGCCAGATCGCGAGCGGTAGTGAACAGCTATCGTCAAGTGCGGAACAGATGTCGCAAGGAGCGACTGAACAAGCTTCATCAGCGGAAGAGGTTTCCTCTTCCATGGAAGAGATGGCATCCAGTATCAGTCAGAATGCGGAGAACGCGCATCAGACTGAGAAGATTGCCCTGGTGGCTGCAGAAAACGCGAAAGAGGGTGGACAAGCCGTCGCTGAGACGGTTGCCGCCATGAAAGAGATTGCCAACAAGATCACAATTATCGAGGAGATTGCGCGTCAAACGAATCTACTGGCACTCAATGCGGCTATTGAGGCGGCTCGTGCGGGTGAACACGGTAAGGGCTTTGCTGTCGTCGCAGCGGAGGTACGCAAACTTGCTGAGCGTAGCCAGACCGCGGCAGCAGAGATTGCGGATCTGTCGATGCGCAGCATGAGTGTTGCGGACAAGGCACGGGAGCTCCTGGTCAAGATGCTACCGGAAATTCGCAAGACGTCAGACCTTGTCCAGGAAATTAGTGCAGCGTCGCGAGAGCAAGATACCGGAGCTCACCAGGTCAACAAAGCGATTCAGCAGCTCGACCAGGTGGTTCAGCAAAATGCCGCATCGGCGGAGGAACTCTCGGCAACCTCGGAGTCCCTGGCGAGCCAAGCCGCGGAGCTCCAGACCGCTATCGGGTTCTTCCGACTTGAAGAATTGCCTCGCGTTGACTCCCGTTCGACATCTGCGGCACGTGGCAATGCCATTGCATTCCGCAGAGCGTCGCGACAAATTGGTAAACCTCGCCCAGTCGCTAATACGAAGCAGGTGCGTCGCAGCTCGGAGGCAGCTGGGCCGCGAGAGGGCATCTCAATCAAGCTGTCCAACGAAGCGGACGAAGAATTCAAAGACTTCTAGTCTGAGGCAGAAAACCAATGACCGGTAAGAGCGCTACGACAGATCTCGGTGAGGTCGGGGTACCTGTCGGGTCAGCTTTTGCTGGCAAAGAGGTTGGAGCCACGTCATCCATCGCGGCGATTGAACGCCTTCAGATGGGTCTAAATAGTGCGTTTGAATTCGTTGCCGTGGAGCTACCCCGTCTTTCGACGGATCTCGATATCGTCGCATCCTTCCTGGCGGGTTCGGTTGACAACCAGCCCAGAACGAACGCCGACGCTTGGAAAGCGACAAAGGGGTCGCTTTCCACGGAGCTGAATCGCGCTACTGCGTGGCTATTGCATTCACAAGTGCAATTAGAGAACATACTGGCGGAATTGCGACCCGGGGTAGATCGGCTCTTATTGGCATTGACAGAGGTACGACGGGAAGCTCGAGAACTTCGTGTCCTGGCGCTAAACGCCTCATTCGTTGCCCAGCAGGGTGGCGATGGAATGGGAGGGTTTGTTGCCGCGACTTCAGAGCTCATTGGTATTGCAGCGGAGCAACTAGTTGGCGCCGAACAGGTGATTGATGTCGTTGAACGTGTGGGGAGCAGCTTTGAGTGCCTAGAAGCAATTGGCCGTGAATTTACCGAGCAGGTTGCTGCCATCGAGGCGGTTTCGGCAGACGTGGCGCTTACTGGGGTAATCCAAGCGCTGTCCGCCATTGAGTTGCAGTTGGATGAGGTAACCAATCAATGTCGAACGGTTTCGCAAAATGTCGCTCGCCTCATGATCGCCATTCAACGTCAAGACATTTTACGACAAGGACTCGATCACGTAGGTCTTGTCGCGAGAGAGATTGAGGTTGCCAATAGAACGCTTCTCGCCTATCGAGAAGGCCACGGTTCAGCGGAAGAGGCTTTGCAGTCAGCCGAGCTGGTGCGTCAGGGAGCTGCGCTCTGTGCGAACCTACTGGAGAATATCTTAGCTGAGTTAGCTGAGTTTCTCGGCGAGATTGACGGCCAATTGAGATTGTTAGTGAGCCTCTCAGACATGGTTGCCAAAGGGTCACATGGAGATCCAGCCGGTGAACTTCGCGAACGGGTAGAGGTGCTCCACGGAGCAGTTCTGCTCCTTGCCGAACACCTGCATCGTCGCACGGAGTCACAGGCCAAGAAGAGCCGGATTCTGTCGGAACTCTGCACGGTCGTAGCCCCGCTTCCATCGCGCCTTCGCCTGTTCGCGGACAGGCAAGATCAGGTACGTACGCTCGGCATACTGGTTCGTCGTCAGGATGCTCACTTTGCAAGGGGCCTAATGGGCGCAGCGGCGATTGTAGAGGCGCTGCAGGGGCTGCTTCGCGACAACGGAGCAACCTGGGTAACAACCCTACAGGATGCTGCCCACATTCGTCGGCGGACGCGCGAGTTCGAGCGCCTTGGCGGCGACGCGTCCGTGGGGACGGACGACGGCCTACTGCGCGACTTGTCCGATCTTGACGAGGTAATTGCTAGATCGACTAGGCATGCGGAAACAGTAAGCGAACAGGCTAGGCGCGCCGTCGAGGCAACGTGTGCGTCCGCCAATCGGATGCTGGCGCGCCTAACTGAATTGCAGCTGGAATTGGGCAGTCATCATGAGCTCGTTGCATCGTACCGCCTTAGGTCCAACTTCGGCGCAAACTTCATCGAGAAGCTCGCTACTTCCTCGTCGACTCAGATTGCTCTTCCAGCGCGACTCGCGTCACTCATCGAGAAGTTTACGATTCTTTCTCACAAGCACTTGGCCACTCAAACCGTAGTGTGGGAATCGACCCCCGAACCTGCCGGGGGTTCGATCACACTTTTTTGACGAACGATGTCGACGCGCAACGTGACCTCCGCAAATCTAGCCATTGACCGGCACGTCCATGCGTCGCGCCCTGGACTCGAATCTGGGGATCTGCGGCAGAAGCACTAGCAGGGCAGTCGCTGTGACGCACCAACCTGGAATAGCCAGGCAAAGGTCTTGGGCCAAGGGTGACAGCATCACCAACAACAGAATTGCGGCCGACGCAACTCGCAGAATCATCGAGCTTGAGAAGAGGCACAGGGCCGCCGCAAGCTGAATCAACCCAAATATCCCAACCTGTATCAGTTCCATTTGGGAAGAATCACCGTGACTCAAACCAATGGCAAACTGGGTTACCGCATGTGCTCCAGCGTGAATGAACATGTACGCAACAACGAGCGCCAGGGTCCATCGGGCAGCTGATATCCAAGGGTGAATTTTTGACATCGTGTCCTCCGGCGGATGGGGTGGTAAGCCACTCAACTCCTACCTTTTCGCCTGACGCCTGTGTCCAGCCGGTTACGCCGCAATGTCATGCAGCATAGGTGTGAAGATTACCGCCACACCTAGATTTATGGCAATGCGGCATTTTCTCGCTGAACGGGCGGGACGCTACAGTCCCGAAACGAAGGCGTGCCGCAAATCGCAAGTGCGTCTCGCGGATTGCGGCTCAAGCGTGCTGCCGCTCAGCGCTCCCGCGGCACGGAGGCTAGCAAAAACATTGCGATTCCGCCGGCACAGCAAAGCCACGCGCCGCAAGAGGAAGCCTACTTGCGCGCTCTTACGCTGGAATTCACGACGGATTTCTTGCCGGCATCGGCCTTCATGGTCACGGAGACCGTGCCGTCCTGCACAACCGGCACATCGCGCAACTCGGGAAGGTAGCCCTTCAATTCAAGGCGGACAGCCACTGGCTTTGAAGAGCGGCGAAACTCGATTGTTTCCGGGGTCCACCCGAGCACGAAGCGGTCGGAGACGCGAACAATGGCGGCCCCAGGTGGCGTGGTTTCGATCCAAACGAGCACGTTCGCTGGTTGTTCTGGTGGCGCCGGGGCTTCCGTAGATGCGGCGTCTACGTCCGAACCGCTCGGTGCGGTTGCAATGGGGTAAACCTGCTTGTCCTTGGCGCGCGTCCGCTGACACGCGACTTGGAGGCCCACCAAGACGCCCAAACCTACGACGTACGCCATCCGTATCCGTGACAATGCTCGCATGTCTTCCAGCTGCGTTTACTTCGAACTCTGACAAATGGACGATACCCCGACTCTCGCACTTTGGAAAGCCGGGGTACCTTGAGGTGGACCTCAGTCCAACGATTACTTCACGTAGATGTCCGGTTTGGGTGGATCAGCCATTCCGGCACCAATGTGGAAGCTCACGTGGGGTGGCTGGTTATAGGAGGATTGTTCGAAGGAGACCTGGGCACGGTATTGCGGATCATGCATCAGCGTGTAGATTCGTCGTGCGGTCACCGTGGTGGTGGTGTAAACGCGCAAGGCCGTATTGTCTGAAGTGCGCAGTACCAACTCCTCGCGCCAGTCGCCGAAGAGATCAGCCGTCAAGGTGGGCGTGGACTTCGTGCCATTGCACGATGCGGTTCCCGCTGGGCTTAGCAGTGTCCCACCACCGGACTTGGAGATAGTGGTGCCGTTCAGGAGCTCCCGTGATTCGTCGGCGTCCCAGTAGATGAGAAAGTTGCTGCCCGGCGAAGGAGCGCCCGCCGAGCCGTCTGCACAGTTGACGCTGCCCATCGCGGACGATGAACACGAGGCACTCGTGGTGTTGCTGGCGCTGACCCATTCTGCCACGCCTCGTCCGTTGTCACCGGATCCTACGGGCGCAAATACGGTGATGCAGGTGTCCGCGCTATGCAGATCATGTCCGCCATCATTTTCGTGCGGCATGAAGACCTGAATCCCCTTGCCCTTGATGAGTGTGCCGACATGAAGCGCATCACCGTGCCCCAGTTTCGTAGTGCAGCGAAGCGTCCCGTCGGAGTTGATGGTGGATGCGCCGGGGATGATTTCCATCGCACCATCACCGTTGACGTCCGCGGGCATAGCCGAGTGACAACCCTGCCCCGCAGCAGCCGCATTGCCGGTGCCATTGCTGTCGAAAACCCAGTTTTTGGTGAGGGTACCGCCGCGCCAGGTGTAGGCACCAATCGTAAGACGCGTGTAGTAGCCGCGCTGCTGGATGATGCTCGGTTTGCCCGACGCTGTGCCACCGTCTTTCACGAAGGCAAAGCCACCGTTGAACCGATCGACGCGATTGCCGTACCCGTCACCCCAATCTGCCACAGTTCCGCGCACCACCGGGAAGGTAGCGGTTGCCAGTTCAGCCCCCGTTGCACCGCTGAATACCGTCAAGTATTCGGGCCCGGTGAGGATGTAGCCGTCCGTGTTGCGGTAAACAGTGGTGTCCGTGTCCGTTGCGGCGGGTCCCGTCTTCAGATAGGCGCCTGTTCCGTCTTTGGTTCCAGGTGCCGTCTTGCACGCAACCTCGGCTTTGCCGTCACCGTCAAAGTCGTAGACTGAAAACTGCGTGTAGTGAGCGCCCGCACGAATGTTCGGCCCCAAATCGATACGGAATAGACGCTTTCCGGCAAGCGTGTAGCCGTCAAGAAACACATCGTCCGTGATGCCGGCTTGGGAATTGTCCTTGGAGTTTGAAGGATCCCACTTGAGCACGATGTCCAACTGACCGTCGCCGTCCAAGTCGCCAGTACTCGCGTCGCTAGCGCTGTAGGTGCCACCGTTCGGACCGGTTGCGGGCGGGGTGAGCGGAATGTTGATGTATTCCTGAGCCAGAACCGCAGCTGCAGGGGACTGCGCACACTCAGTCCCGTTGATGACCGCAGTCACGGTGTAGGTTGAACTCGCGGTGCCTGCGGCATCCAAGTAATTCGTGCTGTTGGTCACGGTAGCAACCTTGGTACCGGAGCGGTACAGGTTGTACGCGATGCTCGTGGGGCTGGTTGGGTTGTATTCGTAGCCCATCATGCGCCACCCCACGTACACGCCACCGGTCACCTTCACGGCAACCACGCCGCGATCCAAATCTTCCATCTGGTAATGCCCGGTAGTTGGCGCAGCACAACTTCCCGTTTGCGGCGCACCGCCAGCAGCAGTTGTTCCACCGTTGCTGGGATTTGTACCGCCAGAAGCGGACTTACCGCCGGTTGCTGTTGCTGCACCGCCAGCTGTAGCCGTTGCACCGCCTGCACCGGTCTTGCCACCCGCTGCAGCGGTAGCGCCGCCCGTGACGTTGCTATTGGTCCCCGGCGAGCCGCCGTTCGTGGGATTCACGCCGCCGGTTGCGCTGCTAGTGGTCCCCGGCGAGCCGCCGTTCGCTGGATTCACGCCGCCAGTTGCATTGCTATTGGACCCTGGTGAGCCGCCATTCACGCCGCCCGTTGCAGCAATGGAACCGCCCTTCGCCAATGCGCCGCCGTTTGCGCCGCCAGTTGCCGTGGCTCCGCCAAGGTTCGTAACCGCGGTGGCACCGGCAACAGAAGGTCCAGCATCAGAACCGGTACTCGATCCGGAGCAGGCCACGACGCAGCTTGCGGAGATCAAGAACAGCCCGCGAATAGATGTAAACGACCGGTCGAGGCGCCTGTTTGATTTGGCGATGCTTGGCATACTTCGTCCTTTGGAAACTACCCGTTTGAATCAGTCCCAACCGCGCACGCCGTGATTGCTACCTAAGCGCGTCGTTGGATTTTTTTAGTTGAGTCACCCATGCCGCGAACACTTAGACGCTAGCGAGGGCACCTTGCCTCGCGGCTCTGCTTCGGCGAAAGGCGAGCCTTGGGTCAAACACCTTGAGCACTTGCTGGACCGAGGCCGAGAGCCCCGACCTGCAACACTTGGATAGTTACCAGTGGGGGCTAGATCCAATCACGCTGTTTTGAGGGTTCTGGCCCAGAGCGCTACTTTTCAGGGCCAAACGTCCACTCGTACCCTCAGGTACCAGCGCTTCTCGGGCGGGAAATCGATTCCCTAGAATTCCCGATCAAGCCATTTGGTTTGTGGCGGCGTAGCCAATGACTGAGGGCGGCCCCCAAGCCCGTCAGACGTGACGTCGCGAATCGGGGCTAAAGCCCCTCAGGTGACTATGCCGGTAGCTCAAACCAGAAGGTGCTGCCGGCGCCCAACTTTGACTTTACGCCCATGTCTCCCCCATGTGCCAGCACGATGGCCCGAGAGATTGCAAGACCAAGCCCCGTTCCCCCCCGTCTACGGCGATCCGAGGAGTCCACCTGGACGAATCGCTGAAAGAGACGACTGACATCTTGATCGGCTATCCCCAAACCTACATCAGTGACCTCGAAACGCAAGCGCCCCGAGCCCTGCGAGCAAACGACTAGTGTCACTAGCGCACCCGAAGGGGAGAACTTTATCGCGTTCGATAACAAATTGGTCAAAACTTGAACGATGCGACTTGGGTCGAGAAAGACCGGCGCCGTGACCGTCGATTCAACCCGCAACTCTATCGCTGCGGGAGCCGCAAGTCCCCTCCCAAGTTCAACCGCGTCCTTGATTACGGTGTTCGGATCTGCGAACACCGGCTCAATAGCGAATTGTCCCGATTCCAGCTTCGATGCGTCAAGAATGTCGTTCAGCAAGCGCGTGAGATGGTCAGCGCCATTCGTCGCAATCCCGACGTATTGCCGAGCTTCTTCCGGTAACGTGCCCAATAGGCCACCCTGCAGCAAACCGAGCACACCGCGTATTGAGGCAAGCGGTGTGCGGAGCTCATGAGATACCGTCGAGATGAACTCAGTTTTCATCTTATCGAGACGGATGCGTTCCGAGATGTCGCGAAACAGCATGCTGGTGCGTAATTCACCGGTGCTATCCGTGAACACAACGGAAGTTACTTCAACTGGAAATTTGCTACCGTCAGCGCGAAGAAAGGTAAGTTCCGCCGAGACTTGTCCACTGCGCTTTCGCTCTTCAATCGCCGCCGCAACCCTTGGATCGGTTACGTCGACAATGCCATCGCGACCAACTGCTACAATTTCACTTTCACTGCGTCCCAGCATCCGACAGGCGGCATCGTTGGCCGCGAGAATACTTCCGTCGGGTCGCGTCAAAAGCACGCCATCCATCGAGTGCATGAATAGAGAGCGGTACTGATCTTCACTCTGTCGTAGTTGAAGCTCAAGATTCTTGGCTTCAGTGATATCGAAGAACGAGCAGACAACTGCGTGCGGATGACTTGCTCCTAGACGGACCAAGGGTCGGGTATTGATGGAGATCCAGGTTGGTTCATTCTTGCCGCGTCGGACTCCCATCACGACGTTGGACCTTGCCTCACCGGTTCTTAGCGTCACCATGGAAGGGTGCTGATCCCCGGGAAAGGGTTCACCCGTTTGCATAACCGCCCGCCATTCGGGATCCAGTGACGTACGACCATTGAGCTCGTCCGACGTCATTTGTAGAATGCGCAATGCACTCGCGTTGCTAGCTACAATGGTGCCATCTCGGCGCTGCAGTACGATCCCCTCTGCCAATGCATCAATGACCGCGCGATACACCTCTTCCCCGCTGGCAACGGCTGCAAGAATATCGGCGTCGGCGGCGTTCAACATGTGCCCCTCAAACGAAGGGCTAGGAGAATGAGCGCACTGTCGTTTGCAAGAATGAAGGAGGTCGCAGTGGTCAATGTGTTGAGGATCTCTTGGGCGCGCTGCTAAGCGTGACAAGGTGCGCTCGGAAACAAAAGACACATTTGCCCTGGGGGATTTCGGCGACACGGAGACGCCCGCCCCACCTGGCCCTACAATCCATTGGCTCGCTCAAAAAAACTTATCGACCCGGGAATGGATTCGAAGGGGCAATCGTTGCAATGCCGGAGACCGCAAAACAAGGAGACATTCAAAGAAATCTCGTAGGTATCGCGTAAGTATCCCCCCTTTCTAGTCCAAGCATTCAGATGATTTCGCTGCCTCTTGCTGACCTCCACTCAGCCACCCAACTAGTCCCCCCCCGTATAGCTAACTCAGCAAGAGTGATTTAGGTGAATTCGCGTGAACGCCCCGACGAGCCCTCGCTTGAACGACGAGGGCTCGTCGCTTTTTGTGCCGGTCAAATGCCGCCCTAGCGGCGCGTAACCAGCTTTGAGCCCAGGCGATCAAGCGCAGCTGCGTCAATGTCCGAGACCAACACGTACCCCAGGTCATCAACACGGTAGGACAAAACGTTAAATCCGCGATCCCGCCCTCGTTGTGGTCCCAGTTTTGTCGGCACAAACTCCGACCAACGGGTAAAAGGAAGCCCCTCTGCCCGGAATACGAAGACGCTCACCCAGTGAAGACGCCGTTTGAATAGGAAGACGGCGGCCTTTCGATCGATGAAGTAACCCACAGAGCCTCCCGCGAGCAGGAACTCGTCGTCCCCTTCAAATTGCACAACGGGAGCAAAATCGAGGCGCCCTTCGAACCAGGGTTTGACTTGATGGATGCCGCCACTTGCAATTTCAATGGGCGATTGGGCGTAGAGGACACGCAAATGGTCGTTGACTGCCTCGGTAACGATGGGATCCGGGTTTTGGATTGCCAACCGAAGGACGAGGACCAAAAGGCCTAGCAAAAGCGTTACGCCGGCCGCAATGGGCCGCCAGGAAACGCGGCGCTTTTGTGGCGCCGCAGCCAAGCTATTTACAAGGTTATGCCTTAATGCGACGGGCGCCCGGTGACGCGGCAAACGTGCAAGTGCGTCATCCAAGTCCATCTCTGCAATTTCAAACGCCTTGCATTCGGGGCAATCGCGCAGGTGGTCCTCGATCTTACGCCGCTCTTCAGGCGACAACGTTCCGCGAGGAAGTTCGCGCAACTGCTCTCGGTACTTCGCGCAATCAGAATGGCTCATTTGGCATACCCCGAAAGCAGCTGCCGCAGGTTAGCGCGCGCCCGTGCCAATCTCGATTTTACGGTGCCTGTGGCACATTCCAAGATCTGGGCAATTTCCGCTTCCTGAAATCCCTCGAGCTCGAGCAGCACCACGGTGCGAGCGTCCTCATTCAGGCGCAAGAGGGCGGCTTCAATGTCGGCAATTACAACGCGACGCAAGTAACTGGTCTCAAGATCCCCACGCAACTGTTCCGTTGGTTCAAGATTTGAGACCGCAAACAACTCCTCGTCAAGTTCGCTCTCCGCCATCCTTCGCTCGCGCCGCCTGTCGTCAATGTGACGATTGCGCAAGATCCGGAATAGCCAAGCCCGCAGATTGGAGCCCTGGGTGAACTGCTTCTCCGCCGCAATCGCCCGCACGAAGGTCTCTTGCACGAGCTCTTCCGCTTCATCAACCTTTCCGGTCAATCGCAACGCGAAACAATAGAGGGAATCCACCTGCTCCAAGACCATTTCCACAAAAAGCGTCTGAGCGTGGATCGGTCGTGAGCGCACGCTGTGAGCGTACCAGGAGGCAAGCGGGCTTGGCAATCCGATGGTTTGGCCGTCAAAGCCGAGCGTGGAGGCTCTTGGACTCAATTCCTAAATAGAACGTGCCAAGCGAAGATGGGTTCCGAACAAAATCTTGGGAACCGAAATCCCGGCTCCGCGTTGACTGATGCATGAAGAACCCACAAGACCCAAAGTCCGTTGAGCCTCGCCTTAGCCGCCGCGATTTGCTCAACCTTCTCGGGGTTTGCGGCGTTGTAAGCGCCTCGCAACTCCTTGGCTGTTCCCCTCAGGCGCTCGTGGGACCAGCGGCCCCT
>Ga0302321_100002439_pt1 | contig 15937 bp, 15 predicted proteins | sample Fen_T0_1_FD_202505 | JGI IMG/M metagenome (GOLD analysis project Ga0302321, IMG submission 202505) | Peat permafrost microbial communities from Stordalen Mire near Abisko, Sweden - Fen_T0_1 | ecosystem: Environmental > Terrestrial > Soil > Wetlands > Permafrost | place: Sweden: Abisko...
GCGCATCCGCCGCTGCATTGACCGGCGCGCCAGCTACGCGGTGGTGCCCTGGCAGATGGGCGTGGTGGCCAGGCTGCTGCGCCTGATCCCGAACTGGCTGTTCGACCTGGTCCTGGCCGGCAAGGCGCGCAAGCCGCGCGCGGTCGAAGGGCAGAAGATGTGAGCATGCCGCAACGCCATCGATTTGTCGTTCGTGGCGAGCTTGTCGAGCCACGCCTTCAAGGCACGCGTCCTTCGACAAGCGCAGGACGAACGGCGCCAGGTGAACGGCATGGGTGCATGCCGGCGTCGCGGGACCGCGCGGGGCGGGGGCGTGGCCGCCTTCCACCATGAACCAGAGCGCATACCTGATCGACGCCATCGGCACCCGGCACGTACCGGCCGGGCCGGGTGCGCGCATCGCCTGCCTGGTGCCCTCGATCACCGAGCTGCTGTGCGATCTCGGCCTGGCGCCGCAGCTGGTGGCGCGCACCGGGTTCTGCATTCACCCCGAGCAGGCCGTGCGCGCCATCCCGAAAGTGGGCGGCACCAAGGATGTAGACCTGGAGCGCCTGCGCGCCCTGGCGCCCACCCACGTGGTGGTCAACATCGACGAGAACACCAAACCGGTGGCCGACGCGCTCGCCGATTTCGTGCCCCACGTGGTGGTGACCCATCCGAACACGCCGGAGGACAACCTGGCGCTGTACCGCCTGATGGGCGCCCTGTTCGGCTGCATCCACGAGGCCAATATGCTGTGCAACCGCCTGCTCGCGGCGCTCGCCGGGGCGCGTGACGCGGCCCGCGACTGGCCGCCGCAGCGCGTGCTTTACCTGATCTGGAAGGACCCGTGGATGGCGGTGGCGCCCTCCACCTACATTTCGCATACCCTGGCGACGGTGGGCTGGCAGACCGTGCCGCAAGGTCCGGAGCCGCGCTACCCGGTGGTGCAACTGCCGGTCGACGCGCGCGAGGCGGACCTGGTGCTGCTGTCGACCGAGCCCTACATGTTCCGCCAGCGCCACGTCGCGGAACTGCGGGCCCTGCTCCCGGACAGGCAGGTCGGGCTGATCGATGGCGAAATGACCTCCTGGTACGGCAGCCGCGCGATCCACGGACTGGAATACCTGCCGCGGATTCGCGCGCAGCTCAACGCGGTCTGATCGGGGAGGCGGGCGGGCTGTGGCTCCAGGACAAGGACCGGATGCAAGCGCACCATCGCAAGACCGCATGAATCCGCGCAAACCCCAGGCCCGCATGAACCCGCTCAGCCCCAAGCCCACATGAACGCGCTCGAACCCAGGGCACGTATGAATCCGCGCAACATGAATCCGCGCAAACCCCAGCCCCACATGAATCCGCTCCGCCCCAGGGTCCGCATGAACCCGCTTGAACCCAGCAACCGCATGAACTCGCTCAAATCCAACAACCGCAGGAACCCACGCAAAGGCAGCACCGCATGACTCCGCTGAACACGGTAGAAGGCATCGCCGCGCCGCTGCTGCTGGCCAATATCGACACCGACGTGATCATCCGCATCGAGCGGGTGGCGCGCTTCGGGCGCGGCGAGCTCGCGCCTTATGCCCTGGAGACTCTGCGGTTCCGGGAGAACGGTGATGAGGACCCCGGGTTCATCCTGAACCAGGAACCGTTCCGCCACGCCGTCATCCTGGTGGCGGGGGAGAATTTCGGCTGCGGCTCGTCGCGCGAGAACGCGGTCTGGGCCCTGGCCGACCTGGGCATCCGGGTGGTGATCGCGCCCTCGTTCGGCGACATCTTTTTCAGCAACTGCTTCCAGAATGGGGTGCTGCCGATCCGCCTGGCGCCGGGCGAGGTGGCGCGGATTGCCGCCTCGCTGTCGGCGTCAGCCCCGCAGCTGCGGGTCGAGCTTGAGGCGCAGCGGGTAGTCTTGAACGACGGGCTGTCCCTGCCCTTCGGGGTCGAACCCTATCGCAAGGCCATGCTGCTGCAGGGGCAGGATGAAATCGGCCTGACCTTGTCGCGCCTGGCCGAGATCGAGGCGGCGGAGGCGGCGGACCGGCGCAAGCGTCCCTGGCTTTACTCCTAGGGAAACGCTGAATAAGTCCCGAAAACCGGGAGGTGCAAGACTGACCTCTCTCTGAGATCGGGGGTTGTTAAGGGGGCTTAATCAGTGATTCCCTAGGGATGAAATGAATGGGTCCCAGGGCACCGCGCGAAGCGAAGCCGGCTTTTCTCCGAGGTCGGGGCTTGTTCAGGGGGCGTAGTCCACTTGGAACTTGTCCTTGATGACCGGGGTCGGCCGGCGGAAGATGGCAAGCGATGGCGGCGTGGCAAATCCTCGCGATGCCTCAGGTATCGCGAGGATTTGCGCCTTGCCCTGGGGCACTATCGGCCAGCCTTCCTCTGCCCGCCCATGAACGGACAAGTTCTTGATCAGTATTTCTCCAGGCGCCGGCCGGCGCTGCCCCGGCTGGCCGGGCGGGCGCGGCGCCGCTGGACGCGGAAATGAATGCTTACAAACCAGCCCCGGCGCAGTGGCGCCGGCTGCGTCCAAAAACCCCCAAAAGGCGTAAACTGCTGGAGAGTAACCAGGGATAACAAGGTCAAGCACTTCGCACGAAGAGCGGGCGCGCCGGGCGGCGTGCCTGACGCGATGCGGTGGCTATGCAGGAGATCACCATGAAACCGATCCACATCTTGCTGGCGGCTGCCGTTCTGGCCGCGCCTGCGTTGGCCCAGGCCGATACGGTGTTCAAATGGGTGGACGCCAACGGCGTCACCAATTACACCACCACGCCGCCGCCGAACGGCGTGCAGAAGGTGGCGGCCATCAATGCCGCGCCGGCGGTGACCAACACCTATGCGCCGAACCCGGGCGAAGAAGAGGCGCGCTACTGGCGCGAGCGGCGCCTGCGCGAAGCGGCGGACAACATGCAGAACGCGCGCCAGCGCCAGGACTCGCTAGACCTGAGCCAGGCACAAATGCGCCAGCAACTGGCCCAGAGCTATGACCAGGAGCAGCGCGCCAAGGCCGAGGAGGCGCGCCGCAAGGCACTTTACGACCAATGCATGCTCGAACGCCGGGTCGATTGCGACATTGCCGGGTACGGGTCCGGCTATCCCTATGGGACGCCGGTGGTGGTGGCGCGGCGCCACCCGCTTTCCATCAGCGCTGCTGCCCCGTTTCCGGTGGCCGGTTCACCGTTTCTGACCAATGGCACCCCCGGCGCGCCCTCGCTCAATGTCAGCAATGGCACCCCCGGCGCCCTCAACTTCGGTAGTCCGGCCGCGCGCCCGGCAAACCGGCCGGCGCTCGAGCGGGGGCGCTAGCGGCCGGGGGGCGATGGGCGATCGCGTCAGAAGCCGGGCTCCGGCGACCGGGCAAGCCTGACTCTGCGCGGGCAAGGATTCGGGTTGGCCGACCATGAAGGCGGCGCTGCCGGCGGCGGTGCTCTCGCCGCTGTCGTTCTCCGGCTCCATGCGCCCCGAGGCGACCCGGCTGCCCAGGCGCAGCACTTCGGCGCAGGCGCTGCAGCGGTGGCGGCGAGGATAATGGGCTACCGTCCATTTCCAGATACCCCATGCCCCGCCCGAAATTCGCTGCTGCCGCATCCGTCCGTCGCGCCTGCCTGCGGTGCGCACTGCCCCTGCTGGCCGTGTGGCTCGCGGCCTGCTCCCCCAAGCTGGACTGGCGCGAATTCCGCGCCGACGACGGCGGCTTCACCGTGCTGATGCCGCAAAAGCCCGGCCAGGCCGAGCGCAAGCTGGCCACGCCGATGGGCACGGTGACGATGAAAATGTACTCGGTGCGCATCGACGAGACCGTGCTCGGCGCCGGCTACGCCGACTTCCCCGCGCCGCTCGATGCCCACGGCCTGGACGTGATGCGCGACGCCCTGGTGAAAAGCCTGGGTGGCACCCTGGCCGGCGAAAAGCCGGTCAGCAGCGCCGGTCCGGCGGGCATCGCCGGCCGCGAAGTGCTGGTGGCCGGCACCCTCGGCGCGGGCGAGAAATCGGCGCCCGCCGAGATGCGCGCGCGACTCTACACCCGCGACAAGCGCTATTTCCAGGTGTTGCTGGTGGGCAAGAAGGGGGCGTTCGAGAGCGGCGACGCCGACATGTTCCTCAATTCCTTCAAGCCGAACTGAGGCAGAGGCCAGCGACAAGCACGGCGCGGGTCCGGTGCTGCGCGGCAGTGTTGTGCGCGCCATGCACGCGGCATATACTTTGCACTGACATTCCCATGCTGGGAATGTCAGTGCGTGGCGGAAATGCCAGTAGTGCATGGCGGCAATCTCCGACCAGCCGACCGCAATCAAATCAAACCGGGGGTAAGAACATGATCTACGGCCTGACCCAGCTCGGCGTATTGCACACCATCGTCAGCCTGATCGCGGTAGCGGCGGGATTGATCGCCCTGATCCGCGACGGGCGCATCGGCATGAACAACACGGCAGGCAAGGTGTACGTGTGGACCACCGTGATCACCTGCCTGACCGGCTTCGGCATCTTCCAGCATGGCGGCTTCGGCAAGCCGCACGTGCTGGGCATCGTCACCCTGGTGACGCTGGGCATCGCCGCGCTTGCCGCGCGGACCGCGCTGTTCGGCAAGCTCGGGCCGTATGTGGAGACGGTCAGTTACTCGGCCACCTTCCTGTTCCACATGATCCCCGGCGTCACCGAGACCACCACCCGCCTGCCGCTGGGCGCGCCGCTGCTGCCGAACGCCGACGCGCCCGAACTGCAGACTGCCGCCGGGGTGCTGTTCGTCCTGTTCCTGATCGGCGCGACCCTGCAGGTGATGTACCTGCGCGGCAAGCGGCGCGCAGGGGGCTTGGGCGGGCGGGCCGGCGCCTGATAGGCGCGCCATCGAAGCGATGGGCTATTTGGCGTCCAGCAGCGCCGGCAGGTCGGCCACGCTGGCCAGCAGGTGGGTGTGCGGCTCGGCCGCGAGCAGTTCGCGTCCATGCGCGCCGGACAGCACGCCGATGTTCAGGCCCACCCCCGCCGCGTGGCCGGCGCGCAGGTCGAGCACGGTGTCGCCCAGGCTGGCGACCGCGCCGGCGTCGACTGTGCCGGTCAGCTGCATGCAGCGCCGGATCAGGTCGGGCGCGGGCCGGCCCCGCGCGACTTCATCGCCGCAGGCCACCGCATCGACCATCGCCTCGTTCCAGCCCAACGCATCGAGCAGCATGCGCGTGGTGTCGCGGTCGAAGCCGGTGTTCAGGGCAACCCGCAGGCCGCGCCGGCGCAGTTCGGCGAACACCGCCGCGGCGCCCGGCACTTCGCGCGCGGTGCCGGCAAAGCGCTGGGCGAGCTGGTCGCGAAAGCCGGCGTAGACCGCGTCGGTGCGCGCGGCCAGGTCTGGCCCGGGTGGCAGCAGGGCGGCGATCGCCTGCCTCTTGGAGGCGCCGCGCAGCGCCTGGATTTGCGCGCCGGTGATCGCGATGCCGTGTTCGGCCAGTGCCGCGGTGAAGGCTTGCGGCACCTGGTTGTCGTCGCGCACCGTGGTGCCGGCCATGTCGAATATGGTCAGTGTGATTGCGGGCATGTCATGCTTCCGGTTGCAGGGTTCGCGACGGGGCGAATACGACGGGACGAATACGGCAGGGCAAATACGGCAGGGCAAATACGGCAGGGCAAATACGACAGGGCAAATACGACAGGGCAAATAGGACGGGCCAAATACGCAGCCTAGCCAAACACCACCGTCACTCCATGCGCCTCGCTGGCGTCGATCGCCCAGGAGCCGTCGCTCATCCGCCTGGGGTCGAAGTTGCCAGCGCGCAGGGCCTGGAACGCGAGCTGGCGATCCTTGACCCGGATGAACAGGGCCGCCAGGTAGGGCCGCTCGCGGAACGGCAGCTCGGCGCCGGCCAGGCGTTCCTGCAATGCCTGGCGGGTGCTCACCGCGATCTCGGCCGCGCCCGGCCCGGTGGCCAGCTTCATGCCTTCGGGGATGCGCTGCGGCCAGGTGCCCAGCAGCTTGGCGTAGATGCCTGCCTGGTGGGCGACGTTGTCGGCGATGAAGGCGACCGCGGCGATCCCGGTCGCGCCGTTCGCATGCTCCTGCAGCTCGGGCAGCCAGACCAGTTCGCGGGTCTCGTGCTGGCATAGGAACACCTGCGCGCCCGGCGTGGTGCGCGGGTCCAGGTTGGTGATGCGGAACCGGGCGGTGCCGGTCTTGCTGCCTTCAGTGATGGGCCGCGACAGGGCTAGCGGCTCGGCCGGCTCGAAGCCCTTTTCACGCAGCGCGACCATCGAGGCGCGCGCGTCGGTGCCGGTCAGCGCCAGCGCGGCCAGGCCTTCGCCGGCGCGGGCGAATTCGTAGAAGTAGGCCTGCATGGGATTGGGCCGCGGCACCATCAGCAGTTCAAAATAATCGTGCGCCAGCATGATGTTGTGGTTGGCCGAGCCGGTCGAGTGCAGGCCGCGCGGCGCCAGGGTGAAGCCCATCCGCGCGTAGGTGTCGCGGGCTTCGTCCAGATCGCGCACCGCGATCACGGCATGGTCCAGGCCGGCGATGCCGGGGGTGGCTTGATTGGCGAGCATGGAGCCCCTTTTGTAGTGTGCGAGCGGCGCGTAGGCACGGGCCGGATCGGGCATGGCGGCGGCGACCAGCCGTGCTTGGCATAGCCCGGCTCTGCCGCGGGCACCCAAGGTATAGCAAGCGGGCGCGCCGCGCAAGTCATCCCGCGCTCCCCGGTCCCGGCGCGGAGCAGCCATCGGCCATAGTAAACTCCACCGTCAATCTGCCAGCCGCCGAACCAGCGAGAATGCCGCCATGAACCCGAAGGACCTCCCGCAAGCGAACCCTGTTCTCAACGACGTCGCGCACGCCGGACTGGACTACAGCAAGGTCCCCTACCAGAAGCCGCAGCCGATGGGCATGATCCCCGACCTGCTGGTGCCGGGTCTGCTGCAACTGGTGAGAGATCCGCTCGGGGGCGGGGGTGGCGTAGACCCCCGCGAGTGGATCCCGCTCACCGACACGGTCTCGTTCCGCCCGGTGCATTTCAACGTCTCGCAGGGTTTTTATGCGCACGTGATGCGGGTCACGCGCGGCGGCGTGCTGTCGCGGCACCGCCATACCGGCGGGGTGCATGCGCTGGTCCTGAAGGGCCGCTGGCATTACCTGGAGCACGACTGGGTGGCGGAAGAAGGCTCCTACGCCTTCGAGCCGCCCGGCGAGACGCATACCCTGGTGGTGCCCGACGATTGCCCCGAGATGATCACCTTTTTCATCGTCCACGGCGCGCTGATGTACGTCGACCCGCAGGGCAAGGCAACCGGCTATGACGACGTGTTCACCCGCCTGGAGATTGCCAGCGCGCATTATGAGAAGGTCGGCCTGGGCCGCGACCATGCGAAGAAGATGACCCGATGAAGGGCGCGGCCGGAACCATGGCGGCGCGGCTCGCGCGCCGCCTGGTCGCGGCGAGGTTGTCGACGCTTTGGCCAACGCTGTTGACCATCCTGCTCCTGGCCGCCGCCGCGCAGGCCAGCGCGGCCGGCAATCCGCCGCGCCGCCTGTTCGTCTCCGGCAGCGCCGGCGGGGTGGTGGAATTGCGCCTGCCGGCGGACTGGACCATGACCGGGCGCAGCACGCCGGTCGCCCTGGTCTTCAAGCGCCCCGGTGGCGCTGACAACCTGCGCCTGACGGCCTTTCCGGTGCCCAGGGAACGCCTGCCGCTGATGACCGACGACAAGCTGCAGGAAATCCTGCGCACCAGCGGCGCGCCGCTGCTCGCCTCCAGCGTCGAGACCAGCCTGGAAGTGCGGCCCCTGGTCATGCCTGCCGGCAAGGCCTACTACTTCACCCTCACCGACAGGAAGCTGGCCGGCAAGCCCGGCAAGATGGGCGAGTTCCCCTATCTGCACTCGGGCATCCTGCGCATCGGCGCCTGGGTCGGCTTGTTCAGCGTGTTCAGCAGCGAGAAGGACGGCGCGTTCCCCAGGGAATCCCTGGCGGCGCTGGCCAGCCTGCGCTGGGTCGATGTGGCCGTGCAGGAACGCGCGGTAGCCAAAGGCCTGGAGGCGATGCGCCTGCCCAGCCCGCCGCCGGCCGGGCTGCAGGTCAAGGACCAGGCAATGTGCGTGTCGCCGCAGGCGCTCGGTCTGTTCGGCACATTCAACGAGACCTACGCCAGCCTGCTCGGCACCCGCACGGTCAAGACCTCGTTCGAGAGCTATGACGCCGGCGCGGGCGATGCCGGGTCGGTGCTATTCATGGAGTTCGATGCGCCGGTGAAACCGGAGATGCGCGCCTTCATCGCCGGCCTGCTGTGGAGCGAAGAGTTCCCGACCCGCATGCATCCGGAGGAATTCTTCGCCGCCGGCAAGCACCTGGTGATCTGGTGTACCCGCACCGACAGCGCGATCAAGCGGGCTTCACAGGCGCGCCTCGAAGCGCTGCTGTTTCCGGGCAAGTGACCGGACAGGCTGCTTGGGGAATTACTGATCAAGTGGGCTGCGCCCACTTGACAACCCAGCCCCGAAGTGACGCCGGTCCCGCGCCCGCTGGTTTTCGGGGCTTGCTCAGAGTTTCTGAGACGTTACCGAACCTGAAGGGCTGATGGAATCGGCGCGCCGCCCGATGGTGGCGCGAGATTCCGGATCCGGCTGTTCCTAAGGAGGCGTGCCTCCGGGGCCTGTTCACGCGGCGGCGCCGGAGGCCTTCGCGCCGCGCCATTTCTCCTGCAGCTTGCCCAGGATGCCGGTGGGCATGCAGATGATGAACAGCACCAGCATCGCGCCGTAGATGGTCGAGTCCAGGGCGTTGATCTTGTTGCCGATGCCGACCCGCAAGCCCTCGGTGAGCAGCAGGGTGAACACCGCGCCCACCGTCGGCCCGAACTTGACGAACATGCCGCCGGCGATCACCGCGAACACGATCTGCAGCGACACCGCGATCGAGGCCACCGTCTCCGGGTTGATGTACTGCTGGTACTGGCCGTAGAGCGCCCCGCCCAGCGCAGTAAGCGCCGCGCTGACGACGGTGACGGTGAGCTTGGCGCGGGTCACGTTCACGCCCACCGAGGCGGCGGCGTCCTCTTCCTGGCTGACCGCCTGCATCGCGTAGCGCAGCATGCTCCTGTCGATGCGCTGCCAGACCCAGAGGCCGAACAGCCAGAGCGCTAATGCGATGTAGAAGAACACCCGCTTGTCGGCGAACTGCAGCGCGGTGATCGACCAGGTGGTGCCTTCCTTGAGCACGCTGTTGGGCGTCACCCCCAGCGAGCCGCCAGTGTAGTCGCGCAGCGCCACAACGGAGGAGCGCACCACCTCGGTGAGCGCCAGGGTGACCAGGGCAAAATAGTGCCCGGTGATGCGGAAGCGGAAGCAAGGGTAGCCGATCAGCACCGCCAGCAGCACCGCCAGCAGCACGGCAACCGGGATGCCCAGCCAGGGGCTGATGCCCTGGGTGTTCCACAGCATGGTCACGCAATAGGCGCCTATCCCCATGAAGGCGCCGTGCCCGAAAGAGACCAGGCCGAAGCGCCCCATCATCGACCAGGCGGTGTAGATGAAGGACCAGATGAAAATGAGCACCATCACGTGGAGCAGATAATTGCTGGTGATTATCACCGGCACCACGCACAAGGCGCCGACGCCCATCGCCCACTGGCGCTGCTCGCGGGTGGTGGCGCTCATGCCTTGCCCCCGAGGATGCCCTGCGGGCGCACGAACATCATGACGATGAAAAAACCGAAGGCCAGCACATAGCCCCAGTCGCTGGAGAGCACGTAGCCGCCGATGTTGATCAGCTGGGCGAAGATGAAGGCGGCGATGAAGCCACCCAGCATGTTGCCCAGGCCGCCCAGCACGCAGACCATGAAGGTGAGGGGCCCGAAGGACAGGCCGATCGCCGGGTGCACGTCGTACTGCAGCACCAGGAGGCAGGCGCCCAGGCCGGCCAGTCCGCCGCCTATCGCCGAGGTGGTGATGTAGATGCGGCCCGCGTCCACCCCCATCAGGGGCATGATGGCGCGGTCCTGGCTGATCGCGCGGATCGCCGTGCCTATGTAGGTGCGCTTGAGGAACAGCCAGAGCAGGAACATGGCGATCAGCGCCGTCAATGCCGCGGCGATGCGCGACCACGGCAGGGAGATTTCGCCGAGCATCAGGCTGGGCATGGACACGCCCAGGTTCTTGAACTCGATGCCGAATACCAAGGTGGCGGCGGCCTGCAGGAAGGTCAGCACCCCGCCGGTGACCAGCAACTGGTTGATCGGGTCGCTATTGAGGACGGGGCGGATCACCACCACGTGCAGCACCACGCCCAGCGCGGCGACCAGGAATATCGCCGCGCCAAAAGCGAGGAACAGGTTCCAGCCGAACACGTTGTGCAGGTAGTACACCGTGTACATGCCTATCATCATCAGCTCGGCGTAGCAGATCCACACCACGTCGATCACCCCGAAGATCAGGTTCAGGCCGAGCGCCAGCAGCGCCAGCACCCCGCCGAACAGGATGCCGTTGAGGATGGTTTCCAGCAAAAAGATGTCGAAGAATTGCACGGCGATTATTTCTCCTTCCCACGCAGTCAATAAGGACCATCCAACTCCGAAAGAGCGCCTTCCCCCTTTAAGCGGGAAGGTTGGGATGGGGGTAAGAGGCTACGCTCAAGCGCCGCAGCAACCATAGCCACTACTCCCTCAATGTTCCCCATCACATCGTTATTCCAGAACCGCAAGACCTTGTAGCCCTGGCTCTCCAACCATGCTGAACGCCGCGCGTCGTATTCCTCCTGATCCGCGTGTTGTCCGCCATCGAGCTCGATGATCAGCATGCGCTCAACGCAGACAAGATCGACAAAATAGTCACCAAGCGGATGTTGGCGGCGAAAGCGATGGCCGCCCAACTGCTTGTCGCGTAGCACTCTCCATAGCTTGCGCTCTGGCAGGGTTGCATCCTTGCGCAAATTGCGTGCGTGTTTTGTTGCATTCGGATGAACGCGGGTAGGGCCGTTTTTGTCGGACATGACCTTGCTTGCTCCCTCGTACCCCCATCCCAACCTTCCCCCTGAGAGGGGGAAGGGGCCATTCGGAGGTTTGCTGCGAGTGTCCCGGGATTCGTTCATCCTATAACCCCACATACGCTTTCTGGATGTCGGTGCTGGCGAGCAACTCCTGCGCCGTGCCGCTGGCCTTGATACGCCCGACTTCCAGCAGATAGGCGCGGTCCACCACCTTGAGGACCTGGCGCACGTTCTGCTCGACGATCATCACGGTGTAGCCCTCGGCGCGGATTTTTTTCAGCAGGTCGAAAATCGATTGCACGATCACCGGCGCCAGGCCGGCCGAGGGCTCGTCCAACAGCAGCAGCTTGGGGCCGCTCATCAGCGCGCGGCCGATGGCGCACATCTGCTGCTCGCCGCCCGACATGGTGCCGGCCTGCTGGTGGCGGCGCTCGCGCATGCGCGGGAACAGGCCGTAGACCATCTCCAGGCGCCGGGCGAATTCAGGCCGCGCCGCCTGTGTATAGGCGCCCATTTTCAGGTTCTCTTCGACGCTCAAGCGCGGAAACAGGCGGCGATGCTCGGGCACCTGCGAGAGCCCGAGCTCGATGATGCGATGCGGCGCCACCTCGTTCAGGCGCCTGCCCTCGAAGCTGATTTCGCCGCTGTTCAGGTTGATGAGTTTGGAGATCGCGCGCAGCAGCGTGGTCTTGCCTGCGCCGTTCGGGCCGATCACCGCTACCGCCTCGCCGGCGTTCACCGTCAGCGAAACATCGAACAGCGCCTGGAACGAGCCGTAGCCCGCCGAGACGTTTTTCAGTTCCAGCATCGCGCTCATGGTGATGCTCCGCCACCAGTGCCGGGCTGCGCGTTTGTGCGTGCGCCGCCCGTGCCTGGCTGCGGGTCCGCGTCCGCGTTCGCGCCCGGTTGTCCCTGCGCAATCGCGCCAGGCATTGTCTGCGCGCTGGCGTCAGGCCGCAGCTGGCGTGCATCCGCATCCGCCTGAACTTCGGCGGCATCGGTGCCCAGGTAGACCTCGACCACCTTCGGGTCCTTGGCCACCTCATGCGGCAAGCCTCTGGCGATGATCTCGCCATGGTCCAGCACCAGCACCCGGTCGACCACCCGCATCAGCACGCCCATGATGTGCTCGACCCAGATGATGGTGATGTTCTTTTCGCGGCGCACCCGCTTGAGCATGTCGGCGGCCTGGTGCATCTCGGCCTCGTCCAGGCCGCCCAGGGATTCGTCGGCGAGCAGCAGCTTGGGCTGGGTCGCCAGGGCGCGCGCCATTTCGAGCTTTTTCAGCGCGGCGGCGCCCAGGCCGTCGATGCGCGTATCCGCCCCCGAGTTTTCCTTGTAGGGCAGGCCGATCAGTTCCAGCGCCTCCTCGGCCTGCGCCCAGGCCTGGGCGCGCGTCACCTTGCCTGCCTGGCCGTAGTAGGCCGACAGCGCCACGTTCTCCAGCACCCCGAGCTTGCGGAAGGGGCGCGGAATCTGGAAGGTGCGGGCGATGCCGGCGTGGCAGATCTGCGCGGGCTTCAGGCCGCCGATTTCGCGACCTTCGAATTTGATCGAGCCGCAGCTCGGCGCATACAGGCCGGCGATCAGGTTGAAGGTGGTGCTCTTGCCCGAGCCGTTCGGCCCGATCAGGCCGAGTATCTCGCCGGCGCCCAGTTCGAACGAAATGCCGTTCACGGCCGTGAAGCCGCCGAAGTTCTTGGTCAGGTGGGTCACTTGCAGCACGGGTCGGTCCGGGATGGGTGTCTGGAACGTGGTTCGGGCGTGCGCCACGCCACGGCTTACGGGCTGGCAAAAAGCGGCGGGACTGGCGGGAAGCATCCGGAGCGGCAGCGCCCCGGGCGAACAATCACGGCACGAACAAGCGCCGGATGGGCGGCGCCGCGCAGGCCCGCCCACCGCCGGCCGGCGTCTACGGCGCGAACGTGTGGCCTTTGGGGAAGGGCATCACCGGGTCGACGGTGCGGATCGCCTTGGGCCAGGCCACGTTGGTGCGGCCGTTGACGAACTGCATCACCACCATGGAGGCGCGTTCGTTCTGCCCGGACATCGGGGTGCCGGGCGGGAAGAACTTGACCCCGTAGCCCTGGATGGTGCCACCGGCCGGAATGTCGGTCTCCAGCGCCGCCTTGCGGATTGCCTCGGCATTCGGGCCGCCGTATTTCTTGATCGCGCGCGGCATCACGTCGCTGAAAAAGATCCACGCCTGGTTGAAACCCATGCTCGCGTGCGGCGGCACTTCGCCCGGCCCCTTGATGGCCTGGTAGCGCTTCACCAGCTCTTTCGTGAGGTCGCCGACACCGGGCTTGAGGGTCTTGGGGTCCAGCAGTTGCGCGGCCACCGGGTCGATGTCGAACAGGTAGTTGACGTCGGTGCCGAAGGTGGCGGCGAGCTTGTCGATCTGGCCGTAGCCGGCGCCGTGGCCGATCAGCGCCTTGAACTTCAGGCCCTGCTCCTTGGACTGGCGCAGGAACAGCGAAATGTCCGGGTTATAGCCGGTGTGCAGGATGATGTCGGCGCGGGCGCGGCGCAGCTTGGTCACCAATGCCGAGAGGTCGGGCGTGGTCGCGGAGTAGCCCTCTTTCAACACCACCTGGATGCCGAGCTTCTTGCACACCTCGTCGCTGGCGCCCGCGATGCCGGCGCCATAGGGGCCGTCTTCATAGATGATCGCCACCTTCATCTGCCTGGGGTCGACGCCGAATTTGTCCTTCGCCATGTCGGCAACAAAACGGCAGGACACCTCGCCGTACTGGTCGGTATGCACCTGGCCGCGGAAGGTGTATTGGAAGTTCTTGTTCTTCAGCACGGACGACGCAACACAGATGTTGGCCCAGAAGATTTTTTTCGCCGCCTCGATTTTCGAGGCCATCGGCACGCAGTGGGCGCTGGAAAACACGCCCATGATCATCTCCACCTTGTCCTGGTTGAGCAGGCGTTCGGTCTCGGAGATGGCCACCTCGGCCTTGGATTGTGCGTCCACATACAGCGGCACGATCTTGTAGCCCTCGACGCCGCCGCGCTCGTTGATCATATCGATGGCGATCTTGTTGCCCAGGTAGCCGGCTTCCGAGCCGCCGGCCGCCAGCGGACCGGTCAGGTCGTACATCACGCCGAGCTTGAATTCCTTGGGTTGGGCGGATACGGCGCCGGCAAATAGCGCCAAGGCGGCCGTGGCCACCACGATGAGGCGTTGCATGAAGTTTGTCTCCTTCAGGTTGTCGCTGCTTGTCGGCACGTGGCCAATGCGAACCATTATGTGCAACCCCATCGGCCTGGCCTTCGCACCGCTTGTTGCTGAAGGACGGCCGCTCCGTCCGCGCCGCCCTATCGGGATGCCGGGAAGAAGTCAGGTATTGCTGCAGGACAGTGTTTCAAATGGCGGACGCGCTGTCAAGGCAGGTTTGCCGGCGCGTTGCGCCCACGCCGGGCGCGCATGCGGCGCGGCAACGGCCAGCACTATTCGGCAAGGATCAGCCAGACTCGGCACGGCGCGCCGCGGCGCGCGGCGGGCGTCAGATCGCGCCGGCAGCTTTCAGTGCGGCTATGGCGGCGCCGTCCAGACCCAGATCGGCCAGGATCGCCTCGGTGTGCTCGCCGATCGCCGGCACCGCATCCATGCGCGCCTCGAAGGCGGAGTTGCGTCCGGGCGGCAGCAGCGCGGGTATCGGACCGGCGGAGGTATCCACCTGGCGCCAGCGCCCGCGCGCTTTCAGTTGCGGGTGGGCCCACAGGTCGGCCATCTCGTTCATCTGCCCGTAGCCTATGCTGGCGGCGTCCAGGCGTTCTTTGACCTGCTCGACGCTCAGGGCCGCGAAGGACTGTTCGATCAGCGCGCGCAAGGCCTGGCGGTTCGCCGAGCGTTTGCTCACGCTGTCGTAGTCCGGGTGCCTGGCCAGTGCCGGGGCTAGGATCACCTGGTCGCAAAACGCCGCCCACTCGCGCTCGTTCTGCAGGCCCAGCACCACGCTCTTGCCATCGCCCGCCTTGAACGGGCCATAGGGGTAGATGGTGGCGTGGCTGGCGCCGGCGCGCGGCGGCGGCGCCGCGCCTTCGTAGGCGTAATACATCGGAAAGCTCATCCACTCGGCCAGTGCTTCCAGCATCGACAGGTCGATGTGTGATCCAGAGCCGGTTCTGGCGCGCAAAATGAGCGCATTGAGGATGTTGGTGTAGGCGTACATGCCGGCGGCGATGTCCGCCACCGAGATGCCGGCCTTGGCCGGTTCGTCCGCCGTGCCGGTGGTCGCGACGAAACCGGCCTCGCTCTGGATCAGCAGGTCGTAGGCCTTCTTGTCGCGCTGCGGGCCGTCGCCGCCGTAACCCGAGATGTCGCAGACGATCAGCTTCGGAAACCGGTCCTTCAGGCTCGCGTAGTCCAGGCCCATGCGGGCCGTCGCACCTGGCGCGAGGTTCTGGATCAGCACGTCGGCCTTGGCCAGCAGTTTGTCCATCACCGCGCCCGCGCCTTGGTGCTTCAGGTCCAGGGTCAAGCTTTCCTTCGAACGGTTGGTCCAGACGAAATGCGAAGCCAGGCCCTTGACCCGGGTGTCGTAGGCGCGCGCGAAGTCGCCCACCTCCGGGCGCTCGATCTTGATCACCCGCGCGCCCATGTCGGCGAGCTGGCGGGTGGCGAAGGGCGCGGCAATCGCGTGCTCCAGGGAGACGACGGTGATGTTGTCGAGCGGGCGGATCATGGTGTGCCTATGGACCCCATCGTCGCGCGCGGACCTGCGCGCCGGGGCCGGAAAAGGGGAGTTCGTGATAACTTTGCGGACTGGCGATTTTACCCGCGCTCCCGCCCGGCATTTTCCGGCCTGAATTGCCGGCCCAAATATGCGAGCCGCATGTTGCACGCCGCACCGATTATCCGAACCCAGAGACAAATCCATGACTTCGCAGCTCAAGCCCCGCACCGGCGGCCAGATTCTCGTCGACCAGCTGAAAATCCACGGCGTGCGCCACGCCTTTTGCGTGCCCGGCGAGTCCTACCTG
>Ga0302321_100002440_pt1 | contig 15933 bp, 13 predicted proteins | sample Fen_T0_1_FD_202505 | JGI IMG/M metagenome (GOLD analysis project Ga0302321, IMG submission 202505) | Peat permafrost microbial communities from Stordalen Mire near Abisko, Sweden - Fen_T0_1 | ecosystem: Environmental > Terrestrial > Soil > Wetlands > Permafrost | place: Sweden: Abisko...
TGCACACCGAAGTCGATCTCCATCGGATCATTGCGATGTTCCGGATGGTGATAGAGGAACAGATTGTGCCCCGGTCTCACACCGGCGCTCGATCTCAGAAAGGCCCAGACCTGGTCCAGCGCAGGCTTCCAGGCCTGCGCGATATCCCCGATCGCCGCCCTGGCCCTGACAGCCGCGATAAACTGTGGCCGCACCGTCTCGATCGTCACCTCGTACGACATCGTCATGCCCTCCTCCCGGCCGAACCAATGAACGGCGTCACCTTCCGGCTGTCGGCTGGAAACGGCAAGCTCAACTCCCCGGTCGCGGGACGGCGAAAGTTCCGGCCCCGCAGGCGCACGACGCCGGATGTCCTGTTTGCGGACGCGGTCGACCACGTCGGCCGCGTCAGCAATTGAACGATCAGGCCGCGCTGCGCAGCTTGACCACCGGGAAGTCGATCTCGGTCCCGGCGACGTCGTTGACGTAGTTGGTCAGCGTGTTGAGCGCGACGTGCAGCACGATCTCCACGACCTGCGCATCGTCGAGGCCGGCGGCCTTCACCGTCGCGACATCGACATCGCTGACATGGCAGCGCGCATTGACCACCTTGACCGCGAAGCGCACCGCGGCGTCCGCCTTGAGATCATTCGACGCCCCACTGCGATTGGCCGTGATCTCGGCATCGTCGAGCTTGGCGACGGTCTTGCCAATATAGGTGTGGGCCGCCAGGCAATAGCCACAGCCGTTGATCTCGGCGACCGCAAGCGCGATCCGTTCGCGGGTCTTGGCGTCGAGACTGCCCTTGGCGAGCGCGCCGTTGAGGCCGAGATAGCCTTCCAGCGCCGCCGGGCTGTTGGCGACGACACGAAACAGGTTCGGCACCGAGCCAATCTGCTTCTTCACGGCCTCGAGCAGCGGCCTCGCGGCGGCGGGAGCGGCTTCGATCGATACGGGGGTATTGATACGAGACATGGCGTTTATCCTTTGATGGTGTTCGGCGCTGCGCCGATGCCCCACAATATCGGCGGTTTCTGTTTGTCCCGATATCCGGTACTAACGGAAATGACTGTTCCGCATTGTGGGAGGATAGCATGGATCGGCTGGAGGCGATGTCGGCGTTCGTCGCCGTGGTGGAGGCCGGCGGCTTCTCGGCCGCCTCCCGCCGCCTCGGCACCCCATTGACGACGTTGAGCCGGCGGGTGGCCGACCTCGAGGCTCACCTGCGCAGCCAGCTCCTGACCCGCACGACGCGCAAGGTGGCGCTGACCGATGCGGGCCAGATGTTCTTCCAGCGGTCGCGCAAGCTGCTCGATGAACTCGGCGAATCCGAGCGGCTGGCTTCGGGCGAATATCAGGCGCCGCGCGGCAGCCTCACCGTCAGTGCGCCGCTCGCGCTCGGCCGGCTGCACCTTGCGCCGATCATCGCCGAGTTCCTCTCGGCCTATCCGGAGATCGATGTCGAGCTGCGGCTCAGCGATCAGTTCGTCGACCCTGTCGAGGACGGCATCGATGTTGCCGTCCGCGTCGGCCAATTGCCCGACAGCAGCCTGAAGGCGCTGAGGGTCGGAAGTATCCGGCATGTGGTCTGCGCCAGCCCGGCCTATGTGGCCCGGCATGGCACGCCATCGACGCCGTCCGACCTCGGCGGGCATCACTGCGTGACATTCACCGGGCTCGAAGGCGCCAAGGCATGGACGTTCCGCGCTGGCCGCAGGGTCGAGCGGCTCGCGGTGCGCTCGCGCCTCGCGGTCAACACTGCGGAAGCCGCCGCCGATGCGGCGAAAGCCGGCGTCGGCATCACCCGCCTCTTGTGCTATCAGGTCTCGGAAGCCGTGCTGGACGGCCGGCTGACGCTGCTGCTGCGCAAGTTCGAACCGGCGCCGCTGCCGGTCAGCCTGGTCTCGCCCGAGGCGCGCCTGCTGCCGCAGAAGCTGAAAGCGTTCACCGATTTCGTCGGCCCCCGCCTCAAGGCCCGCCTGGTATTCGACGTCTGATACGTTGCCCTTGCCGCTCAGAACACCGCGTGGTCGCCGCGTTCGGGCGCGACCGCGCCGCTGACCAAGCCGGCGTAGAAATCGAACAGCGTCTCGGAGCCGGTCGAGGGCGTGGCGTCGGCGTCATAGCGGTCGGTCGCGGAATCGAGCACCAGCATGGATTCGGTCGCGTAATAGCGGCCGATCCGCGCCAGCTCCGCCTTCTCCGCGAGCGACGGCACGATCCGCCCCGCAGCGCCGAGCCCGGCGATGATGACATCGAGCATCCTGACCGGGACGTGCCGGAAAAGCGGTGGGCGACCCAGCAGCTTGAACAGCTGCTCGCCCTGTTGCAGCGGCGTGATCGCGGGACCGGGCCCGCCGATCGGCAACACCCGGTTCCAGCGGCGGTCGTCATCAAGACAGTCCGCCAGATAGGCGGCGAGATCACCGTCGCTGATCGGCTTACACGACGTCAGCTTTCCATCGCCAAAGACCAGGAACGGCTTGCCCTGCCTGACGCGATCGAGCTGTCCCGACAGCGATTTGAAGAACGCCGTTGGCCGCACAATCGAATAGGTCAGGCCGGACTCGATCAGCGCCTTCTCGAACGCGAGCTTGGCCTTCTGGAACGCGAGCAGCGGCTTCTGCACGCAGATCGCCGACAACAGCACGAATTGCGCGCCCCCGGCGCGCCGCGCGGCCGCGAGCACATCGAGATGTGCCCGATGGTCGATGGCCCAGGCATCCCTTGTCGCTCCGGTCCGTGAGGCCAGGCACGACACCACGGCATCAAAGGTTTCGCCGCAAAAGCCGTCGCGCGCCAGCGAGGCGGGATCCGCGACGTCGCCGAACCGGACGGTGGCTCCCGCGAGCAGTCTGGCGCTGTCATCCGGCGCCAGGCTGCCGCGCACCCCGGCGCGGGGGCGGACGAAGCAAACGACGTCGTGACCGCGCAACACCAGCGCGCGCACGGTGGCGCGGCCGATGGTCCCGGTCGCGCCGAGCACAAAGACGCGCCGCGGACGCTGTGAACGCAGCGGTGTCGCATCGGCAGGATGTGGAAGAACGCCCATGATCGGTCACAACGCTGCAACGGCTGCGCCCCAAGCGCAAGCCGTTGTCGACAGCAAATGCGTTCGCCTGCTCAAAACGTCCGCGGCCGACATGGCGCGCAAGGCGGGATTGCAGCCTGCCCTGCGAGCCGTTCTCAAGCCGAGCGGACGGAATTCAGGAAGCTCTCGACGTCCGTCTTGAGGTGGCTGCTCTGACCGGACAGCGACCGCGCGGCAGAGAAGACTTTCATGGAGGCCTGCCCGATCTCTCCGGCGCCGCGCTTGACGTCCAGGATGTTCGCACTGACCCGCGAGGTGCCGTCGGCCGCGTGCTGGACGTTGCGCGAGATCTCCTTGGTCGCGGCCCCCTGCTCTTCCACCGCGGCTGCGATCGTGGAGGCGATCGCCGAAATCCGTTCGATGGTGTTGCCGATCGTCTGAATCGCCTGCACCGACTCCCGGGTCGCGCCCTGGATGCCGTTGACCTGCTGGCTGATCTCGTCGGTCGCCTTCGCGGTCTGCTCGGCGAGCGCCTTGACTTCCGAGGCCACCACGGCAAAGCCGCGTCCGGCCTCCCCGGCGCGCGCCGCCTCGATGGTGGCATTGAGGGCCAACAAATTGGTCTGCCCGGCGATCTTGTTGATCAGCTCGACCACGTCACCGATCCGGTTCGCGGCCTTGGACAGCTCGCTGACCTGCTCGTTGGTGGTTCTTGCCTGTTGCACCGCCTCGCCGGCGATCTGCGCGGAGGCCTGCACCTGCCGGCTGATCTCGGAGACGGACGAGGACATCTGCTCGGTCGCCGACGCCACGGATTGCACGTTGGCGGAAGCCTCCTCGGAGGCGCCGGCAACGACGTCGGTGAGTTCCTGCGACCGCTCCGCCGTGGCGCTCAGGCTCCCGGCGGCCCGCTCCAGCTCGACCGACGCGGTCGACACCGTCTTGATGATTTCGCCGACGGCGCCTTCGAACTCATTGGCGAGCCGGTTCATGTCGGCCCTGCGCCGCGCCAGTTGCTCGACCTCCCGATTCGACTGGTCCGCCCGCAATTGCTCGGCTGCGACCAGGGCGTCCTTGAAAACGCCGAGGCTCCGGCAAATCCGGCCGACCTCGTTGCGTTGATCGAGATAGGGAATGTCGGCCGAGAGGTCGCCGGCCGCCAGACCATCCATCACGCCGCAGATCTCGTTGAGTGGGCGAACCAGGCCGCGGCCGAGGACGTAGGCGGCCAGGCCGGCGATCAGCAATCCGCCGAATCCGACGGCAACGATCCCCATCGCGCGATTGAAGATCACCTCGTCGATGTCGTCGACGTAAACGCCGGCCTGGATCGCCAGCAGATTATCGCCGGCGCCATAGCCGCCGACAAAGGACAGCTTGGCCGCTTCGGGCCCGCCGGCCGATCGCGGCACGCTGTATTCGACAAAGCCCTCGCCGCTCTGCGCCTTGCGAACGATGTCCTGAATCAGCAGGCGGCCCCGACCGTCCTTGTACTCCCAGCGGTTGACGTTGATGTATTTGGCGTTCGGGTGAACATAGGTCACGCCGGCATTCTGCGACCCCGCGCCATAGATGCCGATATAGTCGGCCTGTTGGCCCCAACGCATGGCGCCGATGGCATCAAAGGAGAGCTTGCGCGCATCTGCCGGCTGAATCTCTCCCGCGCGCGCCTTCGCGTCATAATGCGCGAAGATCTTCCTGGCGGCATCGACGAGGTCGCGCACCTTGGTTTCCCGCTCTTCGACCACCGTTCGGCGAAGGATCAGGACCTGGGACGCGATGACGGCGGCAAAGACCACCGAGAGCACGCTGATGATGATGAGGAAACGCGAGTAGACGCTGAGGTGACGCATCATGGAAATCTTCTTTCACTTACTCCCGCAAATTTACGGGCTGGCGGTTAATTCGCTGTGAACTCCTCTCGCCCTTGGGGCCGCCGCCTCGTCGAACGTACTATTAGTTGAGTAACTGTACCTCGCTGCAACTTTTGCGACTCGCCACCCCTCGACGCCTTCATCAGCCGCAGGGTCGATCGCCCGCGCCGACTCTCGCGCGTTTTGCCGCCGGTCGCGGCAGCGGCTAGACCACCGCGCGGTGCCTGGCGATACAGGTCTGCAGCACGTCATCCATCGGCCGGCCCCACCAGTCGTCGGAAAAGATCTCGATCTCGGAGTAGCCGTTGAAGCCCTCCGCCTCGACGGCGGCGCGCAGCCGCCTGATCTCGATCACGCCATCGCCCATCATGCCGCGGTCGTTGAGGATGTCCTTGGTCGGCACCAGCCAGTCGCAGACGTGAAAGGCCAGCAGCCGGTCCTTGCCAGCGCGCGCGATCTGGCCCGCGACCTCCGGATCCCACCAGATGTGATAGACGTCGAGCGCAACACCGAGCGCGCCCGACCGCTGCGGATCGAGCCGGTCGCAGATATCCAGCGCCTGGCGGGTGGTGTTGACGCAAGCGCGGTCGGCGGCATAGGCCGGATGCAGCGGCTCGATCGCGAGCGGCATGTCGGCCTGCCGCGCATAGTCCAGCATCTCGGCGATGGCATCCTCGACCTGGGTCCGCGCCAGCCCGATGTCCTTCGACGCGGCACTTCCCGGCCGCGAGAATTGCGGTAGGCCGCCGACCACCAGCACGATGCACGGCGCGCCCAGGGCACTGGCCTCATCGACGGCGCGGCGGTTGTCGTCGCGAACCTGTCCACGGCGGGCGGCATCAGAGGTGAACATCCCGCCCCGGCAATAACCCGACAGCTCCAGCCCCGCATCGGTCACCGCGCGCACCGCACGATCCAGCCCGACCGCGGCGACCTGATCGCGCCAGGGATCGATGGCACGGATGCCATGCCGGGCGCTGGCGTCGATGATCTGGATCAGATCGCCCTGCCTGCGAACTGTCGCCGTGTTCAGCGATAGCCAGCGATGATCATCTGAGAAATCGCGCATCACGCCTCGATGCCATGTGTGGCCAGCACCGCCTGCATGCGCCGCGTCGCGCGTTCGGGATCGGCGAACAGGCCGGCCGCGTCGGCCAGGCGAAACAGCTCGGAAAGATGCAGGGTCGAGCGCGTGCTCTCCTGCCCGCCGACCATGGTGAAGTGGTCCTGATGGCCGTTGAGATAGGCCATGAACACCACACCGGTCTTGTAGAAGCGGGTCGGCGCCTTGAAGATATGCCGCGACAGCGGCACGGTCGGCCCCAGCACGTCGTGGAAGCTGGCTACGTCGCCCGCCGCGAGCCGCGACAGCGCGTAGGACGCGGCCGGTGCGATCGCATCAAATATGCCGAGCAGCGCGTGCGAGAAACCACGGCTGTCGCCCGCGATCAGTTCGGCGTAGTTGAAGTCGTCGCCGGTATACATCTTCACGGCGGGATCGAGCCGGCGCCGCATGTCGATCTCGCGGTTCTTGTCGAGCAGCGAGACCTTGACGCCGTCGACCTTGGCGGCATTGGCGTTGATGATGCCGACAGCGACATCCATAGCGGTGTCGAGATCAGGCGTGCCCCAGTAGTTCGCCAGCGCCGGATCGAACATGTCGCCGAGCCAGTGGATGATCACGGGCGTCCTGACTTGCGACAGAACCCGGTCATAGACCCTGGCATAGTCATCCGGGTCGCGGCCGAGCTTCGCCAGCGCGCGCGACGCCATCAGGATGATGCGGCCGCCAACGTTTTCGATGGCCGCGATCTGCGCCTCATAGGCGCGGATCACATCGTCGATGCTCTTCGCATCCTCCACCGCCAGATGATCGGTGCCGGCGCCGGAAAACACCAGGGCCTCCCCCCGCGCTTTCGCGGCCCGCACCGAGCGCGTGATCAATTCCAGCGAGGTCGGCCAGTCCAGCCCCATGCCGCGCTGCGCGGTGTCCATGGCCTCGGCCACACCGAGCCCGAGGTCCCAGATGTGCTCGCGAAAAGCAATCGTGCGGTCCCAGTCGATCGCCGCCGACAGCCACGGATCGATGTCGGCGAGCGGATCGGCCACCACATGCGCGGCCGAGAACGCCACGCGGTTCAGGACCCCCGTGAGCTTGTCCGGAAACACCCGCGACGCCGCCAGCCGGTAGGTCTGCAGGCTGCGATCGGACCCGGGTAATTTCAGCGACCGCGACGACAGCGGCATCACCGGTCTGTTCATGGCCTTATCCTCACAACGCAATCGGGGTGACGTCGACCCAGCGCCGCTCGCGCCAGCTCTGCAGCGCGCATTCGGCGAGCTGGACGCCCTTGGCGCCCTCGAGCAGCGTGAACTTGTAGGGGGCATCCTCGCAGACGTGGCGAATGAACATCTCCCACTGCTCCTTGAAGCCGTTGTCGTAGGTCGTGTTCTCCGGCAGGGCCTGCCAGTCACCGTAGAAATTGTGGCTGCGCTTCTCATCCGGATTCCATACCGGCCGCGGCGTCGCCTGGCGGGCCTGGATCACGCAATCGGTGAGGCCCGCGACCGCCGAGCCATGGGTGCCGTCGACCTGGAAGGTGACGAGATCGTCGCGATAGACCCGCGTGGCCCAGGACATGTTGATATGGGCGATCACGCCGCCCTTGAGGCGGAAGGTGGCATAGGCCGAGTCGTCGGCGGTCGCCCGGTATTTCCTGCCCCGCTCGTCCCAGCGCTCCGGGATATCGGTCGAGCCGATGCACATGATGCTTTCGACCTCGCCGAACAGATTGTCGAGCACGTAGCGCCAGTGGCAGACCATGTCGAGAATGATGCCGCCGCCGTCCTCGTTGCGATAGTTCCACGAGGGCCGCTGCGCCTGCTGCCAGTCGCCCTCGAACACCCAGTAGCCGAACTCGCCGCGCACCGAGAGCAGGCGGCCGAAAAACCCGCTGTCGCGCAGGAAGGCCAGCTTCTTCAGGCCCGGCAGGAACAACTTGTCCTGCACGGTGCCGTGCCTGATGCCTTTGGCATTGGCGAGCTTCACGACAGCTGTGGCTTCCTCCAGATTGGTCGCGATCGGCTTCTCGCAATAGACGTGCTTGCCGGCGTTGATCGCCCTGGTCAGCAGCGACGGCCGCGCCTGCGTGGTCGCGGCATCGAAGAACACCGTGTCGTTGGCGTCGGCGAGCGCGGCGTCGAGATCGGTGGTGAAGCGCGCGATTGAAAAGCGTTTGGCGAGCGCTTCCACCTTGGCGGCATCGCGGCCGACCAGGATCGGGTCCGGCATCACGCGGTCACCGTTGGACAACACCACGCCGCCGGCATCGCGGATCGCGACGATCGAGCGGATCAGGTGCTGGTTCAGCCCCATGCGGCCGGTGATCCCGTTCATGATCAGGCCGAGGCGTCGCGTGGTCATATCGTGTTCTCCTGCAGGCGTCTTGTCGTTGGTTGTTGCAGAGGCGATAGGGTCGACCACACCGGATGCACCGCGGTGGCAAAACCGGGCGCGGTCAGCGATCCCGTCAGCAGATCGCCGTCGTGAATCGCAAGCCTGACGCCATGTCCGTCATCAACGTAAAGATCGGGATGCGCGGCCATGAAGGCATCGGCCTCGGCCACAGGCGTGCCGGCAAAGCCATCGACGTAATGATGGCCGTTGCGCTCGGCGTGGGTGATGCCGATCAGCGCGCCGAGCGCCACATCCTGCTGCACGGCAAGACCGGCCTGACAGGTCAGGTCTTCGCCGGTGATGAAGCAGCGCTCGCCCTCCGCGGTCCACTTGGCCGCGCGGGTGGCATTGATGATCGATTTGTAGAGTCCCTTGCAGGATTTCGAGGAGACACCGCGATAGCCGAGCCTGCGGGCAACCGGGAATGCATCATAGGAATCATCGGATTCATCGATGATGACATCCAGCCGCCCCAGCGCGCCGAGCGGCGATGTGCCCGTGACGTCGCGCGGCATCGGCTGCTCGACGTAGAGCAGCCTGTCCGCAATCGGGCGCAGCGCGACGTCGCGATCGAGGCGGTCGGCAAGGTCGCCAAGCGCCGCAAGATCGGCATATTGTTCGTTGGCATCGACGGTGACGCGGTAGTCATAAGGCAGGGTCGCAAGCTCCCGGCCAATCGTGGTCAGCCGCTCGGCATCGGCGATGGGATCGCCGCCGAGCTTGAGCTTGAAATAGCGCGCGCCCGAGTTCTCGCCCGGGTCGGCGACGCCACCTCTGCCCTCAATGCGGTCGGTCAGGCCGACGGTGTGACGGATCGCGACCTTCGCGGCGGGCTGCCGCGCCGCGAGATATCGCGCGATGTCATCGCTGCTCAGGTCAGGCGATAATCGCGCATCGATCGCGGCGATGTTGCCGTTCATGCCGTCGAAGACATTGACTCCAGCCGCGCGCAGCAGCGCATCCAGGACGGCCTTGTCGATTTCCGCCGGTCCGAAGCTTGCGGCGAGCGGGGGAATATCCTCCTTGGCACAGGCCGCGATTTGCGCCACGGCATGTTCCGCGTGCAGGCCGAAGGCGGTGTCGAAGCCGGGCGCCGAGAGATAGAGGCCGCGCGCGATCGCAAGCGATCGCCTCAACTCGTCCACGGTTTGCTCGGACGACAGATGCGCCCGCTTGTCGAACCATTTCGGCACCAGCAGGTCGGCGGACGCCCCCAGCGCGCGTCCCCTGCCCTCGACTTCGATCTCCACCCGCACGAAGGCCTGCGCCGCGTCCTCCACCACCACCGCGCCGAACCGGAACGGCCGGGCAAACGCAACGGCACGTTCGAACAGACTGATATCGTGGACGGTGAAACGAACCGGCATCGACGTGCGCCTCAATCCAGCGTGCCCTGGGTGAAGAAGTGCTTGCGGATTCGCTGCACGAGTTCGGTGAAGGCCGGATCGGCCATGGCGTCGAGCGAGCGCGGCCGCGGCAGCGGAACGTCGTAGATCGCGGCGATCGCGCCAGGCCGCTCGGTCATGACCAGCACGCGGTCTGCGAGGAACACCGCTTCGGGAATGGAGTGCGTGATCAAAAGGACGGTCTTGCCGGTCTCGCGCTGAATTCGCATCAGCTCGACATTCATGCGCTCCCGCGTCATCGCGTCGAGCGCGCCGAACGGTTCGTCCATCAACATGATCCTGGGATCGTGCACCAGGGCGCGGCAGATCGAGGCGCGCTGCTGCATGCCGCCGGAGAGCTGCCAGGGCAGTTTCTTCTCGAATCCATCGAGTCCGACGAGTTTCAGGAGGTCCTTGGCGCGCTGCAGATGGCGCGCGCGCGGCAGCCCCTTCATGTCGATCGGCAGCATGACGTTGGACAGGATGTTGCGCCAAGGCAGCAGCAGCGCGTTCTGGAACACGATCCCGACATTGCCGTGCGGCTTGGTGACCTTTTCGCCCTCGACGAGAATCTCGCCGGTCGAGGGCGCGAGCAGCCCGGAGATCATCTTGAGCAGCGTGGATTTGCCGCAGCCGGAAGGACCGACCACGACGAAGAACTCGCCATCATTGATGTGAAAATCGAGCGGACGCAACGACGGCACGTCGCCGTCGCGCGACCGGTAGGTCTTCGACACGCCGGTGAGCCTGATACCCGGCTGCGGGCCGGCGGCACGATCGCTCACCAGACGCAGATGCGCGGCTGGTTGAACGTCGCTGGCTGGTCTGGTCACGGGGGTCACGGCCTATTTCGGCAAATAGTCGTTGCTGTAGAACGCCTTGGAATTGTCCTTGGCCTTGGCGTCGAGGCCGCCATATTCGACCATCAGATTGACGGTGTCGGTCATGTTCTGCTCGGTGACCTGGAACGGCCGCTTGTCCCTGGTCTGTGGGGTCCGATACAGCGGAATCGTCAGTTCGAAGCCCTGCGTCAACGTGTCGATCTTGCCGCCCTTGGGATTGGCATCAAGGATCGCCTGCGCCGCCGCCTTCGGCTCCTTCTCGGCGGCCTCCACCGCCTTGGTGGTCGCCGCCATGAAGCGCTTGACGAGATCGGCGTTGGCCTTGACGTAGTCGGAATTGGCGATGACCCCCGATGAGACCATGTTGATCCCGTAATCGGCGAACTTGATCGGGTAGACGTCCTTGCCGGTGGCGTCCTTGATCTTCATCGACTGGTCCATGACGTAGCCGAGCAGGAGATCGGCCTGGCCGTTGATGACGGCGTTGAGCTTGGTCTGGCCGTCACCGGCCACCGTCTGGAAATCGCTTTCCTTGAGGCCGGTCTTCTTCAGGAACAGCGGCCAGATCTGGGTCATGGAATCGGCCGGCGTGATGGCGACCGTCTTGCCCTTGATGTCCTCGGGCTTCCTGATGTTCTTGTCGACGAACCCCATCGCCGACATCGGACTGGTCTGCAGCAGCACGCCGGTGGCCATGACGGGCGCGCCCTTGATCGCCGCGCGCATCATGGTGGGCACGTCGACATAGCCGAAGTCGGCGGTCTTGGCGGCCACCGCCTGCGTGGTCGCGGCCGAACCGCGCCCCTCCTGGATTTCGAGATCGATGTTCTCGGCGGCATAGATGCCCTTGGCCTTGCCGTAATAGAACGGCGCATGCTCGCCATAGACGTACCAGTTCAGCATCAACACGACCTTGTCGGCGGCGTTTGCCGGAGCCACCGCGAGCGCCGTCCAGATCAAGACCGCCGACGTCGCCGCCATCCATCGCTTCATCGTCATCCTCCCGTTCCTTGTTTTTCGTCATTGCGAGGAGCGCGAGCTCCGAAGCAATCCAGTCTTCCGTTCTGACTCTGGATTGCTTTGCTGCGCTCGCAATGACAGTCCATGGTTTCCCTCACGCCGCAAAAATAATGTCCTCGCGCTGGCTGACATGCCAGGGGATCACGAGGCGTTCGATGCGGTCGACGATCCAGAACAGGATCACCCCGAGCAGCGCCAGGATCACCAGGGCCGCAAACATCGTCGGCAGGTCGAAGGTGCCGATCGAGCGCTGCATGACATAGCCGATGCCGGAATTGGAGCCGACGAACTCGCCGACCACGGCGCCGACCACCGCAAGCGTCACCGAGACCTTCAGCCCGGAGAAGATCGCCGGCAGCGCATGCGGCAGGTTGACCGCGCGGAACACCTGGAAGCGGCTACCCTGCATCGCGCGCGCCAGATCGACCATGTCGGGATCGACCGACTTGAAGCCCTGCACCGCCGAGACCACGACCGGGAAGAATCCGAGCAAAAACGCCGAGATCACCTTCGGGATGATGCCGAAGCCAAACCAGACCACGAACAGCGGCGCGACCGCGATTTTTGGCACCGATTGCGAGAACACCAGCAGCGGATAGACGTAGCTCTCGACCGTCTTCGAGCCGGCGATCAGCATGGCCACGGGAATGCCGAACAGCGCCGAGAGCAGAAAGCCCGAGATCGTCGCATATGTCGTGGGCCAGGCCTGGCGCAGCAGTTCCGGCCAGTCGCTAACCAGCACCGCGACAACATCGCCCGGCGCCGGGATCTGGTAGGCGGGAATGCGGAACAGGCGGATCGAAAGATCCCACGCGATCACGATGATAAGCAGGAACAGGAACGGCCGAACCCAGGCCGCGTTCAGCAGCTTCGTCACCGCGTTTGGCCCCTTGGCTTCGGCCACGTGTCGCTCCCGGTCTTCAGTCTTGTTATGGGGGGAAATTAACCCGTTGGGTAAATACTGTCTAGGGCTCGGCCGGGGTAAAATTGCCGCGGCGGTGCACCAGGAAACGTGCCATCGAGGGCCGAGGCGCAACGGACCTCCAGCGCCACGACGCAATGATCAAGCGGTCCCGAGTGCAGACGCCGGAACGCGCGGCCGTTCCGGCGCGTCCCGGCCGAATCCGGCGGGCGCCTGTCCGGTCAGCGCCGCCAGCACAAGCCCCACCATGTGGTCGAGGCGCTCGTCCTTGGCTTCCTTCTTCAGCAGATCGCGACCGAAAATTACACTCAGCGTTGCACTGTTCGACAAATAAAAGAAGCTCAACGCCGCGATGGAGATGTAGAGCTGCACGGGATCGATGGAGGCCTGGAAGTCGCCGTTCTCGACCCCGCGCCGCACCACGGTGCGGATCATCTCGACGAACGGCGAGTGCAGCGACTTGACCTTGGTGGACCGCTTGAGATGGCGCGCTCGCGCGAGGTTTTCGGTGTTGAGCAGCGCCAAAAACTCCGGATTGCGGAGGAAATAGCTCCAGGTGAACTCGATCAGCCGTCTGATCGCCTCGGGCGGCGCCAGATGTTCCAGATCGAGCCCGCGCTCCTCAGCCCTTATCTTCTCGTAGGCGCCCTCGAGCACGGCGAGGTAGAGCGCCTCCTTCTTGCCGACGTGGTAATACAGCATGCGCTTGTTGGCGCCGGCCTTTACCGCGATGCGGTCGACGCGCGCCCCGGCAAGCCCGTGGCTGGCGAACTCCTGCTTGGCGGCCTCCAGAATGCGAAGCCGCATTCCTTCCGGATCGCGCTGCCACTTCAGAACTCGCTTCGTGAGAACTCGCTTTGCCTTGGCCAAAACTGCCGCCCGATCGATGAGGTGGGGATCGGATGTAGCATGCGGATGGCGGTTTGAGAACGAACGATGCCCACCCCTACGCGCGCAACCCTCGACGTCCTGCCGCGGCCGGACCGTTGATCGCGCCTATGATTGGCGCAACCGGCGTCTTGTCAGCGCTGTGCCGTGAAGATTCACGCCGGCGGCGACTGCTCCATCACGATGGTCTGGATGCCGCAGGTGCCGTCGCGCAGACTCATCACCCGGGTGCCCGGCTTGCGCCCGGCACGGACCTCCGTCGCACCGATTCCCGCCGCCATCAGCCGCGCCCGTGTCGCCTCGATATCGGCGACCCGCCAGCTCAGCCCCCACAATTTGTCGTTATGCTGATCCCCGCCGGCCACCGGCCGGCAGACGATCTCGACGATCAGATCGCCGCAGCGGAAGAACATCAGGCGACCCCAGTCCTGGTGCGATCGGTCGAGCGCCAGGTCGAGCCCCAGGCGCGCACCATAAAGTGCCGCGACCCGCTCGGGATCCTCGGTCGACACCACGACATGGTCGAGGCCGAGGACAGGCGCATCCGTCGTCGCCGGCGATCGCGGACGCGCCTCGGCCAGTTCGAGAAAGAACATCCGCACGCCGCGGGTCAATTCGGTCGCACGGGTGCGCTTCCAGCGCAGGACCTTGCCTGAGACCAGGTCGCGGCTTTCGACGTCGGCGACCGGATCCGGCTTCAAGGCGACCCGCTCCAGCCGGCGATGCATTCTGGCGATGTCCGAGGTTGCGAAGCAGATGCTGGCAAGCCCCTCGCCCGAGAGCTTGATGACGTCGCGGATGCGCCGCGCCGACGCGGAATCACCCTGCGGCGCCATCAACTCCAGCGACATGTTGTCCAGTGTGAACAGCACGGTCTGCGATCCATCGCTCCGGCTACGCCAAGACGGCGCGCGGCCGAACAACAATTCGTAGGCCGCAGCCCCCGCCTCGATGTCGTTCAGCAGAACGACGACATGGTCGAGCCCGGTGATCATGGGAATAACCCGCGCGTGGTCCTGCCCGCGTTCGCCGGTCCAACCCCGACCGTCATCGCCGCATTGCGCCGAGCCTTGTCGGCCTTGGCGCGCGCCGGCCCCAGGTCAGAGGCCCGAGCAAGAATGTGACCATCGGGGGGCATCACTTCCTCCTGAGAATAAGGGTCGGCACGGCGCTTGAAGTTCCGCGCGATCGTCGCGTCGCTTGCCCGTTCGACGGCCGCCAGCGCTGCGACAGCACAGGACAAGCGCCAGACGTGCGCTGAAGACTGCGGCCGGTTGGGAGGCTCAACGATGCTACCTTGGATGGCAGCGTGCCGCATCAAGGCCGGAATGTCGAGGCCGCCGGTATCGACAGCCGGCTGGAAGACCGCTCCGGAACAGGTCGTCATCGCTCGCACCGTTGTGTCCAGCCCGGAACCCCGGCCCTCGCAGATCCATATGCCGGGACGACGGTCAGCGAACCTTTAATTCTCATACCCGTAAAATGCCGGTAAAATGGGATCGAGATGTCAAAAACCACGACCGGTCGGCCAGTTGTCCGATCTGACACGGATCTGGCTCTCGCTTTTGCGAATAATTTCAGCGGCAACCCGGCCCGAACCGGTGCTAATGTAGGGTGCCGGCCGGAACTCACATCGATCTACAACGGACAAACATGCAGGCCCTCTTTATCGGACAGACCTATATCGACGTCACCTTCATCACCGACCACATGCCGACCGGCGATGAAAAACACGTTGCCTCCGCTTACGCCGTTTCGTTCGGCGGCAACGCGGTCACCGCGGCGTTCTGCTGCGCCAAGCTCGGCATCGTGCCGGACCTGATCGCCACCGTGGCGAATGACTGGCTAGGACGCATGTTCCAGGACATGAGCGCGAAGTATGGGATTTCCATCCATCCGCGCAAGGTCAATTCCTCCTCGCTGTCCTTCATCATGCCGAAGGATGGCAAGCGGGCGATCGTGCGCTGCCGCGACGACGAACACATCCATCCCTTCCCGTTGCTCAACCTCGGCGGCTGCCGCGCGCTGCATATCGACGGGCACCAGCCGGACGCCGCGATCCATTATGCCAGGCTGTGCCGTGAGGCCGGCATCCTGACCTCGCTCGACGGCGGCGGCCTGCGCAGCAATACCCACGACCTGCTCGGATTCGTCGATGTGGCGATCGTGGCCGAGCGGCTGTGCGAACAAATGGACCTGACGCCGCCGAAAATGCTCGACTATCTCAAGAGCCGCGGTTGCCGTGTCGGGGGGGTCACGATGGGTGAGCAGGGCCTGCTCTGGTATGACGAGACAGGGGCAGTCCGCTCGCTTCCGGCGCTGCCGATTCCGCGCCAGCGCGTGATCGATACCAACGGCGCCGGCGACGTGTTCCACGGCGCCTACATCTATTCCTATCTCGCCAATCCCAGCAAAAGCTGGCACGATCATTTCGAGTTCGCGCGCGCCGCCTCGACCTTCAAGATCCAGCGGTTGGGCAATGAGGCGGGATTGCCGACGCTTCCCGATATCGAGTCGGTCAGGCAGGAATTCGAA
>Ga0302321_100002441_pt1 | contig 15925 bp, 12 predicted proteins | sample Fen_T0_1_FD_202505 | JGI IMG/M metagenome (GOLD analysis project Ga0302321, IMG submission 202505) | Peat permafrost microbial communities from Stordalen Mire near Abisko, Sweden - Fen_T0_1 | ecosystem: Environmental > Terrestrial > Soil > Wetlands > Permafrost | place: Sweden: Abisko...
TCGGCCACCCATTCGCCATCACGGTTGACGAGGAAGGGGTCCTCCTTCGGCGGCACGGAGCCATCGCTGAACACGCCGACGGCGCCTTCGCTTTCGCGGGCGATGCCGCGCTGCAGCAAATCCGCCACGACTTCGCCGAGCCACGGATTGTAAAAACTTTCGCCAAGGGCGTGGTCAAACTTCACGCCGAGCCGGCCATAGATCGTGTCGAACTGTTTTTGCGACAGGGCGATCATTTCCTTCCAGATGGCGATGTTTTCGGCATCGCCGGCCTGGAGCTTCACCAGTTCGGATTTGGCCTCTTCGAGGCGGGCGGGATTCGCGTCGCACTCGACATTGATGACTTTGTAGAGACGTTCGAGTTCGGCAATGGCGTCGCGCTCGAGCGCGGGGCGGTCCAAAATTTGTTTCCAGCCGAGCAGCAGCTTGCCGAACTGCGTGCCCCAGTCGCCGATATGGTTGTCGCTGATGACACGATGCCCGAGCAGGCGGAGGGTGCGCTGCAGGGCGTCGCCGATGCCGGTGGAGCGGATGTGCCCGACGTGCATGGGCTTGGCGACATTGGGCGAACTGAAATCAATGACGATGGTCCGGGGCTGCTCCGCCCGGGCAAAAAACAAATGTTCACCGCGCGCGGCGGCCTCGAGCGCCTGCGTGAGCACGGTATTTTTGAGGTGGAAATTCAGGAAGCCGGCCCCGGCGATTTCCACCTTTTCACAAACGGCGGTCACCTCGAGCCGGGCCAGCACATCGGTGGCCAGCTGGCGGGGATTCAGCTTGCGCGTCTTGGCGAGGGACATGAGCGCATTGCTCTGGTAATCGCCAAATTTGGGATCGCACGGGCGGACCAGCACGGCGGAGACATCGGCATCGGGCAAGACCGCGCGGACAGCGGCTTGCAGGGACAATTCAATTTGTTTGTGGGGCAGGATCATGCGATTCACGGGCTGGTTGCAGCCGGCTGAAAATTCTAGCAGAGGCGGGAAGGCGGCGTCAGCTGAAACTTCCGCCGGTCAAACATTCTCACGGTGCAGCATTTTGGCAAAATCCGCCAGCGCATGCAGGTGTTTTTGGAATTGGCCCGCCGGTACCAGAAAGAGCGCGATCTTGCGGACAGGCAGTCCATCGGGCGCGGCAAAATCAACACCTTTCTCCGAGCGTCCGATGATGCTGATCAAATCCGGGACAAATTCGGTGGTGGCGTGGGGGATGGCGATGCCCAGCCCGATGCCGGTGCTCATGGACTGCTCCCGTTTTTTGACGGCAGCCAGGATCGCCAGATGATGTTGTTGCTGGATTTGACCACGGACCAGAAGATGCTTGATCAATTCTTCGATGGCCTGCCAACGGTCAACCGCCTCCAAAAGTACAGTCACTTTTTTCCGTGTTCGCGAATGACGCCGAGCATGGCATCGGCATCGGTGGATTTTTCCAGGGCTTCGCGGAAATCGGCCTTGTGCAAAAGCTTGGCGATGTTGGCGAGGGTGTGGAGATGTTTTTGGAACTGTCCCTGCGGGACGAGGAAGAGCATGACGAGCTTGACGGGCTGGTTGTCGAGCGCGTCGAAATTGACGCCTTTGGTGGAGCGGCCGAGCGCGCCGACGACTTCGTAAATCAAATCGGTCGAGGCGTGCGGGATGCCGATGCCGAAACCAATGCCGGTGGACATGGAGGTTTCGCGCTTTTTGACGGCGGCAGTCACGGCGTCGCGGTCGCCGGGCTGGATTTTGCCGGTGGCAACCAGATTGCCAATCAACTCATCAATCGCCTCCCAGCGGTTCGTCGCCCGCAGTTCGGGAACAATTTGTTCGCGTCCTAAAATGTCGGCCAAATCCATAGATAAGTTGAGGATGACGTCAAACCCCCGGACATTTCAAGACAGAATTGCGCACAATTTTTGCCAAGTTCAAAACATTTGGCCCAGCCAGAGGAAGACGCGGCCGGTTTCATGGCACCAAAGCTCGAGCATTTTGAACCAGCCATACTTCAGGGTCAGCAGCGGAACCGCGAACAACAAGCCGCCAACATTGCCGAGAAAGATGACGACGGCGGAAAACAGGTAGCCCTGGCTGGTGATATCCGACTGCTCGGTCTGCAACACATGCACGGTCAAGGTCAGGTGAAACGCGTAGGCGGCGCCGAGCAGCAGATGAAACCATACTGCGAGGCCGTGCCAGTTCCACAGCCAGTCGCCAAGCGCGAAGACAGCGACGAGGAGCACGGCGTAGAGCGGGAAAAAATAGGGTGCCAGCGCGATCAAGAAATTGGTTTTGGAGACCACCACATGGCCGCCGCCGGACCGGACCTTTAATTTTTTGACCTGGCCGCCGAACAGCCAGGTCCATAGCGCATGGGTCAGCTCGTGCCCAAAGACATACAGCCACATGGGCTTGGGCAGGAGCAGGAAAATGGTAATCCAGCACGCCGCCCCGGCCAGCAGCGGCACCCAGACGGTGTCCGCACCGTAACCGGCCCGCAGCACGAGCCAGAGAACTTTGGCCGCCCCGGCGCAAACCGGGAGCAGCAGCAGCGCGATGATGAATTTAAGCCACTTGGGCACGCGCGGAATTTACGCATAGAAACGCCGGGAAGGCAGGCGAAAAATGCAATTTGCCAAGGCAGACCGGCAAACTGCGCCGGAACCGGGGGCGGGTTCAAGCCCACCCTCCGTTTGGGAACAAGTTTTGCTTTGCTCTTTCGGCTGACGATTTAGAATCAGGCGATGACACAAGATCAAGTTCTGCAGATTTTTCGGGACAGCGGCGCGTTGCTGGAAGGGCATTTCATCCTGCGCAGCGGCCTGCACAGCCGCCAATTTTTCCAATGCGCCCTGGCGCTCCAGCAGATGCCCGCCGTGGAAAAGCTCGGCGCAGCACTGGCCGCGAAGCTGAAACCGCTCGGCGCCGTCACCGTCGTGGCCCCGGCGATGGGCGGCCTGGTGATCGGCCAGGAGGTTGCGCGGCAACTCGGCCTGCGGTTCATTTTTGTGGAAAAGGAGGAGGGCAAACTCGTCCTGCGCCGCGGTTTCAAAATTGCGCCCGGTGAAAAAATTCTCGTGGTCGAGGACGTGGTGACCAAAGGCGGCCGCGTGCAGGAGACGCTGGACATAGTCCGCGCGCACGGCGGCGCGGTCGCCGGCATTGCCATGGTGGTGGACCGTTCCAACGGTGCGGTGAACTTCGGCGTGCCGACCGTCAGCTTGCTTGCGCTGCAAGTGGAAACTTTCGAAGCGGATCATTTGCCGGCGGATCTGGCCGGCGTCCCGGCGGTCAAACCCGGCAGCAAATAACGCCGCCGGCGTATGCGTCCGCCGGCCTGGGGTTCAGCGGACGATTGCACGCGCGGAAGGCTTCATCTAATTTTAAAACATGTCTTTTTTTGGAAAATTCAATTTTGCCCTGGGCGCGCTGGTTCTGGCCATCGCGCTGAACGGTTGTTTGCCAGCCGATCCGGGCCAGTTGGATGAAGAAAAGGAATCGCATTTCGTCCTCGGAAAAAGCCGCGTGAACTCAATGGATTACCTTGGGGCGATCGAATCGTTTCAGGCGGCGCTGGATGCCAACCCGCGTTCCTCCGCCGCACATTTCCAGCTTGCCTGCCTGTTCGACACGAAAGAGTCCGATCCGGCGGCGGCCATCTACCATTACCAGGAATATGTGCGCCTCAACCCCCGGGCCGACAACGCCGAGGTCATCCGCCAGCGGATTTACAGTTGCAAGCAGCAGCTCGCCGCTGACGTCCTGCCGCTGCCCAGCGCGCCGGCGACAATGAAACAGATTGAGGATTTGACGGAAAAGAACCGCAAGCTGCAGGATGAAGTGGATAAATGGCGGGCTTATTATGCCGCGCATCCGCAGACGCAACAGGTTGAGCAGCCGCAGCAAACCAGCCTGACGCCGGATGATGTTTCGGCGCAGACAGCTCAGACTCAGACGGCAACCTCAACGCCGACGCCGGCGCAGACGACAACGGGCAACAATTCCACCACGGGCAGCAGCGCGGGCAGGGTGAACACCACCCCGACCACCAGGCCCACGACGCAAAGAACCGCCAAGCCCCGTACGCATGTCGTGTCCTCAGGCGAAACGATGGCCGGCATCGCCCGCAAACACGGCGTCACGCTCAAAGCATTGCTGGCCGCGAATCCTAGCGTCAACCCCAAGAAACTCCATACCGGGCAAGCCCTCAACCTGCCGGGGTCATAACTTTCAATGACCGCGCGCCTGACATTCCTTGGCATCACCATCTTCTGGGTGACGATGAACGTGTGGCTGTGGCGCATGGAGTTCGGTCCGCATCAGGATGACATGCCGGTGCCGCTGTCCTTGGTCTGGCGAAAAATCCTCACCGCGCCGGACGCCTCCTCCCTGAGCGTCTATCAAGATGATGTGCGCATGGGTTACTGCGAGCTGTCCACGGGCGTGGGCCAGGAAATGGCCAAATTCGATTCGGACAAGCCGCCCGTGGATGGAATCTTCACCCAGGGCGGCCAGGTGCATCTCGCCGGCAATGTGGCGCTGGGCGACTTCACCAACCGGGTGAAGTTCGACGGCCGGATCCAGTTCAACCCCGCCCGCGAATGGCGCGAACTGAATCTCAAAATTTCCGCGCACGGCACCGTTCTGGAAATTCATTCCTTCGCCACCAACCAGACGGTGGAATTAAAAGTCAGCGGCGAGGGTTTGGTGATCATCGAACGCTCGCTGGCCTTTGCCGAGCTGAAAAACCCCGCCGCCCTGCTCCACGCTTTCGTCGGCAGCCTGGGCGATGGCTGGCTGAGCGAGCTGGATTTACCGGCCGCTTCCGGCAACACCGAGCCCGGCCGGTGGGACGCCCGCCGGACCCGCCTCAAAATTGGCTCGGAATCCGTCCCGATCTACCAGTTGGAAACCCGCCTTTTTGACCGGGCCATCACGGTGGACGTCAGCACTTTGGGGGAAATTCTGCGGGTGGACCTGCCTGGCAACATCACCGCCCGCATCGACGAACTCAGTCATCCATGATTCAACTCGACCATCTGGTAAAAAAATTTGGGGATCTGACCGCCGTGGATGACATCTCGCTCACCATCGGGCGGGGTGAGTTTTTTGCCATCCTCGGCCCCAACGCCGCCGGCAAAACCACCTCCATCAAGCTGCTCACCGGGCTCATGAAGCCCACGTCCGGAGCCGCGCGCATCTGCGGCTTTGACATCCAGACCCAGCCGCTGGAGGCCCGCCAGCGCCTGGCCTACGTGCCCGACTTTCCCTTTCTCTACGACAAGCTGACGGCCTGGGAATTCTTTCGATTCACAGGCCAGTTGTTTCACCTTGACGCCGCACGGATTGAGCGGAATGCCGTGGAACTGGTCGCCCGTTTTCACCTCGCCGAATTTGCCGACCGCCCCCTCGAAGGCCTGTCGCACGGCACCCGGCAGCGCGTTGCCATCGTCTCCGCCCTGCTGCACGATCCCGAGGTGTTCGTGATTGATGAACCCATGGTGGGCTTGGATCCGCAACACGCCCGGATCGTCAAGGATGTTTTGAAAGAACGGTCGCAGGCCGGGATGACCGTGCTGGTCTCCACGCATCAACTGAGCATCGCCGAGGAAATGGCCGACCGCATCGGCATCATCCAGGGAGGCAAATTCATCGCCATCGGTACGCGGGACGAACTGCGCCGGCAAAGTGGCACCGCCGGTCAGTTGGAAGACATCTTCCTCTCCCTGACCGCCGCCGCCGCCCAAGGATAAGCGACCGCCGGCGTGGCACCGGACACGAACGCCGGTCGCAACGAGACACAGCAGTGATTTTGAGAGGAGAGGTGCGGCGGGAACCAAATAGCTTTCCAAAAGCGCCCTGCCGGGGTTAAAATTGGTCGGAAACTGGTCGAAAATTGGGTTCGTTTTGGCTTTGTTTGGGTTCGTTTTGGGTTCGTTTTCGCCCCTTCGTTGGCCGTAAATTTATCACATACAGTTTATATGCAGCTATTTGCAAAAAAACCAATTTGGGTTCGTTTCGCCAATTTGCCATTTTGCGGAAAACTCCAAGGCGGGATGAATGGGAGAGTTGTTCCCGTTCCGGCAACACTGGCACTGCCCGCCCAGTTGGGAGCCTGAATTGGTAAAAACTGTAACGTTCTATTTTTCACAACCAAAGAATCTTCGTGGTGCCATGCATGGCACAGGAAGGCAAAAGCGAACAACTCTCCCCAGTTTGGGTTTTAGAGCATATTTCTGCCTGTTGTTTTAAACCGACTTTTTTGATTTGTAAAGTGATTTTTAAAACAATTTTGTCGGCGGCTTTCACGGAGAGTAAAATGCCTTTTTTGGGGGTGGCGACCGCCATGAGGGGACGGGATGGAATACGAGGTGGAAAATGCGGTTTAAGCCTCGGTGGCTGGGCGGAACCCGGACTGGCAAGGCAGCCGGGGAAACCTGAAGGCGTGGGTTAGCAGGCGGGGATCAACATGGGGGAATGGGGCTGCCCCCGCTTCCCCATGGCACGTTGCCTCAGTTGGTTATATTGTAACAGCGCCGGAAAAACTGCTGGTCCGGTTGCAGGGGGAAAACGGCCTGGTAAACCAGATTGCTGCCGGTGTTTTGAATCACGCTCAGTTGCGTCGGCGTGGTGTTGGTCCAGCCCAGCAGGTCGCCGGAACTTTGAAATTGCCGGGTCACATTGCCGAGAGTGCTGCGCTCCTGAAACTCAAACGCAAACTGGCCGGTAGCCGGGACCAGGTTTTTCACCGCCGCATTCGTCGCATCCGCCACGAGGGGATTGCCGCCAACGGCAAACTCCAGCAGGTTCGGCACGCCATCGCCATCCGGATCCGCCGCGGCCGTGCCCACCAGCGAGTTGGTCAACTGTGCGTCCGTGAAACGAGCGAGCTGCCAGTCGGCAAACGTGCCCGGCACGGCCCGCTCAAAGAAATTCAATTCCACGAGCTGCACCGTGCGGGGATTGCTGGTGGAGCCGTTGTCGTAGGCGCCGGTGACGACAAGCACGGCGTTGGTGGCCAGGACGGGGGCCGCGAGTTTGACATCCAGCGTGGCCAGCGCGTAGCCGGTGCCGGTCCAGCAGGTCGTGCCGCTGGTGGGAATGCCGCTGGCGGGAATGGTCGTCGTCACGTTGCACACCAACTGGCAGGTGGACGGACCGTAGCCGCTGTTGACCAGACGCGGGGCAATTTGAAACTCCGAAATGGCCACCGGGCGGGCAAAGGCCACCTTCAGCCATTCGGCGTGATTCGTCGGCCCATAGAGCGACACCCAGAAGGTGGAGTTGTTGTTATCGACCGCATTCGCCGGCGGATAGGTGGCACTTTGATAAGACGAGGCGGTAACGCTGGCAAAGCCAAGCTCATAAGCCGGATATACCGGGGGAACCGGCACGACGGCGGCGATTTGCACCAGGCTGCCACCGGCCCCGGGGAACGTGAGCGTGGCGGTGGTGCCGGTCGTGGTCCAAGTCACCTGCCGCATCAAGTTGGACGTCTGCAACGCGGTCCGCCCCGGAAACCACACGGCATAGCGCGGCGTGAGCGAGTTCGTGGGAATGAAGCCCAGCGTGTCCTGCGCCGCGCCGAGGCGGTTGTAATATGTGGTGGCGGCATAGTTCAAGTAGCCGGCCGGGCCGAAGCCAACGCCGTAGCGCCCGGCCACGCAGATCCAGTTGTTCGTCACGTTGCGCGTGGTGCCGGAACGGCTGGCAATGGTGGCGGAGCCGTTGCTCCACTCCAGCAGGCGCGCGCCGCCGGTCAACGGGTCATTTTCAATGCCGATGGAAAAGCTGCTCGCCGCCGAACTGGCCACCCCGCTGGCGGGCCACGGCACCTCCACAATGCCCACGGTATCGCCGGTGGCCTCGAAATAAACTTCCGTCGTGCCGTTCACGCCATTGGTCAATTGCAGTTCCGCGCGGAAACCGCCGGCGACGTTGGTCGTCAAACTCACCAGCCGCCCGCCCGTCGGCGTGCCCATCGCCCCCAGACCGATGATGCCCGGCAGCAGCGGCGTTGTCACGAACGTGTCCGCCGGAAAGGAACCCAGCAACGGCTCAATCGTGGCCAGGATGCGCGCCGCCGAACCGTTGGTCTGCGGGCCGTAGCTGATGCTGACAAAGCCGTTGGTGCCGCGGGCCGTGATGATGGCGGTGTCCGGCATGCTCTTGAAGGCGGGCGCCGGCGCAGTCGCCACCCCGGTGGGATAATCCGCAGTGTTCCAGTGCAGCCAGCAAATGGCGACGCGCCGCGCCTCGACCGCTTCGCGGTAGAAACCGCCGCCGCTGGGCCCCACAAATTCGCCATCCCCGTTGACCTGCTGGCGATACCGCGTGAGCTGGGCCAGCTGGTAATCCGTCCACCGCGCCACGGGGTCGTTGAAGTGCGTGGTCATCCAGGTGATGAAACTATATTGCTCGTAGTCGTGCAGTTCCCAGTCAATGCCGGCGGGATACGCGAAGTCCCCGGCATCAGTGACCATGCTGCTCATGTTGTTCGTCCAGACCGCCATGACATTGTGCTCGGCATAGGGCTGGAGCTGCGCCGCGACATTGGCATCGGCCAGCCGCGCCATGAGCAGCGAATCGCCGGAGGACATGCCGGCGACCATCTCGTACGTCGGATGATAAAACCCGTGGTTTTCGAGGGCGTAATCGGGAAAGAGGGTAACGGTCGTGGACCACGCCGCCAGCGGATCGCCGCTGGTATTGGCCAGCGTGTAGGTGTTGACCAGGTATTTTTTGGCCGCCGTGAGCCAGGTCGGGGCATTGTTGCTGGTGCTCATCCAGGCCGCCGCGAGCGCCAGAATGTTTCCCTGCCAGGCATTCTCCTCCGCCTTGGTGTCCGAGAGATAGCCGGATGCGGGCGCGATGGCGGCGCGATGATCCGCCTCGCTCACCACCACCCGACGGACGCCAGCCACCGTGGCCGCCGGCAGATTGCTTTGCATGAGAATGCACGCGAGGCCCATCGAACCGGCCCATTCCGGCGTCTGCCAGTCGGTGCTGCTGGTGTTGCTAAAACCCCACTTGGTGCCGCTGGTCGTGTTATAGGAGCCGGTGACGTGGGTGTTGTAATCGTAGTTCAACGCCTGCCGCACGCGCGTCAGGCGCGCGGCATACTTCGGGTCATCCGGCAGCGCCACGCACAAGGTGGCGTAGGCTACGGCAATACCGCTGATGCCGCGGATGCCGCCGTTGCCCGTGCTGCCGCCATCGCCCCAATAGCCGGCATCCGCGATCCCGACGGCATTCGTATGCCAGATGGATTCGGCGTACGTCTCAAAGTTCGTGAGGCACTGGAGATAAATTTGTTGCGAGGTGGTTTGGGCGGAAACTGGCGGACAAGCCGGCCGGGCCAGCCAGCCAGCCACCACTGCAGAGCATAATAGTTTCGACCACCATAAAAACTTCATTTCAATTTATTTATAATTAATTAGATGGTTCATAGAATTCCGAGCCGCCTATTTCCCCACTGTGGGAGTCGACCCCGTCAACCCACCCCAATCATCCTGCCAAAAATAGAAGTCATAGGTTTCTCCCAAAGTGCTGTAAAGGTTCACCATTTTCGAAAGTTTATACCATTGCACCGAGCCGTCGGCAAAAACCTCATTGCCGCCGGCAGGAACGTTCGCACTCCCCTTCTTGTGGCCAGGCAGGCCGTATTTGCCGTCGTAGGTCGGAACTCCAGCAGGCGTGACCCAGGAAGTGCCGCCAAATTTAACGACCAAATCCGCCGCCAGCATCCAACCGGCCTTGGCATTGCCACTTTTAATCGGGCTGGCCGAAGCTCCCGTTTTGGGGCCAGCCGTATAGCTGGTCCAAGTAGGAATTCCGCCATAATATTGATAACCGAGGGACCAAGTACCGGCAGCCAAGTCCTTGGCGGGCAGGGTCGGCCGATTGGGACAACCCCAGATGGTTGGCGTTGTCACCGAACCATTGGCGTCGACACTATTTGTATTCAAACCTAATTCCCTGGCCGAAGCCGTCAGATTTGTTGACAATTGCCAAGGGTTATAAGCGCTCCAGCCAGCATTATAAGCGGCAACGGGAAAACGATCTCCGTTGTCACCGGCGTAGATGGTGCACCCAACCCCGATCTGCTTCAAATTGCTCATGCACAAGGCGCGCTTCGCTTTTTCCTTGGCGCTCGCCAGCGCCGGCAGCAGCATCGCCGCCAGAATGGCGATGATCGCGATCACCACCAGCAGTTCAATCAGGGTGAATCCACGCTTATTTTTTTGCTTAATCATTATCATAATTATTTCTGGTCTTTGGCTATTAATGGTACGGGGTGAAAGCCACCAGACTCTCACCCCGTTCCAGATTTATTTCAATTACTCTTAAGGGTAAACCATGCGGTAGAACACCGCGCTGTTGGGCGAAACCACCGTGTTGGTAAACACCGTCACGCCCGCCGTACCCGCGATGTTCACCCAGTTGGTGCCCAGGCCCTTGGTCAACGCATTGGTTTGGGCCTGCAAGGTCCAACCCTGGTGATCCGACGGCCAGCTGATCACCATGCTCTTGCCGCTCACGGTCGCTGTCAGGTTCGTCGGGTAAGTGGCCATGTTGACGATGCTCAGCACGCCATTGGCCGGGTTGAAGTGCCAGACCTTGCCCGGACCCGCATAGCCATTGACGCGCGCAAAATCCCCCGACGAACTGCCCGCAGTCACAAACTTAAACGTGTCACCCGCCGCCAGGGTCCCGGCCAGATTGGTCACCAGCAGCGTGCCGCCATAAGTCAACGACCCCAACACGATCAATTGATCGTTGGTGCCGGCCGCCTTGTTGAGCTCGATGGTGGTGGGGCCGGACAGCGCCAGATCACCATTGAAGGTCAAGGCGCCAATGCCGGGGCCGGGAGACACGCCGCCGCCGCTCACATTGCCATACACCATGCCATTGCCCGTGATCGCCTGCAACGGGCTCAGCACGAGGCCGCTGATCGAGGCGTCCAGCGCCGCCCCGTCGGCAATGCTGATACTCGGGGTGTTGGCGAGGTTGATCCCGCCGCCGATCATCAGCGTGCCGCCGTTGATCACCGTCTTCCCGGTGTACGTGTAACGTCCATTCAGCGCCGCGCCATTGTTGCCCAGCAGCTGCGAACCGGAATTCAACACCAGCGAGACGTTGCCCAAAATGCTGCCATTGAAACTGTAAGTATTGCCTCCCAGCTCCAGGCTCAGTGTGGCCAAACTCGCACCGCTGTTCGTGATCCACGCCACGTTCGCGGCCGCCGAGACTGTGTTTTTGAGTCCGGTCAAGGTCTGATTGAAACCATTCAGATCAAACGTGGTGGGCACCGTGGTGCTGCCGTTGCCGCCAATGTCCATGACCGCATTCACCGCGATGCCGTTGTTGGCCCCCAGGCTGGTCGTGTTCGCCCGGACTTGAATTTCGTCATAGCTGCTGCCGACGCCGCCGAACCGCAGATTGCCCAGGCGAATGCTCAACGGCGTGGCCCCCGGCATGGTGATCGCCCCGGAAACGTTCAGGTACCCCGACGAGGCGGGTCCGATAAAATGTCCGCCGTTCGCCGCCACCGCGTTCAACGCCAGCGGTCCGCTGATCGTCGTCACCGTGCCGTTGGTGTTGTCATTGACCATCAAGAGTCCCGTAACGGGGCCTGGTGAAATCGTGTTGGCCGTCAGTGCGTTGGTGAAGTTCAGGCCGGTGCCAATCACCAGCCGGTTGGTGTCACTGACCGTCACCATCCCGGTGCCGAGCGCGCCATTCGTATTGAAGTTGACGATCGCGCCCGCCAGCGTCGTGCCACCGCTGTAGCTGTTGGGCCGGTCCAGCGCCAGCACCCCGCCGCCGCGCGCCGTCAAGGCCCCCGGGCCCGAGACCGTGTTGCTCAGCGTCAGCGTCGCGCCAAAATCCACCCCGATGGTGGCATCCGAGTCCAGGTTCACCGTGCCAAAACTCGTGGTCAGGCCGGCCCCGCTTTTGCGCAGCGCGCCGCTGCCGTCATTGCCTGAGCCGTTAAGGGTCAGGCCCTCGGTCAAATCGACATTCGCGGTGAGGTAGAGTTGCGCCCCATTGGCCACGGTGGTGCCGCTGCTCGCGGTCCCCAACCCGTTGGTGGTCTGTAAAAGCACCACGCCGGCATTGATCAACGTGCTGCCGGTATAGTCGTTCGCGCCGGTCATCGTCACCGTGCCCGAACCGTCAAAGCTCACCACGCCGGATCCATGAATGGCATTCGCCACGGTCACCGCGGTGTCGGAACGGTTGAACGACAGCGTCGCATTGTTCGTCACCGGACCGCTGCCAAGCGAGCCGTTTGCATCCCCGTTGCCAATCTGCAGGATGCCGCCGGAAATGGTCGTGGCCCCGGTCAGGTTGTTCGTCAAATCAATGGTCAGTTTGCCGGAATTCAGCTTGGTGATCCCGCCCTGGCCGTTGAGCGAACCCGTATTGGCCGATGAGTACAGCAGATAATCAACCGTGGCATTGGCCTTAAGGTTATAGGGAGTCACGGCCTCAGCCACATCCACCGAGGGTGAACCGCTGCCCCGGCTGTCAAACAGCACGCTGTCATTTTGGGCAAAGGCCAGCACCCCGCCGCCACTGGTGTTGACCCAGTCCGGTGAAGAGGTGTTCCAAGTGCTGTCCTGCGCGCCATTCCCGCCATCCAGCCAGGCCAGGGTGGGCGGAATAAAGACAGTGAGCGTGGCCGTGGCACTGACGGTGACGTAGGTCGTCACGCCAATGGTGTTGGTCGCATAGCATTTGATGGTGGTGCCGCTGTCGGCGAGCACGGTCGCAAAGCTGAGGGTGGAATTGGTGGCGCTGGTCACGGGCGAGCCGTTCCGGAACCATTGGTAGTGTATGGGCAGATACCCAACGGCCGAGGCCGTAAAGGTCGCCGTTTGTCCCGCCGGTACGGAAAGATCCACCGGCTGCACCACAAATTCACCCGGCCCATCCGCCAGCAGGGTGTTGGGGCCTTGATCATCGCTCTGCTTGATGGTGAGGCTGGAGAGGGCGCCTTTGAAAATGCGCAACTCATCAATGCTGGCGTTGAGATAGGGATCGTTAGCCCAGAGGGAACGGCCGATGTAAGAGAACTGGTCGTTCAGGTTACCAATGCTCACGGTAAAGTTGGTTTTGACCGCTTCCAACACCCCGTTCGTATAAATGGAGAGGGTTTGGGTGGGCGGATCAATCACACACGCGACATGCACCGTCCGCCCGTCGAGATTACCGGTAGCCGTCTGGGATTGCACGAAGTTCGGATCGCTCGGCGAGGCGGCCAGCATTTGACCACCGGCATTGTGCGGGCTGTACGTCACATAATTGAAGCCCACGATTCCGCTGCCAGTGAGGAAGTTGGTGACCCCAAAGCCGAAGACGTAGACATTATTCGGATTGACCCCGTAAGTTGCCCAAAATTCCACCGTCAGCGCCGTCGAATTGGCACCATTAAAGAGCCCAGCCGGCAACTCCATATAGGTCCCGCTCGTGCCGTCCAGCACCAATTGGCCGCCGGTGACCGTGGCGTTGCCAAAGAGCGAGCCCGTCTGCCCGCCGATGCTGTCCGTCGTATCCGACGTGAAACTGTAGCGGTTGGCCAGGAAGTTCGCCGCCCCGACGACCAGGGTGGCCGCAGCGCTCGTGGCGGAGTAGCCGATGGCATTCGTCACCACACAGTCATAGGCACCGGCATTCACCGCCGCGACATTGGTGATGGTAAAAGAACTGTTGGTCAGGCCGGGGATGGGGGTTGAATTAAACCGCCACTGATAACCCAGCGCGGTTTCGCTCGCAGCCCCGACGCTGAAGGTCACCGGCTGGTTATAATCCACGTTCTGGCTGATGGGATTCGCCGTGATGGTCACCGCCGGCGAATTAAACTGCATCTTGTTGGCCGCCCGGGCCACACTGCTGATGCGAACTTCATCAATGCAGCCTTGAAAGGGCTCGGCGGCAGCGCCCCGGTTTTCGTTGCCGATGCAGAGCGGGTCGACACACGCCCCTTGCGTGACTCCCAAATTAATTGTGGCCGGGGCACCCAAAATATGCGCCGCGCCGTTGGCGGGATCCATCTTGGTCCAGTAAAGCGTGGCCGTGGTGCCATTGTAAACCATCGCCACATGATACCAGGTGCCGGCTACAAAAGCATCCGCGCCGGTGGTGGGAATGTTTGCAGAAACCGTTAATGCTGTGCCCGTAAGGAACTTAAACTCCAAGGTCGCGCTCGCGATGCGGAATTGAAACCCGCGGACGGTGCCGGACGAACTGTCCGTGCAGATAATTTCCTGGTTGCCGGCCACGGTGTTGGGCTGAATCAACGCCTCAATCGTGAAGGGGGTTTGCCCGCCAAAACCAATGTTCAAATTGGTCATGACGATGGCATCCGCCGCCGGGGCGGTGCCTTCACCCTGATAGGCACCGGACTTGTTGCCGTCATAGCCAAACAAATAGCCGGTTAACGGAACGGTCATGCAGGTATGGAAATTGATCGTGCCATTCACATAGCCAGCCGAGCCGAGCATGGTGGTGACCGTCGGCGGCGTGGCCGTACCCGTGGCCTCATCGCAACTGTAAAAATTCCCCGCCTTGGTGCCATTGTTGATGGCCGCAGAACTGCCGGCCGCCCCGTCAAAATGAACCAAAAAGGGCGTGTTCGCGTCCGCCGTGTAGGGTCCAACGAGCGCCGCAGACGCAAATTTCGGAACCACTGTGGCCAACACCACACAGAAGAACAATCGTAGGATTTTCATGCGCTCAGACGGCAAGGTTTTGATAGGTTATGGATTAAACGAATAATACTCCGTAAACCGTAGCATACGCGTTCAAAACAATTCCATCCCCCAAATACGGGAGCCTAAGCCCAACGCCCTTCCCCTACGCGTGAAAATCATCCTTGATTCCGGAAATGAAGTAAGTCCAACACCTTCGCCTTGAACGATTAAAAGCCTCTCTCCGGCGCAACCACCCCCCGCTTCCCTCTATAAAAAAAGTTGCCGGCAGAACTGCCGGCAACCTGATTTGTAAATTTGTTTGATCTCGAAACCTGGTTCAGCGCCGACGGCGCAGGCCCAGCAGCAACACCAGCCCGCCACCCAACAGCGCCCACGTCTGCGGCTCCGGCACCGTCACCACCGCCAAGCCCCAGCTCACCAGCGTGCTCTGCCCGCCGCCCGCCAGATCCGCGATGTACAGCGTCCACGTCCCGCTCCCGCCCAACCCCGTGAACACCGAGTTAAAGCTCATCGTGCTGTCCGGCGTATACGTCCCCACCCCCACCGCCAATCCGGCGCCCGGCGCCGCATCATGAATCGAGCTCCCGGCTCCGTCCACCAGCGTCACCCCGGCGGCTGACAGGCTCGCATAGTCCGTCGTCGTTGCCCCCGTGCCAAAACCGCTCCCCGACGCCGCCAGCGAGCCGCCACCAATCCGATCCAGCAGCATCACCGCGTAGCTGGCCGACCCGTCGTTGTAGGCCAGATACGCCTGCAAGTCGCCGTTGTACCCGCCGCTCAGGTTCAACACCACGGACACGCTGCTGATCACGCCCGCATCCGTCCCCGTGATCGTTTGCGTCAGCCCCAACGGGCTGTTGTCCGCCACGATCCCCCCGGCGTTGTTCGTGTATTCGCCCGCTTTCGCGCCACCGCTCAACGCCAGCGCCAAGCCGACGAGTAACATGCTTTTTTTCATATGCTTTAAGTTCGTTTTGCCAGGTTTCTCTCAGATTGCTCAGGGTTTCAAACGGTAGAAGGCACTCCCCACCAGCGGGGCGTTATCAATATATTGGATCTGCCCAAGCGACGGCGTACCCACCGGATTGGCCACCACGGTCGACAAATCCGTCCACGGGCCGCTCACATCGGCCGCGCGCTGGATGGTGTAGGTCAGGCCCGGTGAGCCCCAGAAGGCCACCGTCGTGCTGCCCGCCCCAACGCTGATCGTCGGGCTCTGCGCCACCG
>Ga0302321_100002442_pt1 | contig 15925 bp, 15 predicted proteins | sample Fen_T0_1_FD_202505 | JGI IMG/M metagenome (GOLD analysis project Ga0302321, IMG submission 202505) | Peat permafrost microbial communities from Stordalen Mire near Abisko, Sweden - Fen_T0_1 | ecosystem: Environmental > Terrestrial > Soil > Wetlands > Permafrost | place: Sweden: Abisko...
CGCACTCTTCCCATGAAACTCTCGCGCCTGCTCACTCTGCTCTGCGCCCTCGCGCTCGCCTTCCCCTTGTCCATGTGGGCCCAGCCCAATCCCGCCGCCGCCGAGGCCACGCTGAAAGACATCGTTGCGCGCCAAAAAACGATCCTCGCCCAAGCCGAAAAAGCCGGCGACGCCCTCGACGAAGACAACCTCCGCTCGCAGCTCCAGCAACTTTGCAACGAATACGAACTTCTCCTGCGCAACAACCCCCACTTCGTCCCCGCCTACGTTTCCTACGCGCTCCTTCTGGGCAAAGTCGAAAACCGCAAAGAATCCATCGACCTCCTGCTCAAAGCCAACGCCATCGATAAAAATCTCCCCATCGTGAAAAACCAGCTGGGCAACTACCTCGCCGAAGAGGGCAAGCCCATCGAGGCGATGAACTATTACCTCTCCGCCATCCAGCTCGAACCAAAGGAGCCGCTCTATCATTATCAACTCGGCACGCTCCTCGCCGAAGCGCATGACGATTTCCTGAAGACGAACCAGTGGACGCGCACCCAGCTCGATAAAACCATGCAAGACGCCTTTCTCCAGGCCTCCCTCGCCGCCCCCGCCGACTGGCGCTATGCCTACCGCTACGGCCTCTCGTTCTACGACCTCGAAACCCCCGATTGGGAAACCGCGCTGCAATTCTGGAAAGACTTCGAGAAAAAGTTAAAGCCCGGCGCCGAACAGCAAACCTGCCGCCTGCACCAAGCCAAAGTCCTCCTCGCCCAAAAACACCCCGACGAAGCCCGCGCGGCCCTCGATACCGTCACCGAACCCCTCCTCGCCAAGGAAAAAGAAAAGCTGATTGCCGAACTCGCCCAAGCGGAAACAAAGAAGTAGCGATTGCCTTCGCTCAGTGCGATCCCTGCAATAAAGCAACTTCCTATGTCCTGGTTTCACAAGCTCGAGCGTCGGCTCGGACCCTACGCGATTTCAAACCTCACGCTCTATTTGGTGATGGGGCAAACCTTCGTCTACCTGTCAGCCATGCTCGGCATGCTCGATGTCGACAAACTGCTCTTCGCACCGACCCTCGTCCTTCAAGGCGAACCCTGGCGCATATTCACCTTTGTCTTCATCCCGCCCAATGCGAGCTGGCTGTTCATCGCCTTCGCCTTGTACCTTTTTTACCTGTTCGGCAGTTCACTCGAACACTACTGGGGCAATCTGCGCTACAATCTCTATCTGCTCACGGGTTATCTGCTGACCGTAGGCCTGGCCTTCCTCACCCCCAACGCACTTGCCTCCAATCTATTCATTGGCGGCGCCGTTTTCCTCGCCTTCGCCTATACCAATCCCGACTTCGTGATGTACATTTTCTTCATCCTGCCGGTGAAGATTAAGTGGCTCGGACTTCTCGCCTGGGCAGGCTACGCGTTCGCCTTTTTCACGGGCGGCTTGTCCACAAAATTCTCCATTGTCGCCGGTGTCGGAAACTTCCTGATCTTTTTCGCCAGCGACCTCTGGCAAAATATCAAACAAGGCAAACGACGCATGACTTCGCAGGCCAAACGTTTTAGCGAAGAACACGGCGAACGCGAACCACGCCACACCTGCCACGTCTGCGGCAAGACCGACCTCAGCCACCCAGCCCTCGATTTCCGCTATTGCTCCAAATGTGTCGGCGACCAATGTTATTGCCCGGAGCATATCCGCACCCACGAGCACGTCCTGACCGATCCCGCAGCGAAATCATGAAAAAGCCGGCCAAAAAATCGTCACAACCCGGCGAACTTTTCACCCGCACCGCCTCGCTCACGACTTTCGACGACTGGCTGCAACTCGCCGAAGAACTCTACGAACGCCACGAAATCGCGCTCGGCCAAATCGCCACCCTCGCCCGCGACGAAGTCCTCTACCTGCTGCTCCGCACCCTCGGCCTCCCGCTCGACAGCGACGAAAGCGTGCTCGACCGCACGCTCACCAAAACCCAGATCGCCGCCGTCAAAACCGTCCTCCAACGCCGCATCGTCGAACGCATCCCGGCCGCCTACCTCACGCAAGAAGCCTTCCTCGGCGAACACCGTTTCTACGTCGACGAACGCGTCATCATCCCCCGCTCCTACTTTCTCGAAATCATCCCGAACCAACTCAACGACTGGCTGCCCGACCCGAAAAAAGTCCGCGCCGTCGTCGACGTCTGCACCGGCTCCGGCTGCCTCGCCATCCTGCTCGCCGATCATTTCCCCAAGGCCAAAGTTGACGCCCTCGACCTCTCGCCCGACGCCCTCGAAGTCGCCAAAATCAACGTCGCCGAACACGGCCTCGCCAAACGTATCACCCTGCACGAAAGCGACGTCTTCGACGCCGTGCCGAACCAGAAGTACGACATCATCCTGAGCAACCCGCCGTACGAACCGAGCAAACACGTCGACCAGCTCCCCGCCGAATTTCACCGCGAACCCCGCATGTCACTCGACGGCGGCAAAGACGGCCTCGACATCATCCGCAAGCTCCTCCGCCAGTCACGCACCCGCCTGGCGTCCCACGGCATCGTCCTCATCGAAGTTGGCGGCCTGCGCGAAGCGATGGATAAAGAATTCGCCAACCTTCAACCACACTGGCTCCACACCGAAGACGGCGCCGACAGCATCTGCGTGATCCACGCCAAACGCCTAAAAACCGCTAAACTATAGCGTCGCTTCCAGTCCGAGGTAAGGCGAGGCGTCTCCCTCGACAAGCTCGGGACCCTGAGCCTGCCAAACCGTCCGCCTTCTCAACGTTCCGATACTTTCATTCAAACCCATTTGTCACGTATTACGTGACATAACAGTTTGCAACCGCCATTAATTCACCAAACTATTTCACGACTCCAGCGTGTACTCCATGTGCTCTTCCGTAAGTCCTGCCTATAAAGAACACAGTTTGATTTGCCCCCAAACCTGAGATTTGAAACAACACCGGCATGCCCCGTTCCACCCTGCTCAAGGGATTGGTCGGTGTGCTTGCGGGAGGCCTCTGGTTTGTCACAGCCACCCCGGGCATATCGGCTGAATCCACCACCGCAACCGCGCCCTCGTCAGCCACTGCGCCCGCTAACCCAGCCACCGCCCGCCAGCGCATCGCCGACCTCCGCGCCGAGATCGCCCACCACGACGCGCTCTACTTCCAAAAAGCCGCGCCCGAAATTTCCGACGCAGCCTACGACGCCCTGAAACGCGAACTGCGCGTCCTCGAAAACGCCTTTCCCACCGAAGCCGCCAGCGTCGCCACCACCCCTGCGCTCACCGACGACCACACCGATGGTTTCGCCAAAGTCGCCCACGGCAAACCGATGCTCAGCCTGGAGAAGGCCTACACCGAAGCTGAGCTCCACGCCTTCTGCACCAAAGTCACCACCACCCTCGGCCAGCCGACGAACTTCGTCGTAGAACCAAAAATCGACGGCCTCTCCGTCAGCGCCACTTACGAACACGGCAAATTCGTCCGCGCCTCCACCCGTGGTAACGGTCGCGAAGGCGACGACATCACCGCCAACGCCCGCGCCCTCCGCTCGCTCCCGCCAGAACTTCGTTCGACCAACCCAGACGGTACCCACAACGTTATTCCCGACGTCATCGAGCTGCGCGGTGAAATCTTCCTCTCGCTCGCCGAGTTCACTCGCCTCAACCGCGAGCGCTTCGCCGACGGCGAACCCCAGCTCGCCCACCCGCGCAACGTCGCCGCCGGCACAATCAAATCAAAAGATTCAACTGAAACCGCCGAACGCCGCCTCGACGTCGTCTTCTACGGCTGGGGCACGTGCGAACCCGCTTCCGCCACACCAACCACGCAACAAGCTTTTCACGTCCAAGCCAAAGCCTGGGGCCTGCCAGTCCTCGAAACCTATCAAATCGTCCACAACGCCGACGAAGCATGGACCGCCGTGCAAACCCTCGGCCAGAAACGCGCAAAACTCATCGCACCCACCGACGGCGCCGTGATCAAACTCGACGACGTTGCCGCTCGCGCCCAGTTCGGCGAATCTGACCAGGCTCCGCGCTGGGCCATCGCCTACAAATACGCACCCGAACGCGCCGTCACCCAACTGCGCGGCATCACCATCCAAATCGGCCGCACTGGCCTGCTCACGCCGGTCGCAGAGCTCGCGCCCGTCGCCCTCGCTGGCAGCACCATCGCCCGCGCCTCGCTTCACAACCGCGAACAAATTGCCCGTCTCGACCTGCATATTGGCGATTTCGTTTTCGTCGAAAAGGCAGGCGAGATCATCCCCGAAATCACCGGTGTCGATCCCGCCCGACGTCCGCCACAAACCGAACCTTACGCCTTTCCTACAAAATGCCCGGAATGCGGCTCACCCATCATCGCCGAAGAAGACGTCACCGACGTGCGCTGCAGCAACTCAACTAACTGCCCCACCCAACTCCGCCAACGCCTCGCCCACTTCGCCGGCAAATCCTGCGTCGACATCAAAGGTCTCGGCGACGCCACCATTGCCGACCTCATCGCCAGCGGCCAAGTTCATAACCCAGCCGATCTCTACGCACTCAAACTCGAAACCCTCACCACCATTCCCGGCTTCGCTCAAAAATCCGCCACTCAACTCCTCGCCGAAATCAATCACAGCCGCCACGCCGACCTCTGGCGCTTCATCAACGGCCTGAGCATCCCCCGCGTCGGCCCCGCCACCGCCAAACTGCTCGCGAAACGCTTTGCCTCCCTCGAAAGCCTTACCGCCGCGCAACCCGCCGATTTTCCCGCCGACCTCGGCAAAGCCACCACCGAGGCGCTTGCCGCCTATTTGACTGTTCCCGATAACCGCACACTCATCCTCGCGTTGGCCAAAGTCATCCCGCCAGCCATTCCAGCCACCACCGCCACGGCCCTGAAAGGCAAAACCTTCGTCCTCACCGGCCGCCTGCAGACGTTGACCCGCGAAGAAGCCACAAAGCGCATCGAAGCCGCCGGCGGAGTTGTAAGCAGCACCGTCACCAAAACCACCGACTATGTCATCGCTGGTACTGATGCCGGCGAAAAACTCACCAAAGCCCAAAATCTCGCCATCCCCATCCTCGACGAAGGCGCGCTGCTGCAACTATTAAAGTGAGCCAACGTCCAGCAGCCATTCTTGCCCGAACACTCGTCATGCGACAACCTCCGTAAACTCGGACTCATTTTTTCAACCCCGTTTCCCCATGAAATCTAGATTTCTTGCCTTCACCATCGCGGTTCTCCTGACCGTCTGCCTGCACGCAAACGAGGAAACCGAGAAAGCCGCCCAACGATTTCGTGAAGCACTAAAATCCATTGACCGAGTTATCTTGATCCGAAATGGCGCCGACACCGATCCAGCCGCAAAATTCAATCTGACTATTCCAGAAATCAAAGGAACTGGCGCGATCGCATCGCTGGGCGAGATACTAGAACTCGAAAGCCTCGGCGACGCCTGCGCGTGTGTTACCAGTCCGGAAATCACATTCTACACAGGTACAACCTACCGTTTCGAACTCACCCTTCACGATGGCTTCAATCTACGTTGTCAGGATGGTCCCTGGAGCGGCGATGCGCGCATGACTGACAAAGGCGCGGCCCGTTTTCGTGCTTGGTTTGCCGAGCATGGATTTGGCGGTTTTGTACGCGAAGAAAACGAAGCCAACGAAAGGATGGCGAAAGGAGAAAAAGAAAGGTCCCAACTACTCAGTCTATTTCCAGAAAAAACCCGCGACGTTTTCGCCTCCGAAAACGCCTATAAAATCCCCCTTGAAACAAAAGCGGAACAACTTGCCTCCGCCTTTCCGTTCTGCGGCGTATCAAAGGTGACGCCACCGGCGAAGAGGAACACCTGCTCGCCACTCTCGCCACTCTCGCCACTCTCGCCACTCTCGCTACCAAGCGCTACACCAGCCAGGCCTTCTCTCTTACCACCGTCCGGCTGCGCGAAATCGAACTTCAAGCCACCGCCAAGCCCTGACACTGCACACCTGCGCGGTAACCACCGGCCACTCTCCTCCGGCTCACTCACGGCAGGAGCCTGGTCGCTGCAAGCTCCTGCAACTGAATAAGACCGGATCAGCTTAACACGCCGCCCTTGCTGGCGTTGGTGACGAGCTTGCGGTAGCGCGCGAGCCAACCCGTGTGCTCACGCTGAACCGGCTGCCAAGTTTTGCGTCTTTCGGCCAGTTCGTCTGCATCAACCAAAATGTCGATGCGACGGCCCGGGAAATCGATGCGCAAACGGTCGCCTTCGCGGAGAATTCCGATCGGGCCACCTTCGGCCGCCTCAGGCGAAACATGGCCGATACAGGCGCCAGCCGTGCCACCGCTGAAACGTCCGTCCGTAATGAGCGCGACTTTATCGCCCAAGCCCATACCGACAATATAGCTGGTCGGCGAAAGCATTTCCTGCATACCGGGGCCGCCGCGCGGTCCTTCGTTGCGGATGATGACAACATCACCGGCTTTCACTCTGCCCGCGAGGATGCCGGCACAGGCTTCGTCCTGGCTTTCGAAAATCACGGTCGGGCCTTCGAAAACAAAACCTGGGCCACAGTAGGCTTTGAAAGCATCGCTGATGCCGGCGGTTTTCACCACCGAACCTTCGGGTGCGAGATCACCGTAGAGAATCGAGAGACCGCCGTCCTGCGTGTACGCGCGATCCGCCGAACGGATGCAGTGCTGCGCGTCGAAACGGAAAGCCGGATCGTGCGGCATGAGGCCGGCAGGCTTGGCGGTAGCGATGGCTTCGGGCGTGTAATCGTGAGCCGCACGCGCGATCGTACCAGCGGCATGCAACCGCGGCACGCGAAGCAAGCAGAGAATCTTTTTCACACCGGTCTTTTCGTACTGCCAAACGACGAGCGCAGGCGTACCGCGCACTTCAGCTAGCTCAGCGCGGACGAAGCCGCGGAATTCGGCAAATTTCGGTTTCAGGCCCGCTTCGATTTCGAGTGCACCGCGCCAGGTGTTGCTATTATCTACTTCGAGTTCGCCCTTCGTGCCGAACAACGCGCCACAGGCAGCGGCGTCACCGGCATTGAAGGCTGCGGCAAAACGCCAAAGCGCAATCGCGCGATCGTCGGCCGGATGGAAAAGCATCGGTTTCGGCACGAGGTTACCCGAAGCGGTACGGCCCGCTGGCCCTAGCTTATCGTTCGGGTCGAGCACGAGCGCCGAAGCGCCGGACACGCGGACGATGCGCGCTTCGTCGGTGCACGTTGGCGAACGCAAGTCCCACGCATCGATGTTTTCACCGAGCGTTTTGCCGGTAGCGGTCAGGCACTCCGTCTTAAGCGCACCCATGCGTTTAAGTTCGCCGAGAATGGTGTGAATGCCGCCCGCGCGATGCACATCCTGGATGTGATAATCGGACGAAGGAGAAACTTTGCAGAGGCAGGGTACACGACGCGAAATGGCGTCGATGCGGGCAATGTCGTACTCGATGCCAGCCTCGCGCGCGATAGCGAGCGTGTGAAGCACGGTGTTCGTCGAGCCGCCCATGGCGACGTCGAGGGCGATCGCGTTGTCGAAGGCATCGATCGTGGCGATATCGCGTGGCTTTAGATCACGTTTCACCAGTTCGACGATCTGAGTAGCGGCGCGACGGTAAAGTTGCTCACGCTCTTTCGAGACGGCGAGGATCGTACCATTGCCTGGCAACGCGAGGCCGAGCGCTTCGCACAGGCAGTTCATCGAATTGGCGGTGAACATGCCCGAGCACGAGCCACAGGTTGGACAAGCGCTCTGTTCCATTTTCAGAAGTTCGTCCGGCGTAATTTTGCCAGTCTGAAGCGCACCGACGCCTTTGAAGACAGTGATGAGATCGGACTTCTGATCGGCCGGGCGAAGGTGCTCGGGCAGTTCGCTCGTCGTATCCGTGTGGGCAATACCAGCCGCCATCGGACCACCGGAAACGAAGACGGTCGGGATGTTCACGCGCAGAGCGCCCATCATCATACCAGGGACAATTTTGTCGCAATTCGGAATGCAGACCATGCCGTCGAAGCAGTGTGCGCGCAGAACAGTCTCCACGCAGTCGGCGATGAGTTCACGCGACGGAAGCGAAAACTTCATACCCGAGTGACCCATCGCGATACCGTCATCGACGCCGATGGTATTAAAAACGAAAGGCACACCACCCGCTTCGCGCACGAGACGTTTCACCAGCGCGCCGACCTCATTGAGGTGAGCATGGCCGGGAATGCAGTCGATGTAGCTGTTGCAGATCGCGATGAACGGCTTGTCAAAGTCCGCCTCGGATTCGATCACGCCGGTGGCGCGAAGCAGACTGCGATGTGGTGCACGTTCAAAGCCCTTCTTGATGATGTCGGAGCGCATGATGGTAAAAATGGAAACCGCCGAACGTAGGGAGTCCCACGATTTTTGCCACAACGGAAAAAACGATGCCTAGCAGGCCCACAAAGGAAGCCTTTATACTCAGCACGCTCCACCAAAAGCCTTGCCGCGCCTCACCTCGCCGTAACCACCAGCCACACCGCTCCGGCGAGCACCAGCAGGCCGCAGCCGCGGCGCAGCCACACTGCACCTTTGGAATTGCCGTTCCAGTCGAGAACTTTCTGCACCTTCTCAGCCGATACGCCAGCCACCACAATCAACACACAGTGGCCAACACCATACGCCAGAAGTAACAACGCCGCAAAACCAGGCTGCGTGCGCGCCACACCGAAGATCACCCCCAACACCGGCGCCAAGTACGCAAAGGTACACGGCCCGAGCGCCACGCCGAAAATCAACCCGAGCAACAATGCTGCGGCCTTTCCCTGATATCGCGGCAATGACAATCCGCGCTCCCACGGCAACGGCAGAATACCGATCAAATGTAGACCCACTAACGCCAGCACCGCCGCCACGACATAATTTGCCCACGGTCCGACATCGCCGAGCATGCGGCCGGCCGCCGCCGTGACTCCACCGACCGCCGCAATTGAAATCAAAATCCCCAGCGCGAACAAGAGCGCGTAGCCAAAAGCCTGTCGCGTCGTCGCCTTTTTGCGCTCAGCGATAAACCCCACCACGAGCGGAATGCTCGCCAAATGACACGGGCTCAACACGAGGCTCGCCATGCCCCACCCGGCAGCGGCCAGCACCGCCAGCCAAGGAGCGCCGTTCATCGCATCGCTCAGCCAGGTGAAGATCGTGTCCATCGACTCAGTTGGCTTTGGCTGCCGGTTCCTTTAGCACCACGCCAACCTCTTTCCATTTTGCGAGGATATCTTTCTTCGCCATGAAACCTTCGTGGCGAGCCAGTTCCTTGCCATCGGCGGACAAAAAAATCTGCGTAGGGATCATCCGAATACCGTACGGTTCGCCGGCCGCTTTATTTTCCCACACGTCGATGAAAACCACCTCAAACTGCCCGGCGTACTCCTGCGTGAGCTCGGCCAGAATCGGTTTCATTTGTTTGCACGGAATGCATTTCCCAGCACCGAGATCAACCAGACGCGGAAGCGCCGGTGCCTCGGCCGCTCCAAGAACCAAGCCGACCGAAATTGCGAAAATGAGTATGAGCGACTTCATAAAGAACAGGGGCTTCAGCCCATGAGTTGTTTCGCCTCGTCGACCGTAGGCACGCGGCCGGAGAGCTTAACCACGCCATCAACTACAAGCGCCGGCGTGCTCATCACCTTGAAACTCATGATCTGCTTCAGGTCGGTAACCTTTTGGAGCTCATAAGGAGTTCCCAGCGCCTTCGCGGCTTCATCGGCCACAGCGGCGAGTTTCTGACATTTGGCACAACCGGTGCCGAGGATTTGGATCTTCTTCATAGTGGACAATAGTTCGGCGTTTGGCGCCATTTCAGAGAACGAGATTGAAAAGATAGCCGACGAGCAGAATACCGCTGGCAACGACTCCGAAGAACGTGGCGATCAAACGAGGCTTGAGCACCTGACGCAGGATAATCGCCTCCGGCAACGAAAGACCGATCACCGACATCATAAAGGCCAACACCGTGCCGAGCGCCGCACCCTTGCCGAGCAACGCCTGAACGATCGGAATGATACCGGCAGCATTCGCGTACATCGGCACGCCAAGCAAAACCGCAACCGGCACCGACCACCAAGCATCGCGACCCATGATCGACGCCATAAAGTTTTCCGGCACAAAACCGTGAATACCCGCGCCCACCACAATGCCGAGCAACACGTAAATCCACACGCGCCCCACAATGTCGCGCACCGCTGCCACGCCAGCTTGGAGACGATCACTCCAGCGCAACACAGGAATCTCGGCACCCTCCGCGGCGTCAGCGTTGGTGCCGTTTTCATACACCCACGACTCAACATGCTTTTCCAGGTGGAGCCGGCCAAGCGTCCAACCAGCGACAATCGCGATGATCAAGCCCATGCCGAGATATAGCCCGGCCACTTTCCAACCAAACATTCCGAAGAGCAGGACCAGCGCGACCTCGTTAACCATCGGCGCCGAGACCAAAAATGAAAACGTCACGCCAAGCGGTACGCCCGCGGTCACGAAACCGATGAAAAGCGGAACTGCTGAACAGGAGCAAAAAGGTGTCACCGTGCCGAGCAGCGCAGCGAGCACGTTGCCAACCGATTCGCGCCGCCCTGCCAGCAACCGTCGCGTGCGTTCCGGGGTGAAAAACGTCCGCACTACACCCACGCCGAACACCACCAGCACGAGCAGCAACATGACTTTCGGTGCTTCGAAAACAAAGAACTCCACCGCTGCACCGAGATGCGACCCGCGCGTCATTCCGGCAACCGAGTAGGTCAGCCACCCCGCCAGTTCTGCCAAATTCCGGTAGAGTACCCACCAGCCGGCCAAGATCAACACAGTTGCTATCTGCCGAACTAATGATTTGGTGTAAAACGGTGGCTTCATCGGCATCCACAGCTCTTGGATTTTGCCTTGCTGACGGCGATCTCGCTCTCACCCGCGAGGCAGTCGAGAAACGTGCCCACACACGGCAGCGCCAGTTTGTAGTAAACCTGCAGCCCGCGTTTCTCGTCTTCGAGGATACCGGCCGCTTTTAAAACCGACAAGTGACGCGAAACCGTAGACCAACCACCTTCGGAACTCTCAACCAGCTCACACACGCAACGTTCGCCTCCCCGCAACGCCTCCACCATCTTCAACCGCGCCGGGTGGCCGAGCGCCTTAAATACAGCGGCTCGCTGCTTGCGTTGGCTAATGGTCGCTTTGGTCATGAGGTGACTATTTCGCATTTTTGCGAAATAACAAGCCGCAATATTCGCTTCACCTCTGGCGCGCGGAGGTTGACCTCGCTGCCGATCAAGCCCGTGCTGCAGGCAATGAACGCTGGTGAAATCACCTTCCGCCCGATCGGCTGGATTCGCTGCCCGCACACCGATCCCGCTACGACACCGATCCAGCCGGTGTATGCCAATGAATGTCTTGGCCGCGCGGAAATCCTGCCTGAGTTCACCAACGGCTTGGCCGACATCGAAGGCTTCTCGCATCTCTACCTGATTTACCACCTGCACCGCGCGCCCGCCGCCCAGTTGCGCGTGAAACCATTTCTGCAAGACGTCGAACACGGTATCTTTGCCACCCGCGCGCCGTGCCGGCCGAATCCGCTCGGCATGAGCCTCGTGCGTTTACTTCGCCGCGAGGGCAATATTCTCCATCTCGCCGGCGTTGATATTCTCGACGGCACACCGCTGCTCGATCTCAAACCGTATTCACCGCGCTTCGACACGGTGGAAAATCCGCGCGGCGGCTGGACCGACGACGTAACTGACGCCGAAGCTCAACGCCGCGGCCGCCGTCTTTCGAGCTAACACGAGCCTATCACAACAACCATGACGACGCTCACCCTTCTGGTTGAAAACACTGCGCGCGGCATGGGTGTGCTCGGCGAGCACGGACTCTCCTGGTGGATTGATACTGGTTCCCACCGCGTGCTCTTCGACACCGGCCAGGGAATGGCGCTCACTCACAATGCCACCCGCCTCGGCATCGATCTATCCCGCGCCGATGCCATCGTGCTCAGCCACGGCCACACCGATCACGTCGGCGGATTGGAGGCAGCACTCGCCCTCGCTCCGCAAGCCACGCTTTACCTGCACCCACGCGCCATCGAACGGAAGTTCACCGGCTCAGACCGCAACCCGCACGGACGACGAATCAGTATCGACTTTGTGGAGACAGAAGCATTTCGCACCGGCGGCCGACATGTCGTCACAACACGCGAATCCGTTGAAGTCGTGCCCGGCGTTTGGATGACCGGCGAGGTTCCGCGCGAAACCGATTTCGAAGACACCGGCGGGCCGTTCTTCCTCGACGAAGCGATGTCTCAGTTCGATCCGCTCCTCGACGATCAATCGGTTTTCTTAACCACTCCTAAAGGTACAGTCGTGGTTTTCGGCTGTGCTCACGCGGGCGCGGTCAACACCCTGCGCCACATCGCACGCCTGACCAACAACGCACCCGTACGTGCCACCTACGGCGGACTGCATTTGGAAAATGCAAATGCGCGCCGCATCGATGAAACCGTTCGTGCGTTGCGTGCCTGCCAGCCGAAAAAAATGGGCTTCTGCCACTGCACCGGCCTGCACGCCATTCGCCGGCTGTGGGATGAATTTCCCGAAGCCTGTATTCAAACCAACGCCAGCATCCGCCAGGAGTTTCCCTAAAGCGTTGGTTCGCTGATCGATTTCCGCGCCAGCACCTGTACAACCGCCGCTCGCCCGGTGTGCCCGCTGCCCTCAACCACCTCGCGCTCGATTTCGCGGCCAACGACCATTTCGATACCGGCAAGCTCTTTGCGAAGTTCGGGCAACGTCATCAAAAGATCCGCTGTCTTCGGCCCGCCCGTGCTGAACGCCAGTTGTGCGGGCGTGTACGCTTCGAGCAAATACACACCGCCCGGCGCCAAGCCCCGAACAACCAACGCATGCACCCGGCGACGTAGCTCCCGTGGTAAATGGAGAAAGATCGAAACAATACCGAACCACTTTCCTGGTTCTATTTCATAAGTTGCTAGGTCCGCGACTACCGTCTCGATCTTCAAACCACGCGCTGCCGCCAGCTGCCGCGCCTTGGCCAGACCAACCTCTGATTGATCAACTGCGGTCACGGCATAACCGAGCGCCGCCAGATGTGCAGCGTTGCGTCCTTCCCATTCGCCGAGACAAAGCACAGGGCCAAGCGAAATACGAGACGTCATCTCCGCAAGAAAAGCATTCGGCTCGGTGCCAAAAATAAAATCCTGCCCAGCATAACGATTATCCCAAAAGGTAACTTCCATAATTTTTGCTCGTTCAACCACTCAGGTAGCCCGCCTCACGCATCGCGTTCACTTCGTCAGATCATACAGTGCGTAACCAGCAAACAGGTTCGGCCGGAACGCACAGGTCGTTTTCCAGTCGCCGCGCAACAATGCCCGGCGCACCGCACGGATATTTTTCGCCGCAAGAAAATGCTCGAAATCCGCCACGCTCAGCGGATTCGCCGGACGGCTCTCGAACCACTCGGTCGTGTACACGGCATTGCGCGGCTTGCGGCCATGCCGGAGCGCGGCCACGCGGTTTTTCCAGTAGCCGTGATTCACAAAACCAACCGTCACCGACTTCGCCACGCGCAACGCCTCGGCGATGACAGCGGCCGGATCATCCACTTCTTCCAACGTGCGCGAACAGATGACGCGATCGAAATGCGCATCAGGAAACGACCGCATGAAGGCCATCATGTCACCCTGATAGGCATTGATGCCGCGTCGGACACAGGAAGAGATTTTTTCAAATTTCATATCCACGCCGACCGCGAAAACTTCTTTGGTCTGCACGAGCAGTTCGAGCAACACGCCACGGCCGCAGCCCAGATCGAGCACGCGCGAGCGGGGTTCAACCCAATCGGCGATGATCTGCATGTCGACGGTGCGTTTGACAGCGGGTTTCTGCATGGGAACGCGGGGATTGACGTCCATGACGCCAGATGGGTCAAGCGCAGGCGAACGATCGCCGCAACCGCGCCATTCCTCCTGCCGCGCCGGCATTCTTAATGACTGTACGCAAAATCATGGAAAAATGTGCTTTCTGCCGACGCCCCAATCGGTAGAACTGCCGCACGGCCTTTAGCCGGTTTGATCACAATCCCCCATCCTCGTGCATCTCTGTAATCTTGTTCTCGCCAATGCTGCGAGCGCGGCTCCATCAGGCGCCGCCAGCTCGATCCTCCTCAAACTCGCGCCGGTCGATTATGCGATCCTCGCCATTTACTTCGCCTTCGTCATCGGCATCGGCTGGGTGTTGAAGCGCTACCTCAAGACTAGTTCAGATTACTTTGAATCTGGCCGTTCGCTCCCCGCGTGGATCTGCGCTCTCGGCTTCATCGGTGCCAATCTCGGCGCTCAAGAAGTCATGGGCATGGCCGCCTCGGGTGCCAAATACGGCATCTCGACCAGCCACTTCTACTGGATCGGCGCCATTCCCGCCATGGTGTTTGTCGGTATCTTCATGATGCCGTTTTACTATGGCTCGAAGGCCCGCTCAGTGCCCGAGTACTTGAAACTGCGCTTCGACGAAAAGACCCGCACCTTCAACGCGCTCACGTTCGCGGTGATGACCGTTTTCTCCTCCGGCATCTCGATGCACGCCCTCGCACTGCTGCTCAACGCGACCCTCGGCAGCTCGATCCCTTGGCTCAACTACCATGTCTGCATCGCCTTCTCCGGCGTCATCGTCCTCATCTACATCTACACCGGCGGCCTCACCTCCGCGATCTACAATGAGGTCATCCAGTTCTTCCTGATCGTGCTTGGTTTCGCTCCGCTCGTCTTCCTCGGCCTTAAAGATGTCGGCGGCTGGGACGGCCTCATGGCCAAGCTCGACCTCTACTCAAATGCCCAAGGCATGCCCGGCGCCTGGTCGCACTCATGGGCTCACATGGGCAACGCCACCAATAATCCGATGGGCATTGAATGGTTCGGCCTCGCGATGGGTCTCGGTTTTGTTCTCTCGTTCGGCTACTGGTGTACGGACTTTCTCGTGATTCAGCGCGCCATGGCCGCCAAGAACATGAACTCCGCGCGCCGCACGCCAATCATCGCCGCCATCCCGAAGATGCTCTTCCCGGCGCTCGTGATTCTCCCCGGCATGATCGCGATCGCTCTCATCCAGAAGGGTGGTAACTCCATTAACCTGCCCATCACACCCAGTGGTGAAACCGATTTCAACATGGTCGTCCCGGCCCTCCTCGCGAAATATTTCCCAACCGGCATGCTCGGCCTCGGCCTTACCGCGCTCATGGCCTCGTTCATGTCCGGCATGGCAGGTAACGTCACGGCCTTCAACACCGTCTGGACCTACGATCTCTACCATAACCATATCAACCCGAAAGCCTCTGACGCCGACCTTGTCCGTATGGGCCGTCTCACCACCGTGGTGGGCCTGTTGATCAGCGCTCTCGCAGCCTACTCCGCTCGCGAATTCAACAACATCATGGACATGCTCCAACTGGTGTTCGGCTTCGTCAACGCCCCGCTCTTCGCCGCGTTCCTCCTCGGCATGTTCTGGCGCCGCACCACGGGCCACGGCGCGTTCTACGGCCTGCTCACCGGCACCGTCTCCGCGATGCTTTTCCACGGCCTCACGTTACCCGCCGCTGGCACCAACATCGGAATCAAAGGTGGCTGGATCAGCATCCAACACACCTTTACCAGTTCAATGGCCCAAAACTTCTGGATGGCGATCTTCGCCTTCGTCGCCTGCTTCATCGCCACAGCCGCGATCTCGCTCGCCACCAAAGCCAACAAGACCGACGACGAACTCCGCGGCCTCGTTTATTCACTCACTCCAAAAACCAAGGACGAAGGCGCCCCGTGGTATTCCCGTCCCGCCACCCTCGGCGCCATCGTGCTCGCCGGTGCCCTCGTTCTCAACGTCATCTTCTGGTAACCCTTCGACCCTCCTAATATCATGAATCTCGACGTCCGCCTCCCCATGGGTCTGCTCTT
>Ga0302321_100002443_pt1 | contig 15924 bp, 16 predicted proteins | sample Fen_T0_1_FD_202505 | JGI IMG/M metagenome (GOLD analysis project Ga0302321, IMG submission 202505) | Peat permafrost microbial communities from Stordalen Mire near Abisko, Sweden - Fen_T0_1 | ecosystem: Environmental > Terrestrial > Soil > Wetlands > Permafrost | place: Sweden: Abisko...
CGCGTCCAGGCGGGTTGCCTGCAGGTACAATTCGGATGCTTCCACCCATTTGCCTAGTTTGACGTGCGCGCGTGCTGCAAAAAGTGCGACCGTTGGCAATTTGACGATCTGATAGGCTCCCAAAAGTTTTGCTGCGGCCTCGTCGAATCGGCCCGCTTGCATGGCCTCCAGTCCCTGCCTAGCGGCCTCACGCGCATTCGAAATAGCACGGGCATCTTCGGCGTGGGCGAGCTCGGTCATGGTCATTAGAGAAAAGGCAGCCAGTAGAGTGCGGTGCGTCATCTTGTACCTTCGAAGCATTGAGTGCCGCGCGATCAGAATCCGAGTTGTTTCTCGATTGACCGTTTGTTGGTGTGCGTAGTCGGCGCGGGATTGGCGAAGTTGCTTGCGGCCGGTTTGGGATCTGCGGTCGCGGGCGGAGCGACAGCGGAGGAACCAGCGGGAACGACCGAGCCATGCGTTGCACGTGAACCACCTCCGGTGACTATTGGATGCGACGAGGACTGTGCCGGCGGGGACGGGAAAGCAGCCAATTGGCTACCCGTTCCGAGTCCTTGAACTTCGTGACCACTGTCTGCGATTGCTTTGGCTGGGCCAGCTGCAGCCCCAGCGTCGCTGCTCAGGCTCAGGTTCGGTGGCGCGAACGGGGCGCTACTCGGATTGGCTGCGGCGTTGGTCTCGGAAGTTGGGCGACTTACCGCAGGAAGAATCTTGTTCGTTTTGCCCCCGAAGGCCAGGACTACCGATCCGAACGCCCCGATCGCAGCAAGCGCGACGCTTGTTAGCAGCAAGCGTCGGCGCTGGCGGGGCCGATTGGCGCCGGCTGGGGCAGCAATGGTGACAGTCGACGGCGTGACAGTGCGGGGCTGGCCTAGCGACAAGGATAGAGCGCCGTTGACTGCTTGCGATGCTGGTTGCGCTTGCCGCACGCCGACTTGTGCCGTCGGGGCCATGCTACAAACTTGTTGCAGTGCCGAGTCTGCATCGAGAATTGACTGATATCTTTGGTTGAGATCGCGGTTCGTGGCGCGAGCAAACCACGCGTCGAATCCCGCTGGAACGTCCGCAATTCGTGACGGAGTTGGTATCGGGTGAGAGCAGATGGCTAGGATCATGCCGCCGAGCGTTTCCTCAGCGAATGGTCGAGCTCCCGTTAGGCACTCGTAGGCGATGACGCCAAATGACCAAATATCCGAGCGGTGATCGACGTCACGGCGTCCTCCGGCCTGCTCTGGACTCATGTAGTAGGGGGTTCCCATCATGGCACCGGTACGTGTCATGGCCAGGCTAGGTCCGCTCCCAAGCGCGACCATTTTCGCGATGCCGAAGTCGAGGACCTTGACTACCGTCTTGTCGCGTTCGTCAACCAGGAAGATATTTTCTGGCTTCAGATCGCGGTGAATGATCCCCAAATCGTGTGCGCGAGCCATCGCACTGGCAACGGCGCCAAGGACAGCAGCCGTTTCGGCGGGTTCGAGTCTGGTGCGACGCGTCAATTCAGCGCAAAGCGATACGCCGACGAGCAGCTCCATGGCAATGTACGGTGTGTCGTCGTCGACTCCATAATCGAACACTTGGACCACGTTGGTACTCCGCAGCAGCGCAGCTGCTCTTGCCTCGCGTCGGAAGCGTTCCAGCGCTTCCTCCGACTCGGCATACTGCGGGTCAATCAATTTGACGGCTACGGGCGTCCCAAGTTCGACATGTTCCGCACGCCACACCGAACCCATGCCGCCCCGACCAAGCAGAGCAGCTAGACGGTATTTCCCTCCAAGGATCCTTCCTTGCATTGTCGACAGCGCTCGGATTCAGTGCCCAACTTTAACCCCCAAACGGACTCCATGTGAAGCTCCCTCGTGAACTTTGTTCTCGCCTGTGGGCCACGCCCAGCATGGGAATTCCCATGGGCCCGCGTTACCGCGTCACCCAACTCACACACTTAAGACGCAGTGCAATGGCTGCGGTAATCAGTGGAGTTCGGCGTGCGAGCCGCTCGGACCGGGACCTTCGAGGGATTCTCACACATTAGCGACGCCATCGGCTACGGTCACTTACCCCACTTCCAGCACGTGCTACGCCGGATCACCCATCAAGAGGCGATTTTTGGGCGTGATAGCAGCAGGGATGAGCTGAGTGTGTACGCGGTAGCCCGCGGCACGCAAGCGAGCCGCGCGCACGACATCGATCGCAAGGCTTGAATCGAGCCAACCTGCGAGACCGCCGAGATCACCCTTTGCCTCGGCGTGACAACACGGTAAGACGGCGACCCGAGTTCGGGCGTTGAGCGCGCGGCCCAGGATTCGATCGGTCAACTCGCCGCAGGCGTGCGCCGAAACTACCAGATCGTTCTCGAGCAATTGCACCAAATCAATGTCTGCTGTTCGCATCTCGATGCGACCGGTCAGGCGTGGCCAGGCTTTCTCGAAGGCGAGCTTCAGTTTCAACGCGCTCGGTGGAGTGCGATGGTCGGCGGCAATTGCCGTCGGCGAGCTGTCGTCCAACAACAAAAGAATCATCGCCAACAGGCCGTGACCTGCGGCCAAATCCACGACTCGACCCGCGCGGAAGCGTCGCCTGACGCGGCGAGCCATTTCCCAGGACTCATACAGCTCTTTGCGCGGCAAACATTCGGCCTCGCACACGACACGGCCCACATGGTGAAATAGCGTATCGTCCGCGAACCTCGGGATATCGCGAACGGTTAGACGCGAGCGACTCGAGGGGGCGAAGGATCCCCGCTGATTACTGGGTGAAGAATGTGACAATCGAGAAACTATTCAGGTCAAGCGGCGCGCCCGGGTTGCCTGCCGCCGGCAAGGCCGGTAAATTGCAGGAAATGTCGATGAGAAAGTAGACCCAGCCGAAATCTGCATCGACTGCACTCTTCGTCGCTGTAGCCACGCAGGCTCCGAGTGGGGCGTTCCAAGTGGGCGTTGCGTCGGCAGTGGGCACTTGTACGGTCAACGTTTCCAGGTCGAGAACGCCCAGGGATGGTGGAGTGTTCAGCGTGAGGCTGATTGTCATCCTTACGTCGTTCCACGACTTCGGGCCGAGTGCGCTTACCGAACTGCTGGTGCTGGTCCCCGAACAGCCATAACCAGTATAGGTGACCCCGGGCGTGGGGAGCCCGACGTAACAATCCTTTTGCGCCAACGCGTTGTCAGCGCCGCCCGCCGCTCCGGCGCGATTAGCGGAGCTGTCGTCGTTTGCGCACCCGACTCCCATGGATAAGCCGACCAGCAGCAATACGCCAGCAACACGAGGGCTACAGAGGAACATTATCGCGGACTATACACCGAGCCTGGCCTCGAGCGACAAGTGATTTGGGCGCTGCGCTGGGAGCGGCAGCGGAATCGCAATCGGCGGAGGTCTCAACGGCTGATTACTGAGTTGCCCTGGCACACTTCGGGCTATCGAGCACGATGGTGACACCCGAATTACTCGGGACCAAACCGTTCCATAGCTCGGTCATGCTGCGCTGTCCGGTGAACACGTCCACATGTTGCCCTTGCACGCGCAGGCCGCGGTCTTGCGCGACGAAACAACCGTCGTGCAGCGACTTGTGTCCGGGGTCGCGCGGGAGGCCTTCATACTCGGGGATGTAAAGTGAGGTACCGAGAGGGATCACGTTACTGTCGACGGCCACCGTGAGTAGTGGCGTGATGGGCCCGCCCGTGGCGCCGCGGCCCCAGGGGTACTTGACTAGATCGAGCGCATCGAAGCAAATCTTCTGCTCTGTGCGTGGACACAGTTCGGCGCAATCGCAATCGCGCCGATTGAAGCTCACCGGGCTGCCACTGGCGAGCAAGCCGCTGCCCTGCACACACACCGCTTCGTAGAAGCCGCGGGGCACCTGAGCAATGAGCTTGCATTGTGCGTTGCGGATTGCCACCTTGTCGCCGCTGAAGTCGGTTTCCGAAGGAAAATCGTAGTAGGTGTTGCGGAAGTTACCGAGCACCTTACCGACCAAGTTTCCTTTTGGCTTGTTGCGGCGCGGCGTACGGCCGGTGCCGGTCTCGGCGATGCGCGGTGGTGCCCCCCGGTCTGCGGCTGCGAGCGGCTCTGGTTCTTGCGGCGAGTTGGGTTGTCCGAGCTTGACGCTTTGGGGCAGACTGGTGCGTTTCGCAGTTTGTTCGGTCGGAACGCGTGGTAGTTCGCCTTCGTCCCACTGTTCGCTGCTCGTCGCGTAGCTGTCGTGAAGCCAACCCGAGCCTGTGGTGGCGCAGGCAGAAGGCACCAGGAGCAGCCATGCAAGCAGTACGGGGGTTCTCACTTCAACCGGTTTTGGCCTCGATGGGGCACGAGGGCAAGTCGATCGTCATATTCGTGCCACAAATAGCACAATGCCCGCAATCTCTTGCGGGCGCTGCGTCGAATCGAGACTCGTGAACGGCTAGAAGTTCACTTCTTTTTCTCGGTTGCCATTGGCTGTACGGCGGGCGTGGCACCGGGCTTGGGCTTGTCCGGAGCCTGGACCTTCTTCGGATCTTTGCCCTTGTTGTCGCCGGCCTTATCGCCGTCGTGATGCTCGTGGTCCTTGCCCTTGGCGAGCGGCTTGCCCTTGGCGTCCTTGGCGGCCGGTTCTTCCTCGGCGGTTGCAAGGGCCGCGGCGGTTTCAACGGGAGTTGTGGGTGAGGCAGCGACGGGCGTTGCAGAGGCGGTGCTGAACGAATCGACCCTACGTCATCGTCCGGTACCGCCTTCCTTTGGCCCCGGCAATTAGGAAATTGAAGCGGGATTTGCGGCGTATATCCTCAGAACTCACGGAAATACGGGTGTACTGCGAGTGGTAGAACCTCTTTGCTGCGCTCCAGGCGTCAACCGCGTGGTCCCGATGTAGCCTGATCAACAACCACGGCTTCGGGTCACGGCTCGCGCATGCGGTCGCGTACAAACGGTGCATGGCCGTTGAGCTGCGCGGCGGTCCAATTGCCCGTGGGCGGTGTACCGGGCTTGAAATAGCAGGTCAAATCCGCACAGTCGTCGAACTTCCACGCGGCCCAACTGATCTTGTGCTCGCTCATCCAATCGTGCCACTTCTGCGCTTCGTCGAGGCAGAGCGCACCGGTGACCCCGCCGTCGGAATTGGTGGCGCCCCACTCGGTGACGAACAAGGCGAGGCCCTTGGCGAGCGCGGCGTCGCCGCGGCTGCGAAGCGATTGAGTGTGCGTGCAAGAGTAGAAGTGCAACGTGTACATCAGGTTCGTGCCGACCACGGGATTCGCGGCCGCGACGTCAACGTACTGTGACCAATTGGGCGTGCCAAGAATGATCACGTTGTCTGGATCGACGGCACGAATCGCTGCTACCACGGCTTCGTGATAGGGTTTGACTACCGTGGCCCAATCCACCTTGAGCGGTTCGTTGTAGGTCTCGTAGAGCACATTCGGGTACGCGCCGTAGAGCGTGGCCATTTCGGTAAAGAAGGCAATGGCTTCGGCTTGGTGCGTCTCGGCGGCATGGTCGTGCCAATCGATGATGACGTAGATCCCAAGCTCAATCGCCAAATCCACGATGGCTTTGACCTGAGTCTTGGCCTTGTCGGGATTGACCAAGTATGCCCCACTGGCATCGACGCCCATGGCCGCGCGGATGATTGACGCCTGCCAGTTATCGCGCAGGAACTTCACACCCTCGGGATTCTGGGCATAGCCCGTGTTCTCCCAGTTAAGCCACATGCTGCTCGGTCCCTTCAATTGTACTGGGACGTTCTGCACGTCGACGAGCGCAGTCCCCTCGACGTGCAATTGGCCGTGCAACGTTACTGCAGGCGGGCGCGCAATGATTGTTTCGGGCTCAGCCGTTCCAGCTGCGCCTGCATCGGCTGCTGCCGAACCGCTCACGCCGTCACTGCCACCCGCAGCTTCGCCGCCTTGCACTGCGGTTGTTTTAGGCTTGGCCGTGCCCGACGCCGCAGGCACTTCGGCGCCTCCGGGGTCGCAACCGGTTACTCCGAGACAAAGCAAAGTAGTGCACAATCCTCGACGCAGGACATTCATGGCGGTTCTCCGACGGCTGGCGCAAACTTTTTTAGACGCAGCCTGAATATGATGAAGCAATGACGTCGGTCGCGACCGCGTGCAAGCGGAATATTCAGCCAGAACATCGAGCATCACTGGTGGAGCAAGCGCGTACTACGGTTCAACCGTGTGAAACTAACAAGCCGCCATCGTGGATTAGCAATTCTGTACCAATGGGTCTCTAACGCAGCGAAGAACGCGCCATGCCGGGTGAAAGTTAGGTTGGTTTGACAAGCGAGCCGACCTTTGCTTCGCTGCCCGACACGCCATGAACCGGTTCAATGCTTCTCTCAACCGCGCCTCGCTGCGCTGGCTTGTCTGTTGCGTGCTGCTTACCGTAAGTGCGGTGGCATTCGGGCAACCGAAGCCGCTCGGCTCGGCGGCAGTCGATCCATCAGCCACCGCGGTCGAGGTTTCCGTCGATGAAGCCTCGCCGCCTACGAAGTGATCGCGAAAATCCCAATCGACTCGACCCAGTCCGAGGCGATTCGACTATTTCGGCGCGCTCTGACGGGCGCGACCCCGGTTTGGGTCGCGTCACGCAATACGGTCGAGCACATTGAGCGTTGGTATGCCGAGTTGCCACAGTGGCTGCGATGTGGCTTGCCTTCATGCTTGCCGTAGCGCTTGCCGGGGCTCAGTTTGCCTACCCCACGCGGGCGCCAAGCGTCGCTTTTGAAGGCAAACGATAGCCCAAACCCAATGCGGCGCAGGGAGCAACCTGCGTCGGTACGACAAACCGACACACGCGTCCTCGGGCGTGACAGACGGTGGCGCTGGCAGCTAGAAACGCCTATGGTCGGCGCATGACGCGATATCGAGACGGTCTGATTGCACTGTTGATGCTCGTGGGTTGTGGCTCGCCTCCGCCGCCGAAAACCGAAGGTGTTGCCGAACCCAAGGTCGCGGAGGATCTGCCGACCTGGTGCAGCGGAGACAAGAAGAACTGCTTGCCCGAGCGAGACTTTGCAACCCGTCTGTGTCGCGGACAGTTTCTTGGCGCCGCGCTCTTCATGTTCCAGAAGCAGAGCCCCTGGCAACGCCGTTGGGTCAACGCCAAAGCTGGACTACCAGCGAAAAATGCAGAGGGTGGCCCTGCAGGCGGGGCAATCGAGCACGCTGAGGAGTTGCTCGTCGTGGCCGTGGATGAGCCCGCCCCGCCCACGCCGACGGACAGCCGCAAAAAGAACACGTCCGCAAAGAAGCCCGACCCCGATATTCTCGCTCTACGTTGGGACGGCACCTGTGCTTCGCTCAAGGGCTCCGAAGTGGCCACCTACTTGCCGGGGGATCCCACACACCCGTTCGTCGATTGGACCAAGCTGGATCTGTTCGTCCAGCGCTCGCTGCTGCGCGAGGCAGAGATTCAGCGCGCGGTCGCAGCGCGCGACAAGGCGTGCGCGGACAAGGGCTCAGTCGATTGTCATAAGAGCGAACATGCGCTCTCCAACGCGCTCGTGAATCATATTCGACGGGGGCAGAAGCTTTCGATGCCCGAACATCGACCTTAGCGCGCTTCCTACCGGTACGCGCTGGGATATTGGACCGGGGATTCGCCGACCAGGTCAAGCAGCGCGCCGTGGAGCAGGCGATTCGACGCGATGAGGTGGCCCTGCGCGAGCCGCGCAGGGCCACCGTCGAGGGCGGTGACCTGGCCACCCGCGGCAAGGACGATGGCTGCTCCAGCGACGACATCCCAAGCGTGCAGCGCGCGCTCCCAATAGCCGTCGTAGGTGCCGTCAGCCACGAAGCAGAGGTCAATCGAAGCCGACCCACAGCGTCTGATGCCGCGCACGCGCCGTTTGGCTGCCACGTAGGCATCAAAGTTGTTGTGCGGAGCGAGCTCGCGATTTGGAGGGAACCCCGTTCCTAGCAGCGCATCACCAGGCTGCACGGTGTCACTAACCCGACACAGATCTCCGTTGCGCTTCGCAACGTCACCACGGGACCCAGACCAAAACCAACCAAGGGCAGGTGCCACGACTGCGCCGGCGATGGGATGGCCCTGCTGCATAGCGCCGATGCTTACGGCGAAAAACGGGTGACCGTGGACGAAGTTGGTCGTGCCATCCAGCGGATCGCAGTACCAAGTGAGGTCATCGGTGATTTTGCCACCGCCCTCTTCGGCAACAATGGGGATAGCGGGTGTCAGCCGACCCAACCGTTCGACGATGAGCGCTTCACTCTTGCGATCCCATTCAGTCACCAGATCCACGGGAGCTTTCCGCTCGACCGTTGGACGTGAACGAAACCCACCGAGCAAGAGGGCGCCCGCTTCCTTTGCAACGCTGAGCGCGATATCAGTGAGATCGCGCGTTTGTGTCGCCACGCTCAGGCTGCCTTACCACAGCACTTCTTGAACTTTTTGCCGCTGCCGCAAGGACAGCGATCGTTTCGCCCTGTAGGCGGGCTTTCGTGGCGCACGGTCGGAGCACTAACCTCCTTGCCGTCGACGAAGTACCATTTGCCATCCTTCTTTTCGAATTGGGCGCGCTCGCGATGCGGGATGACGACGCCCTTGATCTTGTAGCGTGCCAAAAATTCGACCATGCCGGCTTCGTCGTTTTCGCCGCCAAACTCAGTCGCGAGGATTTCCAGGCCCAGCCACTCCGCATTCTTGCTCCAAGTTTCGGTGCTGGTGCGATCGACGGAATCTGAGGTCGACGGATGGTGCGAGTCGAGGACGAAGTCGATATTGCCTTGGGCGTACGCCGCGTAGCGCGCGCGCATCAGCGCTTCGGCAGTCTTCGGCCACCCCTGTTTCGCTAGATAGGGTCCACAGCAAGTTTCGAGGGATTCACCGGTTCCGCAAACACAAGTCACGCGATTCTCCGTTCGTTGTCCGGGCCTAGGCGGCAAGAAGCCGCGTCAGCAGCAGCTCGTGGATGCCACCGAATCTGCCGTTCGACAACAGGGCGATACAATCCCCGGATTTTGCCTGTGCGACGAGACGCTCGACGATGCCCGCCACGGATTCGGGAGCCTCGGCCTGCTGGCCACGCGCGCGTAGGTCTGCGACGAGTTGGCTAAGATCCAGGCGCTCTTCAGGCGGCAAGTTCTGCCGTCCGAGGGGTGCGATAAGGACGACATCGGCGGCACCGAAGGCCGCCGGATAGAGCTCTTGGTGCAGCTTGCGACACGCTGTCGCACTGCGCGGCTCGAACACACAGAAGAGTCTGCCGGTTGAATAGCGCGCCCGCAGCGCCCGAAGGGTTTCGAGTACGGCTGTCGGGTGATGGGCGAAGTCGTCGATCACATGGATGCCGCGCGGCGAGCCGAGCACTTGCTGACGCCGCGCGACTCCGCCGAAATCGGCAAGAGCCGCGTGCAAGCTGTTGAGCGGGGCGCCATAACCTTCCGCCGCAGCGGCGAGCGCAGCCAACGAGTTGCGCAGGTTGTGCTTGCCTGGCAGCCGTGTGTGGAACCGACTCGCAAACACACCGCCTGCATAGAGATCGAACGCATTGCTAGTTCCACGTCCGGGTGCCGGCGCACCAAGCCATTGCACTGGAACGTCCGAGCGCGCTTCGTCGGCGAGGGCGTAGTAAGTGACCCTGGCTCGAGCGTGTTTCTGTACGACACTGACTACGTTTGGATCGCCAGCATGCGCCACGATTAGCCCATTTTCCGGGATTTCTGCGACAAATCGCTCGAAGGCTTGGCGGTATGACGTAAACGTTGGGTAGATATCGACGTGGTCGTGCTCGATACTGGTAATGATCGCAACCTCTGCCCGGTAATGCAGGAACTTGGCGGTCTTCTCGAAGAAGGCAGTGTCGTATTCGTCACCCTCGATGACGAACGGCGTCGCTCGCGTGGAGCGACCAACCACGGGTAGCGAACGCGGTTTTCCTGTCAAAGGTCTTGCGCTGCGCTCGAAATCGACGGGGAGCCCGCCGATCAAAAAGCCCGGCTCGAATCCGGTCCGATCCAGTAGATAGCTGGCAAGCGCAGTGGTCGTAGTCTTGCCGTGCGTCCCGGCGACCACCAATGGCGAGGTCCCCTCGAGGACCAGCTGCTGAAGTGCCGCGGCCATGTGGACGACCCTAAGCTTGCGTTCGAATGCCGCTGTTGCTTCGATGTTGTCGCGGCGACAAACGTTGCCTATGACCACGAGATCCGGTGCTGGTTCGAGGTGCGCCGGATCGAACCCGTGCAAGCAGCGAATCCCCCAGCTCTCGAGGGCAGGCCCCATCGGTGGATCGAATGCAAGGTCACTGCCCGAAACTTCGTGACCTAGCTGCTGCAAGAGGCCAGCGAGGGCCCCCATGCCAGTCCCAGAAACTGCGACTAAGTGAATTCGCATGAGCCGTTGGGTAGCAGAGCCCACGCCATTAGGCGGCCCGAGCGCATGACCGAGCCTCTGGTTTTTTCGCCGCGGCAACGGCCAACGCGAGGCCCGGCAGGGTCAACCGCAGCTGTGTGCGGTCGACGTACCCGGCTTGCTCAAGCGCTTGCAGCAGTTGGTCGACTTCGGCCGCGTCGCGCTCGACCAGGGCCGAGAGGCTGGAAATCGTGAGGAAATGGCCGCGGCTAACCGTTCGGTACATGGTGACGAGGAGGCGCATTGCTATGGTTTGCTTGGACATGGCCAACCACTAACTGAAGTACTGAAAGCACGTCCAGTTTCCGACGTGTAGTAATTGCACTTCGATAAGTACTGCCACTGCCCATCGGGCCGGCATAGCCGTGGATGCTTGCAGCCGCTGGTGGCTCGCTGTTATTGGGGTGGCCGTTAGTTGGGATCGGTCGCAGGAACCATTCGAACACCGTTGATGCCATGAATATTGCCGAAGTCCTCACTCAGGCCGCTCCGCGTTTCTCCTTTGAGTTTTTTCCGCCGAAGGATGAGGCGGGCGTAAGCCAACTATTTCAGACCGTGTCGGAGCTCCGTCCGTACCGTCCGGCATACGTGTCGGTGACCTATGGCGCTGGCGGAAGCACGCGACGGCTGACAGTCGAGTTGGTGCAGCGCATCAAGGCCGAGACAGGGATCGAGACTATGGCGCACCTGACCTGCGTTGGCGCAACTCGCGACGAAATTGCGTCTGTGCTCGATCAGTTCGCGTTGGCCGGCATTGAGAACGTACTGGCATTGCGCGGCGATCCGCCGCGCGGGCAGAAGGAATTCGAGGTGACGCCAGGTGGCTTTGCGCACGGTGGGGAACTTGTGGCGTTCGTGCGTGAGCGTCACCCGCAATTGTGCATCGGCGTTGCGGGCTATCCCGAGAAACACCCCGAGACTGCCGATTTCTCGACAGACCTACGACACCTGAAAGCGAAGGTTGACGCAGGGGCCCGCTTCATCGTAACTCAGCTGTTCTTTGACGACCGTGACTACTTCGCGTTCCGTGAGCGCGCTCGGGTGGCCGGCATTTCGGTACCGATCGTGCCAGGGCTGATGCCGATCACCAACGTGTCACAGCTCAAGCGATTCACGGCCTTGTGCGGCGCGCACGTCCCCGCGCGCTTGTTGGCGCGCGTTGAGGCGGTACAAGATAACGCCGATTCCGTTCGCACGATCGGCGTTGCGCATGCAGTAGAACAGGCCACGCAGCTGCTAGAAGGCAACGCGCCAGCGATTCATCTTTACACGCTCAACCGGTCGACTGCGAGCCTCGAGATCCTGACGGCATTGCGTGCGCGTGGGTATGGCGTGGCGTAGGCGAAGGGTGTTCGTCCTGCTCGGCTTTGTCGGTGGCTATCACCGTGGAGTGGTCTGGAATCGACTGAGCCGATTTTACCTAGCTGCGCCGATGCGCCCTAGCGCAATACAATCGGGCTCGAATTGCGCGTTGACTCGTCGACAGTCACCGCGTGCCAACCTTCCGGCAAGCTTGGCTCGATGAATCGAAAGAGTCGGCCTGCATCCTCGGCGTGAACTTCAATGGTTCGGGCGGGCACTGTCGAATCGTCAGCATTCCAGCCACCGCACAGGGTGACGCCAGAAGCGAGTTCGATCACCCACGGCACGTCAAACTCGCCTGGCTGCTTATTGGCAGGCTTCTTTGTTAAGGACAGATCGGTGACTTGCTTGGCCTTCACCGAGGTCGTCCCACGCGGAATGGAGGCACCCGGCCGCCCCAGGGTCTTGGTGACGAAATTTGGCTGCTGACCGATGTAGGCCACGATCAGCCCTTGCGCCACGTCAATATCGAGCCAATGCGTCGAAGGCGCCACGGAATCCGGAAACTCGTGGCGCTGCCGCGCGACTGCGACGTCGCGCTCAGCGACGTAGTTGTCGTTGGGCAAAAGGAGGTATCGATTGGCCTCGAAAGTGCGCGTCTTGACCGTGATCGCGAGCGGCCGAGAATCCTCGATGAATCCGTGGGGAGTCAGCCCAGCGCCACTGGCTTGGTACACCTGAACCTTGGCGGAAAGCGCAAACGCTAAGGGAAGTTTCGCGGTCGTGTTGTCGAGCGTAACGCCGCTAGCGCTGTCGAGGTGCAGGGGTTCGAGGTCGCGAGTCGGAACGAAGACTCCAAGTGTTAGCATGGCGAGCCGTTGCCGTTGGTCGTACTCATCGAGCGTGTCCCAGGAACCAACGATGGCGAACGTACTGCCTTGGTTCATCCGACCTCGTTCACGTACGCCATCGCGATGTTCCGGATCCGGTTCGAATAGTGGCAGCGCGCGACGCGTCCTAGCGTAGGGGTAGGGGAGGTGTGCCTGAGGATCCGCGCGTAGACCGCGCGCTTGCAGCGTGGGGTGGTGCGGATCCAGCGTGGTCTGTGGATCAAGACAGACGAACCCATGCGGCGTCACCGGGTACCATCCGCCGGGACAATCCTCACCAGGCTGAGGCTTCTCCGCGCGGCCTATGGTTGCGCCTGCGGTCATCAGCCCCACGACGGGTGCGCGTGCCGACGGTTGGGCGCGGATAGACACACGCCGAGCGAGCGCACCGATGACGTTGGCCCGCGGACCCTTTGCGGGATCGATGGGTAATGCTTGTTCGTCATCGTGAGACAGCGCGGGAGTATGCCGGGGCGAGTCGAGCAGGTCGCAGCCCACGAGTCCCGAGATGAACGCCGTCAGACCAATGGCCAGGCGTCCGTTGCTCGGTGCGGTGATCATGGGCGTACGCATGCCACAGCTCGGGCCGGCCGGCCCAGTTTTCGTCGATCATTAAGGCTTGGCTTGACCCGCGGCTCCTTGTCGACGAAAACCCGAGCGGGCACTGTGAAAAAGCCACTCCTCGTTCTTGCCTGCCTCCTCTACCCGACGACGGTCTTCGCCGAGACCAGTGAAGAATGGGACGGCGGCTTTGGCGCCGTTGCTGAGCGTCGCACTGGGTTTGCTTTTGGGGTGGATGCCGGATTGGGATTGGGAAACGCAAACGGCTATCCCAATGACGCCGTAAAACTGAATGATCCGCGTTACGAAGCCGACACTGGTTTTGGTGTTGGTGGGCTTGGGCGCGCTTGGTTAGGGGGAACAATTCGTGATTGGTTCTCTTTCGGCCTCGGCATGGAAATGCTTTCGCTCAAGGGAAACGACATCACGGCCAAGGGCTACGGGGTCATCTTGCGTCCGGAGATCTATCCGTTGTGGAGTCTCGGGCGCGCCTATCGAGACCTCGGCGCGTACGCGAACTTTGGTTTGGGCTGGTTGACGGCGCGACGTGGTTCGGCAGACGTTGCTGACGGCGGCTCATTGGGGATGTTCGGCGTGGGCCTCTTTCACGAGACGTTTCGTGGGTACCACCTAGCAATTGGGCCGACCGCCGGTTGCTCGCTCTACTTTAGTGAGACCATGAAGGCCACCGTTGCCCAACTGGGGTTGCGGGTGTCGTTTACCTCCGGCCCTTAAGAGCCTGCGCCGCGGTTGATTCGAACTTCAGTCAAAGCCGAGGCAGCCAACTCGTACTGCCTGATCCATCTTCGGGCCCCCGTGGTGCTGTGGCGATAGATAGTCAATAAAATTGAGCATTTGCATATTTTGGTGCGACTGATCAGCTTGCCCAGTCTAGGGTGTTGCCGTATGTAGTCAGATGGCGCTCGGCGCCCTACGCGCGCACACCTGCGCAACGGATCTAGCCAGGATCGTCAAACCACTACACCATCAGGAAGCGGAAGAGAACGGACGGAGATTTTGGATAGAGAGGCGGGAGTCATCATTGCCGGGCGCTATCGCCTGACAGAAAAACTAGGGTCAGGCGGCATGGGTACCGTTTGGCTCGCGGATGACATGTCCCTCGACTCCTTGTGCGCCGTAAAGTTGATCGATGCGGAGAAGTCGCGCAGCGAAGAAGTCAGAAAGCGATTCGTTCGCGAAGCCAAATCCGCTGCTCAGTTGCGCGGACCGCATGTGGTCGACGTTTTCGATCGCGGAGAGTCTGACGGTGTTCTCTTCATCGCAATGGAGTACCTCGAGGGCGAGGACCTGTGCACGCGGTTGGGGCGAGTTGGTGCGCTCGGTGGCGAGACGACCTATCGCATTATCGCCCATGTCGCTCGCGCACTTTCGAGCGCCCACGCTTTGGGGATCGTTCACCGCGACCTCAAACCCGAAAACATTTTTTTGGTTCAGAGCTACGACGAAGAAATCGCCAAGGTGCTCGATTTCGGCATTGCGCAGCACGCAGCGTATCGCCTTGAGGATCACGCCACACGCGAAGGTTCGTTCCTTGGTACTCCGTACTACGTCAGTCCAGAACAGGCGCGCGGTCGTCCGACTGATCATCGTTCCGACCTATGGTCGCTCGGTGTCATTGCGTACCAATGTCTGACAGGAATGCCTCCGTTCGACAGCGAGTCCCTAGGGGACTTGATGGGTTTAATTCTCTACGAGGCACTGCCTAAAATTACCGAAGCCAACCCAAGCCTACCCCCTTCCGTGGAGGAGTGGTGGACGCGTGCGGCGCAGCGCGACCGCGAACTGCGCTTTCAATCAGCTCGCGAATTGACCGATAGTCTCGGGCAGGCACTGCGGGTAAAGACCGCAGTGACGGTGCCAACGCAGCCGTCAGTGCCGCCACGCCGACTATCGTCCTATCCCGACGACGGTTCGGTGCGCATGCCAATTGGCACGTTGGCACCACTGAGAACGCCCCAGTTGGCGCTGCGCGAGTCACCTCGAATCGATGCCATTCGTCAGGCTTCCACCGTGGAAGTAGGCTCAGCAGTTGCCAGCGAGCCGCTAAACGTCACCAACGTCGCAGTGACGCGCACGCGGCCGTCGATTCATCAAGTCCAACAAGGTCTCGTCTGGGGCTACGAGCGACTCAAAGCGTTTCCGAAACGGCCGCTAGTGGTAGGAGCGATCGGAGTCGGGATTCTGTTGGGGGCCGTCATAACACTGAGTGTGTCACTACAGACCAGCCGGGGCGGAGCGCGCGTACCCGAGACCCAAGGTTCGGTCTCGCCGCTTGAGCATGCTGGCTCGGCTAATCTACCGCCGGCAGCTTCTGCGGCCATGGGCGATGCCGGAGTACTGTCAGCGCCTCACCCCGAAGTAACGCCCGTTCAGTTGCCAATGGTGGAGGATCCTCGGCGCCCCGATCCCGGCGCAAAGAAGTCAGCCAGTCCTACCGGCTTGCCCAGGCGAGCGCCGGGCGGCACGCCTGACTATGGAATCTAGCAGCAGGATGCGGTAATAGTCCGGGGCACGCGCAGCGATGGCCATCCGAACTCGACTAATCGAAATTCCGGTCATGGTTCAACGGATTGCGTTGCCAGCGGACGGTGCTACCGAAGTCGTCCATCGCCCAAGTGAGCCCTGGTACTCTGCCCACGCTGGTCGGTGAGCCGCGCCTATGACTGGGATTCTTCTGCTGCTTCAGTTCATTCGAAAGGCTGCCCATGTGAACGCAATGCGCGTCACGCTGATGGGCTTGTGGCTCACCGCCTGGCTTGCTCCGGCTGAAGCGGTTGCCCAAAATGAAGCCGATCGCGCCACCGCG
>Ga0302321_100002444_pt1 | contig 15923 bp, 17 predicted proteins | sample Fen_T0_1_FD_202505 | JGI IMG/M metagenome (GOLD analysis project Ga0302321, IMG submission 202505) | Peat permafrost microbial communities from Stordalen Mire near Abisko, Sweden - Fen_T0_1 | ecosystem: Environmental > Terrestrial > Soil > Wetlands > Permafrost | place: Sweden: Abisko...
ACCACGAGCAGGGATTCGGCGGCAACACCTGCCACCACCACGCCTTGCGGCGTGAAGCGTTCATGCCAACCCTCCAGCACCGGACTGAGCAGGTGACACGGGCCGCACCAGGAAGCCCAAAACTCCAAGACCACGACCTTGCCGCGCAAAGGGGCCAGGCGCGGTTCGACGCTACCTTGTGCCGTCTCGAGCGCATCGAACTCCGGTGCCATCATGCCCACGTACTGACGGCGCATGATCTCATCACCGCTCGGGAAACGCTCGAGCTCGATGGCCAACAAGCGCGTCGCTTGCGCGTGGATGAGCCCGAGGCGCAAGCGCTGGCCGGCTCCCCGTACCGCCACCAAGCGGCTGACGTCTTCGGGACGCGCCACGTTTTCCCCGTCGACGCTCAAAATCACATCACCAGCAATGACTCCAGAACCCGCCGCCGGTGACCCGCGCACCACATCACGCACCAGGACTCCCGGCTCGCTCGACGCGCGCAGGGCAAGCTCGACCCCCAGCCAGCCGCGTTCCGCCGCGGGGCGTGGTTCGAGCAAACGCTGCGCTGTCTCGGCACCGGCCGGCGAAGCAGCGTCGAGCTCGGCGCTTTGGCGCGGCGGTATTGCGGGAACCGTTGGCGGCGGAGGCGCCTGCGCGACGAGCCGCGCGACCGGGGCGTGCGTCGAGACGGCGCTCGAGTGGGCGCATGCCAAGCCGCCCGCAGCGAACGCGATCAGCAAAGCCGCTCCCCAGTCACGAGTCATGGACCGCACAAGGTCGTGGTACCATGCCGCCCTGGTGCGCGCAGCCTGTGTCCTCCTTCTCGCCATTGCCCTACCACTCTGCGTGGCTTGCGCCGAAACCACGAACGGTCCGCTCGTCGGCGCCTCCGACGCTTGGACGAGCGCACCTGAGCCGACACCGGCCTCTCCCAACGCCAACGCCAACGCAACGCGCGCGGTTTGGGAAGGCTACGCCGAGCTGCAACGCATGCCGAGCGCGAACCCAGTCGCCTTCATGTCCCGCGGCCACCAGCCCGAACACCAGGTGGACATCCGCGTGAACGAAGTGGCGCGACCCAGCTACACGGGGCTCGTCACCGATACTGTGTTTCCAGACGGTTCGCAGCTGGTTGAGCTGCCCCACGGCGGCGCCGGTCATGCCTACGTGATGCGGAAAAACGCTGGCATTTGGAGCTATATGGAGCTCGACCCACGGGGTGTTCTGCTAGCGGCTGGCCCACTCGAACTGTGCGCTGGCTGCCACGCCCAAGCCCCCTCCGACCACGCCTTCGGCTTGCCGCGCGGCCCGTAAAGCTCGCAGGGGCCAGGAATCTTTCGGCCCTAAGTGGCGTTAATCAGCAGAAGCTCACGAAATGCACGTGCATTCCGAAAAACTTGACCCAAAATGAGCGAAGACCCGAACGAAGTGACCTTCGTCGGGTCTCGTGCCTCAAGAGCTACAAGCGATAAGCTAAAAATCTAAGGAAGCGGAAGCGAAGCTCAAGTTTCAAGAGCCGTGTGGCGGCTAAGAAGAAGCAAAGCAACCTAAGGAACGTCTCGGGGCTGCACTCCTCGAGGCGTTTCGAAGACCCTTAAAGCAGCTTCCGTGCCAGCGAGACGGGTCACTCCAAAATCCGTATCATTCCAGTTAGATAAGCGTGCCCAGCGGCGGTAGATCCGGCACCGCGCGGCATCTAACCTGGCCTGGCTGTCGTGGTCTGCCGCCGTCTCTGAAATCTTTTCAGAGCTGCGCACATGCGCCCCCACGCGCCTACGCGCACTCCGGAGCGTTTTCCCATATCCGTTCTAAAAACACGTGCTATGCACTCGCCCCCTACGCACCCGTAGCTCAGCTGGATAGAGCATCGGACTACGAATCCGAGGGTCGGAAGTTCGAATCTTCCCGGGTGCGCCAAGGATGAAAAGCCAACCAACGTTGGCTTTTTTGCTTTGGGGTGGAAGCGCGGAGGTCGAACGGGCCAGTTGGGTTGGCACGAACCGTGAGCCTGCGCTACCGGTTTGGGGTGCTCGTGCGGGCGATTGGAAGGGCAGCGCTGTTGGCAACCAGCACCGTTGCCGCCTTGGGTTGCGCCACCCAGCGCGAGCTCATCGATCGCAGCGCGAGCGCAGGCGTGTCCCCGTGTTCGTTTTGGCCGCCGCCGCCCAGCACCTCCGTAGCTCTGAGCCGAAACCCGTTGCCCGCTCAGGCAGCCGGGCTCACTAGCGTTGCAAATCGAATCGCGACTGTACTGGATGCGGCGGGTTACCCGGAGCAACACTGGTATCCGATCGGCCTGGAGTATCGACATGGCTTCGCCGCGACAACTCGACTCGAAGCCTTGAACGACGACGCTGCGCCCAAGCGCGAATCCGAACGTTGGTCGTCGCTCTATCCCGAGGCCGCCCAGTTGCGTTGGTTGACGCTTGCGCGAAGGATGCCGCTGCCGCACCCAGGCCGGTATCGCATCTTCTTGATCGCCGTCACTGACTTGCCGCTCAGATCGAGCGTGATCGCCCCGATCTGGAATGAAGACACCGTGATGGACGGCCCAGGGGTACGCACCCAAGAAAGCTTGCCCGTTGCGATTCGAGGCTCGAGGGATCTGTCGGGCTACAGGGTCGGCGTCTACGTTTACCAATACGAACGCCAGGAAGACCAAGCTCAGGGACAATCCAGCGCGAGCGGGGGCGCGTGGTCGGCAGCGGCGCAGCTCCGAGCAGCTGGTCTCTCGCGCCTAGTTGAGTCACAGCTCGTCGACGCCCATTGATTACGTCAAGGCTGCGCTGGCGTCGATCCGAGGCTCTCGCGATGCGTGCTCGCCTATGCGACCGATCGCGAGCTGCGCTCTGCCAATGAGACCAGCATGCGCAGCGCTTCGAGCACGCGCTCCTCAGTGCCGAAATGCTGCCAGAGCTCCTTGTCGAGGAACACGGCCTGCTTGAAGTCGCCGCGCAATGCGGCGAGCTTGTTCGGCCGGATCGCACGCGAAAAGTCAACCTCCGGGATTTCTGCGAGCGAAGCCTCGGAAGGTTCAGCCTGGGTCGTTTCGTCGTTGTTCATAGGTCCTTCTTTCGGAACGGCTGGCTCGTCTGGCGCTGATGATTCGGACCTTCTCGCCGCGCTCGAGGTGAACGACGAACAGGAGCCGCGCCAGGCGCGAGAAGCCCAGGGCGATGAAGCGATCGTCGGCGGTGGGGTCGTCAGTTGCAAGAAAGTATGGGTCAAGGAAGACCGAGCTGGCTTCTTCGAAAGATACGCCATGCTTCTCGAGATTCGAGCGGGCTTTGTCCTCGTCCCACTCGAAGTCACCGAAGCCAACCGTAGCCATTTCGACAGTTTAAGCGATCATAGAGCCGTCGGCGAGCCCCGCTCAGCCAACCAACGAAGTTCTAAATTCTTCTGCCCGGGTGCGCAAAAGAGATGAAAGCCAACGAGAGTTGGCTTTTTTGCTTTGGGGTGGAAGCGCCGGGTCCGACTGTGCGAGCTGGGCCTCGGGCGAGCAGACCAGGCACTGGCTCTCACGGCTCTCCTCACTCGATGGTGGGAAGGGATGAAATCTCTTCAAGCACAGCAGCTTAAGAGCGGCAGAGGGCGCGGCGGCCGATTTCGATTCGTGTTCGCAAGTTGCACTGGTCTGGAGACACGCTTCAACGACAGATTCGGATGATGTCGCCAGCGTTGTTGGCGACGGCAACGTACACGTAGTCTTGGTCCACCGTGACCGCGCGGATGTCGGAGGGGACTTGGACCAGGGTGTCGGGCTCGGACTCGCCGAGGCGGAGTCTTTGCAGAGTGCTTGACTCGTAGGTGCCGTCGACCCAGTAAATCGTGTCGTCATACGCGGCTAAGATATGCGCATTGGGAGAGGCGATGACCGTTTCGGGCATCGAGCTGTTCCAATGAAGCACGCGGATGACCACCTGCATGTAGGTCGGCTCTTCGATCCAGAACAGGCCCGCCGACGAGATGGCAAGCTCGCGCGGCTCGGTCGCCGTCGCCATCGTTTTAGGAATGCCACCGCCCTTGGCGACGCGCTGAATCAGCCCCGGATCGTTCCCAAAGTCCTGGTCCGCCCAGTACACGTACTTTTCGTCGAGTACTAGTGGGTGCGGGGTGCTCCAGTCAGCGTTGACGATTTCGGCCAGCAACTGTGGCGGTCCCTCCAGGTTGTGGTTGGTCTTGTAAATCCCGTCCTCGTCGATGCCATCGAGCTCGGCAAAATAGACGGAGTCGACATCGACCTGAATCCCGTTTGGGTGTCGACCGCCCACGCTGAGCTTCTGCACGGCGGCGCCGGGAGTAGGCAAGCCCATGATGATGCCATGGACGCCCAGCCCCGGCAGATTGGTCCAGAACACGCCGTCCCCGTGCACGGCGAGGGTATCGGGGCAGGGCAATTTGCTGGCAAGGGTCGCCGTTGCTCCGCCGTCAATCGGAATGCTGCTGATCCTTCCGCCAGAGTCACCGGAGCCGATCGGGCAATTGCCGTAAGTCGTCCAGTAGAGGAGCGAGCCGCTTCGCGCGAGGGATGTGACGTACGGGTAGTCCTTGGTGAGCAGCTTGTGTTCGCAATCCCGACCGTCGACCGCACCACCCGCACCTGCGGTTGCGCGTTCCCCGACCGCCCCAGCGTCGCTGCCGAGCGCGCCACCCGCGCCTGCGCGTGCGTGTCCGGCGCCATCACCCGCTGCGCCGCTCGAATTCGCGGCGCCTCCATCGTCCAGTTCGTTCGGCTCACCCGCCGCGCCACCTTCGACGGGGCGACTCGCCGCGCTGCCCGATGCACCACCGTTCGGCACGCCTCCCTCGCCTGCCTGCGCACCCAGGCCACCCTGGTTTGCACCCTGGCTCGCGCAGCTCACTCCGACGGCAACGAGCACCCAACCGAGCCTCCCGACCTTCATCGCGGTCGAGCGTAACCCATCGTGACCGCAACGAGGAAAGTCGCTGTTCGAGAGGCGACGCCTATGGTCCAATGCCCGCGATGGGTCGCAGGGTTTCGGGCGGTATCGCGATCTTGCTCAGCCTCGTGGGGAGCGCGACGGCATCTTGCGCTGACGAGCCCGATCAGCCCACCGCTGCTGGTGGCAGCTCGTCCGGCGCTGCTGGAGCCAACGCCGCCGGCGCTGGTACGAGCCATGGCGGCCTCGCCGGCGATTCGGGAGCGTCTGGCGGCGAGCCAACGTTCGCGAGCGCGGGGGAAGCGGGCGTGCCGGCCGCCGAGGGTGGAGCGGCCGGGGCACGGCGAGGCCAGCGGTGAAGCGGGAGCGGCGCTGACCGCTGGTGCCGGCGGCGAAGGGGGAGCGGCGCTGACCGCTGGTGCCGGCGGCGAAGGGGGAGCTGCCGACGGCGTCGGGCATTGCGGTGAGTTTGCCGGGCTCGGTACCGCCGCGCTCTCGAAGCGAGCCCTCACGAAGGCTGCGGATGCCAGCTGGGACATTACTCAGCGCACGGCCGGAATCGCGGTGGACGCCAACAAGCGCGTCTACGTCGCAGCAAACGACAAGGTCTACGTCGTCGATGGCGCCTCGGTCAGCGAGTACCTCACCATCAACGAAGCGCGTAGCGCCGCCGGGCTCGCGCCCTCGGGCATCGATGGCTTTAACGACATGGACAGCGCGCCTGATGGCTCATTGTTCCTGCTCACGCGTGACGGCGTTCTGCGTTCGACGACAGCGCACGCCGCCACCTTGTGGCAGAAAACCAACCAAGTTCAATTCATGCTCGGCGTCGTGTCAAACAACGAAGTGGCCGTGATTCGTTCCTTCTACGGGCTCTTTTCCTTGAACGGCACCGCTGCTAGCCCGCTTTACACGAGCCAGCAGCTGCAGGGCACCGACAACTGCGCCACGCAAGACCTCGCGATCTCGACTCACGGCGTCTTCTTGTATCAACCCGGTTGCAACGGGTCTTCGCTCATGCGCGGTCGCACCGACGGCTCCGAGATCGAGCGTTTTTACGAAGCCGAGCCATTTGGGATCAATCCCATGAATGCCACCAACTTCCTGTGCGCCGCTCGTGATCCGCTAGGCGGCTTCTATGTCATCGGCGACACGCCCGATGGTTCGCAGCTCTATCACCTGTGCGAAGGCGCCACCCGCTACGCCGGCTACAACCAAATTCCCACCACGCCCACCTTCACCGAAGCCGCCAACGGCAGCCTCAAGTTCCGCTATTGCTCCGTGGTCGCCGCCTCCGACGGAACCATTTTCATCCAAAGCTACAACCAAGTCTGGCGAGTTACCGCACCTTAGAAGAGCGGCCGCCTGGCGCTCTCCATCCGGCCTGAGCCCGGATATCCTCGTCACCACTTTGGGATGGGCCTGGTGCTTGGCGGGACGCGGCGCCGCTCGGATTGAGCGATCATTGGGCCGGCGGCGAGCCCGCTCAGCCAGCCATCGCAGTTCCAAATTCATCTGCCCGGGTGCGCAAAAGAGATGAAAGCCCATCGTCTGGTGGGTTTCGATGGGCGGGTGGAAGCGACTAGGAACGTCGGGTGAGGCGAACAACGCAGCGCCCGCCGGAACGCCTAGGTGCCGAATAGCAGTGGCCTCGGGCTGAAAGCCCTCGTCGAGCGAGCAAGTCCACGCTCCGAGGCGGCCCTGGCCGTGCTCACGGCGTGACAGCGAGCCTATGACAGTGCGCGCGCGTGGTACCGCGCTCAGTCACCTCAGCGGATGGAACCCGCATCGGATATCGGGAGCGAGGGAAAGGGCCCGGCGTCGTGCTCGTCCACGGCGGCATGCAATCTGCGCAAAACTTCGACAGATTGGCGAAGGCGCTGTCGGGCGCGTTTCGGGTGTGCGTTCATGATCGACGGGGGCGCGGCCCGGAGCGGCGGGTTCGGACCGGCGTATGGGCTGGCAAGCTGGCAAGGGAGACCGAAGATTCTCAGCGCGTTGCTCGCCCAAACCGGCGCGCGCTACGTCTTTGGCCTGAGCTCGGGAGCCCTTATCGCGCTTCACGCCACGCTGGAGCTACCGATCACGAAGCTAGCGATCTACGAGCCGCCGTTTACGATCGGAGAGGCGGACCCGGCACGCTGGGTGGGGCAGTACGAACGAGCCATCGAGCGGAGCGACCTAGCGGCGGCCATGGTTACGGTGTTGAAGGGTACGGGCGACGCTCGGGTACTCACCTACCTGCCCAGTCTGCTCCTCGTCCCCATGCTGCGGCAGGGAATCCGCAAAGGCGCTACTGAGGGCGACGACAGCGTGTGAAGATTCGCGATCTCATCCCGACGATGGGGCGCGACGCCGCATTGCAGCGGGAGGCCAGCGCCGAGCTCAGCCGCTTCGCGCAGCTCAGCTGTAAGCTCTTGCTGATGGGCGGACCCAGCAGCCATCAAGAGCTTCGCCGAGGCCTCGATTCGTTCGCCGCTCTGGTTCCCCACACGAAGCGCGTGACGCTTGGCGATGCCGGCCACGTCGCCGCCGACAACAACGGCAAGCCCGAGCTGGTTGCCGCTCACCTGCGGGCATTCTTCGAGCAAAGCTAGAACGAGTGCGTGCGGCTACCATTTCTCTCGAGCGTCCCATGCCTCTTTCATTTCAGACGAGCGGCGCCACCCCGACAGCGTGCCCAGCCGCGCCCACCTGCTCGCCAAACGCTGCTCCTCGAGTCTCGCGAGCATGCTAACAGAGCACCGATAAACAGTGCGTTTCCCTCACACCGAGCTGACGAGAGCGGTTCTAAATTCTTCTGGCCGGGTGCGCAAAGAGAAGAAGGGGCAACGAACGTTGCCTTTTTGCATTGGGGGTAGAAGCGCGGAGATCCAACGACCCGATGGGGTTGGCGCGAACCGTGAGCCTGCGCTCTGGCTTGGGGTGGTCGTGCGGGCGATTGGTAGGGCAGCGCTGTTGGCAACCAGCACCGTTGCCGCCTTGGGCTGCGCCACTCAGCGCGAGCTCATCGATCGCAGCGCGAGCGCAGGCGCGTCCCCGTGTTCGTTTTGGCCGCCGCCGCCCAGCACGTCCGTACCTTTGAGCCGCAATTCGTTGCCCGCTCAGGAAGCCGGGCTCAGTAGCGTTGCAAAGCGAATCGCAACTGAACTGGATGCGGCGGGTTACCGAGAGCAACGCTGGTACCCGATCGGCCTGGAGTATCGACACGGCTTCGCCGCGACAACTCGACTCGAAGCCTTGAATGACGACGCTGTCCCCAAGCCCCAATCCGAACGCTGGTCGTCGCTTTATGCCGATGCCGCCAATTTGCGTTGGTTGACGCTTGCGCGAAAGATGCCGCTGCCTCACCCAGGTCGGTATCGAGTTTTCTTGATCGCCGTCACTGACTTGCCGCTCAAATCGGGCGTCAACGCCCCAATCTGGAATGAAGACACGGTGATGGACGGCCCAGGGGTAAGCCCCCAAGAAAGCTTACCGATTGCGATTCGAGGGTCGAGGGATCTGTCGGGCTACAGGGTCGGGGTCTACCTGTACCAATACGAACGCCAGGATGACCAAGCTCAGGGACAAGCCAGCGCGAGTGGGGCCGCGTGGTCGGCAGCGGCGCAGCTCCAGGCAGCTGGTCTTTCGCGCCTGGTTGGTTCACAGCTCGTAGGCGCCCACTGATACCCGGCGCTGCGCTGGCGTCGATCTCGAGCAGCTCGCGATGCGTGGCTCGCCTATGCGACCGAGCGCGAGCTGCGCTCTGCCAATGAGACCAGCATGCGCAGCGCTTCGGTCCGGAATCGAGACAAAAGGCCAACCGACGTTGGCCTTTTTGCGTTGGGGTGGAGGCAAGAGTGTGAGCCCTGCAGTTGCAGTGTTCTAGCTCGCGCTGATTGCTGACGCGAGCAACTTCGCCGAGGTTTGCCGCCGTCCAGCGACACCGAGCGTGGTCGAGCTGCCACAGATGTGAAGCGCCGTTTACGGCTCAAATGAAGAACGAGCGCAAACTCTCTGCGAGTGCGGACGGAACGCACCGGCATACGTCTTGCGTAGATGTCAGACGGAGGCGCTCTCAAAAATGTCGTTCGTTCCACTCCAGACCAAACGCTTGCGGACTACCGCCCGAACCCTGCTTGCCTGTCTCTCAATGACGGCCGCCCTCGGGGGATGTTGGGGGAGCAGCCGCTTGGGTGATTGCAGCGCCGATTGCGGTCGATCGGTCCCAAATCGCGATACTCCCGACACTCGCAACAGTCGTGAGCCCCATGAATGTAGCAAGCAGTGTCAGATCCTCTACGCTCGCGATCGCTGACGCTCGCGCAGCGCATGGCTCGTATGCGGCCTTGGTGCCCTCCGTCATGTCACGCCCGCTAGCGAAGGTCTAAATTCATCTGCCCGGGTGCGCAACGAGAACAAAGGCCAACGAGAGTTGGCCTTTTTGCGTTGGGGTGGAAGCGTTGAGGCGGGTGAGCGTGGGCGCTGGCTCTAGCGCTCAATACGCAGTGAATTCACCACGGGCCACGACGATGGCGCTGCCGCCAACTTCCACGAGCGCGAGCTGATTGGCGTCGCCAAAGGCCCGGGCGTGCAGCGTGGATGGCCTGGAGAGCTCGGCGCCTTGCTCGATTAGGAATTCAGTCGCGAACGAGACGCGGCCGTGGCGTGTGAGGTGGGCCGCCAATGCGCCGGCGGCCGCGCCTGTGGCTGGATCTTCTGGAATGCCTTCGCCGGGCGCGAAAACGCGCACCTTCCATCGTTCGCCATGTCGCGCGAAGACGACGAACGCAAGGCTACCGAACGCGGCCAGGCGCGAGAGATCGGGGCTGAGCCCTGAGACCTCGGCCGGGGTCGAAAGCTCGACGAGCACGTAGCGTGGGCCATTGTCATAAAGCTCGACGGGCAACGTTGCGGAACGCACCCCGAGCGCCGTAAAAAGCTCACGAACCTGAGCGAAGGGCTCACGCCTTGGCAGCGGCTGCGTCATCCAGCCGAACCCTGCGCCGTCGCTGACTCCGGCAAATCGCACGGTCACCACGCCGCGGCCGGTCGAAAGCCGCAGCTCATCGTCCGGGCCTTTGGCCAACGCCAGCGCGCTGCCCAAGGTCGGGTGCCCTGCGAAGGGCAACTCCATGGTTGGTGTGAAGATACGCAGCCCGACATCCGCGTCCGCGTCCGCGTCAGGCGGGACTACAAAGCTCGTTTCGGACAGGTTCATCTCGCGAGCCAGTGCCTGCATCTGCGCGCCGCTGAGCGCACTCGCGTCAGTGAAAACGGCAAGCGCGTTGCCCGTCAGCGGACGGTCGGTAAAAACATCACACCGGACGTAGCTCAATGGGCGCATTCCGAGCAGCTTACTATCGCCTTTCGCGGCTGCAGCACTCTGTCTCGAGGAAGCGCAAGCGCCGGCAGCGAAGTTCCAAATTCATCCTCGGGTGCGCAAAGAGGAGAGAAAGCCGGCTCTTTTGCCTGGGGGTGGAAGCGCCTACGCAACGGATCGCGAAATGCGCAGCATGGCTCGAGCGCCGTTCTACTGCGCCAAACTCAGTTCCAGGGTTTCGATCACTGGAACCTCGGTGGTCGGCGGCCAAGGCATGTACAGACTGATGGACTGCGGCAGCGGGGGCTCGATTGGACTGAGTGCCAGGACGTCGATCAGTGCTGAAGACGCAAAGGAGGCGGCGCCGTGGACGCCGTGCTGCACACCGGCAGTCGCGACGGGCAAAGAAACGCCGATCCAATAGGTCTTGCCGGCCTCGAGCTTTTCGGACAACTCGGGCGAGAACTCGTCGCGAATGGGGCCTGCTTTGATTGCCTTCGGCGCCGTCCAGCGTGGCACGATTGCGCCTTTGTTCCAGTTGAAGGCTTCGAACACGAAGAAGAGAGCATCCTGGTCGACGTTGGTGCGCAACGAAACCGAGAACCGATGCAGAATCATAGAGCGATTCATCTGGATCACGTTGCCATCCGCCATCGGTGCGAGCTGTTCAGTGTTCGATTCGGAGTCAGCCCCAAAGTTGGCGTGCTCGCGCGCGATCGCTTCTGAATCGCCCGAACCGGCATCGCCGGACATCCCAGCTGTGTCGCTTCCTGTGCCAGCGAGCGAGCCACTGCTCATCCAAGTCGACGCTCCGCCGCCAGCAATGCCGCTTGTTTCGGCGGCGCCGGCGCTTCCTGCGTGACCGCCCAAGCCGCTCCCGCCGAGGTCGCTCACATCAGGAGCGTTGAAGATGCCCGCGCGCCCGCCATCGCGTCCGGCCGTGCTCATGCCCCCGACGCCGCGCTCGCCTGACGGTTCCGCACTCGAGCAGTTCACCAAAAACGTTCCAACCGCCACCGCGCCAGCGCACGACTCTCGCCACATTGACTGATTGAATGCTGACGAGCAGCCAGCTGCAAGCCTGAACCGGCGTGCCTGCCCAACCGTGCGCCCGCCACGCTAGATCGCAAATAATTCATCACCCGCACATTTCCGATCGCAATTTGCCGGAACGCCCACCAGCGCATGTCCGAATCGCTGATGAGTTCAGTTCTAAATTCATCCAACGGGTGCGCAAAGAGACGAAAGGGCAACCAACGTTGGCTTTCTGCTTTGGACTGGGAGCGATCGTCCGATCGGTGAGAGCAGGCGCGGTCCGATTGTCGGTGAACGGCGCGATCGTCGGGAGTGAACGCGCTCGCGCGGCGGCGTCCAGGCTCAGATTCGCCCCTCGAGCTGAAGCCCCACCATTAGCCAATCGAAATGGGCGAAGCCGCTCCGTACCTGCAGACCGATGGCGAAATGCGGAACGACAAGGTTGACCCCGACCCGCCCTTCCGTGCTCCAGGGCGACGGTGGGCGGAAGACGTTGCCGCTCACGTTGAAGAGCCTCAGTTCACCGAGCTGAAGGAACGGATCGAAAGAATGCTTCAGCGGGTGCCATGAGGCATTGAGTTCGAGCGCCTGCGCGTGAACCGGCGGGTAATTGTCGGTATTGGATACGGACAAGTCGAGGTACGAAACGCCAAGTCCGAGTCCGAGCGGGGGCAGCACGTTTGCTCGAACATAGCCCTCCACGATCGTCCCGAACCCCCCCGTTAGCCCAGCGGGACCCGTTGAGAGCGCGCCGCCAAACGCAAGTAGATATCGGCGCCGGGCTAGGTCTTGGCCGTCGCTAGAATCTGCTCGTGTGCCGCGATCGTGTGGGGTCGCGGTAGGCGCCGCGGGGCCCAGCGACTGAACACGCGGTTCGCTCGGCTCAGCCCCCGGTGTGGAGGAGGGCTGCCCGCCCGGCACGCTCGTTGCCCCGATCCAATCCACGGAAGGCAGCGGGCTTACCACAGCGCTCGGCACAGCGCTCTCAACCACCACGGGCGGCGGTTGCGCGGAGGGCGCCACGAGCGATTCCGCCCGCGCGACGCCGGACAGTGCAGTCACGCCGAACAAAGCGTGCAGCGCATGACGCGACCCCGCGCGCATCATCGTTCAACGCACAGCGCGAGACCCACGTCTCCGCGCTCCACTGTCTGCGCATTTGAACCCAGCCCCAGCATCACGCCGGCACACGCGACGCACGCCGCGCACACCCGACTGTGAACCCCCGGCACAGGCCATCGACCCGCGCGGGCGAAACCGCGCGGAGCGTCGCGAAAGAGTCGATCGGTCAAGGGGGTGAGGCGAAGCGTTAGCGGCACGAACGGGCACTCTGCAACGGATGTGCCGCCTATTGGTTGGCCATCCGCGACGTCCTCCCCAGGCCAAATCGATCGTTAAAGTTCGAATTCGGACTTTAGGGCAAAACCTGGCGCGTGTCTTCCCCTTCTCTAACGGCACCGCGAAGAACCGGCCGCGATAGCCGAAGGCTCCTAATGATGGCTGGCTCGTTGGACCAGCCAAACCATCAGCGCCGACGGTCGTCCAGCTCCAATTGCGCCTTCAACCCACACGCTGACTCGGGGTTATGCTGACCGGAATGGCGCGCGAGGCTCCCGTTGGCTTTACGTGGCGCGACTACATCGAGGAACTCGTCTCTCAGACAGGCTCGCTCACTGGCGTCGCCGAGCGGCTCGCGGCCACCCGGTCGTTCGAAGACGACGTGGCTTCGATCGAGCGCGCGCTGCGGCGACTGCGCAATCGCGGTTTGCAGCCCGGAGGCAAGTGGGGGCAAGCATTGCTAACGGCTTTCGGCCTGCCGACGAGCGTCCAGGCGCGTTTGCGCTGGATGGCGGCATACCACTCTCGCTTCACTGACCTGCCGGTCGATCTTTGCGAAGATCTCGTACGCCTCTGGGATCATCCTCCCACCACGGAGCGGCGCGAGAATCGCGCCTGGTTGGCGCTCGCGCGAACGTCGATTGCCCTGCGCCGAAACGACCACCGGACCGCCACCTCGTCGCTCGAGCAAGCGCAGAACGAACTCGGATCGAGCTCTCTCGTCGAGGCGCAAATCGAGGCGCTGCTGGTCCGCGCGTTCATGGCGAGCAAGCACGAGCCGGCGTGCGTCCCCGAGTTGTTGGCGAGCGTCCAGCCGAAGCTAGACGCGGTGCAGAACGCGGACGATCGTGCCTGCCTGCATGTCCGCTGGATCGATCAACAGGCGTACGATCTGAACAAGGGAAGGGGCCTGCCGCCCAACCCATCTGCCGCCGAAGCTCTGTACCTTCGAGTGCCAACCGCCGACGTGCCTCCCTTCGTACTTTGTCGGCGCGCCAACGGGCTCGCGTACGCGCGTTGGAAACAGGGGCACGCCGAGGAAGCGGCGGCCTTGGCGCGCGAAGCGGCACGTCACGCTGGCGACGGTGGGCACGTTCGACTGCGCATCATGGCGCTGAGTCTGCTCGCGCGCATCGATCCGCGTGAGGCAGCGAGCCACGAGCGCGCAGTGGCGATGTCGAAACGGTTGGAGGACGAATTGCTACTGGCGCGCATCGCTCCGGGCATTTCGCGGCTAAAAGCTAATCTAGGGCGATTTTGAGCGCCAAGTGCTCCTTCATGTGTAGCAAGGCCTCTGCGTTGCCACGCGCATCATCCACGGGGTGGTGGGTATGAGCCGTTCGTCTCAAGTGCTTGAAAGACGCGAACGTGTCCTTCACGAGCCCCTTGTAGAGAGAGCCAAGGTTTTGCGAGCTGAATCCGAACGGGTTCTTGTGCAAGAAGTGGTGGAAGTACCAATTGATGAACTGCCAGTCGTATCCGTTGTTGTCGGAGACGAAAATCAGCCGCTTGCTGCGTAGCTCGGAAAGCCAGGCCGCGAACTGCTCCATCACTCGCGTGGGCTCGTCGAAGCTCAACACCTGCTCGCGCGTGAAACCGCTCACCTTCAACGCTTCGGGCTGCCACCGCTCCGAGATTGGCTTGAGACACCCGTAAAACGTGCGCTGCAGCCCAGGCTCGACCACGACCGCGCCAAAGCAAACCATGGAAAAATCACCAGGGATCGGGCCGTCCGATTCCACATCGACCACTACGTAACTCATGCCCTGATTGTGCCGGCCGTCGCACAACGCGACCAGGACACGATTCCGGACATCATCGAGGAACACCGCGTGATTGAAGGCGCCGCGCAACGCGGCGAGCTCGTTCGGCCGGATTGCCCGCGAAAGAGCTCAGATCCGCCCCTCGACCTGAAGGCCAAACAGCGTCCACTCGCGCTCTGCCTGCCCCAAGCGCGCGTGCACGCCAATCGCGAAATGCGGGAGCACCACGTTGGCGCCCAGTTGCCCCTGTACCCCCCAGCGCGGCTCGGGCCCGTGCTCGTACGCGTTGCTCTGCACCCCGACGATGCCCAGCGCGCCGATCTGGAAGAACGGATCGAACCAGGTGTCCGGCAGGGGGTGCCACGAGCTGTTCAGCTCGAGCGCCTGCAGCTGGAATGGCGAATATCCCTCGTTGTTCGAGGCCGTCAGGTTGAAGTAGGCCAGCCCGACTCCGAGCCACGGCAGCACCTGAGCTCGGCCATGGAGCTCTTGGATGCCGCCGAGCTCGGTGCCCCACCCAGGATCACCCATTGCCAGGGAAGCGCCGAGCGCGATCCGATAGCTATACGAATTTTCGGACTGGTCCGCGCGCTCGTCCAGCCGCGTGCCCCCGTCCGGCGGCACCGTCGATTCCGCGGATCCGCGCGCCGCAGCGGGCGGGGCGAGCAAGTTTAACTCCGGCGTCGCCTCGGCGGCGAGCGGCGTTACGGGCGGAAGTGCCCACGCCGTTTGTGAAACGCTGGCCACGGTGATGCTGAGGAGCCACACCGGAACGTAGCCGTGCGCCAGATTTTCGAGCGACCGAATGCAAAGCGAAGCCATGACGGCCCCTTAGAGCACTATTCGTGCCGGCGCGAGCGAGAGCGGGGGCGACGACGGTAACTCGCCTTTGCGTTGGGGTGTTAACCGTTCAGCCTGGCTCCGCATCGTTTTAATGCGGCGAAGCGGAGTCGCTGAGTCTCTGACGTCCCGGCGTAGAAAGCGCGCAACCCGCTGAATAGTTGCTTGGACATCCGCGGTCCAGCATTTCCTGGTTCGACCTCGGCGTACACCTAGAACGGCAGTCGCCGCTTCGATGAAAAGCGCAATGAGTATCGAGCGGTCCTCGCTTTTGCGTTTGTGGACTCGAGCGGTGCGTGGCATTGAGCGCGCTGTTCGTCGCGCTCAAGCATCTGGGAGATGAAGTCGTGGTTGACCATTGCTCTCCGCATTCGATCCAAGACCAACTGGCGATCGCTCATCTCGCGATAAAAGAGGGAGACTTGGGACATGCAGCCTTCCATATCGCTGCAGCCCTGGTAGTTGACCCGGCCAACGCCGAGGTGCTCGCCGTCTTCGACGCCTGGCTATCAGCCACGGACAACCCGCTGGAACTCGTGAGCAAGCGCGACGACGAGCGCTGGGTAGGCTGGATTGCGATGCAGACGCGGACGCACGCTCGGCTGGGGCATGCCGCGGAAGCGCTACCTCAAATCGCAGAGTTGGCAGCGTTCGCGCCGAACAAGGGCTACCTCACCTGGCTGGGTCTAATCCGAGACCTGGGACAAGTGCCCGACGAAGTCGCGCAGAGCGCCGCGCAGGCTCTGCTGCGGC
>Ga0302321_100002445_pt1 | contig 15907 bp, 13 predicted proteins | sample Fen_T0_1_FD_202505 | JGI IMG/M metagenome (GOLD analysis project Ga0302321, IMG submission 202505) | Peat permafrost microbial communities from Stordalen Mire near Abisko, Sweden - Fen_T0_1 | ecosystem: Environmental > Terrestrial > Soil > Wetlands > Permafrost | place: Sweden: Abisko...
AATGGGCCAGACCACATAGCCGCGCGGATCAATGCGTTCGGTAAGACGTTTGATCGTGCCGCCCTTGCCTGAGGCATCCATGCCTTCAAACACAATCACCACGGGCCGCTTCTGGGCATAGACTTGAAAAGCGAGTTCATGCAACTCAGCCTGTAATGACTTGAGCTGCTTATCGTATTCAGCACGCTCGGTTGCCAGCGTAAGATCAAGACGCTCAAGCATTGACGGCTCCTTTCATTTCCTTCTTTACGCGTGGACGTTTGGCTTTCGTTCCCGAGGCGGCTGGCAACCCGAGACGCGCTTCGAGCGCAGCGATGATGGTTTCAAAAACCTTGATGCGCATGTAATATCGATCGGATGCCTCAACAATCGTCCACGGCGCATGCGGCGAATCGGTCCGCGCGATCATATCTTCGACAAAGCCCACAAATTTTTCGTAGCGTTTGTTTTGCAGTACATCTTCCTCGCCTACCTGCCAGGCTGTCAACTTATCCTTGCGCAATTTCTTGATGCGTTTATGCTGATCCGCTTCGCCGATGTGCAGCCAGAATTTTAGGATGACCGTCCCATCGGCTGTGAGCATCTCTTCAAATTCGGCGATGTCTTGATACGCGGACCGCAGTTCATCCTTGTTGATGGTCTTGTTGAGGCGATCGATCAAGACCCGGCGATACCAGGACGTGTCGAACGCCACCACCTGCCCGCGGGCTGGGATCTTGCGCCAGAAGCGCCACATCCACGGATAGCGCAACTCGGCTGTGCGCGGCGGCGTGATCGGGACAACGCGGAAGCCGCGCGGATCCAGACGCTCGGCGAGCAAACTGATCAGCCGTCCCTTGCCCGTGGCTGCCCAGCCCTCGAACACAATAATGACTGGAACATTCGCGTTGAAAACCGCGTGTTCCAATTCATAAAGGCGTTGCTGTAACGGTCCTAATCTCTTTTTATATTCCTCTTGCGGCAAAGCCAGATCGAGATTGATGTATTCAAGCATGGCGAACTCCAGTTGGTTGGTTTATCGTTTGGGAGTGGCTCTTTACTTGCTGCTTTTCAACCACTCAACCTTTGCCAATTCAGCGACATCATGAAATTCCGGGTCACCTGTCATGACAATGCCATCCAGTTTTTGCGCAACGACAATGACAAACGCATCTGCATACGAAACCGGATGATTGGCTTTGATATGCGCTGCAGAAAAGACAGTTTGATCATCTGCAGGGAGCACTTCAATGGAAAGACTTTGGATTATAGCCAGAGCATCCTGTGCTCGACCCAGCCCGTAATTTCTTTCCAAGTTGTACAGCACCTCTCCCAGATTGATAATGGACATGTAAATATGGCACTTCCCTTTTTCGCCATCATCTAAAATCTCTCGAACTCTTTGTGCCGCAGGCTCACCATTCAGGTACGCCATGAGTGCGAAGGCATCCATGATATAAACTGGCAGATTAGCCATTCAGAAACCTTTCCTCGCGTTTCTTTTCCAGTTCACGATCTGCCTTCAATGCTTCAGTAAGTGAAGGTCCACCCTTCAAAAAACCATACCCCGACTTAACCGGATCTTTCACCGCAGGGACAATTGCTAACACGCCGCCATAATCTACGATAACCACTTTCGACCCAGCGCGTAAGTTATATTTCTTTCGATATTGGGCGGGGATAACAACCCAGCCTTTGTTGGAAATGGTGAGAACCATAGGAAACTCCTTTTGTTATACCTTTATACAAAAAAGTATAACACGAAATTTCGATCCCCAACCCCTATACCGTCTATCGCTCGGGTACGCGGTCACCCAAAGAGGAGAAGCTGCCTGCTCCTCAAACAAACATTGACTTGGAAATTCAATAACCCCATCACCCAGAAAAGCGGACAACAAAATGCCATCTCCTTCAGGAGGAGTCCCTCCCGCCGATCAATCATCTCAATCAGGGTGAGTCTCACCCACGCTCAAATCATCACATCTGTGTACACCTATGTCACATGCAGAATGGATGGGCAGACACGCTGTCCATCTATATCGAACTACACTATGGAATGAAAATCTTCGGTGTAAATAGTGAAGTTGCAATGATAATGATATAATGCGCAAATGTGGGTATTTGCTTTGTATCTTGTTCTAGTGTTGTTGAAATATAAAAAAATTGAATTGCGCCAAACATCATAGTCTAACAAAAGGAGAGGTACCATGGCTGCAAAGAATTACAAAATGTACATCGGCGGAAAGTGGGTGGACGCCGCCAACGGCAAGACTTTTGAAGATATGAATCCCTATACTGGCGGTGTGTATGCCAATATCCCGGCTGGCAGGCGGGAAGATGCAAAACGCGCCATTGAAGCTGCGCAGGCAGCTTTCCCTGAGTGGTCTGCCAGCCCACCAAGCCTGCGTAGAAAGATTTTCCTCAAGGCAGCGGATATTATGGAGCGCCGCCAGGATGAACTGGTCAAAGCCATGATGGAAGAGGCCGGCGGAACCATTGGAATTTCGATGTTCCAAATGTTCTTCGTGCCTGGTCTGTATCGTATGGCGGCATCGGCAGCGTATGATGTCAAAGGCGAGATCATCCCAGCCGACCACAAAGACTCGTTCTTTATGGCGGTCCGTCAGCCCGCAGGCGTGGTATCGGCGTTCGGTCCGTTCAATGTTCCGTATATTCTTTGCAGCCGCGCATTTGCCGTGCCAGTCGCTTATGGCAATACCGCTGTCCTAAAACCATCAGAAGAGGCGCCGGTCACAGGCGGTATCCTGCTTGCCGAGATATTCGAAGAAGCAGGTCTGCCACCCGGCGTCTTGAACGTGATCACATCCACTCGTGAAGATGCAGTGGATGTCGGCGACGAGATGATCGCAAACCCGGCAGTCAAGCGGATTTCCTTCACCGGTTCAACTGAAGTTGGACGCCTCATCGCTGAGAAGGCTGGACATTATCTTAAACGCGCCACCCTCGAATTGGGAGGCAAAGATCCGCTGATCATCTTGGGCGATGCGGATATCGATTACGCAGTGGATGCGACCATGTGGGGCGCATTCATGCACCAGGGTCAGATCTGTATGTCTACGGAACGCGTCATCATCGAAGAGACGATCGCCGATAAATTCATTGAAAAGCTTAAGGTGCGTGCGCAAGCTTTGCCGATGGGTGATCCCACAAATCCTGCCAATGCCATTGGACCATTGATCAATCAACGCGCCATCGACCTTGTTCATGGACAGGTACAGGAGGCGATTGCAGGCGGCGCGGAATTGGTGTGCGGTGGGCAATACGACAAACTTATCTATCACCCCACCATTCTTACGGATGTTAAACCAGAGATGCGCCTCTTCACCGACCAGACGTTTGGTCCGGTTGTCTCGGTCACAGTCGTCAAAGATGCAGAGGAAGCACTGGCAGTCGCCAACAATTCCAAGTATGGACTCTCCTCGGGCATTCTCACCAAAGATTTCAATCGCGCATTGGATATGGCACTGCGCCTCGAAACCGGCATGGTCCACATTGGTGACCAGACCGTCAACGATGAGCCCCAGGCTCCGTTCGGTGGCGTCAAGGGCAGCGGATACGGTCGCTTTGGCGGACAGGCTGCTCTTGAGGAATTCACCGAGTTACGTTGGATCAATGTCCAGCGCAATCCACGCACATTCCCGTAGGAAGTTATATCAATTCTTGAGCGTCAATTGCCCTGACAAATCGTCAGGGCAATTTTATTTGGATTATTTCTTTGTGAAGTCGAAGGACTTTTAATAGGCGTTTTGTGATTACGTTTTATGACCCCACCCGCGCTCAAACTTGCTTTTGTTTACTGCGGACCCTGCCTTGATCTATTCGCCCAAAGCCACCAAGCAATGACGATCGCAAAGAGCATCAATCCATAAACGGCACCCGAGATCAGATTTGTTTTCGTACTTGCATCCTGCGCAGCTCCGGTGGTTTCATCCACGCAAAGCCAGCGACTGCCAAAAAATGTTTTGCCGGGGTGGGCAACATTATATTGCGATGCGACTTCTATTCTTTCCGTGCCACACACCAGCGGACTCATGACGGTGTTGACTGCTGTAAATTCCGAACCGATACCCAACGAAATAATGAAAAAACCGCAGAACAAACTGAAAACAAGCAGAATGACAATAATACTGATATTGAGTTTCATTTTATTCAAATCCCTTTTTTATGAATACGGATAAGTGCATTTCAATCAACGATACCAGTGAATCCCCGATTGACCCATCCCCCATAAGCGGACATCACTCACACCCGCGCTCAAATTCACCCCCGCCCCCGAAGGTCCCCCAAATACGACAAACTAAAGTTTGAATGCGGATTCCAAATTTCAATTGTCGGATTTGGGGGAGGTGCTCCGCGAAGGGGGCGGAGGGGGTAGAAAAGCGGACAACAAAATGCCATCTCCTTTAGGACGTGTGCCCGTTAGGGTAGAGGGACAAGTCAACACGCCGATTATTACGCCAATCAGGGAGAGGTCCATCCCACCAATCAATCATCTCTATCAGGGTGATATCTAATTGCCCCATTCAAAATATACGTCGCGATAATAAGTAACGTTAGCCCATCAACACCTTTACACCTTCTGATTGCAGGAATAGATATCGCAATTCATCGCTTCTTATATGATTGGCGACGAATTGAACGGTTTCGCGCGCGCGCGCCTTCAGCGCACTGGATTTTTCTTCATTGGATTCGATTTCGGCTAATGCGGCAAGAATCTGCCATAGCAGACGACGGGAGCCAATTGTCTGGGCAGAAAGGCGTGCTTGCTCGAATGCAACTTTTGCCAAATCCTGTTCGCTTTTCATCAAATGAGCCTGGCCTTTTAGGAAAAGCGCCTCAGGAAGATATTGACCGACTTTAAATTGCTGGCTGTCCTTAATCACGGGGTCAATGATCGCGATAGCTTGCACATCATCTTTATGAGCCAGAGCAAGTCTGCATTGAGCCAACTTCATTGTAAAATCCCAAACGGAATTGGTAAGGCGACATGCGTCGAGAGTCGAGGCGGCCATTTCGAGATCTCCCGCCGCGATCTCACAAAGAGCATAATTTACAAGTGTTGCGGTCCTGCCCGGGGTGAGGGGAATATCCTGGTTGGGGATACGGGTGGCACGATACAATTCCAGCCCTTTTTGAACCACTCCCATCGAGATATAAGCCCAGCATAGATTCGCGCCAAACCAGGCGACATAGACCGGTGTATTTGCTTCCTTTGCCAAGCGAATGCTCTCCTCCATCTCATCCAAAGCCTTGTCGATCTCTCCATATTCGAACCAGACCTGACCTCGCAAATTTCGCGGCCAGCCTTGATTCCAGATATTCTTCGTGGCGAGACTGATCTCCAGGCTTTCCTGTGCAACGCCAAGAGCCTTCTCATATTTTCCAGACCACACGAGATTAAGTAGCCAGGCGTTCAGGTTATTGTTCAGCATGGGCATATTACCTAACTCGCGCCACAGGTCGGCCCCTTCAATCAGCCGTGTTTCGGCTTCTTCGAACTGGTATGCCACGTTATAAGCCCAGCCCAGATCGCTAAGCGTGTATGCTATCTGCTCGCGCAGGTTCAACTCGCGCGCCAGGCTCAATGACTTCTCACCGTATTCAATTGCCCGGCCTGCGTTGCTATCCTGCAAATTCGCCAGGAGCAAATTCCACAGCACTTTGGATTCAACAACGCGGTCTCCCAATTCTTGCGCCAGTTTGAGTGTTATCTCCGACAAAGCCTGACCCTTGACTGAATCCACCACGGCCGTAGGAGTGGAATACAGCGTGCTGGTTGCCACCTGTGCATCCAACTCCATCTTTTGGTCATGACGTTTGCGAGCTATGACTAGCATTTCCTCGTAATTTTTCAAGGCCTGCTCAAATTGCCCGTTTAATTCCATAGCTCGTCCACGGCGTGTATAGAGATGATGTAATTGTTCCAAAGTTATAGTGACTTCCTTGCCAAGTTTCAGAGCACGGGTGTAAGCCGTAATCGCTTCATTCTGTGCATAAGCTAGAAAGGCCGCATCCCCGGCAAGGATCCAGTAGGGAACAGCCTTTTCAGCGTTCCCAGCTTCGTCATAATGGTGAGCCAACTGCAAGGCAAACTGGTCAGTATGATCGACAGATATTGTTTCCAGAGTTTCGGCAATTTCACCATGCAGCATGCGCCGTTCGCCCGCACCCAATTGGTCATAGAGATATTGCTGGGTCAATGCATGAGAAAAGCGAAACAGGGAGAGAAACTGTTTGCCAATTTTTGTTTCACCCTGTTCGAGCACAAGTAAATAACGTTTTTCCAGTTCGCGCGACAAACCTTTTGTTAACTCACGTTCCTGAATTTTTTGAACCTGCGCAACGACCTGCGCAATAAATTCATAACCCATTACACTTGCAATCGTAAGTGTTTCACGCAAGCCTTCAGGCAGGCGCGCGATCCTTTCCCCGATGACGCCTTCCACGCGCGCAGGCAATGTGCCCCAATCCAAAGTTGACCTTTGAATCCAGAATCCATCTTTATCTTTAATAAGGTTGCTGCTTTCCTGTAGGTTTCGCAACAGTTCAACAGTAAACAATGGATGTCCGCCTGTACGCGCAAACAATTCATCGCGAAAGGCGGCATCTAAATGATTGGGTTCGGAATCGATCAACTGGTTTGTAAAGCTGCGTTCTTCGGTTGGATCCACTTGTGAAAGATCCACTACGATATCCCCGTGGTAACGTTTAAGTTCATTTAAGATCTGTTCGAGAGGGTGACGTTCGCTGCCACGCCCAAGCGCCACATCGTCAGGACGATAGGTGCCGAGCAGCAAAATGCGGCTGTCTTTGAGTTCGCGTGCAAGATGGAATAAAAGATTGAGCGAACCGCTATCAGCCCATTGAAGATCATCCAATACCAGGATTAGTGTATTGTCTTTTGACAGTGCCTTTAGCACAGACGCATATTGTTCGAATATCTTTTCCTGGTCGAGGGCGGGATTGATCTTCGCTGCATCCCCATCGGTTTTTTTGCCTATTTTTTCGGAAAGTTTGAGGGCGAGATTGCTATTGAGTGCAACTTCAGTCGCAATACTGGTCAGTAATTTTCCACCCGGAACGAAAATGCCGATCAGGTCGGGTCCGATCCTGATCAACGTCTGGCTCGAGATCCGCACAAATTCCTTGAGCCTGGTTGTTCTTTTTGCTTTGGCAGCTTCGTCTTCTGATTTTTCCTTTTCGGGTTCGGTGGTGAGCGAAGTTAATACCTGGCGAAACGGAAGATAAGGATCACCAGCGCCGGTTTGCGCGTTACATTCTCCGATGGAGGCGATGAGCGTGGAATCTGATTCTGTGCTGTCGCGAATGAATTCTTCCACCAGAGATGATTTTCCAGCACCGGCTTCACCTGCAATGAAGGCGATTTGCAGCTCCCCAGCCAAAGCCTTCTTTAGAAATTTTTCCAATTGTTGCAGTTCAGTCTTTCGACCAATAAATATATTTTGTGGCATGCGTTTCTCTTGAGCGAAAATATCGAATTGACTTTTTGAGTGTAGCATACTCTTATGTTTTGTGATGTTCGAATTAGATTTCAACACGCCCCGCAAGCGGACCTCATCCACGCCCAAATTCAAAACCCCTCTCTCGTCTCCCCCAAGGGGGAGAAGCTATTTGCTCTTATAACAAACACTGACTTGGAAACTCAACAACCCCGTCACACAGAAAAGCGGACAACAAAATGCCCTCTCCATTTGGAGAGGGACAAGTCAACATGCCGATTATTACGCCAATCAGGGATAGGTTCCTCCCGCCGATCAATCGTCTCAATCAGGGTTAGGCTCACCCAGGCTCAAGCATCTTCCCTATCTGCCTATCCTAAATCCGACAAACAAATGCCTCTTCAGAAGAGGCATTTGTTTAATAACTCAATGCCACACTTGGACGCTTCTTCACCCATTAAATGATTTTTTCTATCATCGAATCTTCCGACTTTGCCCAGGAGCGTCTCCATGTGTTAAATACCGTTGCCCGAAAATAGCAGAGTGCCTGCAAACCGCAGGTTCCCAGACTACCATTACTTCATCATTGGTATATTCCTTGGTAATGTCTTCCATATGGCAAATTCGGATTACTGTCCTTTTTGTGCCTTGCGGCTGACTGGTTTGCCATCCTTGAAAGCCTCGCCATCCACGCCCCAACTCCACAAGCGGACAGGATGAATGATCAACGATGCGTGTCCGCTTCTTTCCACGATCTCAGCTGTTCCGTGGACCTTGATCCCACGTGCCACCCACGGCTGGACGGATGCCAGATCGTCGATCACGAGAGAGACGAGTTCATTGCCTGTTTTCACATTCTTATATTTGAACGTCTTCGTGATATCGAAACCGGTGATGGAAAAATTCTCACCGTCGAAGCGAAATCCCACCGGCGCGACATCCGGCTGCTGTGATTTGGAGACTGTTGCCAACCGCGCAAGGCGTTGAGAGTTGATGTAGGCTTTTTCTTTTTCGGTGAACATAAGACCTTGCCCGTCATTGCGAGCCGCGTTCTCGCAATGACGAAATATTATTAGCTACCCCAGGCCGATTTTTCGGGGAACGGAATCGGCTGTTGATTCTCCCAGCCATTCTTGCGGAGCCATTGCTCGAAATTGAGCAAGCCCGGGTGAATTTTGCGCAGCGCAGCGATATCCGCATCGTAGCCTTCGCCGTTGAAGAAGTTGAACATGGCGACCATCTCTTCTTCAGAAATACGGCCTCCATTTCCTGCAGGAGCGGTCAAAGTGACAGGGCGCCCAATGACCTTGGTGAAGACTGCTGCGGTTTGAGCTTCTGTCGATTCGTCACCGGCCAGTTCCAGGGTCCGACCAAGATACGTTTTTGGTTCCGCCAATACAATCGAGACAAATACGCCAATGTCCTCAGCGGCGATGGTTTGAAATCCTTTTTCAGGGCGCAAGCCCATGCCAGTATAAGTTCCGCTCAAGATATAAGCGCGGCTCCAATTTTTATTTTCCATAAAAGCCACAGGGCGCAGGATGGTGAACGGAATGCCAAGTGATTGGATGTATTGTTCAATGATCCACTTGCTTTCGAAATGTTTCTGTCCCATACCGCGATGCGCGGAGCCAACCGAAGAATACACAAGATGTTGAACGCCGGCAGCTTTGGCAGCATCGGCTACGCTCTTGCCCTGTTTGATCTCGCCCTCGAAACCTACATTGGGCAGCCAGGTGTTTTGTACGCTGAAGACGCCGTAAGCGCCCTTGAATGCCGCATCAAGTTCAGCACGATCATCGAGATCGCCTGCGACAATTTCCGCACCAAGTGATTTTAATTCGAGAGCGGCAGGTTTGTTGACATCGCGTGTCAACGCACGGACCTGCCAGCCTTCTGCTAAAAGTTTTCTTGCCACAATTCCACCCTGTTGCCCGGTTGCACCGGTTACTGCGATAATTTTATTGTTCATTTTCTACCTCTATAGTTTTTGATTTTTGTTTTTGTGCGATCTGATAACTTTCATTCAGCAGAGTGATCGCTTGCTCTACATCTTCATCCTGCCGCAGATAAAAACTTACCCAGCCTGTCTCAGGCAAAATATGATGGGGTTGTGCGCGCCCTGCGGCAACAACCTCATCGCGCACTTTCTTTGGGAAAGGAATATCCACCATATGGTCGCCGTGAATATGCCCGATCTCACGGTTGCCGATGACATACTCCACGCCACCGAAGCGATGCGGAGTCACGGTTACGCCTTTCCAGGATGTCGCGGCTTTTGTGATCGCATCCTGCGCGCCTTTTACACTCATTTGGTGCCCTTACCTTTGCCCAGCTTCTTGCAAATATTTCCAAGCGTTTCCATCTCATTGACCGATAGAATGCTGAACTCATCCACCAAAGCGGCGATGTGACCTGGAAGCACCGCATCCAACTTGCTTGTGCCTGCCTCTGTCAAATGGATATGGATCACTCTGCGGTCTTTCGCGTCGCGTTCGCGTCGGACCAATCCATCCCGTTCCAGGTTATCTATGACCGTCGTCATATTACTGCCACTCTTGAGTACCTTCGTGCTGACTTCGCCCTGGGTCATCGAGCCGAGATGATACAAGGACTCCAGCACAGCAAACTGTGAAGGCGTAATATCACCCAGTGTGTTTCGCTCGGTGAGACGCGTAAAGAGCGAGTTGGTACAGCGGGTTAACTTGATAAAGGTATCGAGTGTGCGCATCTCTGCGCGGGTTCCAGAATAATGGGTGGGCATATCAAATTTCCTTTGACGTCAGATAGTTTGATGTCGAAATAATATCAAATCTTACCAGGAAGGTCAAGCCGGGGAAGCCTATACATTTGGCTAGGTCTCTATCAAGAACAAAAAATGGGACGGCGTATCACCCTCTCGCCTGCGGGGATGATACGCCGTCCCATTCACTATTCTCTATTTTCAATCAACTACAACTTCGCGAACCGCGACACCACCTTCGCCGCCGTGGCGGGACGATCCATGACGCCGCCTTGATGGATCAATATCGGCGTGCCTTCCTTTGCATACTTCAAATCCACATACGCCTGACCGGTGATGAACCTCTGTCCATCAATCGCGCAGGACGTGACAAAGCCGATGCGTTCGCCGTTGGCATTCATCACGGGGTCGCCGTTGTGCGCCATGCGGACGCGTTGCTCATCAAACGTAAAGCGGATGACCACGCCCTTGCGCTCTTTCTCGCGCGCCACGTACGCATCCCGACCGATGAACCACGGCTTGTACGGTTTCACATACGAACCGAATCCGCCTTCAGCCACGCCGAGATCGCGACCGTCAAATTTACCTGAGCCGAGTCCCATTTCGTGACCATACAGCGGAAGTCCAGCTTCGGTGCGTAAAGAATCTCTAGCGCCCAAACCGATCGCTTTGACTCCAAACTGTTCGCCCGCTTTCATCACCGCGTTCCAAAAGTCCACGGCGCGTTCGGGGTGGACGAACAATTCAAACGCCATTTTCTCGCCGGTATAACCCGTGCGCGAGACGATCAAATCAAAACCACCGACTACTGCATCGCACAACTCAGTCCGCTTTAACTTCATGATGCGTGCGCGTGTTTCACTATCCACGCCCATTGCCAGCAGCGTATCGCGGCTCTTCGGTCCTTGCAGCGCAATATCCACTCGCATGGTTGAACCAGCCTGCGGGTCCCGTAAGTTGCGGATCTCCGCGTTATAGCCATACGTCCGCGCCCAAGGTCGTCCGTTATCAATTTTTACTTTGCCATCGCGCACACTTTCGAGCCACGTGCGATCCTTGTCATCGTTCGATGCGTTCACGACCACGAGATAATTATCCCAGCCGCGGCGATAGATAAGCGTGTCATCGATCACGTCCGCATCGGGCGTGAGGAAATGCGAATACAACGACTCGCCCGGCAGCAGCCCGCCACAGTCATTGCCGCAGACCGTATCGAGGAACGAAGCCGCATCCGCGCCACGCACATCGTACACGCCCATGTGCGAAACATCGAACAAGCCCGCCGCATTGCGCGTGGCAAGATGCTCCTCAAAAATACCCGTGTATTGCACCGGCATTTCCCAACCCGCAAATGGGACCATTCTGCCGCCGAGGTCGCGATGCGTTTGATTCAACGCCGTCTTCTTCAACTCGCCTTCGGATTCATTCCAGACGAAAGGCGGCAGCGCCTCTTTCTTCGATTTGGGCTGGTCGCCGATGAACCAGGGTTTATTTTCATCCACGCCTTTTCCCGTTGTCGCCGCAATCTTAGCTTTCACTTCACTGACGAAGAAAGGTCCCGGCATTCTCTTCGCGCTGAAATCTTTCGCCCCATCCAAATTGAACGACATATATCCATCAGATAAATCTCTCAACCAAGTCGCTACAACATTGGCTTTCGCCGCAGGCACCGCCAATTGATAGAACGTATCGTCCACATTCACCAACGTCCCTTTGACTTTTCCTTTAGGAGTGGAAATTTCCGTCGCCTGACTCTTGCCAACCTTGAGCGCAGAGAGATCACTGGATATAGCAAAATCCAACATCTGACGCACGCGATCGCCACTCAACTCATACACAACGGTGGTCTTCGCCTTCGGCGCATCGTCAATGTAATAGAAGTGTGGATATCCATGCTGCGTCGGCTTGAAATCAATGCCCGCTGATTCGGATAACTTGCGGATCTTCAACTTAGCATCGTTCAACACTTTGAAATCCAATTTCGCGCGGCGCTGTTTGCCTTTTTTCACCGTGTTCACAGAATGCGGCGCACACGCGATCAACACATCCGCCATAATATCCGCCAGCTGACGAGTCTTCTTCTCATCGAAGCCGCGCTGTGTGATCCACGGCGTACCAAGACGAATGCCGCTCGGGTCCATCGAATTCTTATCACCCGGAATTGTATTGCGATTAACCACAACTCCGACAATATCCAAAATGCGCGAAGCCTGGTCGCCACTTAACTTCGTGCCATCTTCACCAACGATGCTCGTACAATCTATATTTACCAAGTGCGTGTTGGTTCCGCCAAACGGCACACGCAATCCACGTTTGGTAAACTGATCAGCCATCGCTTTGGCGTTTTTGAGAGTCTGTTCCTGTAACTTCTTAAATTGTTTTGTTTGGGTGAGCTTGAAAGTCAACGCCAACGCCGCAAACACATTCACGTGCGGTCCGCCCTGTTCGCCGGGGAACACAGCCTTGTCAATCTTCTTCGCAATAACAGGATCAGTTGTCATGATCACCGCACCACGAGGACCGTCAATGGATTTATGCGTTGTAGACATGACCACATGCGCATGTCCGATCGGCGAAGGCACAACGCCCGCAGCGACCAACCCACCGATGTGCGATATATCTGCGAGGAGATATGCGCCCACTTCATCAGCGATCCTTCGAAACTGTTCCCAATCAGGCATCCATGAATAGGATGAATAGCCCGCGATCATCAGTTTTGGTTTATGTTCCATTGCTAATTCATGAATGGCTTCATAATCAATTTTTTCGTTTTCATTAATGGTGTAATGCACAGCCTTGAACCACTTGCCCGAACGATTGACCGATGAACCATGCGAGAGATGTCCGCCGTGTAATAAATTCAATCCCATCACGGTACTGCCGAGTTCGATCAAGGCATGATAGACCGCGTTGTTCGCGGGTCCACCTGACAGGGCTTGCACATTGACGAAGATCTGGTCTGCGCTAATGCCGTTCGCGGCGAAGGTCTGTGCGGCGCGACGGCGAGCCAAGGCTTCGACCGTATCTGCATATTCCACGCCTTTGTAATAACGCGGGTCACTGTTGCGGCGGTAATTTCCCAACCGCGCGGGATAATCGAGAATTTCATCATCGTCCATCCAACGCGTCTCTTCATCAGGGTAACCTTCCGCATAAATATTCTGGAATGCGGAAGATAGAGCTTCACGTACCGCCAATGGCGCAGTGGATTCAGAAGCGATCAGGATCAACTTGCGGTATTGACGCTCGGCTTCGAGTTGGGTTAATTCATAGACATCAGGATCGAGTTTGGCGAGCGAGCCGCGGAATAAATAATCGGACATGGAAAATCTCCTAAGGGAATGTAGAGTGCATCCATCGCACCCTCGTAATTACTTCATCAGCCAAGCACAAGCTGATCGAAGCGGAACAACTTCAGGCTTTGTAAAGAAGCGTGCAAGTCCATTAAAGGGCATGCTATCGAATTGTAGAACGGGAAAGGGGAAGGGTCAAGTGAGAAATGGTGTTTTATCACACATATTTTCCACACAACCCCATCACATCTGGTTAACACCTATCCGATAAGATGTATGCAGGTTGAAGGCGCTTCAACCAAAAGAAATGGAGACAATCTATGAAAAACAAAAAATCTATTTGGATCATCGGATTATTGGTTGCGCTACTGGTGGTCGGCGTAGTTGGCGCGACCAGCGCCTACGCACAGGGTTCGTTAACCGGCATATTCCATGGACGCGGTCCGGGTGGCGGACGCGGGCTTGGTCCTACTGAGTTAGCTGCAGCTGCAAAGGCGTTGGGCATGACCACGGATGATCTCTCAGCCGCCTTGAAAGACGGACAAACGCTCCAACAAATTGCCACAAGCAAAGGTGTTGATATTCAAAAGGTCAAAGACGCGATCAGCACTGCGCGCCGCGATACACTGCGAACTGAAATCAATCAGGCAGTAACCGCTGGAAAGTTATCACAAGATAAAGCCACCTGGTTGCTGGAAGGTCTCGACAAAGGCTTCCTCGATGGACCGGGATTTGGTTTCGGGTTTGGTCTTGGCGGACAGCATGGAAACGGGTTTGGAAATAATCCACTAGCACAACCAACGCTAAGTAATCCATAAACAAGAAAAAGCATTTAAATAAAACCTGTGAGACGCCTCCTCCGCTTCACAGGTTTTATTTTTTCATAATAGGTTGCTTGTAACAAAATAAAACTGGTCAAGTGAGAAATGCGTACATCGATTTGTCTGGCAGGCTTTGTCCGAATATAGGATAAAGTTCCCAGTTGAATTAGCATCCATTTTTTGCTATGATAATAAATAGGCAGTGATGATCTGATAATTTAATTTGGGCGCTCATGAGTTATCAGGGAGCTAATAGCGAAACCGGCTGCATGGCTGGTTTTTATGTTTAGCAAGGAGCATCAATGAATCCGTATTTTCTCTCTGGCCCCACGCAAAAAGATATCCATGAATTTACTCCGAAATTGACGAGTGAGTTTAACGATGTACATGTTCAAATGCTGGCGCTCCAATATCACAGGGAGCAATTGGCGTTGCACCGGCGAATGTGGCTGGCACAATTGGGTGCCGGGTTGATCGAGTTGGGTCGCCGTATTCAGCATTTGGCGCATGTACCTTTTGCCGCGCGCCACACTTCATGGAAGGCGGTTGCGCTGCAAAGCATTAAAGTACGTCATCATCGGCAGACATTTTGATCAACACAGGCAAATTCAGGTTTGGGCAAAAGCTAGACAGCGATATATATTGACAATGAAATTCATACTTAGCTGGATATGAGCATACCCATAATGCCAATGCGCCTTGCGGTATAATCCCCTCGCCATGCCCAGACGTAAAGCTCCTGAAGAGATGTCAGTCGAAGAGTTGCGTCGTTTGCTAATTGAGAAACGACGCGGCGTGCGGCATGAAAGGCTCGAGCACTTTAAAAGAACCGGGCGCGTGGTGAATGTCGAACCGGATATTCTCTCTGCTTCCACCCCGGTAGTGGATACGCTTGAAGAAAACAGCGACCAGCCTCCAGCACCAGCTACGAAGCGGCGACGGGTGATGGACCAAGTCTTATTGGTCGTAGAAGTCCTCGCCGTGGTGGGACTGGTCGGAGTCCTCGTCAGTGGATTTGGTGTGTTGCGTGACCTCAACAAGGAAGTCGCATCTGCATTGATCCAGGAAACGTTGACACCAACACCGCTGGTAATGGCTGTGGTGTTGCCCTCGGGACATGTGCCGCCGGATGCGCAAGGGAATACGCGGCCGAACGATGCAGAAATTCCGGCGCATTTACAACCGATGGTACAGTCATTAGCGAATATCCCGATCCCAACTTCCGCACCCGATCAGGCGATCCGCATTCAGATCCCGGCGATCAACATCGATGCGCCAGTCGTGCAGGGCGATGGTTGGGAACAACTTAAAAAAGGCGTTGGACAGAATGTGAGTTCTACCAACCCAGGTCAAAACGGGAATGTGATCCTTTCGGCGCATGACGATGTGTATGGCGAGCTGTTCCGCTTTTTGGATAAACTGCAACCCGGTGATCAGGTGATCTTATATTCACAGCAAAGACAGTTTGTCTATGTTGTGGATCACACGGCTATAGTTGAACCGACCGCGGTGGAAGTGATGGCATCCACCGGCAACCCAACGGTCACATTGATCTCGTGCTATCCATATCTAGTTGATAAACAGCGCATT
>Ga0302321_100002447_pt1 | contig 15898 bp, 17 predicted proteins | sample Fen_T0_1_FD_202505 | JGI IMG/M metagenome (GOLD analysis project Ga0302321, IMG submission 202505) | Peat permafrost microbial communities from Stordalen Mire near Abisko, Sweden - Fen_T0_1 | ecosystem: Environmental > Terrestrial > Soil > Wetlands > Permafrost | place: Sweden: Abisko...
TGTGGGCACCCTGGATCATCCGCGGGTACAGGGCCCCTACGCGGGGCTGTTGGCCAATATCCTTCTGGTGACCATCCAGGAGTTGCTGCCCCGGATGGCCGAAGTGACCGCGCCCGGTGGCTGGCTCGTCGCCAGTGGGATTCTGGCCGAGCGCACGGATGAGGCCTTGGTGAGCCTGGCCTCCCAGGGTTTCAGGCCAGAGAAGGTAATGAAAGAAGGCGAGTGGATCGCGGTGCTGGCTGTGCGGGAGCAAGCATGATTCGCGCGGACCGACCCATCGGGGTCTTTGATTCGGGCATAGGCGGGCTCACCGTCATCCATGCCCTGCGCCAGCTCCTTCCCCAGGAGGACCTGGTCTATCTGGGGGATACCGCCCGGCTACCCTATGGCACCAAGAGCCACCGCACCATCGAGCGCTACACCCTGCAGATGGGCGAGCTGCTCCAACGCCACGATCCGAAGCTCATCGTCGTCGCCTGCAACACCGCCAGCGCCCATGGTTTGGCCGCCCTGCAGGCCGTGAGCCCCTGCCCGGTGATCGGCGTGATCGAGCCCGGCGCTGAGGCTGCCTCTGGGTTCCCCGGCCCCGTGGGCGTCATCGGGACCCTGGCCACCATCAGCAGCGCGGCCTACGAGGCAGCCATTCTGCGACGTGAACCCGGCAAGATCATCCACAGTGTGGCCTGCCCCCTGCTGGTGCCCCTGGCGGAGGAGGGCTGGTTCGACGACCCCGTCACGGACAGCATCTGCCGCCGGTACCTGAACCAGCTGCCTTTCGAAGCCAAGACTGTGGTCCTGGGTTGCACCCACTACCCGACCCTCTTGAGCAGCTTGGAGCGCAGCCGTCCCGGCACCCGCTGGATCGACAGCGGCCGAGTCACGGCCAAGGCTGTGGATCGCCTATTGAAAGGCAGCCTGGGCTACCGGACCGCCAGCGCCCGCGGCGAACTCCGCGTTCAACTCACCGATGCCAGCAGCCGCCTGAAGGAGGTGGGAAACCGCTTCCTGGAAGAGGCGCTGGGAGATGTCGAGGTGGTGGAAATATAACCAAGAGAAAGCCAGCCAGCCTCCTGCTACCGGCTATTCCTTCTCCTTATAAATGCCACTGCCGATAATCATCCCTTCATAAAATTCGAGATAAGAAGTCTTTTGATCAAGGGCATTGGTGGTGGGGTTTGGGTATTTATAATCGACCCAGCCTTTGCCCTTGTTGCGGGCGACCTTGATCAGTTCCTGGATGATCATCACGCCATCCGGATCCTTGAGCTCGATCCGGTTCTTTCCGACCAGGGCGGCCGTGTTATAGCCGATGGCCTTCACCACGCCCCGCTCGTCGTAGATGAAGATGTACAGTTCCCCGCCGGTGGCCACATGGAACTTGCCGGTGGACGTATTCGTCTCTTCGATCAGCTTGGCGACGCCATTCTTTTTCGCGAATGCCACCGCGGATTTCACCAGGGCCACCGCCTCGGTCGAAGTCGGATTCTGGGCGAAGCCAATCAGGCACGGAAGGGCCGTTGCAAGGAGGCATTTGGCGTAGTTCATGGGGTTCTCCTTGGGATTGCGGAGGCATTTTCCTTGATTGCGATATCGCTTCCAGACTTTAGATTCTAGGTCCTGCCATCAGCAACCGGGCGAACCGGTTGTGGCTGGAGAGATCAATGCTCAAGCCGCTTTCTGTTCATGATCAGGACATCCTGGGGCAGGGGCACGAAACCCATGGGGGCGAGCTGTTTCTGACCTTTCGGCGAAATGACGAATTGCAGGAATTTCAGCACCGAAGGCTCGATGGGGCGGTTTGGCGCGCGGTTGAAATAGAGGTACACCACCCGGGTCAGTGGGTACTCGCCACTGGCGACGGACTCGTAGGAAGGTTCCACCGCGATCTTGCCGCCGGGGGGGATGAGCGGCACCGTCCTGAGGTTATTGAAGACTTCCCCGAGTCCCCCGTAGCCGATGGCAGCCTGGTTGGACACCAGCTCTTCAATGAGGGTCATGGCATCGGAGCTCTGGTGGTTGGTGTCCTTGTTCCGTCCGCCCTTGGTGATGTTCTGCCGGAAGTATTCTCGGAGACCGTCGCCTTCCGGCCGATCCACGCATACGATGGGCCGATTCGACCAGTTGCCGGTGAGCAGGCCCAGGTCGCCCCAGGTCGAGATGTCCTTGGGATGGCCGCTCAGCCGGCTGGTGGTCCAGATGGCATCCAGCTGATCGACTCGAAGCTCCTTGAGGGGATTGTTCTTCTGGACCAGAACGACGAGGGCGTCCACGCCGACGGCGATACGCGTTGGTGGGTACCCCCACTTGGCGTTGAAGGCTGCAATCTCATCCTGCCGGAACTCGCGGTTGATGGGGGCAAGCTGGGACTTTCCATCGATGAGCGCCCTGGCCACTTCAACCGCCGAGTTGGGGCGGACGTCGAGCTTGAAGTTCGATCCCCCTGTCTGCAGCAAGTCCTGCCAAAGGAGGACCAGTGACTCCATGTCATAGGAGCAGATGGCGACAGGACCAGTCGGCTTGGGGCTTTCCTGGGCCTGCAAGCAGGAACCGAAAAGGAGGGCCGCGGTCAGGATCCAGCGAAAGCTCATGGGACGCTCCAGAGAATAGGCAAGGTCAGGTTCATCGCGAAAAGGTTAAAGAATAGATGATATTAAGATCTGAAATGACTTGCAAGCCTTAAAGGACCCCAGCGACCAAGTGGAGCTGGACCTCGAGTTTTCGACAAAGGTCCCCAGCTATAGCCAAGGCCATGCCAGTAACTGGTGTCGAATTACGCATTCAATCGGACATGGGCACGCGCCACAAGCGGGCTGTCTCCTCTCAGGCAAGCCCTTCTTCTTGAAAGCCATGAACGACCTCGGGTGGTTGTAATAACCTATCGGTAATTGCTCTTTATGGCGAGCAGGCCGTCTAATGTAAGTAACTAGGCGAGAACAAATCAAGTTTATTGAATATCATTGTAATTATTTGCAAGACAATAAAATACAGGATGGTGACAATTATATTGACTGGGAACCTGCATCGCCTGATGATCTGCAGCTCAGAACCCCCTCGCTCAATCAGGATTATATAATAGTACCCAGTATAGGGAAGTAAAGCATAAGTTGATAATTTAAAGGTCTATCCATCCCACTCTATCATCCAGGGTGGTTAGAGTTCGAATTTAGGCTGATACCGAACCTGGCAATGTGAACACGACCGTGGTCCCCCGGCCTTCCGTGCTTTCGATGCGGATCTCGCCACCATGCCCCCGTACGATCTCCCGGCAAATGCTCAGGCCCAGGCCGGTGCCTTTGCCTTCGGGCTTGGTGGTGAACATGGGACGGAAGACCTGACCCAGCAATTCGGTGGGGATGCCCTGGCCCGAATCCTGGAAACGGAGCTCCCACCAAAGCCCACCAGGGGTGCTTTCTTCCGAGGGAAGGGCGGTGAGGCGCACTGTGCCGCCGGAGGGCATGGCGTCCACGGCATTGTTCATGAGGTTCAGGAAGAGCTGCTCCATCTGCTTGCGATCCACGCACAGGCGGCAGTCCGGCGGGGCTTCGGCTTCCACTGTCACGCCGTGGGCGGCCAGGGTTGGCGTCCACAACTGCTGCAGGTCGTCCAGGAGGTCCTCAAAGGGCTGGGGCTCCCGGTGGAGCTGGGGGCGGCGGGTGAGATCGAGCATGCGGCGGACGATGTCACCCACCCGCTGGATCTGGGCATGGATGACGTTCAGGCGCTCGCGGGTCTTGTCGGGCAGGTCCTTTTGCGCGTCCAGCAACTGGAGGTGCCCCGTGACGAGATTGAGAGGTGTGCCCACTTCATGGGCGAAGGTGGCAGTCAGCTGACCGGCGACCGCGAGCCGCTCCTGGGCGCCCAGCTCTTCCCGGAGCAGCGCGTTGCGTTCCACCAAGGCCGCGAGCTCATCGTTCTTGGCCAGCAACTCGGACAGGGCGACGTCGATGCGGTCCTGCAGGTTGGTGTTCAGGCCCCGGATTTCGTGGATCAGGCGCTCGCGTTCCTCGCTGGCTCGCTGGAGCTCGACGGCCATGCCATTGAATCTGGCGGCGATCAGGCCCAGCTCGTCAGAGCGGCGGACAGGGGCCCTGGCGCTGGATTCCCCCTTTTCCAGCCGCTGCATGGCGAGGACCATGGCCTCGATGGGATCACTGATGAGCACGCGGAGGATCAGCCAGAGCAGGATGAATTCACCCAGCAGCACGCCGGGAAGGGTGTGCAGGGTTCGCTTGAGGTTGTTGTCCCAGACGACCTCCCACCGCTCCAGATCACAGTAGGCGCGGATCAACCCGATGGGGGGCTGGCCCACCTTGTGGGTCCGGATCGGGAGGTACACCTTCCAGGCCCGCCCCCCGGTGTTGAGGTCCACCAGTTCGGCTTGGGGACCCGGCAGGGAAAGGTAGGATCCGACCTCGGGGCCCCATTCGACCAGGGCTTCCTCCCCTGAGGATCGGACCAGCGCTAGCTCGGATCCCCGCCCGATCCGCTTGAAGACATCAATTTGGAAGATGCTGCGATCAGGACCGGCGATGCTATCCAGCAACTGATCCAGTTTGTCGGGATCCTTGAACCCGGGGTCCCGCTCCACGATATCGGTTTCCACAGTACCCGAGGCCTCGATCACCAGCTTGCGCGAGTAGCTCTCCAACTCCCGGCGACTGTTGCGGGTGATGGAATAGGCCACGGCCACGGTGAGCACACTGGTGACGAGCCCCAGCAGCAGGAAGAGCTTGGCGTGCAGGCTGCGCAGCCAGTTCAGGGGCCGGATCCGCACGTGCCAGAAGCTCATACCCGGCCACCGTCGGCCATTGGAAGCCCCAGGGCAGGACGCAGGACGTGGGCGAGGGCCGTCGGATCCTGCTCCGGGACCAGGGCGACAAAGCGATCGAAGGCGCTGCGTCGGCTCTCGGCCACATCGCCCAGAAGGTCAAGCAACCCTCCGCAAAGGGTCGGTCGTTCCCGCGTGCGAAGCTGCGCTTCAGCCTCCCAGAGCAGGGCCTCCAGAGCCGCCAGGTCGTGATGCTCGCCAAGGGTGGTCTGCAAGGCGCGCACACCTTTCAGGGTGGTTTCCGGAGGCTCGGCGAAGGCGCCCTCCAGTGCTTCGATGGCGTAGCGCAGTTTCTTGATCTTCACCCGGGTCCGGTGCAGGGCCGCCGGATCTTCGTGGGCGGCCAGGAAACTGAGGTCCCCCAAGGCTCCGCCGATGCGGGGCTCCAGGCAGGCCCAGGCCGCCTCCTGGAGGGAGGTGGACTGAAAGGGATGTTGCAGGGCGGGCACCTCGAGCAGGCGTCGAAGGTCGGGCAGCCGTAGGCGGCCGAGCTCCTTAACCATGGTGCGGCGGGCCTTGGCCCGGCTTCGGTCCACCTGCTCCAGTAGGTGTTCGAGGACGGCTGCCTGGGTGAGCGTACTGGCTGCCTGGTGATACACCTGCAGGTGACCGGCATGGACATCGAGCTCACGGGTCAAGCCAAGGAGGTCGACCAGGTCCTTCAGGGCGCGGCGCTGGCCCTTGTGGCCCGGATAGGTATCGGCATCGACCAGATCGAGCACGGCACCCAGGCGGCGGGCAGCCACCCGGACCTGGTGGAGCTGCTCCATGTCGTCGCTCCACTGGTCTTTCCCCATCAGTTCCAGGAGCCGGGCCAACCGGACCTCAAGGGCGCGGTGGAGCAGGATCGCCAGTTCAGCTGGATGCATCCCATGATTTTAGACACATTTCATTAAAGCGAAAAATAGGCGTAAACTGGAACAACCATGGAACACATCCACATCAAGGGCGCCCGAGAACACAACCTCAAGAACCTCGACCTCTCGCTGCCGCGCAATCAGCTGGTGGTGATCACGGGGTTGTCCGGCTCGGGGAAGTCCAGCCTGGCTTTCGACACGCTGTACGCGGAGGGCCAGCGGCGCTACGTGGAGAGCCTCTCGGCCTACGCGAGGCAGTTCCTCGATCAGATGGAAAAGCCCGATGTGGACAGCATCGAGGGGCTGTCACCCGCCATCTCCATCGAGCAGAAGACCACCAGCAAGAACCCCCGCTCCACCGTGGCGACGGTGACGGAGATCTACGACTACCTGCGCCTGCTCTACGCGCGCACAGGCAAGCCCACCTGTGTGGCCTGTGGGAATCCCATCGCAAGCCAGACCATTCAGGAGATGGCGGATCAGATCCTGGCCAAGCCGGATGGCACCAAGCTGCAGATCCTGGCGCCGGTAGTGCGGGGCCGCAAGGGGGAGTACAAGAAGCTGCTCCAGGACCTCATGAAGCGCGGCTACATCCGGGCCCGCGTCAACGGCCTGATGCTCGACCTCACCGAGGGCATCCCCGACCTGGACAAGCAGAAGAAGCACACCCTCGAGGTGGTGATCGACCGCCTGAAGGTGAGTGCCGCCATCCAGTCCCGGCTGGCGGACAGCCTGGAGATCGCCTGCAACCTGGCGGAAGGTACAGCTCTCGTTGACTTGGATGGCAAGGAACAGTTCTTTTCCAGCAAGCTCGCCTGCAACAACACCAAGTGCGCGAAGTTCGGTCAGGGCTTGCCCGAACTGGAGCCCCGCTCCTTTTCCTTCAACAGTCCCTACGGCGCCTGTCCCACCTGCGATGGCCTGGGCTTCAAGCGCCAGTTCGCGGAAGAACTGATCATCCCCAATGCATCGCTCTCCATCAACGAAGGTGCCATCCAGGCCAGCGGCTGGAAGAGCGTGAGTGAGGATGGCTGGCGTTCCCAGCTGCTGGAACAGCTCGCCAAGAAAATGAAGTTCAGTCTGGATGTGCCCTGGAAGAAGCTGCCCGCAGATATCCGGCGCCTGCTGCTCCACGGCACCGAGAAGGAGATGCGCTTCACCTACGAAAGCAAACGCAACCGCTACGATTTCGTCCATCACTTCGAAGGCATCATCGGCAACCTCGACCGCCGCTACCGGGAGACCACCAGCGAGGAGATCCAGGCGGAGATGGAGCAGTCCATGCGCGTGATCCCCTGCGAAGAGTGCGGGGGCCAGCGCCTGAAGCCGGAAGTGCTGGCGGTCTTCGTGGGCGGCCTGCACATCGCCGACGTGGTGGCGCAGAGCGTGCGCGAGGCCCGGAAGTGGTTCGGCGAGCTGGCCCTCGAAGGCAAGGAGGCGGTCATCGCCGAGAAGGTGCTCAAGGAGATCCGCGAGCGTCTCGGGTTCCTGGATGATGTTGGCCTCGGCTATCTCACCCTGGACCGCAGCGCGGCCACGCTCTCAGGCGGAGAGGGCCAGCGCATCCGCCTGGCCACCCAGATCGGCTCCAAGCTCCAGGGTGTGCTCTACGTGCTGGACGAGCCCAGCATTGGCCTGCACCAGCGGGACAACCTGCAGCTCATCCGCACCCTCAAGGAGATGCGGGACCTGGGCAACACAGTGCTGGTGGTGGAGCACGATCTGGAAACCATCCTGGCCGCCGATCACGTGGTGGACATGGGTCCCGGCGCCGGCGAGCATGGCGGTTGGGTCGTGGCCCAGGGCACGCCGGAGGAGATCAGCCACACCGCAGGTTCCATCACCGGCGACTTTCTGTCGGGCCGCGACGCCATCCCGGTGCCCCGCACCCGCCGCAAGGCCAAGCGTGGCCACCTCGCCATCCTGGGTGCCGAAGAGAACAACCTGAAAAAAGTGGATGCGGAGTTCCCCATCGGCATCTTCACCTGCGTCACCGGCGTCAGCGGGTCGGGCAAGAGCACCCTGGTGAATGAGATCCTCTACAAGGCCCTGGCGAACCAGCTGCACCAGGGCGTGCACATCGTCGGCAAGCACAAGACGATCAAGGGCCTCGAGGCCATCGACAAGGTCATCGACATCGACCAGGCTCCCATCGGCCGCACGCCGCGCAGCAATCCCGCCACCTACACCGGGCTCTTCACGCCGTTACGCGAGCTGTTCGCCATGCTGCCCGAGAGCAAGGCCCGGGGTTACGCGCCAGGGCGTTACAGCTTCAACGTGAAGGGCGGGCGCTGCGAAAAATGCGAAGGGGACGGCGTGCTCAAGATCGAGATGCACTTCCTCCCGGATGTCTACGTCACCTGCGAGCAGTGCAAGGGCAAGCGCTACAACCGCGAGACCCTGGAGATCCACTACAAGGGGAAAAGCGTCTCTGACGTGTTGAGCATGACCGTAGAGGAGGCACTGGAGCTTTTCGCGCCCATCCCCGTGCTGGCCAATAAGCTGCAGACCCTCATGGACGTGGGACTCGGTTATATTCGCCTGGGGCAGAGTGCCACCACGCTGTCGGGCGGCGAGGCTCAGCGCGTGAAGCTGGCCAAAGAGCTGAGCAAGCGAGCCACCGGCCGCACGGTCTACATCCTGGACGAGCCCACCACGGGCCTGCACCTGAAGGACATCCAGAAGCTGCTGGAAGTGGTCAACCGGCTCGTGGAGACTGGCAACACCCTCATCGTCATTGAGCACAACCTGGATGTGATCAAGACCGCCGACTGGATCATCGACCTGGGCCCCGAAGGCGGCGGCGAAGGCGGCCGCATCATTGCCGTGGGCACACCTGAGGAGGTCGCCAAGAAGAAGGCCAGCGTGACGGGGAAGTACCTAGCACCCTACTTGAAATGATGCCTCAGGCGTAGAGGTCCACGCGGCCGTTCTGGTCCAGGATCTTGATCAGCTGGGCACCCAGTTCGGCGTCGATCTCCAGGCTCTTCTTGAGCGCGCCCACCGCCACCTCGTTCTGAACCATGGCCTGGTTCATCGCGACTGCACCGGCGGGGGAAATGTTCACAGGGACCTCAATAGGCCCTTATCGGACGTGGGGCTTGCGGACTTGAGCGGCCCGGAACAAGGCGGCGGCATCCTGAATGCTCACCTTGGTTTCAGTCGCGGCCTTGTTTTCGGCTGCGATGGCCTCAAACACCTCGCGACGGTGGACCTGGACGCTTCTCGGGGCCTTGATGCCTAGCCGAACGCCATCTTTGGTGATGCCGAGGACGATGACCTCGACCTCGCCCCCGATGACGATAGACTGCTCTGGCTTCCGAGTGATGACGAGCATCCAGCAAGGCTAACAGAGCCGATCAGTTCTGGACGATGATCGGGAAGCGCAGTGGGAATTTGTCGGAATTCAGCACGATCTGGAAACCGATCCGGGTCTTCACGTTGATGACCAGCGGCCCCGCCAGGTTGGTGGTCATCTGCCGGGCATCGTCGGGGATCACGACCAGCGTGAGCACCAGGGCCTCTTCCGGGGATTCCAGGTGGAGGGCTTCCGAGTCTTCCTCGCCCAGGGGCACCTCGTAGTCCGGCTTGATGCTGGCAGGATCCACACAGATGAAGGACACCTCCGGGGTCTCGACAGATTGGAGGAACTTCAGTGGGTAGCCGTCCGCGGGCTCCAGCAGCCTGAACGCCCTCAAATTCGGGAACCCGACTAGGCCCTTCGGAAACGTGAGGGGGGTGCCGTCGTCGGATTCCGGTGTTGAATCAGGGGTGGTTAGGGGCTCGGATGTCATGGCCGTCCAGGGTTGTTCCAGATCAATCCATCGGACGATTCCTGCTCTTCCTGAGTTTCATGCGCTCCGGCGCTGAACACTTCCCAGAGGGCTTCCAGCCGTTTGCGGCGGAATCGCGGATTGGGGATGGTGCGCTCCAGGGCTTCCTTGGTGGTCGGTGGGTGGGTCAGGCGGGCCAGCAGCCAGCGGTTGCCCAGTTCCATGACGGCGCCCACGTCGCCTTCATTGCCCCAGGCCCAGCGCATGGCCGTCAACTTCATGGCTCGCTCCACCGCCGTCTCACCCAGGTGCTTCACCTTCTCCACCACGGGATCGTGCCTGGGAGGCGTGTAGGCATGGATCCTTTTCAGGAGGTGCCGCATCTCCTTGGGCAGGCTGGCGAGACGGGGGCCGATCTCCGGGTGGTCCCGGTTGGCGTCACACTCATCGGCCAGGATCCTGAGCAGGGGCAGCAGCAGGGCCGCGTCGCGGCTGGCATAGCTGATCTGGGCCTCGCGCAGCGGGCGGACCATCCAGTTGGAATCCTGCTCTTCCTTGGGGATATCCAAGCCCAGCTTGAGCTTGGCCATGGTCTTAAGGCCAGGCTGGGGGTAGCCCAGGGCCCGGGAGAGCAGCATGGTGTCGAAGATGCTGTCGGGTACCACGTCATAGAGGCGCTTGAAGACGATGCCGTCTCCGGAGAAATCGTGGACGATCCAGGGCACCTGGGCCATGGCCTGCAGGGCGGGCCGCATGAGCTCTTCCAGGGGCAGTGGGTCCACCAGCCAGGCCTGGTCATGGGTGGCCACCTGCATGAGCGCGAGCACGCAGTGGTGCATGCCTGTGAGGCTGCACTCGATGTCCACGGATAGCACGCCGGCCTTGTGCCACAGAGGCAGCGCCTCCTGCAGCTTTTCCGGCGTGTCCACGTAGGTCGTGGGAAGGTCGAAGTGATCCAGCACCATTTGATCAGTGTGCCGCAAGTGGGGCTCCGGTACCCTGGAGAGTCCGTCACGTTTTTCGGGGACCGCCATGAACCGCTCACTCTTCTGGACCACCTTCGGCACCGTCTTCCTGGCGGAGGTGGGCGACAAGACCCAGCTCGCGGCCATGACTGCTACTGTGCGCAGCGGACAGGTCTGGACCGTGTTCCTGGCCGCCAGCGCGGCCCTGGTCTGTGCCACGGCCATCGGTGTGGCCCTGGGCGGCGTGCTGTTCAAGTACATTCCCGAGGCTGCCATCAAGTGGGCCGCGGGGACGGCCTTCATCGCGGTGGGACTGTGGGTACTGATCAAGGGGTGACGCGTCTCTTCTACGACGCCGGTTGCGGCCTCTGCCGGGGCGCCGTGCGCCAGGTGGCGCGACGGGACCGGTGCGGTGGGATCCGCTTCGCCCCCCTCGGAGGGGCGACCTTCGAGCGCTTGATCCCTCCCGCATCGAAAGCGGGGTTGCCGGACAGCCTCCTGGTGCTGACACCCCAGGGAGAACTGCTGAGCCGGTCGCAGGCGCTGATCCATTTGCTCCGTCGGATGGGTCCGGCCTGGCGTCTGGCCGGCCACCTGCTGACCTGGGTCCCGCCAAGCCTTCGCGATGCTGCCTACGATCTGGTGGCACGACGGAGGATCAGACGAGGTGCCTGCGGAAGACCCGATGCGGTCCAGGACGAACGGTTTGAACCATAGAAATAAAAAAATGTCACAATGGCCCAGGGGGTCGCACCGAAAAGGTTAACAACAGCACCCTGGTTCTGCCCCGGGCTGTCCGGAGAGACCTAGTCCTGTTCCATCAACGGGGCCGCCGTGCGGCTCCAGCTGCGGCTCTGGCCGCACGGAGGATTCATGATCACGAAACTCATCGGTGCCGCCACCCTCTTCGCGGCGGGTTCACTCATGGCGGGCAACGCTACGTCGCTAGGTGTCACGTCTCTCGAGCCCTTCAGCAATGAGGCCTCACTCACCCAGGCTGGAAGCTGCTCGGGCAGCGAGTCCAAGGAGGATGGCAAGGCTCCTGCCAAGGCGAAGGATGGCAAGGCGAAGGATGGTTCCTGTGGCAAGGGTTCCTGCGGCAGCAAGGACAAGAAAGCCAAGAAGGATGGCTCCTGCGGTAAGGACAAGAAGGCCGGTTCCTGTGGCAAGGACAAGAAGGACGGCTCCTGCGGCAAGGACAAGAAGGAAGGTTCCGACGCCAAGGCAGCGAAGTAGCTGGCAGGGAGAAGCCATGGCTCAGGGCAGGTACACCGGTGTGGGGATCGGGCTTCGTCGTCCGCACCTCGAGCAGGTCGCGGCGATGGATGCCCATGGCGTGCCCTTCTGGGAGACCTGCCCTGAGAATGTGATCGGAGATGGGGGGAAGCACCATCGCATGACCTGCACCATCCTCGACCGTGACCCGGTGCTCACCCATGGGCTGGCCATGTCCGTGGGTGGGTTCGATCCCTGGGATGAGGAATACCTCCACGACCTGGGCGATTTCCTCGTTCGCACGGGCACCCCCTGGCATTCAGAGCACCTCTGCTTCACGTCCGTGGATGGCAGCTGCCTGCATGAGCTCCTGCCCATCCCCTTCACCCGGGAGGCTGTGCGGCACACCATCACCCGGGCCCGGGCGCTCCAGGCCCGTCTGCCCGTTCCCCTCCTGCTCGAGAACATCACCTACTACGCAGAGCTGGGGGCCGCCGAAATGGACGAGGCGGACTTCATCACGGCGGTGCTGGAAGGCGCGGACGTGGGCTGGCTGCTGGATGTCAACAATGTCTACGTCAACGCCCTCAACTTCGGCTTCGATCCGAAGGAGTGGCTGTCGCGCATGCCGCTGGATCGCGTCGCCCAGCTCCACATCGCGGGGCACAAGAAATTCGGCGGCATCACCGTGGACACCCACGGCGCCGACGTCATCGATCCGGTCATCGAGCTGATGCAGTGGACCCTCCGGCGCCTGGGGCGACCCGTGCCGGTTCTGCTGGAGCGGGATAACCACATCCCCGATTTCACGCTGCTTCTGGCCGAGCGGGCGCGGATCCAGAACGCCTACGATGCGGCCTTGACCCTGTGCGGGAACCGCCATGACTGATTCGCGCACCCTCCGGCTCCAGCGCGCCATGGCCTCCCTGGTCCTGGATGCCGATGAGGCGGCCCTCGAAGCCGATCCAGGCCGTCCGGCCCGGCGCCAGGAGCTCTCGGGCGCGGACCAGGGCTCCTTCCGGGACCAGGGGCCCGGCATGTTGACCTATCGCGAGCTGGCCCGCATGAGCCTCATCGAACCGCTGGAGGACATGTTCCCGGTGCTGAAGGCGCTCCTGGAGGAGGCCGGCGCCTGGGACACGTGTGTCCAGGCCTTCCTGGATGCGCGGACGGTGCGGAGCAGCCACTACCGGGACATTGCCCCGTCCTTCCTGGGCTGGCTGGCGGCCACGGGCTGGGGCCAGGAGCGCTGGCCCTTCCTGCTCGAACTGGCCCATGTGGAAATCCTCGAAGTGGTGGTGGCTCGGTGGCCCGATTCGGAGCCACTCAACGGCCTCCATGCAGACCCCGGTCCGGAGGATCTCGTGGTGCTGGACCCGGCCACCCAGGTGGTGTCCTACGCCTACGCCGTCCATCAGGCGCGTGAGGCGGCACCGGTTCCCGAGGCCCGTCCCACCCACCTCCTGGCCTTCCGGAATGAGGCCGGGGAAGCCCATCTGCTGGAGCTCACACCAGCCACCGCGGCCCTGCTGGTGCAGGCCCAGACCCAGCCCCTGGCCCAGGCGGCCGATGCCTTGAACCTGCCTGATCTCGCTCCGGCGATGGACCTGCTGCGCGACCTTCGGCGCGACGGGGCCCTTGCAGGATTCCAAACCCCCACCTAGCCCACGAGGCCTCCATGCGACTTCGAACCCTCCTGCCGGCCCTGCTGCTGGCCCTCCCCCTCCTAGCCCAAACGAGGGTCTTCCGGCCGGATGAGAACCACACGGTGCTGGGCTTCAAGGCCTCCACCCTGCTCTTCGATGTGCCCGGGCGGTTCACGCGCTACAAGGCCGACATCCAGGGTGATCCCGCCACCCTCGAAGGCGCGAAGGTCCGCATCGAGCTTGAAACCAAGTCCATCAACACCTCCAACAGCACCCGTGATGACCATCTCCGGACGGCGGACTTCTTCGATGCGGCCAAGTATCCGAAGATCACCTTCACTTCGCAGGATGTGCGGAAGGAAGGGGACCGGCTGAAGGTCCACGGGACCCTCACCATGCACGGCGTCAGCAAGGAGCTGGACCTTTTCTTCGTGGCGGCCGAGGGCATGAACGGTGCTGGTACCCGCACCTGGTCGTACCGGGCGATCCTGCCCCTGGACCGGCTGGATTTCGGGGTGGGCGCGGACAGCGTAGCGGCCAAGATCAGCCTGAAGAAACAGGTGGAGCTGGACCTGCTGCTGGTGGGCTTCTTCGAGGAACCGGCCCCACCAGTAAAGCAAGGTGCGGCAAAAGGCAAGAAAGCCACCGCCAAGAAGTAGCCCTTGCCCCGACCCGGGCCGCCGTCGACACTGGCAGCGGCATGATGGGAACCTCCTCGACGGAAACAGAGCTGATCCAGCGGGCCGCCACGGGCGACTCGGATGCCTTCGGTGCGCTCGTCCAACCTCACCTTGCCCTCTTCCACAACGGCATCCACCGCATCCTGGGCAATGTGGCCGATACGCAAGACGCGCTACAGGACGCCCTCATGAGCATCCACCGCGATCTGCCCAGGTTCGAGGGACGCAGCCGGTTCAGCAGCTGGGGCTACAAGGTCTGCCTGAATGCGGCGCTGATGGCGCGGCGGAGCCGGGTAAGGATCCATGACATGGAGCGCGCCGAGCCCCTGGCGCTAGGTCCCTTCGATGAGCGCGGTCACCACCAGGAGCCGGACCACCTTCCCGAATGGCAGGTGGAGGCCCAGGCGCACCACCTCGTCGAAAAGCAGGAGATGCGGGAATGCCTGACGCGGGCCCTGGACGAGCTGCCGGACAACCACCGGATCGTGTTCGTGCTGAAGGACCTGGAGGATTGGGAAACCGAGGACATCGCCCGGCACCTGCAGATCACAGCGGGAACGGTCCGCCAGCGGCTGCACCGCTCCCGGGTGCTGCTCCAGGCCCGCCTTCGCACCTATGTCCTGGGAGGCCGACCATGAAGTTCCTGCCCTCCTGCCATGAGGTCCAGACCGAGCTCACGGAGTACGCCGAAGGCGCGCCGCCAATCACTCGCCGGGCTGGAATCTGGGTCCACCTGCTGTTCTGCAGGGTCTGTGCGGGCTTCCTGCGCGGGCTGAGGGCCCTGCCGGGAGTGGCGAAGCATTCCCTTGCCCCGCCCGAAGTGCCGCCCGAAGCTGCAACGAGGGCTTTGGCAGATGTGCAGGCCGCCCTGCTGAAGCAGAAAGCTCCCTAGCCCCGCTTCAACGTGAGGATGGCGATCTCCGGGGCCGAGGCGATACGGATGGGGAGACCCACCACGCCCAAACCTCGACTCACATACAGAAGATCCTCGCCCTCGCGGTAGAGCCCCCCGGTACGGGGTCCTAGGAGGCGGGCACTGCTGAAGCCCGGGATGGGATTGATCTGGCCGCCGTGGGTGTGGCCCGAGAGCGTGAGTCGCGCCCCGGCGGCCAGGGCCTGCTCCCATTCACTGGGCCGGTGGTTCATGCAGACCCGGAAGGCGTCTGCGGGCAGATCCCGGGCGGCCTCCGCCGGACGGGGGCCGGGCCCGAAGACCATGCGCCGGAAGCGACCATTCCGCGCCATGGGATCCTGCAGCCCCATGAGGGCCAAGGTGTCACCCCCCCGTTGGATCAGGACCGCGGCGTTTTCCAGGCAGCGGATCCCGTCCCGCTCCAGATCGCGCCAGATGGGACGGGGATCATCAAAGTAGTCGTGGTTGCCCAGGATTGCGAAGCAGCCAAGCCGGGGCAGGAAACCTCGGAAGGCTTCGAGGAGCGGCTCGAGTTCGTCCGGCCGGCTGTCCACCAGGTCGCCCGTGAACAGCAGCAACTCGGGCTGTTCCCGCTCGGTGAGCTCGCGCCACCGGCGCAGGGTGCCCAGCCCCACGAGGGGGCCCGCGTGCAGGTCACTCAGGTGGGCCATCCGGAGTCCATCCAGGCCCGGCGGAAGATCCGCAAAGGACAGCGTCAGTCGGGTGATGTCCGGGTTTCCGTAGGCCTGCCGCGATCCCCCCACGCTGAAGGCGGTGGCGGCGCCGGCGCTGGCCACGGCGGCGGTGCGGAGGAAGACGCGGCGACCGGGATCCTCCGGCGCCTCCTCTTCGTCTGTGTTGTCCGTGTCATCCGTCTCGGAAGGTTTCCCCAGCCGGCTGATGCGCCAGGCCCCTTCCGCCACCATGGCGATGATCAGGTGCAGCACCGTGAAGGCCTGGAGATAGAAACCGAATCTGGCCAATGGCCGCAGCAGTGGCAACGCGCCTGCCCCGCTCACGC
>Ga0302321_100002448_pt1 | contig 15895 bp, 17 predicted proteins | sample Fen_T0_1_FD_202505 | JGI IMG/M metagenome (GOLD analysis project Ga0302321, IMG submission 202505) | Peat permafrost microbial communities from Stordalen Mire near Abisko, Sweden - Fen_T0_1 | ecosystem: Environmental > Terrestrial > Soil > Wetlands > Permafrost | place: Sweden: Abisko...
TTCCGCGCGTGCTCGGCTATGTGTTCAACCCGGTCAGCTTCTGGTATTGCCACGCTGCCGACGGCGCCCTGCGCGCCATCGTCGCCGAGGTCAACAACACCTTCGGCGAGCGTCACTGCTACCTGCTGGAGGGTGCCGATGCGGGTGCCGGGATCCGCGCCGGCGAATTGCTGCGCGCCACCAAGGTATTTCACGTCTCGCCGTTTTGCGCGGTCGAAGGCAACTACCGGTTCCGCTTTGTCGCCAGCTCAGGCCAGCCAGGCACCGCCCAGCGCAGCGTGGCCCGCATTGACTACGCCGACCCGGCAGGCGACCTGCTGCATACCAGTGTGAGCGGCACGGCCGGACCGTTCTCGGCAGCCACCCTGCTGCGGGTAGCCCTGTCCCACCCGATGATGACCCTGGGGGTGATCGCCCGCATCCACTGGCAGGCCCTGCGGCTCTGGCTCAAGCACGTGCCGTTTCATCACAAGCCCGCGCCCCCGGCGCAGATCGTCACCCGCTGATACCCATGGAAACCACCCATCCTTACGCTTCCGCGCCCGGCGCGCGCCTCCCCTACGCGGCCCACCTGGTGTTCAAGCTGCTGGCCCAGTTGCGCGGCGGATCCCTGACTGTGCACGGCCCGGACAGCTACTCCCGTACCTTCGGCAACCGTGACGCCGCCCTGCACGTACGCCTGACACTGGCCGACTGGAGCGTGGTGACGCGCGTGGCCGCCAGCGGCGACATCGGCTTTGCCGAAGCCTACCTCGACGGGCTGTGGGACACCGACAACCTGCCCGGGCTGATCGAGCTGTTCTGCGCCAACCGCGCCGCCATCGAGAAGGCCATGTACGGCTCGCGCCTGGGCGGCCTGCTGTACCGCATCCGCCACCTGTTCAACAGCAATTCCCGGCGCGGCTCGCGCAAGAACATCGCCGCCCACTACGACCTGGGCAATCCCTTCTACGCGCTGTGGCTGGACCGCAGCATGACCTACTCGAGCGCCCTGTTCACCGGCGACTCCAGCCTGACCCTGGAACAGGCGCAACTGCGCAAGTACCGCCGCGTACTCGATGCGCTGGGCGCGCAACCCGGCCAGCGCATCCTGGAAATCGGCTGCGGCTGGGGCGGCTTCGCCGAAGTGGCGGCGCGCGACTACGGCGTGCACGTGACCGGCCTGACCCTGTCGAAGGAGCAGCTCGCTTACGCCCAAGCACGGCTCCAGAACGCGGGCCTGACCGACCTGGTCGACCTGCGCCTGATGGACTATCGCGACCTGGACGGGCAGTACGACCACATCGTCTCGATCGAAATGTTCGAGGCCGTCGGCGAGGCCTACTGGGACGGCTATTTCGCCTGCCTCAAGCGCAACCTCAAGCCGGGCGGCCGGGCGGTGGTGCAAAGCATCACGATCGACGAGGCGGTGTTTCCGCGCTATCGCAAGAGCAGCGATTTCATCCAGCAATACGTGTTTCCCGGCGGCATGTTGCCCAGCCCCACCGAGTTTTGCCGCCGCGCCGCGCTAGCCGGCCTGAAGTTCGAGATCGGCTTGCGCTTCGGGCGGGACTACGCCGAGACCCTGCGGCGTTGGCGCATCGCCTTCCTGGAAAGCCTGCCCGCGGTACGCGAGCAAGGCTACGACGAACGCTTCGTGCGCCTGTGGGAGTTCTACCTGGCCTACTGCGAGGGAGCGTTTGCGGCCGGCTCCACCGACGTGGTCCAGTTCGACCTGGTTGCCGCATAACGTGGAACCGCGGCAGCAGGCAGGGCTGGAATTGCCCCGTACCGATTGCGACGCGGGTCGGCGCCGCTGCCTGCTTGCCGGCGCCCTGCTGCTCGCGGCGCGGCCCACGCTGGCTGCCGAGACCCAGGCGCCCGGCGCCACCGCTGAACCCTATATCGAGTCGCTGGTCCCCAACGCACGCCCGGTCGGCAGCGCGCGGCTGACCTGGTTCGGCCTGCGCATCTATGACGCGGTGCTGTTTGCCGGCAATGGCCGATACCATCCGGAACAGCCATTTGTGCTGCAGTTGACCTACGCCCGCGACCTGATCGGCCAGCAGATCGCCGAGCGCAGCATCGCCGAGATCGAAAAACAGGGCGGCGGCACGCCGCAGCAACGCGCGCAATGGCTGGCCACGCTGCGGCGCCTGATTCCCGACGTCAAACAGGGCGACCGTCTGAGCGGCGCCCATCTGGGTGGCCAGGGGCTGCTGCTGCACAATGGCGCGCGCCTGGGCGAGATCGGCGACCGCCAATTGACGCAGGCGTTTTTTGCCATCTGGCTGGGTGAACGCAGCTCCGAACCCGCCATGCGTGCGCGCCTGCTGGGCGCCACATGAGCGCCGCCCTGCCCCGTGGCGCCTTGACCCGCGGCGAAGCGGCGCGCTATGGCGCTCTGGGCCTGCCGCTGGCCTTCGTGGCCCTGCCGGTCTATGTCTACGCGCCGCGCTTCTACGCCAATCTCGGCTTGTCCCTGGCCAGTGCCGGTGCGATCCTGCTGGCGGCGCGCGTTGCCGACGCCCTGATCGACCCCTGGCTGGGCACCCTGTCGGACCGGGCCGCCAGCCGCAAGGGCTTTATCGCGGTCGCCCTGCTGTTGCTCGCGTTCGGCCTGCCGGCCCTGTTCCACCCGCCTGTCGGACATCTGGGCGCGTGGTTTGCCGGCACCCTGGCGCTGGCCTACCTGGGCTTTTCAGCGGCCAATATCGCCTACCAAGCCTGGGGGGCACGGATTGCGCGCGACGCGCGCGAACGCACCGTGGTGGCCGCCTGGCGCGAAGGCCTGGGCTTGGTCGGGGTGGTGCTCGCCTCGGTGCTGCCGCAGGTGTTCGCTCCTACGGTGGAAGCGGGACTGGTCGCCACCAGCCTGGCCTTTGTGCCGATCCTGGCGCTGTGCGCGGCCTGCACCCTGTTGACAGTGCCGGCCGGCCCGCCCAGCGGCGCGGCACCAGCGCCAATGCGCGCCGCCCTGCTGGGCGCCCTGCGCAGCCGGCGCTTCGTGCGCCTGCTGGCGGTGTTCGCCCTGAACGGCATCGCTTCGGCACTGCCGGCCACCTTGTTCCTGTTTTTCGTCGGTGATGTGCTCGGCCTGGCGGATCAAAGCGGCGCCTTCCTGGCGCTCTATTTTGTCGCCGCCGCCCTCGCCCTGCCGTTCTGGACCGCGGTATCGCAACGCCTTGGCAAACCGCGCACCTGGCTGATTGCCATGGGCATTGCCATCGCATCGTTCATCTGGGCCTACTTCCTGGCGCCCGGCGACGGCTTGTGGTTCGGTGTGATCTGCGCCACATCCGGCGTGGCCCTGGGCGCCGACCTGGCGCTGCCGGCCTCCATCCTCGCCGACGTGATCGAGGCCGATGGCGCGCAAGGCCGCGAAGGCAGCTATTTCGGCGTCTGGAACCTGGTCACCAAACTCAACCTGGCGCTCGCCGCTGGCGTCAGCCTGCCGCTGCTCGAAGCGGCAGGCTATCGCAGCGGCGGCGCCGGTGGCCTGGCGGCCCTGAGCATTGCCTACTGCCTGGCGCCCTGCGTCCTCAAATTGCTGGCCATCGCCCTGTTGGCCAGATCCGAAGCACTTCTTGGAGTTGCCTGATGAAGCGCCTTATTTGTACCTGTACCATCCTGCTTGCCAGCCTGCTGGTCGCCGCCTGCGGCACCGTCAACCCGGAGGTCTACAAGGACCAGCAGCCGCGCCTGGAACTGTCCACCTATTTCAACGGCACCGTCGATGCCTGGGGCGTATTCACTGACCGCTCCGGCAAGGTGGTCAAGCGCTTCACGGTGGTGATGCGCTGCACCTGGCAGGGCGACACCGGCACCCTGGACGAGGACTTCAGCTATTCAGACGGCACGCGCGGCAAACGCGTCTGGACCTTGCGCAAACTGGAAGGCGGGCGCATTGTAGGCACCGCGCCCGACGTGGTCGGCGAGGCGCTCGGCGTGGTGGTAGGCAATACCCTGAACTGGAAATATGTGCTGCGCCTGCCGGTGGACGGCAGCACCTATGACGTCAGCTTCGATGACTGGATGTTCCTGATGGACGACGAGGTGATGCTCAATCGCGCGGTGATGAGCAAGTTCGGCATCACCCTGGGCGAAGTCACTCTGTCGTTCAGAAAGCGCAAGTAGCCATGGCTTTGAACCGCCCGATCCGCGACTGGGCCGGCAAGCGCGTCTGGATCGTCGGCGCCTCGACCGGCATAGGCGCGGCCCTGGCTGAAAAACTGAGCCGGGCTGGTGCGCGCCTGGCCATCTCGGCGCGCGGTGCCGACAAGCTGGCCACCCTGGGCGCCCGCCTGAATCAGCCCCTGCTGCTGCCCTTGGACGTGCGCGACGCCGCGGCCCTGGCTGCCGCCCACGCGAAGATACTGCAGGCCTGGGGCGGCCTGGACCTGACGGTGTTCAACGCCGGCATGTACAGCGCGATGCGCGCCGAGGACTTCGATCTGTCCGCCATGCAGGAGCATTTCACGGTCAACTACGGCGGGGTGGTCAACGGCCTGGCGGCGATCCTCCCCGATTACCTGCGCCGCGCCGCCGAGCACCCGGCGCTGGCCATCGTCGCCAGCGTCGCCGGCTATCGCGGTCTGCCGCAATCGCTCGCCTACGGTCCATCGAAGGCCGCGCTGATCAACCTGGCCGAGTCGCTCTACCTGGACCTGGCGCCGCGCGGCATAGGCGTGCACCTGATCAGTCCGGGCTTTGTGGACACGCCGATGACCCGCGGCAACGAATTCAAGATGCCGGCGCTGATCACGGCCGACGAGGCCGCCGACCAGATCATCGCGGGCCTGGCGCGCGGTCAATTCGAAACCCACTTTCCGCGCCGCTTCACCCGCACGCTCAAGGCCTTGCGCCTGCTGCCTTACGCGGCGTATTTCAGCGCGATCCACAAGGTCACCGGATTGTGAGCACCTCGCCCGAGCTGGCGCGCATCGTGGTCTTTTTCCAGACCATGGACCGCGCCGCGTTGGCGAACCTGGCCAGCATCTATACGGAAGACGCGGCCTTCAAGGATCCTTTCAACGAGGTGGCCGGGCTGGCGGCGATCGGCGCGATCTACGCGCACATGTTCGAGCAGGTCAGCGAACCGCGCTTCGTGATCCGCGAACGGCTGCAGCAGGACGGGCAGGCCTTCTTGACCTGGGATTTCCTGTTCCGGATGCGGCGCTTCGAGCCGGAAGTCACCCAGGTGATCCATGGAGCGACCCATCTGCGCCTGGCGCAGGACGGGCGCATCACGGCGCACCGCGACTACTGGGATGCCGCCGAGGAACTGTACGAGAAGCTGCCGGTACTGGGCGGGCTGATGCGCTGGCTCAAAGCCCGCGCCGGAAAATAAAGCGGCCGGGGCAGAGCCAACACTCCGCGCCCGGCCGCGCTTCCGAAGAGGAGACCACGGAAGCCTAAGAGATGCGTGCTGCCGGAATTATTGAGGGTCCGGCACGCACTTCGCGTTGCATCGGAACCTAGTATCCCTTATGGGCGGCGCGTGGAATATAGACCAGATGGCCTAATACCAGGGCATAAGCGCCCGGCCTAGGAACTGCGGTACATAGCAGACGTCAGCAATTGTCAACATCGGTCACACGCCTGTCATACAGCCGTGCTTTAGCCGCCAATCAGGCAGACTACTTGGCGTCGCCGGTCTTGCGCGGCGCCACCGGGATGTATTCGAACACCCGCACCACCTGCTTGACGCCGCTGGTGCGCGAGGCCACCGTGGCGGCAAGGTCGCCTTCTTCGCGCGTCACCAGGCCCATCAGGTAGACCACGCCGTCCTCGCTGACCACTTTGAAGGCGTTCGATAGCAGGTTGCGTTCGTCGACGAAATTACCCTTCACCTTGCTGGTAAGGATGGCGTCGTTGGAGCGCGACGCGATCGACGCGTTGCCCGCCACTTTCACCTCGTTGAGCACCGCGAGCACGTTTTCCACGCCGCCGGCGATGCGCGCCACCTCGGCGCGCGCCTTCTCGTCCGGCACTTCGCCGGTCAGCAGCACGCGCCGGTTGTATGGATTGACGTTGACATGCACCTTGTCGCCATAGACATCGTTGATGCGGCTGTCGACCTTGATGCCTATCGCCTTGTCGTCGGTCTGCGCACCCAGGGTGCGGCGATCGTCGGCCACCAGCACGCCGGTAGCGACTCCGCCGGCGATCAGCGGAAAACAGCCCTGCAATAGCGGCAGCGCGAGCAGCGCCGCAATCAGCGCGGGCCGCGGATTGAAGCGGGCGCGAAACTTCGCTTGCGTCATTCTTCCCCCAATAGCGAACAATCGATGCCATCGCACAGGCAGTGGATGGCGAGCAGGTGGACTTCCTGGATGCGCGCGGTACGATCGGCGGGCACGCAGATTTCGATGTCGCCCTCGGCCAAAAGTTTCCGGATTTTTCCGCCGTCGCGGCCGGTCAGGGCGATCACCCGCATTTCGCGGTCGTGCGCGGTGTTGATGGCGGCGATCACGTTGGCCGAATTGCCGCTGGTCGAAATCGCCAGCAGCACGTCGCCCGGGTTGCCTAGGGCCTGGACCTGCTTGACGAAGATCTGGCTGTAATCGTAATCGTTGCCCACCGCGGTCAGGATCGAGCTGTCGGTGGTCAGGGCGATGGCCGCGAGGCCCGGGCGCTCGCGCTCGAAGCGGCCCACCAGTTCGGCGGCGAAATGCTGGCAGTCACCAGCCGAGCCGCCGTTGCCGCAGGCCAGGATCTTGCCGTTGTTCATCAGCGCCGCGACCATTGCCTCGACGCCCGCGGCGATCGGGTGGTCGAGCACGTCCATTGCCTTGCGCTTGATCTCGGCGCTGGCCGCGAAATGATCGCGAATGCGTTGCTGCAAATCCATGGGTTTGGTCAGACTTCGTGGGGGAGACCGATTATAGCCGTCCCGGACCCGCCCAACGCACCCCTTTGCCGAAGCGGACCGGCCGAACGGCCGGCAGCCTGACGGACTTGAAAAATCGAAGCGAAAAACGCGCTGGGCGGGGACAGATCTGTCCGCGCTTCGAGCCCCTGGCCGCTCGATGGGCGCCGAAACGAGGGAAAATACAAAACGGTTAGCGCGTTTTGCAGCCGGTTCCCTTCAAGTCCGACAGGCTGCTAGGCCCCGAAGGCGTTCTTGAGCCACTCGACGGCGGATGGGTCGAGCTTGTCGAGCAGCACGCAGTCGAAGCGGCACGGCACCTCGCGCTTGCCGGCTAGGTAATGGTTGGCGGCTGCGACAATGCGCGCCTGCTTGCGGTGGCTGATGCTCTCGCCGGCGCCGACAAAAGCGGTATTGCCACGCAGGCGCACTTCGACGAACACCAGGTCGTCGCCGTCACGCATGATCAGGTCGATCTCCCCCAAGCGACAGCGGTAATTGCGTTCCACCAGGGTAAGGTTCCTGCCCTCCAGGAACTTGAGCGCCAGAGCTTCGGCGGCGGCGCCCGAGGAACCGCGTCGTTCGCGGCGCAGCCAGGCCATGCTAGCGGGCTCCGGTGGGCGCGAGGGCGCCGTCGTGGGCCAGCACCGCGGGATTGAAGGGCACCGGCAGGCCATCGCGGTATTCGGCCTCCATCGGGGTGCGCTCGATCAGGCCGCCCTTGACCAGCAGCCGGCCAGTGACACCGTCGATCTCGAATTGACCGCGTTCGTGGGTTAGCTGCTCGGCCACCCGGTAGGCGTCTATGCCCAGGGCGTAGAGTCGCTCCAGGTCGGCCGAAAGCGGCGGGTCCGGGCGCGGAAAGACCATTGCGGCGGCATGGTCGGGCTGATGCAGCCAGGGCATGTCGATGAAGCGCAGGCCGTTCAGGTCGGGGATTTTCGGCAAGTCGGCGCGCGCGATGCTGCTGCCGTCGGGCTTGAGGGTGCCCGAATAGACCTGCGAAGTGGCGATCACCTGGACATTGCGGCCCAGGAAAGGCTTGATCAGGCGGGCGCGCTCGGCGTCGGCGGCCAGGAACACCACGTCCGGCCGGACCTTGTCGACCCCGTGCTTGACCCTGGCGAGGTTGCCGCTGTATTCGATCACTTCCCTGACCACGCCGCCCAGCCTGGACCAGGCCTCGAGAAAAGCCGCCGAGGCCCGCTTGGAGAGCGCCGAGGTGGTGGTGACGATCACCGCGCTGCGCGCCTCGGGCCGGTAGGCGGCCTCGGCCGCGGCGCGCGCCTCCAGTTCGGTGGAAAGCGACAACAGGTACAAACCACGCGGCGCGTCGGTGGGGCCGTCCGGCGTATTGAGCATCAGGGTCGGCACCCTGATCGGCTCTTTCATCACAGCCGCCACTTCGGTCTTGGTCAAAGGCCCGACGATGACCGCGACATGCTGATCCACCGCCTCCTGGTAAGCCGCCAGGGCGCCAGCGGCGGTGCCGTCGGTTTCCAGCATCAGGACCTCCGGCTTGTCCGCGCCCAGGTCGCGCGCGACCATGAAGCCCTTGCGGGTCACTTCGGCAGCGCGCGCGAAGTTCTCCGCCTTGGCGGGCAGAATCAGCGCCATGCCGCGGCGGACTGCCGGCGGTGCAGGCGCCGGCAGGGGCACAGCACCGACCTGGGCAGCGGCGCTGACGCTGGTCAGGCGGTCGCCCCCAGGCGCGGGGTCGGCGCCGGTGGAAGCCGCCATTCCGGACGGCGATGAGATTGCCTCTGCCGGCGCGGCAGTAAATGGCGCCGTTGGCTGCGTGGCTTCGGAGGGTACAGCCGGCTGCTGGGTGCCCGGAGACGTGGCAGGCAGCGCTGCCGGTGCGCTGTCCGGAGCCGTATCATTGCCCTGGGGCGCGGCCGACCCGATGGGTGGCGGTGCATGCGGGCCGCCCGGGCGCGGCGGGACCGGCTTGAGCAGCCAATCGATAAAGGACCTGAGAGGCGCGGGTTTTCCGGGCGGCTGGGTTTCACCGGTGCTTGCCGGATCGCTTTGCGCAACGCACAATGCGGGCGCGGTGGCCATTGCCAGCGCGACAAACGCGGCGAGCGCGGCCCTGAACCAGCCGCACTTGCGCAAGGAAGTTTTCCAACAATGGCTGCGACCGCAGATCAAATGCAATTCCCCGACGGTGATCCGGCAAGCGCAGCGAAAGCGCAAACACCGGTCGGTGCATTATATGTGGTTGCCACGCCGATTGGAAATCTGCGCGACATCACATTACGCGCCCTGGAAATCCTCCAGAGCGTGGCGGTGATCGCCGCCGAGGACACCCGTACCTCGGCCACCCTGCTGGCCCATCATGGAATTGCCACCAAGGTAATCGCCGCGCACGAACACAACGAGGCGCAGGCGGCGCAGCGCATCATCGGCCTGCTGCAGGCGGGCCAGAGCGTGGCCCTGATCACGGACGCGGGGACTCCGGCGATTTCCGACCCGGGCGCGCGCATCGTGCGCGCGGTGCGCGAAGCGGGCTTGGCGGTCGTCCCGATCCCGGGCGCGAACGCGGCGATCGCCGCCCTGTCAGCCTCCGGCCTGGAGGGTCCGTTTCATTTCGCCGGTTTCCTGTCGCCCAAGAGCAGCGCGCGGCGCGGCGCGCTGCGCGCCTGGCTGACACTGCCGGCCACCCTGGTGCTGTACGAGGCGCCGCACCGCATCCTCGAGCTGGCGCGCGACCTGGCCGAGGAATACCCGGGCGAGCGCCGCGTGGTGCTGGCGCGCGAACTGACCAAGCGCTTCGAGTCCATCCATGCCACGACCGTGGCGCAGGCGGCGGGTTGGCTGGAAGGCGACCCGAATCGCCTGCGCGGCGAATTCGTGGTGCTGATTGAGGCCGCCACTCCAGCCCCGGCCGCGGCGCTTGACGCGCAGGCCGAGCGGGTTCTGGGTTTGCTGCTGGCCGAAATGCCGGTCAAGAGCGCGGCACGCCTGGCCGCCGCGATCACCGGCGCGCCGCGCAACGCGCTGTACGCCCGCGCCCTGGAACTGAAGGCCGGCGATGCCGACTGAGGCCGCGCAGACCGGCCGACCTGCGCGCCTGGCCGCAACCGGGAAGACTTGATTCCCACCCTGCCGGCATGCCTTCCCGGCCCGGTTGGCACGACCCCGGATAGGCGCCGATGCCCGGCGCCTATCCGGCTTATTTCAGGACGAAAGTTGGCGTGAGCTGCAGGCTCTCGCGGATTTTTTCCGCGATGCCGCCAGCCTCGCCGCGGTCCTTGTAAGGACCGAGCTGGACCCGGAACAGGCGGTCGCGCGCGACGATGTAGATGGTCTCGGTGAGCCAGCCCAGTTGCTGGTAGACCTTGATGCGGAATTCCTCGGCGCCGTCGCGCGCGCCGAAAGCCCCCAACTGCAGATAGATACCATCCGGCTGGGTCGAGGTGGGGAGTACCTGGGCCGCAGGAACCAGACCCGCGGGTGCCTGGGTCGCCGAGGCTTGGGCCACAGGTGCCGGGGCCGCGGGCACCGAGGTCGCGGTCGCTGCGGCGAGGCCCTTGCCATCCGGGGCCGACGCACCCGCGGCCATCGCCGGTCCAGGCGCAGGCGTTACAGGTAGCGGACGTGGAGATGCAGGCGCTGCCGCGGCGGGCTGCGACGCCGCCGCAGGCGCGCCCGCAGGGGGTCCCGACGCCACCATCACCGGTGGGGGCGGCGCGCCGTTGCCGCGCACCTGTTCGATTTCCACCTGGGTGCTGCCTTGGGCGATATAGCCCAGCTTGAGCGCGGCCGTGTAGGACAGGTCGATGATGCGTTCGGAAAGAAAGGGCCCGCGGTCGTTGACCCGCACCGTCACCATCCGCCCGTTCGACAGGTTGGTGACACGCACATAACTGGGTATCGGCAGGGTCGGATGCGCGGCGCTCATGCCGTACATGTTGTAAGGTTCGCCCGACGACGTCTTCTGGCCGTGGAACTTGCGCCCGTACCAGGAGGCGACGCCGCGCTGGCGGAAGGACTGGGTGCCGGTGGTCGGCGCATAGGTGCGCCCGAACACCACATAGGGCCGGTTGGCGGCGGTCTTGAGCGGCGGTTCATCGCGGGGCACGGCGTCCGGGGTCTGTTCCAGGTTGAGCGGCGGGTTCTCGCCCGGGCCGTCATCCTGGTAATAGCCTCCGCCGCGCCTGGGCACCGCACCCGGGCTGCCCGACGCTGGGGTCGAAGCGGTGCCGGCGCCAGCCTGCGGTGCGGGAGCGCGATACCCGGTGCTACCGCAACCGCCCAGCAGCAGCAGGCCAGCCGCGAGGAGCGCGAGCAGCACGCGCCGCATCAATACTTGAACCCGCGGTGCAGGGCCACCACACCCGCCGTCAGGTTGAAATAGTCGACCTTGTCGAAGCCGGCGGCCAGCATCATCGCCTTCAGGGTCTCCTGGTCGGGATGCATGCGGATCGACTCGGCCAGGTAGCGATAGCTGGCTTCGTCGTCAGCCACCAGTTTGCCCAGGCGCGGCAGCAGGCCGAACGAGTAGGCATCGTAAGGCCCCTTGAGCGGCTCCCACACCTTGGAGAACTCAAGCACCAGCAGGCGCCCGCCGGGCCGCAGCACGCGGCACATCTCGGCCAGCGCCGCTTCCTTGCGGGTCATGTTGCGCAGGCCGAAGGCGACGCTGACGATGTCGAAGTAATCCGCCGGGAAGGGCAGCTTCTCCGCATCGCATTGCGCCACCGGCAGCATCCTGCCGCCGTCGGCGAGGCGGTCGCGGCCGACGCCCAGCATGGCGCCGTTGATGTCGGTCAGCCACACTTCTCCCTGCGCGCCGACGCGCTCGGCAAAGGCGCGCGCCAGGTCACCGGTGCCGCCGGCTACATCGAGCACCCGCATGCCGGGGCGCACGCCGCTCTGGGCGAGGGCGAAGGCCTTCCAGGCGCGATGCGCGCCCAGCGACATCAGGTCGTTCATCAGGTCGTACTTGCGCGCCACCGACTCGAATACGCCGCGCACTTTTTGCGCCTTCGCCTCCTCGGCGACGGTCTCATAACCGAAATGGGTGTCGGACATGCGGCTCTCCTTGGTTCCCGGTGTGTGCTTCAGGCGTCGCGCGAGGCGCCGGCCGCCTGCAGGCGCTGCTCATAATCGGCCCACAACCTGGAATGGTTCTCGCCGAGCTCGTGCAGGTAATCCCAGGAGAAGATCCCGGTGTCGTGGCCATCGGAAAAACTCGGCTGCAGCGCATAGTTGCCGACCGGCTCGAGGGCGCGGATTTCGACACCGCGCTTACCCACCTGCAGGACTTCCTGTCCCGGACCGTGGCCGCGCACCTCGGCGGAAGGCGAATGCACGCGCAGGAATTCGAAACTGAACTCGTAGCGGGCGCCATCGGAAAACGCGATTTCGAGGCGCCGTGATTGCTGGTGCAGCTTGATTTCCGTGGGCAACGGAGAGTCTTTGGTGAGTCCTGCCATAGTGGCCCGGACTATAGCACGCAAGAGCGATTGATTCGCGCCGCACCGTACAGCGCGAGGTCTGACAAGTGCGACGCTAGGCTTAGCCTTCGCATGGCCGATCAGTCAGGGAATCGACCGGCTGCGCCAGCGATGCCTGGCTAGCCAAGCCCGACAAAACTCGCCGCCGGCTTTTTCATAAAAGTCATCGGCGACCAAGAGTTCCCGATGACCAAAAGTCACCGGGAACTCTTGTCGGCTCAATGCGTCATGTACGCCTCGATGACCTCGAAGTCGACGCCGCGATGCAGCAGCTTCTCGAACATAAGATTGTAGGTATTGGTCTTTTCGCGGGCCTCGACCACCCGGCGCGGCTTGAACCAGCCGACCGGCGCCACCACCCGAAATCCGCTCTCGCCCGCCTGCGCGACCTTGAGCAGGAAGGCCGGATGGAAAGCCCGTCCGCCCTGCGCATTGATACCGGTGGCGCGCACCGACAGGCCCTGCAGCTTGCCGTGCAGGATCTGCAACCCGGCCTCCACCGCGCCGGGCGAATTGCGGCCCGGCGTGGTCGCCTCCAGGGTGGACCGGGGTTCGGCGAGCCAGCGGATCTCCGCAAGCACCACGGCGCCGCCAGGGGACAGGCGCAGCGCGGTCAGCTGACCGCGGCGCAAGCGCGCGCCGGCCCGCTCGCGGCGCAGGCGAAAGCCGCTGGCGCTCTCATCTAACATCTCCCAGTCCTCGAAATTGCGCGCCGCGGTTTCGGCGGCCGTGTCGACCTTGACCCGCGCCGAGTGCTGGAACATGAACATTTCCTCGGCATGGCGCCGGCTCATCACCGGGTTCTCGTCGGCGGTGGCGAAAGGCTCGCCGGTAGCCATGTAATACAGGGTGGAAAAATCGTTGGCCACGTGCGCCAGCGCGATGCGATTGCCGTGGCGGGCTCCGACCTTGGCGGCCAGGCGGCCGTGCACCCGCCCGTTGGAATCCTCGCACCAGGCGCTGTGCAGGCGCTTGAGCAGCTCCTCGGCGGCGCCCTGGCTGAACGACTCGGGAAGGCGCAACCCCTCGGGCCGCGCCCCCAGGGCCATCTTGTGGATGCGCAGGCGCAGGCTGCGCGAGACCAGGGTGGTATCGACCATGTGCATCCAGCGGCCGGCATGGATCACCTTGACGCATTGCCTGGCACCGTCTGCCGCCGGCGGCAGATCGGCGATCGAGAGCAGGCGATCGCTGGAGATCGGCAACCAGCGCATCGCGGTCTTGCCCTCCCAGAGTTCGGCCAGGTCGATCACGCAATCGCGCTCGCGGCCGAAGGCCGAACCGGCGCCCTGGCGGATCAGCAGGGCGCGCCGGTAGATGGCGGCGACGCTGGTGCCGCGCTTCGGGTGCAGGCTGTCGGTCACCGGCGCTGCCAGCACTTCATATTGCTGGGCGGTTTCGAAATAGCGCTGCAGGTTATCGAAACCGATGTTCTCGAACGCCTGGCCGGCACGTACGTGGCCGGCCAGCGAAGTGCAGGCGATGTGCGCGGCGCGCGCCAGGCACAGGGCTAGGTGCGGGCGCATCGCCGGGTCATCGGCCATCGCCGCCTGGGCGCAACTCCAGTAGGCGTCCTCGAGACGCTGCCACAGGTTGTGCGCGTGATCGAATGCGTTGCGTTCCGCCGGGCCCAGCGGCAGCGGCTTGGCGACATAGCGTCCAGCATAGAGCCGGTCGATTTCGACAATGTGAGCGCGCAGGGTTTCGAGTATCTCCAGCCGGTCCAGGGGCGGCAGGACCACATCCTCGAACCCGGCGATCAGCCCGGCGACCGCATGATGGGCGGCGCGCGCATCGGTGAGGGGCTGGTCCTTGACCCACTCCTTGGCGGCGCGCGCGTTGACGATGCCAGGACGCTGGCCCAGCAGGAACTCGGTATGCAGCATGTCACCTCCGGTGCCGGATCTATCCGGAAAAAGCAATCACGGCCACAACACCCGGCCGCCGATGCCGGCGACCGCATTTCCGCTCGCGTCACGAGGACCGGGTCGCGAACTTGCTATGACGTTCGCATAATCTTACGTCAAGCGGGGGGGCATGACAAGCGCATAAGGGCCGGATATTCACCCAGGCGACAAATGACACCGAAATCGCGACCAGCGGTAAGCAGCTGCGGCGGGCCGCCGGGCGGCGGATGCGCATTGGAAGCCTGCAAGGCGAACGCCCGCAGGCTTCCTGCGGAGATCAGCTGAAGTCCAGCGAGGGGGCGTCTTCGCCGAACATGCGCGGGTTCTGCGCCTTGGAGATGATCAGGCCGATGAAATCGGCATTCTCGACACTGCGGAACTTGAACAATACGGCGCGCCCGCCGCCCATGCGCAGCCGCAGGCCGTCCTTGTAGAGGTTGATTTCCTCGGGGCGGTCATACGCAAAGCCGGTGACCTTGTCGCCCTTGAACATCATGCGCGCGCTGGTCATCACCAGATGGCCCTCGGCGACCGGGGTGGCGCCCTTCATCGGCAGGGTGTACGAATTCGCGGTGGTCACCTGATAGGCCGCATTGGGCACCAGGCGCAGGCCCATGCCGGCGGTGCCGCCCGGGTCTTGGCCCTCGAGCATAATGGCGATCTCGGCCCAGTGGGGAATTTCGCCTTCGCCCAGCTTGATCCCGCGCATCACCACATTTTCCGGGGAGATGGTCGGGAACTTGCCGGTGCGCATTTCGGTGAGGATGCGCAGGCGCCCGAGTTCGGCCTTGTCCTGCGCGATCTGCGCGTCTTTCAGGCCGAGGAAGGCCTGGATGCGCTGCAGCTCCTTCTCCTCCTTCTCGGTCAGCTTGCCGGTCGACTTGACCGCGTCGGCCGCCGCCTGGTACTGCTCGCGGCGCACCATGGTGTAATCCTGCGAAGCGGAGGTGACGTCGAGCTCCTCCTTGAGCTTTTCCAGTCGCGCCATCTTGTCGGGAGTGAGCTTGCCGTCGCTGACTGCCTTCTTGACCTCGTCGCGGAAGGTCTCCTTGGCGGTGTCCTTCTTCTTGAACATGTCCATCAAACCCATTGCATTCTCCCTTGCGTTTCCTGTTCCGGTGCCTGCATCCGCAGGCCACCGCACTTGTCAAGCGTGCAGTCGATCCCGCCCATATGCTCCACAAGCGCGGTCATACACCGCTGTACGTGCAGCGCTCGAAATCGGCGCCACGTTCAACAATCTCGACTAGTTTAATCTGCCAGACCTGATCCGCATAGACTTCCAGGACCCGGCCCGCCTTGAACAGACCGGAGGGCAGGATCACCGCCTCCGGCGACTTCAGGCTTTCCACCCCCGGCATGATGAAGGCCTGCTGGTATTTCTCGCTGACCGCGTTCAAACCCGTATGGCGGATGCCGATCGGCATCGGCGTGCCGGGCAGGGTCTTCAAGCCCGCCATCACCTCGCCGCTCTCGAGCATCTGCACCCAGCGTACCGAGGTCAGCATGAAGCTGCGCGCATCGGCGGCGCGCGCCGCGAACAACTGGCCGGGCGCCACCCGCTGGCCGCGCTGGTCGTGCGGCCGCACCACGCGCATCCCGGAGATGCTCTCGTCACGCAACTCCCACTGCTCCATGGAGTAGCCCTGGATGTGGCTGTAGTCTTCCTCGTC
>Ga0302321_100002449_pt1 | contig 15892 bp, 12 predicted proteins | sample Fen_T0_1_FD_202505 | JGI IMG/M metagenome (GOLD analysis project Ga0302321, IMG submission 202505) | Peat permafrost microbial communities from Stordalen Mire near Abisko, Sweden - Fen_T0_1 | ecosystem: Environmental > Terrestrial > Soil > Wetlands > Permafrost | place: Sweden: Abisko...
GATCGTCGGCATCCCGGTAATCCAGTTGACGCTGTTCGGCTACGCGATCAACTCGGATCCCAAGCACCTGCCCACGGCGCTGCTGGTCGCCGAGCAGAGCGAATTCTCGCGCAGCATCCTCTCCAGCATGCGCAACAGCGACTATTTCGAGTTCGTCGGCGAGGCCGCGGACGAAGCCGATGCGCGGCGCATGCTGGCCACCGGCCGCGCGCAGTTCGTCGTGACGATCCCCGCCGACTTCTCGCGCCGGCTCGTGCGCGGCGAGCATCCGGCGCTGCTGGTGGAGGCCGACGCCACCGATCCGCAGTCTACCGGCAACGCAATCTCGGCGCTGAACCAGCTCGCGCAATCAGCGCTCGTGCACGATCTGACGGGGCCACTCGCGCCGCTCGCGGTGCAGCCTTCCGCCTTCGAAGTTCGCGTGCATGCGCTTTACAATCCCGAGGCGGTCACGCAGTTCAACATCGTTCCCGGGCTGATGGGTGTGATCCTGACGATGACGATGGTGATGATGACCGGCCTCGCAATCACGCGCGAGCGCGAGCGCGGCACGATGGAGAACCTGCTGGCCACCCCCGCGACGGCGCTGGAGGTGATGACCGGCAAGATCGTTCCCTATGTGGCGATCGGGCTGGTCCAGGTGTCGATCATCCTGATCCTGGCGCGGGTGTTGTTCGGCGTACCGATGGTGGGCAGCTTCGTGTTGCTATTCGTGGCCGTGCTGCTGTTCATTGCCACCAATCTCACGCTCGGCCTGACGTTTTCATCGCTGGCGCGCAACCAGCTGCAGGCGATGCAGATGACGTTCTTCTTCTTCCTGCCGTCGATGCTGCTCTCGGGCTTCATGTTCCCGTTCCGCGGCATGCCGGGGTGGGCGCAAGCGATCGGCGAAATCCTGCCGCTGACGCATTTCCTGCGCATCGTGAGGGGCATCCTGCTGAAGGGCAATGGACTCGTCGAGGTGCTGCCGGAAGCGTGGCCGCTTCTGGTATTCATGCTAGTCATCCTGGCCCTGGGCTTGCGGACCTTCCGCAACACGCTCGATTAGCCACGACGCTAGCCCCTCGCCGGCACCTCGCCCGGCTGCTGGACTGCGTGCACTCTCACCGGACGTTCGAAGCCCTTGAGCGAAACTTCGCCCAGGTCGTGGAACGTCAGACCTTTGCCGATGCAAAGCTCGGCGACGACGTTGGACACCAGGCACTGTTCGGGCCGGGCGTGGGAGCAAAGGCGCGCGGCCAGCTGGACCGTGACGCCGAAGAGATCATTGTGATTCTCGACGGGTTCACCGGCGGCGGCGCCGATCCGGACCTTGACCGGAAAGTCCCTGTTTGCCTGCTCGCTCTCCGCCAGCGCGCGCTGGATCCGGTTGGCGCAACGTGCCGCCGCGGCAGCCGACACGAAGCACGCCATGATACCGTCACCCGTGTGCTTGACCTCGCGGCCCCCCAGCGACCTCAGCGCGTCGCGGACGATCTCGTCGTGGATGTTGAGGAAGGCCATCGCCGCGTCGTCGCCGACGCGTTGCGTGAGTTCGGTCGAGCCGACGATATCAGTGAACAGGATGGTCCGGATTCCCGGATCGCGCTCGTTGGCGCTGGTTCCCGGAACGAGCGCGGCGCCCCCGGCGTTGACTTCGCATCCGCCCATGAAGCCATCGGCGATTTCTGGCGCCACTTCGATGATCTTCGCGGCTTCGAGTCCGTGTGCCTGGCGATGCACCATCGCCGCCGCTTCCGGACTCGGCGCGCTGCACAGGCAGAAGATCTTGCCCTGCGCCTCGTTGAACCAGTACTTGTGGTACTCGACGCCGTGCTTTCCCTGCACCTCGACATCGGCGGCGTGCGCCTTCGCGACGGCCTCGGCGGTTGCTCCATTGACCTCGTGTATGTCCATGTACATCGGCATGGCGTTCTCCGTGGGGTGCGAGCGATCAGCGCACTAGGCTGCGGCAGCGTGCCGGGTCACCGTCATTTCCGGGGACTGGCGCAGCGTCTGGTAGACGACGCAGTAACGCTCGGTCAGGCGGATGAGCGTGTCCAGCTGTTCGGTGGTTGCTTCGGTGTCGAGGTCGAAGTGCAGGCGGATGCGCTGGAAGCCGACGGGCGCATCCTTGGCCACACCCAGCGTGCCACGAAAGTCGAGGTCACCCTCGGCGCGCACCGCGCCGCTACGGAGCTCGACGCCGATCGCGGTTGCGACGGCGCCCATCGTCACGCCGGCGCAGGCCACCAGCGCCTCGAGCAGCATGTCGCCGGAACACGCGGAAAGGCCATTGCCACCGGTGGCCGGATGCAGCCCGGCGGTGGCGAGCGCCTTGCCTGTCTGGACGCTGCACGTGACGCCCTCGCCGAGCCGCCCCTCCGCCTTCAGCGTGATCAGCGCGGCTACGGGCTCCGACTTGTAGCGGTCCTTGAGCGGCGCCTGGAGCGCCCGAAGCTCTTCTGTCAGCATTGCACCCCTTCCGAATCGTTGTGCCCGTAGCTGGGCAGGCAACGCTACTCCGGGGTCGCCGAGTCCGCAAGGCCCAGCCGGCGCAGGAACGGTAGCCACCGCGGATCGGCGTGCAGCGGCCGCAGCAAACCGTCCACCGCCGAATACACGACGCCGGGGTCACGCTGCGCGTACGCGGTCTCGAGCCATTCGAAGGCCTTGTCCACTTCGCCTCGGTACGCGAAGGCCTCGGCGATCTGGAAGGCGGCGGTCCAGCCAAATTCGGCGATCAGCGCTTGCAGCGCCTTGTCCGATTCCTCCCGATGCCCCAGTGCGTGATGAAGCATTGCGTTGGCGAGGTTGCGGAAGACGGCGTGAGATTCGTCTGCGGCGAGCACCAAGCCCTCCTCGCCACGGCCCTGCATGAGGCGAGCGATTGCCAGGAAGGCATGGGCAAGGCCGGCGTTCGGACTGATATCGAGCGAAAGCTGAAACGCCGCCGCCGCGTCGTCGATGCGATTCGCGGCAAGATATACCATCGCTGCCTGACGATGCGTGCGGGCTGAAAGCGGATCGAGCCCGATCGCCCTGCGTATCAGTCCGAGGGCCTTCTCGTTCTGGCCCAGGATTCGCGCAAGCCCGGCCGTCGCGCGCAGCGCCTGGGCGTCCCCCGGCGCCAGTTCCAGCGCTCGCTGAAACGACGCGTCGGCCGCCGCCCAGTCCCAGTCGCAGTTTTCCTGCACAAGGCCGAGTTCAATATGGGCGTCCGCCAGGTCTGGCGCCAACTGCAGCGCATGCAGCGCTGCCTCGCGGGCGCTTTCGAAGCCGTGGTCGATCTGCGCGAATCCGAATCCTGCCTGCGTCTGATGCACCCGCGCAAGCCCGGTCCAGGCAAGCGCATAGTCCGGGTCGAGGGCGAGCGCCTGCTTGAACAGCGCGATCGCGCGGTCGGTGTCCGCCTGCGTTGTGCGTTCGCCGAAAAATTTTCCCTGCAGGTAGAGCTGGAAGGCCTCCGCGTTGTCGCTGCGCCCGAGCGCCGCCTTGTGCACGTCGGCCGCGGCGGCCTTGCTGGCGGACACTTCGGACGGCGCGCCCAGCAGCGCCATGCGCAGCTCCTTGACCACCGACTGCGCGATGTCGTCCTGCACGGCGAAGATGTCGTCGAGCTCGCGGTCGTATGTCTCCGACCACAGGTGCGAATCCGTCGCGACCTGGATCAGCTGCGCGGTGATGCGCACGCGCTTGCCGGACCGGCGGACGCTCCCTTCGAGCACCGACGCCACGTTGAGCGTCTTCGCGATCGTCGGGATGTCGACGTCCTTGCCCTTGAACGAGAATGCCGACGTGCGCGATGCGACGCGCAGTCCGCGGATCTTCGCCAACACGTTCAGCAGTTCCTCCGACAGTCCGTCGGCGAAATATTCGTTCTCCTCGTCGCGGCTCATGTTGACGAAAGGCAGCACGGCAATCGACGGCGGTTCGCGTGTGGCGGGTGCAGCGGACGACGCGACAGCCGGTGCGGCAGCGAGTAACGCGGGGGCCGACGCGTGCGGCGCAGCCGGTGCCGGAGCGGCGCTGCCCGTCAGCACGCGCAGCACACGCTCGGCAAAGGCGCCTGCCGCCTCGCCTCCGGGCAGGTGCGTCCACTGCACCTCGCGAAATTTTTCCGGCACGCGCGCCCGTGCGTCGAGCGTGGCGTCGATGACGACCGGCAGCAGGAACGCCTTGTCCTCGGCCATGTCCAGTGTGCGGCTCGCCGCGAGATTCCATTCGCGGCGGAAGTAGCCTTCCTCGCGCGCCTGCGTGTTGGCCGAGATGATCGGCACGAACAGCGCGCACGCCTTGATCTGCTGCCGGATCGACGCGTCCCACGAATCGCCGCCGCGCAGCGCGCTCTGGTCGAACCACACGTCGATGCCCACGGCGCTCAGCGCGTCGCAGATGCGGCGTGCAGCGTCGGCGTCCTGCGACGCGTAACTCAGGAAGATGGCTCGGGCGGGGCTGCTCATGGGTCGAGCCCGAGCTTACCAAGGAAGGGCTGCCAGCGCGGATCGGTATGCAGCGACGCAAGGAGCGGGTCGACCTTGGTCCAGAAGATACCGGCATCGCGCTGGTCGAACGCGCGCTCGAGCCACGCGAACGCGACGTCGATCTCGCCGCGCGCGGCGCGGGCCTGCGCGACCTGGTAGGCAGCCTCGCTGCCATGCCTGTCCTCTAGCTCGCGCAGCGCCGCGTCCGCCTCGTCCGGGCGTCCCGCCGCATGCTGGATGACCGCGCACGCGAAGAGTCGCCCCCAATCCTCCGGCTCGCTAAGTGCCATCGCGAGTGCCTCGTCGTTGCGGCCCTGCGTGAGGAGCAGGATGGCCAGCCAGGCGTGCGTGGCGGCGCCCTGGGGCGCGAGTTCCAATGACTTGCGCAGCGCGGCCTCCCCTTCCGCGGGACGCCCCGCGGTCCAGTACACCAGCCCCAGGTAGAAATAGCACGAGGGGCTCAGCGGATCCTGCTCCACCGAACCGCGGCAAAGCATGATTCCTTCATCGAAGCGCCCCAGGTTTCCGGAGAGCATGCCGAGTCCCTGGAGCACGAGCGCGTTCCCCGGCGCCAGCTCGAGCGCGCGGCGATAGGACGCCTCTGCACCGCGCCAATCGCGGTCGTGGGCCATCAGGACCCAGCCCATTCCGGCGTGGCCCTCGGCCAAGTCCGGTTCGAGCTCGAGCGCGCGGGTAGCGGACTCGCGCGCACGGGCGAAGCCTTCAGCTGCGGAGGCCCAGCCCCAGTTCGCCGCGCCGGCGTGCGCGCGGCTCAGTTCCGCCCACGCCAACGCAAAATTGGGCTCCAGCGCCAGCGCCTGCTGCAGGTAGCCGATTCCCCGCTGCGTGTCCGCGCGCGAATTGCGGTCGATGAAGTGTCGTGCCTGCAGGAAGAGGCGGTGCGCCTCGGGATCCGTGCTGCGGCCCTTCACTGCTGCCGCAACGGCGTCCGCCGCCTTCTTCTCCGCCGCCGGATCCGCTGCGGCCCCCAGCAGCGTTGCGCGCAGTTCCTGCAGCACGGACTGCGCGATGTCGTCCTGCACGGCGAAGATGTCGTCGAGCGTCCGGTCGTAGGTCTCCGACCAAAGCTGGTAGCCGTCCATCACCTTCACCAGCTGCACCGAAATGCGCATCCGGTTGCCGGACTTGCGCACGCTGCCCTCCAGCACGGTGGCCACGTTCAGTGCGCGACCGACCTCGGCGACGGTGGCACCTTTGCCCTTGAACGAGAATGCCGACGAGCGCGCCGCCACGCGCAGGCCGCGGATCTTGGCCAGCACGTTCAGCAGTTCCTCCGACAATCCGTCGGCAAAATATTCGTTTTCCTCATCGCGGCTCATGTTGACGACCGGCAACACGGCGATCGACGGCGAATCGCTGGTGGCAGGCGCGCTCGCGGCGACCCCCGGTGACGTGGCCGCTGTGACGGTCGGCACTCGCGCCGGCGTGGACCGCGCGGGCGCCGGCACTTCGCCCGCGAGCAACCGCCGCACGCGCTCGGCGAAAGCCTCGGCGGCGTGGCCCGCGGGCAGGTGCGTCCACTGCACTTCGCGAAACTTCTCCGGCACGCGGGCGCTGATGTCCACGGTGGCGTCGATAACGACCGGAAGCAGGAACGCCTGGTCGTCCGCCATGTCCAGCGTGCGGATCGAGGCGAGATTCCATTCGCGGCGAAAATAGCCCTCGACGCGGGCCTGGGTGTTGGCCGAGATGACCGGCACGAACAGCGCGCATTCCTTGATCTGCCTGCGGATCGACGCATCCCACGCGTCGCCACCGCGCAGCGCGCTTTGGTCGAACCAGACGTCGAGGCCCGCGGCGCGCAGCGCGTCACAGATTCGCCGCGCAGCTTCGGCGTCCTGTGACGCGTAGCTCAGGAAGATGGCCTTGGTTGGGCTGTTCATGCGAGGTCGAATCGGCGATCGATGGTGTTGCCCGGACTGGCGTCGGCTGCCCATTCGCGGGCCGCGCCGATTGTCGCCCACTACCCCGGGACCCGCAATCGGCGGGAGTAGAGGCACGCGACCCCGGGTTTCAGTCGACCTTGATCCCCGCCGCCTTGACGACCGGCGCCCAACGCGCGACCGAGGCCCGAATCTCGGCGGCGAACTGGTCAGGCGTGTTGCCCACAGGCTCCGCGCTCTGGGCGATGAACGTCGCGCGCACCTCGGGAATCTCGAGGATGCGCACGATTTCGCGATGCAGGCGGTCGACGATCTCCGGCGGCGTGCCGGTGGGCGCCAGGACCCCGGCCCACGACAGTACGTCGAAATCCGGAAAGCCGGATTCCGCGATGGTGGGAACATCGGGCCAGGCGAGCGCTCGCTGCGCGCTCGTCACCACCAGCGCCTTGAGCCGACCCGCCTTGCGGTGCGGCTCTATGGTCCCCGGAAAGGACACCGCGATCGGCACGACGCCGGAGAGGACATCGGCGATAAGCTGGCCGGAGTTGCTGTAGGGAACGTGCAGAAGCTTGATGCCCGCGCGTTGGGCCAGCATCGTCATCGCGACGTGCTGTGCCGTCCCGATGCCGGACGTTGCATAAGCGATCTTGCCCGGAGCCGCACGCGCCATGCCGATCAGGTCGGCAAGCGTATTTACGTTCAGCGACGCGTTGACGGCGATCACGATCGGCTGCTGCGCCAGTCGCGTCACCGGCGCGAATGCGGCGACCGGGTCGACCGCGAGCGGACCGTACGTCAGCGGCAGCAGCGTGATGAGCACGCCGGACACGAGCAACGTGTAGCCGTCGGGTGTCGCCTTTGCGACCGCTTCGCTGGCGGCGTTGCCCGAGACGCCGGGCCGGTTCTCGACGATCACCGGCTGTCCCATCGAATCCGCCATGCGGCTGCCAACGAGTCTTGCAAACACGTCGAGCTGATTGCCCGGCGCGAACGGCACGATCAGTCGGATCGGACGATTGGGATAGGGCTCCGGATCCGCTGCGAAGGAGGGCACTGGCATGCCTGCGGTGCAAATGGCCACGCACGCGAGTGCGTACCTGCAAAGGCGGCGTCGAGCCGACTTTGGAATGGGTTCGTCGGTATAGGTCATCACGCGTGCCGCATCGCGAGCATTGCCTCGAAGAGCTCCGGCTCGTCCCAGGGTGCGTCGACGGGGTACTCGCGCAAATAGGCGCTCCCGGGGTCCCGCAACCATTCGTGCGGAAAGCTCACGAAGTTTCGCTCTTCACCGTCGTCGAGTCTTGCGCGCGTGCCGGGCGGCTTGCCCTCCACGGCCGCAAGCAATGCGGCACCGGAACTCATGGCAAAGAATTCGCCGCGATGCGTGCCGGGCGTCACGCGCCGATTCACTTCCAGCAGATAGGGCTCACCCGAGCGGTCGTCAATGATGTACTCCGGCGCGAATATTCCCGATGCACCGAATGCCGCAGCGAGCCGTGCCCCCGATTCGTGCAGCGCGGGCGAATGAAAGTAGCGGACGACACTGGCGGCCCCCTTGGGTTCGCCCGCCACCTTGTCGACCGCATAGCCGCACAGAATGGCGCCTCGCCAGGCCGTTCCGGCGTAGTACTGCGTGCGTCCGGGGATGTATGCCTGGACGACCAGCCGAGCGGGACCGGATTCGGCTGGGCCCGTTGTCCTGTCGCTCGCCAGCCGTGCGAACTCACGCGTCAGAGCATCCAGGCTGGCGCAGATCGCCACGCCGTCGCCGGCCGTGGAGCGGCTGCGCTTCAATACGACGGGCCATCCGTGCGCGGCGGCGAACGCGCTCGCTTCCGCTGGATCGGCAACGATTTGGTAGGGCGGGACGCGGACTCCAGCGGCTTCCGCTGCCTGGGAGATCAGCGTCTTGTCCACGCTGGCGCCGAAATGCGCGGCGTCACCGAGCGAATCAACGATCAGGTTCGCGAGCTGGAGATGCAGAACCGGCTGCATCCGGTCTGGTGGCGCGACCACAAGCTGATGCAACAGACGGAACGCGGTGTCGTCGCAGGGCAGGACCAGCTTGGGCGCCGTGGCAGCCACCGTGGCCGCGAACGCATAGGCCCACTGGCGAGGTGTCGCGTGGTCGGGCAGATGTCCGATCTTTCCCACATGCCGACTGTGCTCGGCCAGCGTTCCTTTGGGTGCCAGCACTGAGACGCTCCAGCCAGCTCTGTTGAAGTCGCGGGGGACGCGGGCGATTCCGAGCCATTGGGTCGCCGTAGCGACGAGCAGCACCATCGGCGCCATCGGAGTCTCGAGTGGGCAAATTGAAATTATCGCACGCCGGCTACGATGGGGCGCCCGGCCGAGCTGTCCGTCGCGGCGCTGCGGCGAAAGCCGCGTCGCTGCGAGATTCATCTTGGCGCACAATGGGCCGAAGGATTCCGATGGCGGGAGCACCGCATATGGCAGGGCACAATGCAGCGATGGACGAAGACGGGGCCGCGACCGCGGCACAGCTCCTTGCCATCGTCAACGGCAGCTGGATGTCACAGGTGGCCCATGTGGCGGCGACGCTGCGCATCCCCGACCGGCTGGCAGAAAGGGCGAGTTCGGCGGAGGACCTTGCGCGCGAGGCCGGCGTTCACGCGCCATCGCTGCGCCGGCTGCTGCGCGCGCTGGTGACGCTGGAAATATGCCGCGAGAATCGCGAAGGGTTGTATGAAATCACGCCAATGGGCGCACTGCTCCGGTCCGATGTCCCCGACTCGCTTCGCTCGTGGACGCTCTATTGGGGCGGACCGCAATGGCCGGTCTGGGGCAACCTGCTGCATAGCGTGACGACGGGGGAAAGTGCACGCAAGCTGATGACGGGATACGAGGGATTCGAGCGGCTCGATACGGATCCGCAAGCGGCGGCGCTCTTCAACCAGGCGATGGTCGAACTCACGCGTCTCGAGGCGGCCGATATCGTGCGCGCGTGCGATATTTCCGCGAGCAAACGCATCATTGACGTCGGCGGCGGCTTCGGCGAACTGCTCGCGGAAATCCTCAAGGCGAATCCGGACAAGTGCGGCGTGCTGTTCGATCGGCCACATGCAATGGACGGTGCCCGTGTTCTCATGGAGGCGGCGCAATTGACGGATCGGTGCGAGTTCATCGCCGGCGACTTCTTCGAGACGATTCCCGGCGGCGCGGATGCGTACCTGCTGAAGAGCGTGATCCACGATTGGAACGACGAGCGAAGCGTCGCGATTCTCCGCAATTGCCGGCATGCGATGAAGGGGGCCGCAAAGCTGTTGCTCGTCGAGCGGATCGTCCCGCGACAGTTGGGCGCCTCCACCGCGCATCGGTCCATCGCCCGCGGCGACCTCAACATGCTCGTGGGACTGGGTGGCCGGGAGCGAACCGAGGACGAATATCGTGGCTTGCTGGACGCGGCTGGGCTGGATGTAAAGGCCATCATTCCGGCCGGGCGCACGTTCGGCGTCATCGAGGCGGTCCCGGCATAATGACGGCGTGCCGTTGTCCGGCACAACGGCGCCACCATCGACCGCGATGCGCCGGTGCGGGCCGACACGTCTTCCTCTGTGCTCGGTTGCTCTGCGTCAAGATGCTGCACGAAGGCATCGGCAATAATTGCCGCGCTTTCCTGCCACATTCATTTTTCCGCGCGATCGGGTTCGCGGCGCGCCAGGGGGTTATCTATGAATCGAAAAACGCTGCTTGCCGGTTCCGCCGTTGTGCTGGGCGCGGCTATCTTGGTGGGCACGATAGTCTTTCTCAACGGGTCGGCGCCGAAACCTGCGCAAGTCGTCGACGGCAACCGCGCCGGCCTCACGCAGATCTACTCGCCTACGCAGGGCAATCCCGAGGCCAAGGTGCATATCGTCGAATTCCTGGACCCTGCGTGCGAGACCTGTGCCAGTTTCTATCCCGAGGTCAAGAAGCTCATGGCGGCCAATCCGGATCGCGTCCGCCTGACGCTTCGCCTCGTGCCATTCCATCGCGGCTCCGACTATGCGATCAAGGTCCTGGAGGCCGCGCGCAAGCAAGGCAAGTTCTGGCAGGCGCTGGAGGCACTGCTGTCCAGCCAGTCCTACTGGGCGCCGAATCACACCGTGCAGCCCGACTCTGTCTGGACGCCGCTGGAAGGGCTGGGATTGAACTTGGAGCAGCTGAAGGCGGACATGAATTCCCCGGAAATCGCCCGGCGAATCGAGCAGGACCTGAACGATGCCAAGACGCTGAAGGTGACCCAGACGCCGGAGTACTTCGTCAACGGACGCCCGTTGCCGACCTGGGGGCTGGAGCAGCTGCAGACGCTCGTCAGGGAAGAGGTACAGTCCGCCTACAAATAGGTGATCCGCCACGCCGGCGTCTCGCCAAGTTCGCGTGCGTGAACCCGCCGGGGGCCGGCAGGTTGGAGGCAGCGATCAAGAGACTGGCTGCCGTCGAGAAACGGAAAGACGCCGGCATGTGCGGCAGGGCTGCGTGGAAAGTGTTGCTGGATTGACCGATTGCAGGGGCGCGCAGGCACTAGCCTTCAACCACCGGTCTTCAGCGTGAATGGAGAAATACATGAAGCTGACCCGCCAACAGCATGAAGACTTCGACCGCGACGGCTACCTGTTCTTCCCGGGATTGTTCACGCCCCCGGAAACCGAGGTGCTGAATGCCGCGGTCCCGGAGCTCTACCGACGCCGCGCGGCATACAACGTGCGCGAAAAGGGATCGGATGCGGTGCGCACGAATTTCGCCGCGCACATGTACAGCGAGCCGTTTGCCCGGCTGGGACGGCATCCGCGCATGATCGAGCCGGTGCAGGACCTGCTCGGCGAAGCGCTGTACATGCATCAGTTCAAGATCAACGGCAAGATGGCTTTCGAGGGTGACGTTTGGCAGTGGCACCAGGACTACGGCACCTGGAAGAATGACGATCTGATGCCCACCGAGCGGGCGATGAACGTCGCCATATTCTTGGACGACGTGAATCCGTTCAACGGTCCGCTGATGTTCATTCCGGGCAGCCACAAGAAAGGGGTCATCGACGCGAAACATGACGTGACCACGACCAGCTATCCGCTCTGGACGGTCGACCACGAGCTGATCCGGCAACTGGTGGCGCGGGGCGGTGGCCAGGGCCATTTCGACGCGCAGGGACGCTACGTGCCCGGTGGCATCGTTTCACCCAATGGTCCGGCGGGCTCGATGATCCTGTTTCACTCGTGCCTCGTGCACGCGTCGACCAGCAACCTGTCGCCATGGAACCGTGTCAGTGTCTACTTGAGCCTGTGTGCCGTCAGCAATCACATCCGGCGTTTCAAGCGGCCCGAATACATCGCGCATCGCGACTTCACGGCCATCGAGTGCCTTCCGGACGATTGCCTGTTATGTGATTACCCCGTCGACCTGCCGTGGAAGAACGGGCTCCCGGCCAGCGCGCTCGAGACGGCTGCCGACCAACTGCAGCAGTCGGCCTGAGCCATGAGCCTCCACGCCAAACTGCAGCAGCGCGCCGCGGACGGCAAGCCGGTGCGCATCGGACTGATCGGCGCCGGGAAGTTCGGCTCGATGTACCTGGCGCAGATCCCGCGCACACCCGGCGTGCACCTGATCGGCATTGCCGACCTCTCTCCAGATGCGGCGCGAGCGAATCTGGCGCGCGTCGGCTGGACGGCCGGACAAACGCAGGCGCGAAGTCTGGACGACGCATGCAAGACAGGCGCTACGCACATCGGCGACGATTGGCGCGCGCTGGTCCGTCATCCGCAGGTGGACGTCATCGTCGAGTGCACGGGCAATCCCATCGCCGCGGTCGAACATTGCCTCGACGCCTTCGCGCACGGCAAGCACGTGGTCAACGTCACTGTCGAGGCCGATGCCTTCTGCGGGCCGCTGCTGGCGCGCAAGGCGGCGCAGGCCGGCGTCATCTATTCGCTGGCCTTCGGCGACCAGCCGGCGCTGATATGCGATCTGGTCGACTGGGCGCGCACCTGCGGCTTTCCCGTCGTGGCGGCGGGGCGCGGACACAAGTGGCTGCCGCACTTCTGCGAGTCCACGCCAGAAACGGTGTGGGGCTACTACGGCCTGACGCCGGAGCAGGCCGGGCGCGGCGGGCTCAACCCGAAGATGTTCAACAGCTTCCTCGACGGGTCGAAGCCGTCGATCGAATGCACCGCCGTTGCCAACGCCACCGGCCTTACCGTACCCGGCAACGGCTTGCTGTATCCGCCGGCAAGTGTGGAGGACATCCCGTTCGTCACGCGCCCGATCAGCGAAGGCGGTGTGCTGGAGAGGAAAGGCATGGTCGAGGTGATCTCGTCGCTCGAAGCCGACGGCCGCAAGATTCCCTACGACATCCGCATGGGCGTCTGGGTGACGGTCGAAGCGGAAACTGATTACATCAAGAACTGCTTCGAGGAATACAACGCCCACACCGATCCCAGCGGGCGGTATTTCACGCTGTACAAGCGTTGGCACCTGATCGGGCTGGAAGTGGGCGTGTCGGTAGCCAGCGTGGCGCTGCGCCGCGAGGCTACCGGGGTGGCCACATGCTGGAACGCCGACGTGGTGGCCACGGCCAAGCGGGACCTGCGACCGGGCGACATGCTCGACGGCGAAGGCGGCTACACGGTGTGGGGCAAGCTGTTGCCTGCAACGACGTCGGCGCGAATGGGCGGCCTGCCGCTGGGCCTGGCCCACGACGTCAAGGTGGTGCGCGACGTGCGCAAGGGACAGAGCCTGTGCTGGGACGACGTGGCGATCGACGTCTCGACGCCGGCGTACAAGGTGCGGCGCGAAATGGAGTCGCTGTTCGCGCAGCCCTGATCGCCTCCGCCGGCTCGCTAGTGCAGCGCGAGAGCGAGCCCCAGCGGGATGAACACTGCCGACATCACGTTGCCGATCAGCACGATCGACGCGACCTTGGCCGGTTCCTGCCGGAACTGCTCGGCGACCATGAAATTGAGCACCGCGGGCGGCAGTGACCCGAAGATGATCAGCAGGCCCTGCTGCATCGGGGTCAACCCCAGCAATGGCCCCAGCAACGCGGCGATGGCGATTCCCGTCAGCGGGCATACGAGGCCTCCGACCACGCCCAAATGCCAGTCGTCCCAGCGCACTTCGTAGAGCCGCACGCCCAGCGACAGGAGCATCATCGGTATCAGCGCGTCGCCCACCATCTTGATCGCGACCGAGCTCCATTCCGGCAGCGGCGGGTGCACGACGGCGAAGGCAAAGCCGAGGAACGTCGACCACACCATCGGGTTGCGCAGCAGGTTGCCGAAGCGCGCGTGGTGGTCGATCATCCACGCGCCGAGCGTGAAGTGCAGCAGGTTGGAGATGGTGAACAGCGCCACCATCGCGGAGAAGCCCGGCGCGCCGTAGGCGAGCGCGGCGAGGGGCAGGCCGATGTTGCCGCAGTTGTTGAACATCATCGGCGGCACGAATGTCCGGTAGTCGACATGGAGCAGCCGGACGAACGGCCACGCGAGCAGTCCGGACCCCAGCACGATGCCGATGCTGCCCAGCATTAGCGGCCCGTTCTCGGCGATGCTGAAGTCCTTGCTGGCGAGGGCGGAAAAGATCAGCGCCGGCGCCAGGATCGTCATGCTGATCCGGTTGACCATTGCCATGTCCGGCTTCACGCGCCGCGCGTAGAAATAGCCGACCAGAATGATCAGGAAGACCGGCAGGATGATGCCGAGGATCCGCTGGAACACTCAGGAAACCAACCGTACCGTCACAGGATGTAGCGGGAGAGGTTGTCGTCGCCGGCGATGCCCGCAAGCGTCGCGTCGACGAACGCGGCGTCGATGGCGATGGTGTCACCGGTCCTGCGCGCCGCGTGGTACGACACGTCGTCCAGCAGGCGCTCCATCACCGTGTACAGGCGCCGCGCGCCGATGTTCTCCTGCTTCTCGTTCACCGCGAAGGCGATCTCCGCCAGCCGCCGCACGCCCTCCGGATGGAACTCGAGGTGGACCTGCTCGGTGCCGAGCAATGCCGCGTACTGCCGCGTGAGGCATGCGTCCGTCGCGGTGAGGATCTGCTCGAAGTCCGCCACCGACAGCGACTGGAGCTCGACGCGAATCGGGAAGCGACCCTGCAACTCCGGAATGAGGTCCGAAGGCTTCGACAGGTGGAACGCGCCGGACGCGATAAACAGGATGTGGTCGGTCTTGACCATGCCGTACTTGGTCGACACCGTCGTGCCCTCGACCAGCGGCAGCAGGTCGCGCTGCACGCCCTGCCGCGAAACGTCGGCGCCATGCATCTCCGACCGCGACGCGATCTTGTCGATTTCGTCCAGGAACACGATACCGTTCTGTTCGGCGGCGGCCAGCGCCTTGGCCTTGACGTCGTCGTCGCTGAGAAGGCGCGCGGCTTCCTCGTCCGTCAGCTGCTTCATCGCGTCGGCGACGGTGGTCTTGACGTGCTTGCGCCGGCCCGTGCCCATCTGCTGGAACATGCCCTGGATCTGGCTGGTCAGTTCCTCCATGCCGGGCGGCGCCATGATCTCCATCTGCGCCGATTGGGCCGCGATCTCGATCTCGACTTCGCGCTCGTCGAGCGCGCCTTCGCGCAGCATCTTGCGGAATTTCTGGCGCGTGGCCGAATCCGTGTGCTTCATGTCCGCGATGTTCACTTCCCTGACCGGCGGCAGCAGCACGTCGAGCAGTCGCTCCTCGGCGGCGTCGGCCGCGTGGCCACGCACTTTGCGCGTCTCCGCCTCCCTTGTTTCCTTGATCGCGACTTCCACCAGGTCGCGGATGATCGTATCGACGTCGCGCCCGACGTAGCCGACCTCGGTGAATTTCGTCGCCTCGACCTTGACGAACGGCGCGTCGGCAAGCCGCGCCAGCCGGCGCGCGATTTCGGTCTTGCCCACGCCGGTGGGCCCGATCATCAGGATGTTCTTGGGCGTGATCTCGTGCCGCAGCGGCTCCGGCACCTGCTGCCGCCGCCAGCGATTGCGGAGCGCGATGGCCACCGCGCGCTTCGCCGCCTCCTGCCCGACGATGTGCTTGTCGAGTTCGGAAACGATTTCCTCGGGGGTCATGTGGGAGGACATGGCGATGGTCGTGCAAAGGAGATACGGCATTCGCGGGAGACGTGCCGCGGATTGTAGCGCGAACGCCGGACCGCGATGCCTGCGCGGAAGCGCTTCGCTTGTCGACCCCGGCAGTTTGGCAACGGGCGGCCGTTCGCCTATCATTGACGCACATTCCCGGCGCGGCATTCACGCCCGCTCTCACGCAGTGCGCAGTCCTTCGACCTGCGGCCGCGGTCACGTTTCGGAGGTGGTGATGGTCAACCGCAAAGTGGTCAAGCGCATGGCATTGCTGGTGGCGGCCGTCGTCGTGGCGGCGTGCTCGCAGATGACGACGACGTCCTACAAGGCGCCGATGAAGGATGGCGAGGCGGTGATACCGGCCGACTACAAGAGCTGGCCCAAGATGCTGTCGGCCGTGCAGCGCCCGGACGCGAAGCAGGTGCGCGAGATGTACATTGATCCCAAGGGCAACCAGACCAGGG
>Ga0302321_100002450_pt1 | contig 15890 bp, 15 predicted proteins | sample Fen_T0_1_FD_202505 | JGI IMG/M metagenome (GOLD analysis project Ga0302321, IMG submission 202505) | Peat permafrost microbial communities from Stordalen Mire near Abisko, Sweden - Fen_T0_1 | ecosystem: Environmental > Terrestrial > Soil > Wetlands > Permafrost | place: Sweden: Abisko...
GGGCTCGCCCGGCAGGTGGCTGTGAAACGTCAACCCGGCACGCGGCAACGCGGTCAGACCGGGACCCTCCCGCCGCAAGGCGAGAGTGCGGCATGAGCGCCATCAAGCGCTCTGTCGCAACGGCAGGTCATCCCACAACACCGCGAACGCTTCGACGATGTTGAGCAAGTCGCTGGCAGCAAACTCGGCCGCGGTGGGCTCGCCTTTCGGGCCGCGCTCACTGGGAAGCTGCAGCTCAAGCTGCTCGAACAGGTTCGGCGAGACTCTGACGACGCGACGTGTCACGAGGCCTGACCGCGCAGCCGTTCCTCCCGGTCTTCCTGGCGCTCATCGAGCTCAGCGCTCATCTCCTCCAGGCGCCGCTGCGTCCCGGGCCGAAGCGTCGTAGGGTCCAGCACGATGGACGCGTAGAAGTGTGCCCGCCGCCGCTCCGGCGACATCGCCTGCAGCTGGTCGTACGTCGTCACCCCATTCATGCCTCCACGGTAGCGGCCCCGTCCGACAAGAAGAGCTGGGACGCGAGTGCGACACCAAGCGGCTGATCGTTTTCTTGTGGTCTGCACTGGGGGTAGGCGGCGACCACGAAGGCGATGTTGTCGCTGGATCGGTTATCGACGACGAGGAGTTCCCACCACGCCGGGTACCGTTCCCCAGCGAGGGCGTCCAGCTGTTCGCGCAGCAGCATCGCCCCGGCTGTGGGTGGGCAGGACCACCGACAACGACGGAAAGTCCCTGACGTCCCCTGCGGGTTGCGCGTCCGTTCCGGGCACGCCCATGAGACCCTCGCGTCGTCAACGCCAGACCGGGTCGGAGTGCCGGCTGACCACCCGAGGCCGTTGTGCGGGCTAACGAATTGGCGCGTGAGGTCCCCGTGGCCCCTGCCCAGCTCCGTGAGGGTAGGGAGCGGCGGTGCGAGACCAACGTTGGACTCAGGGAGTTCTCAGCTGAGGGGGCCCTGGCTGGTGCCAGGACGCGCTGCGGGCCGCGGTCGCCTGGCACGTCCTCGCCCGCCGGCGCCTAGCAGGGAACCAGCTGCTCGCACCCTCGTCGGGTCCGCCGCCATGACAACCCGGATCAGTTGGCCCGCCGGTCCGGGACCCGCTCCAGCTGTTGCCGCTCGGCTGCGCAGCGCGTAGGGCCTGCCGCGGGCAGATTCGGGCTCTGGTCCTGTGGCCTCGGCGGTTCTATCGGGTGAACTGGGCGACCAGATTTTCGATCGTGTGCGCGAGGGCGGACAGCTCCTCGGCCGACTGCTTGGTCGCAGCCGCGCCGGCGGACGTGCTGGCCGCGCTCTCGGCGATCTCGGCGATCGTGCCGGCGATGTGGTGGGAGCCCCCCGACACGTCGCCGAGGCTTCGCGAGATCTCCGACGTCGTGGCGGTCTGCTCCTCGACGGCGGCGGCGACGGTGGTCTGGTTCTGGTTAATCTCGTCGATCACCTGGCTGATCCGCGAAATCGCGTCGCTCGCCCGAGCGGTGGTCAACTGGATGGATGCGATCTTGGTGGTGATGTTGTCGGTGGCCCGGGCGGTCTCCTGAGCCAGCTCCTTGACCTCGGTGGCGACCACCGCGAAGCCCTTGCCGGCGTCCCCGGCGCGGGCGGCCTCGATGGTGGCGTTCAGGGCCAGGAGGTTGGTCTGCTCGGCGATCGAGGTGATCGTGTGGACGATCTCCTCGATCTCGGTGCTGGCGCGACCGAGCTCCTGGACCGCGTGTGAGCTCTCCTCCGCAGTGCGGACCGCCTCGCTCGCCACCGAGGACGCGCGGGTGGCTTGCCCCGCGATCTCGTTGATCGAGGCGTTCATCTGCTCGGTCGCGGCCGACATCGACCCGGCGGAGGCGGCGACCTGTTGCGCCGAGGCGGCGATCGTGTCCGTCTGGCTCGCGGCGCGCTGGGCGCTGGTGTCCAGGGCCGCCGAGACGTCGCTCAGCTGGGTCGAGGCACTGGTGAGGGTGGTGGAGCTGGCGGCCAGCGTCTCGACGGCCTGCCGGACGCTGCCGACCGCCCCGTTCAGCGCCGTCCCCATCAGGGCGATCTCGTCGGTCCCGCTGACGTGGACGGCGACGGTCAGGTCGCGGTCGGCCAGGCCCTGCAGGGCGCTGACCATGCGCTGCACCGGGCGGGTGATCAGGCGGCTGATCCAGATCGACAGGACCGTCAGCCCGACTAGGCCGACGACTAGCGCCCCGGCGATCGTCAGCTCGACGTTACGGATCCGGGCGTCCAGGGCGGCGCGGCTGCGGTCGGACTGCTGCGACACCAGGTCACGATCGGTGTCGAGGACGGCGCCCAGCGTCGCGGAGCGGGCTCGCTGGGTGGCCATGGCCGACTCGGCGGCCGTGGAGTCGTTCGGCGCGATGGCCAGCAGCGTGGGCAGTGCGGTGGTGGTCTGGTCGACGAACGCCGTGTACGCGGTCCTGAGCTGGCCCAGCGCCGAGCCGAGTTCTCCCGGCAGGCGCAGGGCGTCGATCTGAGCCCACGTCTGCGTCGCGTCGGCGGTGTCGTCGGAGTACGCCGAGTTCACCTTCGCAGCGGCGTCCGGGGTGAATGACAGGATCGCCGACATCTCGTCGGTCGTCATGTCACTGAGCTTGGTGTCCAGTCGGTTCAGGGCTGTCTCCAGCCGGACCAGCTGATCGCGTTGCGCCGTCACGGTCCGGATTCGGTCGACTCCGACATAGCTCGCCCCACCGATGACCGCCGCCAACCCCAGGCCGGTGACCGCCAAGGTCGCGACCTTGCGGCCGATCGTCCACCGCCATGTCGCCACGACCGCTCCCCTTGCTGATCGGTATCGAGTCTGGTCGTGACATCGGCGCCGCCCGTGGCGACCTTGAGGCGACGAGGGCGGCGACTGGCCGGGCACGGTGAGCGTGCCGGTGAGCGTCGCGTGGTCGCCAGGCTTCTACCTGCTCGTGCCGCGGTCGGCCGGAGGCGTGGCCGGACCGGGCATCCCGCTGGTGGTGCGCGACGACGTCGACCGCGAGCCCGTCCTGTTCGCCGCCAGCACCCTCACCTGGAATGCCTACAACGAATTCGGCGACTACAGCCTCTACCACGGCCCCGGGCACGGCGCGGCCGCGCGGTTCGACTCGCGCGCCAAGGTCGCCTCGTTCCGTCGCCCGCTCACGGGGTCGGGGTACAGCCAGCTGATGTTCATGGATGTCAGCGTCGTCCGGGATCTCGAGCAGATCGCGGCCGCCGGCGGACCGGACGTCGCGTACACCACCGACGTCGACCTGGACCAGCAGCCGTCGCAGCTTCTCGCGCACGCCGAGATCGTGTTCGGCGGCCACAGCGAATACTGGACCCGCCGGGAGTACGACGCCATGGCCGTCGCCCGCAACGTGGGAGTCAACCTGGCCTTCCTCGGCGCGAACAACCTGTGGTGGCACACCCGCCTGGACACCCGGCCCGGCAGCGTGCAGCCCGACCGGGAGATCGTCTACCGGGACAGTGCCGGCGACCCGACTCCGGGCCGAACGCGGACAGCATGAAAGACCCTCATCGACGGTGGCTGTGAAATGCGCGGCCGGGACGCCGGACGGGCCAGCGTCCGGCTCGGTCGCTCGGTCGCTCGGTCGCCCGGAGCCGGCAGGGGTCGGTGCACGCCGCTGCGAAGGAGAGGTGGTCGAGGCCAGGTGGGTCCGGAGGTCCACGGGGGAGCCCGGGCGCGCCGGCCCGGGGGCGTACTGGACCATGACACGGACCGGTGGGTGATCGCACCGACCAGGCGTTCGCCTCGTGCGAAGCTCGTCAGCTGTCGTGCTCGTCGGCGGCGTCCCGGTCGTGGGCGGCGTGTTCGCGGTCCTTCGCGGAGTGGGTCCGGTCGGCTTCGGCCTGGAACCGGTCCACCGCGGCCTGGGTTCTCTCCTCGACCGCCGCTCCACGTTGGGCGGCGGCCCGGTCGCGGGCCTCGACCAGTGCCGCCCGGTCGCCGGCGCCCTCGTCCCGGTCGCGGCCTGCCCAGTCGCGCTCGACCGTGGCGTGTCCGCGATCGGCGGCTGCATCCTCGATCGACACGCTGCCGGCTTGCCGGTCGCGCTCGTCGGCGTCCAGATCGCGGGCCCTGGCGGTCGAGTCCCGCCGATCCGCCGCCAGGTCCCTGGCGTCAGCGGCCGTCAGCACCCGGTCGACCGCGGTGTCCCGACGCGTGGTGCGGTGATCCCTGTCGTCGGCGACCGTGTCACGCTGATCGGCGAGCCGGTCACGTTGATCGGCTTCGTCGTCCCGCTGGTCCGCCAGGTGATCCCGCTCGCCCGCCGCCAGCAGTCGCTCCCGCCACCGGCTCTCAAGCTCGGCCAGTCGCGCACCACGTTCGTCCCCGGTCTCGGGCATCTCGTCCATCTGCTCCAGATCCGAGGCGGAGACATCAACTGTCGGTAGCGGACGATCTCCTCGAGATGTCAATAATATCGCCGCGTGTAGTGTCTCATAACGATGTGTAGACATTTGCGGTGGTGGGCATCAGTAGGCCATGGCGTGCGTCAGTTTACCGATCGATGTTCGCACGGTGGCCGTCGCTCGTCAGGTCCTGTGTGAGGCGCTGCGTGAGTCCGGTGCGCGATCGCACCATGTCTCCTCGACCGAAACTGTAGGGGACGCCGTCCTGATGCTCTCTGAGCCGGTCGCCAACGCGGTCCGTCAGGCGCGTCGTCTGCTCCTGCTGGAGATCACCATCATCGGCAGCACACTGCACGCCGCGGTGGTCGATGACGCGCCCGGGCTGCCGACCGTGCGCGACCCGGACCACCAGGAGACTGGCGGCAGGGGCATGAAGATCGTGGAGGCCCTCGCCGACCGTTGGGGGTACATTCCTGGCTTCGAGCGCAAGACCGTCTGGTTCGACCTGACCCTGCCGTGACCGCACCGGGCGCAGGGCCGGACGCCGACACCTCACGCTGACGTAGCGGATCGCCGACGTTCCTCAAGCCACGAGCTGATCCATTGCCTGTCGACGCCTTGTCCGGGCTCACCGCACGACCAGGTTGAGCCCGCGGCAACCGCTGCCCAGCCGAACGTCCGTCGCCTGTGGTGGCCGCCGCCGCATCCTTGGCCGTCCTGATCGTCATCCTGGAGCGCGATCGCCTTCACGGTCGCGCTCGAGGGTGACGTTCAGGAGGTTCTCGGCCGGGTCGGCTCCCGCTCCGGTTACCAGAGCGGCGCCGATGAATAGCGGCAGCGCACCGCAGGCGGCGCAGACCAGGCCAGGAGCGGCGGCGGCCCGCCGGGTGTCCCGACGGGCCGTCGCTTGGTGCTGTTGGATGCTGGGCGGTGACGGGTCAGTTCGCGTCGGGACTCGGCAGGTCGGCGCCGGGCACCGTGGACGGGGCGTAGATGTTTGGGTCGCCGGGGTAGGGCACCGTCCAGTGGTGGGCCTGATACCACGTGTAACGGTTCATCTGCTCGGGGTTGGCGTAGTCGGGTCGGGCGCCGTTCCCGGTGAGGTGCTGGCCCTTGGCCCACCGGTCCCACTGGGCGGCGACGCCCGCCTGTGCTGTGGGCACCGGGACCGTCTGGGCCTGCGCGGCGAGCGTCTGCGCGGCTGCGCCCTTCAGCCCGAGCGTGTCTGCACCGCACGCCGGCAGGGTGGCGATGTTCTCGGTGAGCGGGATCTGGTTCGCCAGCGTCGTGAACGGGCGGTAGTCGGGCTTGGACGTGAACGCGTCGTCCATCGGCGAGGCGGCGGCCACCTTCTCGTTCAGCGGTGCGGCGCCGAGGATCTGCTCGATCGTGCGGACCATCGAGATCTGCGAGTAGTAGGTGCTGATCACCTTGCCGTGCGCGGCCCAGGGGCTGATCACCTGGACCGGGGCGCGGTGGCCGTCGACGTGGTCGGCACCGTCCTGGCTGTCGTCCTCCACCACGAAGATGGCGGAGTCCTTCCAGTACTTGCTGTGCGAGATCGCGTCGACCGTCTGGCCTACGGCGAGGTCGCCGTCCGCGACCTGGGCCTCGGCGTCCGGCGGGCCGCCGGTGTGGTCGCTCGAGTACCAGATCATGTTGAAGGCGGCGGGGCCGTTCTTGAGGAAGTCCTGCTTCCAGGTCTGGTAGCGGTAGGTGTCGGGGATGTCGAGGTCGAACGGCGGGGACAGGTGGTCGGTGATGGCGTCGAGCGACGGGATCACGGAGTGGTAGTCACCCTTGAGCTCGGGGGCGGTCAGCTGGGCGGGGTCGCCGCCGTTCTCGACGCTCTCGGTCGCGCAGTAGTACTGCTGCCAGGTCCCGGACGGCTTGCCCTCCATGTACAGGAACTCGCCATAGTTCTTGGCACTCGCGCCGGCTGAGGCCACCGCGGTCCACAGGAAGCCCGAGCGCTGGTGCCCGAGGACGTCCTCCTCGGTGTCGTAGCTGCGCTCGTACTCGCCGGCGGAGGACTCGGTGTACTCGGGGTTGTCACCCTGCATCAGCCAGTTGTGGCCCTCGGCGGAGTTCGTACCGATGTCATAGGTGTTGTCGTAGAGGCCGAATTGGCGCGCCAGCGCGTGCTGGTTCGGGGTCGCCTTCTCGCCGAACTGGGTCAGGGTCGGGTCGCCGTTGCCCTTGCCCATGTCGCCGTACACCTGGTCGTAGGTGCGGTTCTCCTTGACCAGCAGGAAGACGTGCTTGATGGTCGAGGGGTCACCGATCCGCCGGGGAACGGGCACCGGCGCCCTGCCGCCGCCCGTCGACCGCTCGACGTCGTTCTTGCCCCAACCGTTCTGCGCGAAGACGGTGGAGGTGTACTTCGCGACGACCTGGTCGCTCGGCAGCGTGAAGCGGGTCAGGGAGGCCGTGGTGCTGTGCGTGTCGTGACCGACCACCGGGACGGTCCCCGGCCCCTTGTATGTCTGGATGGGAGGGCCGAGTGCGTCGATGCCGCGGGTGTTGGTGACCACGACCTTGTCCCCGGCGGTCGCGAGGGCGGCCGGGTAGTAGTCCGTCGGGAGCAGACCCACGTAGCTGACCGGCTGCTGCGGGCTGCCCTCGTAGCGGTACACCGCGACGGCGTTCGCGCGGCCCAGGCTGACCAGCAGTCGGCCCCGGTCGACGGCGATCCCGGTCGGGTAGTACCCCACGGTGGACGACGGCCACGGCCGCGTCTCGATCGTCTGCACGACCGCCCGCTTGGTCGTGTCGATGACCGAGACGGTGTCGCTGTTCGTGTTGGCCACGAACAGTGCGTTGTCCTTGACGGACAGCGCGGTGGGGTGCAGGCCGACCGCGATGGACCCGACGGCGGAGGACGGGTTCGCCGTGTCGATGACGCTGACCGTCCCCGTCGTGGACGTGCCCAGCTGCGGGTCGGCGGGGACCGCGGTGCCGTACGAGTCGAGGGTGGTGTCGCCGGGCGTCGCCTGACGGCCTCCCTCGTTGCTCACGTACAGCGTGCTGCCCACGAAGGCGAGCTCGCGGGGTGCGATGCCGACGTTCCACGTCTGCTTGACCGCGCCGGTGGCGGGGTCGACCGCGATGACGGTGTTCTGCCCGTTCAGGGCGGCGTACAGGGTGGACCCGTCGGGGGAGTACCGGGTCTGCCCCACCAGGGCGGAGCGAGCGCCGACCTTCGGCAGGGCGAACCGGTCCGGCGCCCCGAGCGTGCCGTCGGCGTTGACCGGGAACCGGGTCAGGGTGTCCTTCTGGGGCAGCCAGAGGTACTTCCCGTCCGGGGAGTACGTCGGGCCCTCCTGCCCGACCGTGCCGTCCGCGAGCTGCTGGTTGAACCCGGTCTTGGTCGCCACGGTCCAGATCAGCCGGTAGCTGGACAGGTCGAAGATCTGCAGCGTCACCGACTTGTCGGCGCTGGTCGCCGCGAGGAACCGCCCGCTCGGACTGAGCGTAGAGCCCATGAACTTGCCGAACTGGGTCACCAGGCGTTCGCCGAGCGGCTTGAGGACCTGGTCGGAGGAGATCTGCAGTCCGTCGGGGTACTGCGTCCCCACCCTGTTGTGCCGGAACACGGACGTGGTGGCGTAGGCGGTGCCCGCGCAGGCCAGGACGATGACGGTCGTGGCGCCGACCGCTGTGACGCCGAACTTGCGGCGGGTGCCGCCGAACGCCCGCAAGGGGCCCGTCCGGGCTCCTCGCCGTTGTCGTGTGACCTGCATGTCTATCCCTTCGAGGTGGACGTCAACAGGTCGACGGAGCCGTCGAACTGCCACAGCGGGTTCGGTGCGTTCCCCACGGGGGTACGGACCTGGAAGAAGCCGTTGACCTCCTGCGGTCCGTCACCGTCGGCGACGTAGCGCCCGTCGGGGTTCACGTCGAGCTGGTAGATCGCCGAGCCGGTCGCCTTGGTCCCGGGCAGATGCCAGGTCACGACGCACCGCCAGTCGTTGCCGGGCCCGACGTCCTCGACCAGGGATCCGCCCTTGTCGCAGGAGGCGGTGGCCTGCAGTTGTGCCTCGGTGACGTCGGGCCGGTGCAGCTGGGTGGTCTGCATCCGGTACAGGTGGCCGTAGGCGGTGGCGAGCGAGGCGTCGAGCTTCGCCTTGTCGACCCCGGAGCCGGACGCCGGCGTGAGCGCGGCGAGCATCCCCACCCCCGCGACGAGCAGGGCCACCGTCGGCAGGACGGTCCACACGAAGATGCCGGCGCCGAGGCCGTCGTAGGCGACGTCGGTGAAGTCGCGGCGCATGAACATCGCATAGGCCAGGGCGGTGGCGGCGAGCGCCCAGACGAGGGCGACGGCGACGCCCACGACGACGGATCCGGCCTGGGCGGGGTCGGTGAACAGCCCGTGCCAGGCGACGAAGGCGTAGTTCGGCAGGGCGGCGCGGACGACGACCGGCAGCGGCAGGATCTGCGCGGCCTGCAGCGCCAGGGCCAGCAGCGCCGGCAGCACCAGCCCCAGCGGGGAACGGCCGAAGGCGACCGAGCCCAGCCACCCGACCGCGGCGAACGCGAGCGTCGGCGCCAGCGCGCAGGCCCAGGCCGCCAGCACCGCGACCGCCGCGTGCGCCGGGGTGAGCAGGTGGCCGTCGAGGCCGACCAGGGGCCTGTTGCCCACGGCGGCGAGCCCGCCGACGATGCTGGAGGCGGGCAGCCCGGCCAGGAGCAGGGCCAGGACGCTCAGGCTCGCCAGTGCCTTGGCCACGAAGATCCGCCGGGGCGACCGGACGGCGACGAGCAGGTGCCGCCATGTGCCCAGGCGGTCCTCGACGGCGAAGACGTCGCCGGCGACCAGCGCCGTCACCAGCGGCAGGAGGAAGGTGCCCGAGAACGACAGCCCCACCAGCGTGCCCGCCCAGCCGGTCTGGCTCATCCAGCGGCCGAAGACGGTGTCGGCGGGCAGCGAGCTCTGCTGGCTCACCCCGGCCACCAGCACGCCGGGGCCGAGCCAGCAGGCGGCGAACAGCAGCCTGATCCGCCACTGGGACAGCAGCTTGACCAGCTCGAAGCGGTAGGTGCCGCGCACCGGCGCGGGCCGGGCATCCGGCTGCGACACGGTGACCGCCGTGGCGCTCATCAGTGCTCCTCCTCGCCCTGCTCGTCGCGGCCCGGGTCTTCTCGGCTCGGATCGTCCCCGCTTGGGTCGTCCCGGCTGGACGCGTCGGAGCCGCGCGTCAGGGCCAGGAACGCTGCCTCCAGCGGCGCGATGACGGGCGCCAGTTCGCGGACGGCGACGCCGGCGCCGACGAGCCGGGCGATGAGGTCGTCGAGCGCGGGCTCCGGGCCCCGCACGAGCAGCGCCTCGACGTCCGGGCGCCGCAGCACGTCGTCGTCGGTGAGTATGCGCAACCCGGGCGTGTCCTCGGCGATGCGACGCGCCGCGGTGGGGTCGGACACCCGGACCCGGTAGTCCAGTTGGTCCGTCTGCGTGGCGAGCTTGCCGATCGGCCCGGAGAAGACCACCCGCCCGGCGGCCAGGAGGGTGACGTCGCTGCACAGCGCCGCCAGGTCGTCCATCCGGTGGCTGGACAGGACCACCGAGGTGCCGGTCGCCGCCAGGCCGGTGAGCACGCGGTGCACCTGGCGGGTGCCGGCGGGGTCGAGGCCGTTCGCCGGTTCGTCGAGCACCAGCAGCCGGGGCCTGGTCAGCAGCGCGGCGGCGAGCCCGAGGCGCTGGCGCATCCCGAGGGAGAAGCCGCGCACGCGGTCGTCCGCGACGTCGGTGAGGCCGACCTGCGCCAGCACCTCGTCGATCCCGACCCCGCCGCCGCGCAGGCGTTCCAGCGCCACCAGGTTCTGTCGGGCGGTCAGCGCGGGGTACAGGCCGGGCCCGTCGACGAAGCCCGCGATGCCGTCGGGCAGGGCGAGCGTCCTGCGGACGGGGCTGCCCAGGATCTCCAGTTCGCCGCCGTCCGGCACGCCGAGCCCCAGCAGGAGCCCCAGCAGCGTGGTCTTGCCGGCCCCGTTCGGTCCGACCAGACCGTGCACCTGGCCTTGGGCGACGTCGAGGTCGACGCCGTCGAGGGCGACAACCTCGCCGAAGCACTTGGTGATACCACGAGCACGAACCACGAGGTCTTCGCGCATATCGTCCCCCCGCTCCCGTATTGGGCATAAGGGAACTTAGGGATGAATCGTGGCATCGCCCGCTTTGTCGGGTGAACCAGGGATTACCGACGAACGACGTGGCGTGGCGTATGAAACGTGTTCATTATCGTCCGGTGCCGCGCCCCAGCCGGGCCGAGCGCCCCGATCGCCGGCCACCGTGCGCAGGGTTCACCGAGCCGTTCCCGCACCGGATGCCCCGGCGTGCAGCGGCTGGACGCGACCGACCGCGAGACCCCGTGCTCCGGCGGCCCTCCCACCGCAGGCTGTCACTCCGCAGCCGGCCCTGCGGCCGTCCGCCGGCTCCGACGGCCCTGACGGGGCATCCGGGAGACGGTGCCCGACCCCGTTCGACGGACGGGCGCGGGCCCCTGCGCCAGGTGGCGTCGAGCACGGCGGAGGGGCACGTCACGCCCGGTCCGGGCAGTGACCGGATGGCGAATCGCCACCGCAGCTGGGCCGGCTCGGACGCGTCGGCGATGGCTCGGTGCGAGGTCCTCGACGCGGAGAAGACCACCGTGAACGAGAGGGCCACCGTGAACGGGTGGCGACTCGCTGTCGCTCGGCTGGCGAGTGCGGCTGCCCACGAGGGCTCAAAGACCACAAAGACGCCCGTACGGGGACACACGCGTGGTAGACATCCGCCTGCGGAGCCGCGGGTCAGCACGAGTCCCGTTCGGCGATGTCTCCACGATGGTTGTTCTGCGTCTGAAAGGTATGACACACAGTGAACAAGAGTTTGGTCGGTTCCATCAACAGTGCCGCCGCCGTCGTCCTCGACCCGGGCGAGACCGTGCAGGTCGTGGCGTCGGCGATGGTGGGGCAGGTGTCGGCCAAGAAAACCATCGTGGCCGCGGCCGCGGTGGGTGTGCTCACCGGTGGCGCGTTGACCGCCCTGGTCACGCCGAAGAAGCTGTACGTGGTCCTGACGGAGCGACGGCTGGTCTTCCTGGAGGGCGAGAAGATCGGCGGGAAGGCGAAGCCGGTGATCTACATGGAGTTCCCCCGTTCGGCGGTGGAGACCGTGTCCACCCGTACCAAGCGGGCGGTGCTCGTCGTTCCCACCCTGGTGGCGGAGTTCGCCATCGCAGGTTCGGAGAAGGGACTCAAGCTGCAATTCCCCACGGTGTGCCGCGGCGAGGGACAGGAGATCGCCGACGCGTTGAGCGTGGGCGCCCGCGGCTCGCTCTGAAGACACCGATGCCGCCGCGGTCGAGCTGCTCAGCCGCCGACGCCGGCCGGTGAAGGGTGGCGGCACGTCCGTCGGAGGGCGGTCGCCGGGTGCTGGTCAGAGAGCGTCCGGCGAGCGCCGCCACCACGCGGCCGCCGGGCACCGGCGCCCGAGGCGCGACGCATCGCGGCCAGCAGGAGCGCGTGGTCGCGGTACGGTGCGACGGGCGCGCGGGTGGCGGCGCACGCCCCGAGGGGGAGGGTGCACGTCAGATGCGGCGGTCAACGCGAGGAGGCATCACTCGTGCCACGCTTCGATGACGTGTTGCGGCGGCCCCTCGGGCTGGTCGCCTTCGAATCCGACCTGCAGGGCGACTCCGAACTGATCGCGGTTCTGGATGGCGTCCTGAACCTGCTGTCGAAGGCGGACAAGTGCCTTGAGCGCGGCCGTTCCGAGGACCGGGCCCTGGCGACGGCCCTGGTCGATCGCGCCGAGAAGAGGTTGAGTCAGGGCGTCGTCGGGCACACGTCGCCTACCGACATCCGGCAGCACGTGACCGGTGTCCGTGATCTTCTTCGCGGGCACCGCCGCCGGCTCGAGGACGGTCGCGGGCAGGAGTAGATCGGCCGGTGCGCAGCCCACGTCGTCCTCGCGACGGCGGCCTTCCTGGCCTTGCGACCGAGGAGCGGCACGACAGCGATGATCCTCCCCGGTGGGCCAAGCCGGAGCGACGAGCGGTCCGGTGTCACAGAGGTAGGTCCGCTCGGGTCCTGCAGATCCCGCGGGAGCAGACTCGACGGCCCTGCCCGCGTTCTGGCGGCAGGAGGCCGTCCGCGCACCGGGGCCCGTGCTGCTCGGGTGTGGGGCAGCGCTGCTGCTCGCCACCTGGCTACCGCCCCTGGCCGGCCGCCTGCGCCCTGACCGCATCGTCGATCCCCGCTCCGGGCTGGAGCCGTTCATCGTGCCCCGAGGGATCCGCTGGGTCACCTGGCTGCCGGTGGCGATCCTCGTCGCGGTGATCCTCCTGGCAGCCCTGCTACCGACCCCGACCCCCCGCTGACGAGCGACACAACCCACCCGCTCACCGGCCGGAGGAAGGGCCCCCGCAACCCCTTGTCAGCCCGCACGCGGGGGGCGCCCGACTGCGTCCACGCGGTCGATCATGGGGGAGATGGTGGTGAAGGCGCCGGGCGGGTGACTCAGCCTCATCCCAGGGATTGACACCGTGCTTGCCGCCGAGGCGTCGCGCACGTCGGACGGCGACGGTCCCATCGTCGCCGTGTCGCCACCCTGTCACCTCGGTGATGGCCTGGCCCGCCCACCGGCTATGAAGGAGCCGGGCGAAGACTGGATGGGTCGCTGCCTCACTCGGCCCCGGTGCAGGCCGTGCTCACGGCGTGTCAGTACCGTTGACCGCGGCGAGCAGGGAGGCGATCATGACACCCGTCGATAACCTTCGCGACGACTGCTTCCCGGGAGCCAGGATGGCCACCGCCTCCGACATCGAGGCCAACGTGCGCAGAGGAACCCCGGCGCCGGAGTGGACGCTCCACCCCTTGCCCGCCATGGGACTTCCCAGGTCGGTCGAGGGGTTCTTCCGGCTCGGGTGCGGCACGCTCTTCTTCGGGTTCTGGATGGCCGTCGCCATGAGCTCGGCCCTTGTGGTCCTGGCCGCCGCGGGTGGGCGGACCCTGCCGTCCACCGGTCCCGCGGCCTGGCGTTTGGCGCTCGCGGTCGCCGTCTTCGGCGGGCTCGCAGGTCTGGGCGTCGTGCTGGTGCGGGACCTGCGCCGCGAGGTACTGGTGATCACCGACGACTTGGCGGTCCTGGTCAGACTCGGACCGCTGCGTCGGCGCCGGACACGAGTCCTCATCTTCGCGGAGCTCCGCGGCATGGTCGTCCAGCAAATCCGGTACGACGGGCGCAACGCACCTGCCCCAGCATGGCAACTGCACCTGCGCGGCTTCGCCGGGCGGACGAGTCAGTGGAACATCGGCGCCGGCGAGTTGGTCCTTCGTGACGTCGTCGCCCACTTCGAGCGCAAGAACCCCAACGACGCGACCGGACTGTCGGAACTGACGTTCGTGCAGACCCGGGAAGACTGATCCGGGCGGCGTGCCCGGGTGTCGCCGGCCGTGGTCAATGCGGTTGGCCCGGCCCGTCCCGTCCCGGCCCGGCGATCGCGTCGCGGGTCGCAAGCCGGGCGAACAGGTCACCACGCAGGCATGCCGAGTCCGTGCTGGTTCCGCCTCTGGGCCCGGAAAGATGGGGACGGGCCGGGTCCGGTGACCATGGAGTTCCTGGGCCGTAGGTACCTCGGGCCTGTCATGAAGATCCTCCGCTACGCCGCCCTCGCGACGGACCCGGCAGGCGGCCACCTCCGCCGGTGCGGTGCTGGACGCCGCTGGGCTCGACCTCCAGCAGATGCAGCGGATCGCCACCGAGATCGGATACTCCGAGACGGCCTTCATCATCGGAGTGGATCAATCTGTGAGCCGCGCCGATGCTCATGCTCGATCGGCCGTCCAGCCCTCGGTCGTCCTCGCCGCCGGTCGCGACGACGCCGTGGGCGCGGCAGTCAACGTGATAGGGACAGGGCCGAGGCACTCTCGCCGACGCCCGCCACCAGGTACAGGGGTTGGAAGTGTTTCGGGACGACGAAGCAGACGGGGCCCTCGAACCGAAGGACGCTGAGCGGGAACCGACCGTCGAAGGCCTGGGGGACTCCTCCGCAGGCGGGGCTCTGCACCAGCACCGCGTCCCCCTTCCCCCGGCCGATGAGCTCCAAGGGGACGTAGCCGGGGAAGACGGACGGATTGGCCGGCGGCGGGGCGGTCGCGAGAACCGGGATCGTGATCACGTGAAAGTCCCGCAGCCAGCCGGGTGCCCCGGCGGGAGGAATGGTTGCGACCGGCCCGGTGACCCGTATGGTCACCGCGTCGAGCCGCGCGTCATCCCCGGCCTCCACCACGGGGGGCATGGCGATCGGTGGCATGGACTTCAGGAGGGTACGGCCGTAGACGCCCATCCCGAACTCGTCGGTGAGGGGGAACCGTGACGGCGCGCGGTACGGGCTGCGCAGCTCGACCGCGCCGACGACCAGCACCGCTAAGGCCACCACGGCTGCGGTGAGGCCCCGAGGAGCCATCGTCCATAGCGAACGCGAGCGGGGTAGCGCGCTGACGGCCAGGACCAGGCTGGACAGCACGACCAGCGCGACGGTGAAGGGTTGCAGGGCGTTGCGCGCCTCCTGGGTGGCGGTGCGCGCCCCGGCGACGCGTCCGGTCCACTCCGACAGGCGCAGCACGAGCGGGTCGCCGTACGCCGGGCCGCCCGGCACGGTGGTACGTAGCAGGTCGATCGTCCGGCCGTCATCGCCGAGGGCCGCAGTGTTCCTTGTCGTGCGGAACGTGCCCGCTTCATCGTGGGTGACGAACTCCTGGACGTCGCTGATTACCGCCGAGTAGGTCCGGGTTGGAGCGGCCACGTCGGTCACCCACAGGGCCAGGAACCCGCCGGACATTCCCACCAGGCCGACCAGTGCCAGGGCGAAGACGATCCGTGAGTGGCCCTTGGTCGAGGGCCGGTCCGGTGGCGGACCGTGTTCCAGGGCTGTCTCCGGGTGGCCCGGCATCGCTGGCGGCGCGTTCTGCGGGGTGCCCCACGACGGCGCGACGTCCTTCCCGGCATCGGGTCGTGGCTCTGGGGACTGCAGTGAGCTGGCCACGAGAACAGAATGCCCTGCTGGCCCGTGCGTGGCACCCGCGGTGACATCGCCGTGTCATGGACCGGCGACCACTGGGCCCTAGCCTCCGCCCGCCCCGGCCTGACCCACTCGGAGCCTGCGGATGCCGCGAGAGTCAGCTCGGTCCGTGGGCGCCGGAGGTCCCGACCCAGCGATGGCATAGCCGACGACACCTGTCTCAACTGCCGCGGCGACGACGTAGGAGCGAGTAGATCCCGAGGTAGATGACCACGGCACCAACCAGGGTCGGATTCGCGTCCCGTCCGAGCCGACGACGACTTCCGTGACTTCCAACCGGCGCCCACTCGGCCCCGGGCCGGACCAGGTCAGCCACCCCGTCCGGCCCAGAGCCGAATCAGTTACCGACCGTCATTCACCTCCGTCACCACCCGAGCTACTGCTGCCACTGGAGCCGCCATCGCCACCCGAGTCGCCTCCGGAGCTGCCGCTCGAGCCACTGTCACCCGAGTCGCCAGCCGTGGATCCTGTGCCAGACG
>Ga0302321_100002452_pt1 | contig 15884 bp, 8 predicted proteins | sample Fen_T0_1_FD_202505 | JGI IMG/M metagenome (GOLD analysis project Ga0302321, IMG submission 202505) | Peat permafrost microbial communities from Stordalen Mire near Abisko, Sweden - Fen_T0_1 | ecosystem: Environmental > Terrestrial > Soil > Wetlands > Permafrost | place: Sweden: Abisko...
ACACGATCACGGGCCAAGGTTGTCCGACCGGCCGCACCTGCGTGGCGCTGGACCCGACGGACGACGACAACGGTTCTGGTACGACGACGACAGCCGGCAGTGCTCCCACCTACCCGCTGAACCGCCTGTATGACCCTACCAACAGCAAGCTGGGTAGCGCGTGCGTGACCACGGCCGGCAAGCTGACCACGATGATGAGTAAGTGCACGGCTCTGCCTGCCACCTGCGGCTACCTGTACTGCATCTGAGCGCCGGCTCACGGCTGACTCTGCGAGGGACAAACGCTCGGTGTAGGGGCGGGCGGCTGGGGATCGGTTTCGACCCGCACCGGCCGAGCTCTGCGACGATGCCAGCCGGCGATGCCAGCTGCACGAGTCGTGCGTTGACTTGCACAAGTCGAGCATATGGGTTGCACAAGTCGTGCGTCCAAGTTGTGCAACTTCCTGTCGATTTGCACTACGCCTACCCCCCTCGACGATGTGCGATTCTCCCGCTGTTTGTCGGTAAAATACGAAATTCTCCCGAAATATTCGAGCGCTCAGGCTGAGCGGGGGGTGTCGGATTTCGGCACGGCAGCTGCAGTAGCTGGGGCACAAGGTCACGGTTGTTACCTCGGGAGAATGTTCAGATGAAGAAGTTGTTATCTCTGCTCGGTGTTGGATTTCTAGGTCTCTCTACTCTGCAAGGGTGCATGAGCACGGTAGGGGAGAGTTCTGAAGGAGTGGGCAGCGCCTCAGCCGAGGTGAATGCCTGCTACACGAACAGCGGCTTGAATCCGACCAAGGCGGCGCTTGCGGTCGCGATGGCGGACGAACTCGGTCGCTGGGATCCGGCTCACGACCTGCAGGTCGTGTTTCCGAACCCGGCGATCTTTCCGAATGTCTATCAGGTCGTCACGCTGAGCTCCACCGCGGTGTGCCTCAAGAACAACTGCGCGAACACCAAAGCGTTGCTCGGTCAGCAAGATCAGCGCCTGATCAACGTGATCGACCAGGCCGTCTTCAATCCGGCGATGTACAACAGTGACGTGGTGGCCTCCGCGGGCCGGAACACTTCGTTCCTGAGTGACCTTCAACGCAACAACCCGACCAAGATGCCGCCCGCGCACAAGTTGACCCGGGTGGGTGGCCCGGTAAACCTGGGTGTCGGTGCCTGCGGTCCGCACTACGTGTACCAAGCAGACAAGCTCGACGGCACTCCGCTCAGCGCAACGGAAGCCGCGAATTTGTCGAACGGCATGTGCTTCTACGGCTTCGGTAGCTGCAGCAACGGCAACCCCTATATCAAGTACACGGTGACGGGCCAGGGTTGCCCCACCGGCCGCACCTGCGTCGCGATCGACCCCACGGACGGCGACAACGGTTCTGGCACGACGACGACTGCCGGTAGCGCACCGACCTACCCGCTGAACCGCCTGTACGACCCCACCAACGGCAAGCTGAACAGCGCTTGTGTGACGACCGCGGGCAAGCTGACCACGATGATGAGCAAGTGTACGGCTTTGCCCGCCACCTGCGGCTACTTGTACTGCATCTGAGCTGAGCGCCGTCTCCCCGGCCAACAGCGCGGGACAATGGGACGAGGTCGACGCCGTTCGCGGCGCCGGCCTCGTTGCCGTTTGTGCGGGCAGCATCGGTGGGTCGAGCCCCTACGTCGGCTGCCCCCGCCTCGTCGCGTCCCCGCTGCTGCAGAGGACGCCTGCAGAACGGGCGTGAGGTCAGCTGCCCCGGCCGAACACCGCGGAGAGCCCTCCGATCTGGAAGTGGCCGGCCTGCGCTGGCGGCGGTCCAGTGCCCGCGAAGCGGCGGTCGGCCAGAAGGTCTGACGAGAATCTCCGAATTCTACGCAACCAGGTCGCCGAGCAAACCGACGAGAGTTTGCAATGGTTGAACCGTTGCGACACGGTCTCGGCAGATCTTCAAGGGTGCAAACAATGGCGCGCTTCTATGTACGAGCGGTTTGGATGGCGGCTGCAGTGGTTTGAGCTACGGCCCTTGCGTTACCCGCGTGCACGTCCGAGTTTTCGACCTGCGTGGCCCGTCGGAGCTGCCCCATTTCGGGTAGCGGAGGCTCCGGGGAATCCGAGGCAGGCCAGGGCGGGGACGCCGGCGAATCCGGGTCCTCCGGGCACGGCGCTGGGGCGAGTGGCGCAAGCGCGGGCCAATCAGCAGCGGATGACGGGGGTGCCGGCGGATCAATCGATGACGCGGGCGCAGGTGGAGCGAGTGCTGCAAGTGGCGCTGCGCCAGACGACACCGTGGCGCCGACCATTCTCAGCATTACCCCCGTGAATGGCGCGACCAAGCTGACGCCGGAATCGGACATCATCGTGATCACTTTCAGCGAGCCGATGGACAAGGCCAGTGCGCAGAAGGCATTCGTGCCGAGCGGCGACGCGCCAGTGCCGACGTTCACGTGGAACGCAGCGGCAACCGAGCTCTCGATCAACCCCAATCTAGGCTACCCAGCAGCCACCGATCCAACGGCGGCCGCCGCGCCGTTCAAGTTCAGCGTGACCACCGTAGCCAAGGATCTCGCCGGAAATCGGCTGGCCGCGGAGGTGAATTGGCAGTTCACGCTGCTTCGCGAAGTCACGCAAACTTTTCCTCTTGCCCGATCGAGTTGGGCCAACGGAAAATCAATATATCTGAAGTACGCAGGCGTTGGTGATGTGTCTGACAATACAGAAGTCCGCGGCTTCCTCTTTGCGGACATCTCGTCACTCCCAGCGGGGATCGTCAGGTTTGGCGGCGCAAAAATCAGCACATTTGTCTACCAACTCTACGGGGATCCGTTCGGTTCGTTTGGGAATATGCAAATTCAAAGTGTCTCGTACTCTGGCAACAATGGCTACGCCGATCAGAGTGCCTTTGACGCTGCCTCCCTTCGGGACCTGGGGACTTTCATCAGCGCCAGCGGTCACAACACAGTGGGCGACCCGGTGGTGAAGGATGTGCTCGCTGCATTGAAGGACGACTATGAAAACCGCAGCATACGAAATAACCGAAGCCAATACAGGTTGATCTTCCCCTCCGCTCCCAACTCCAACTCGGCGCAGGACATGGTTTGGGTCATCGGTATCGGCAGCGACAACAACAACAGTGCGCTCACTGTCACCTACTTGTACCCGTAGAGCCCGCTGGGTCCGCGGCCAGCTCCGAAGCCGATCGTCGCGATGGCCGGCTTCGTTTCCCCTGTGCGCGGATGTGGGTGCACCACTCGTGCGCACAAGTAGTGCACGCGGCGCTTGAGGTTGCACAACGCCTCAGGTTACTTTGCACATGTGTGATTGGCCCGCAGCATGTGTGGAAAATCAGAAATTCCCGTGAAATATCGTGCAACTCGCCTCTGATCACCGAGTGTCGAAATTCGGCACGGCAGGTGCAATAGGTTGGAGTACAAGGTTACGGTTTCACTTGGGAGGATGGTTCAGATGAAGAAGCTATTGTCGCTGGTCGGTGTCGGTTTTCTGGGTCTCTCGGCGTTGCAGGGCTGCGCGGCTTCCGTCAGCAGCGACGAAGCGGACAGCGTGGCGAAGACCGAGGATGCCGTGAACGCCTGCTACACGAACAGCGGCCTGTTGCCGACCAAAGCGGCGCTGGCGGTGGCGATGGCGACCGAGCTTGGTCGCTGGGAACCGGCCAAAGACTTGGTTGCGGTCACTGGCTTAGCAGCGTTTCCGATGAACACGCAGCCGATCGTGCAATTGAGTTCGAGCGCGGTGTGCCTGAAGAACAACTGCGCGAACACCAAGGCGCTGCTCGGTCAACAAGACTGGCGGCTGTACCAATACATCGACCAAAACGCGTTCAATGCCGTCAATTTCAACAGTGATTTGACGCAATCGCTCGGACGCCACAACGCCAACATCACCGATCTCACGCGCAATAGCCCGTCCAAGCTCCCGCCCGCTCACAAGCTGACGCTGGTCGGTGGCCCGGTGAATCTCGGCATCGGCTCCTGCGGTCCGCACTACGTGTACCAAGCCGATCATCTGGACGGCACGGCGTTGAGCACGACCGAGGCGACCAACCTCGCCAACGACTTGGTGATGTTTGGCTTCGGCAATGCGGGTGGCAACAATCCATACATCAAGTACACGATCACGGGCCAAGGTTGTCCGACCGGCCGCACCTGCGTGGCGCTGGACCCGACGGACGACGACAACGGTTCTGGTACGACGACGACAGCCGGTAGTGCACCCACCTACCCGCTGAACCGCCTGTATGACCCTACCAACAGCAAGCTGGGCAGCGCGTGCGTGACCACGGCCGGCAAGCTGACCACGATGATGAGCAAGTGTACGGCTCTGCCTGCCACCTGCGGCTACCTGTACTGCATCTGAGCGCCGTTTCCCCGGCTACACCGTGTGACCTTCAGACGAGGTCGACGCCGCTCGCGGCGCCGGCCTCGCCGTCGTTTGTACCGTTGCCGATTGTGGATTGGCACCAAAGGCGTGTTAAGGTTCAGGCTTTGTCAAACGGTTGGAAGGATCGCGTGAACACTCGACACTGGCTAGCCTCGCTTCCGCTGCTGCTCGCGAGCAGCGGCTGCTCCTTATTTTTCGACCTCAACGCCAATCAGTGTCAGGTGACGAAAGACTGCACCAATCTTGGTCCGCAGTTCGCCGACTCGCTGTGCGTTAACCAGGTCTGTGTCGCCAAGACCACCGGCGGCGGTGGCGCGAGCGGCAACGGGCCGAGCGGCGGCAACAGCTCGAGCGGCAGGTCGGGCGGCAGCGCCATGAGCGGCGGTGGTGGCGCAGATGCGGGCGCAGCGGGTGATGGCACGGGAGGGACGCCCCCCGAGTGCACGACGAACGACGAATGCATCACGAAGCATGTGGACCTGCCTTACTTGTGCGTCGATGGGTCGTGTCTCGAGCTGACCACTGAGGATTGTCCGCTGATGCTTCCCAGCAGCAACACCCTCACCCTGTTGCGAACGGCTTCACCGATCATCGTCGGCGCCTACGCCAACATGAACAACAGCGCAGACCCGCACGATTCGCTGGCCGTCATCAATTGGGATCTGGCTTTCAGCGAATTCAACGACAAGACATTGGGCGGCATTCCCAACACGGGGAAGGGCCCCGTTCGCCCCGTGCTGGCGCTCGTCTGCCAAAGCAGCATCGTGACCGACATCATACCCAGCCTGCAGCACCTGACTGAACAGGTGCATGTGTCCGCCGTCTTGAGCACGCTATCTACGGATCGATTGTTCACCGCGTTCAACTACACCCAAGATCCGGGATACGCATCGGCCGGTGGCAACCCCGTCTTGTTTTTGAGCACGGGCAGCGCTGATCTTCGGTTGGCGAATCTCGCCGATGACGGCCTGGTCTGGCACATGCTCGGTGATCCCCGGACGCTCGCCGCGACCACCGTTGCGTTGCTGAACCGCATGATTCCGACGGTCAACGCCGCACGCCTGGCTGCAGGGGAGGACCCGACCACGGTGCCGCTGCGCGTGACACTGGTCTATTCCGACGACACGACGATGAGCGATCTGTTCAGCGTGCTGACCACGCCCGACGACGCCCACCCGGAGACACTACTGAAGTTCAATGGCAAAGCAGCGATCGATCAGCTCGACTCGGGCGAATTTAGGCAGGTCAAGATCCAGTCGGCCAAGACCCACACGAACCCCGCATTTCAAAACGCCATCGACGATCTGAATGCCAATCCTCCGCACATCGTGATCGGCATGGCCACGAACGAGTTCGCCAAGGTCATCAATGCGGTGGAAAACTACGCGCCAACGCAGAGCCGGCGCCCCCCGTTCTATCTGTTATCGCATTTGCTCTACAACACGATTGAACTTCAAACTTCCGTGGACGCGAACGCCGCCAAGACCCCGCCGTTGAACGAACGCCTGCTCGGCGTGAACTACGCTGAGGCGCAAGATGCGAAGTCCAAGTCACTCTACGACGCCTATTTGGCGCGTTTGAAGAACTCGTACTCGGGAGCCCTGTCGGTGGCAGGGACGGAGAATTACTACGACGGCGCTTACTCGATGCTCTATTCAGTCGCCGCAGCCTACGCCAAGGGCAGCAAGGCCCCGACGGGCGATGACATGAGCGTCGCGCTCGATCAGCGAGTTTTCAGCACGAGCAAGGATGCCGAATCGGTAGACATCGGCCCGGCCGCGCTGGGCGCCACGGTGGGCAAGTTGAGCGGTCTGACCTACAAGATGTCGCTCTACGGCACGATGGGGCCACCGAATTTCGATCGCACGAGCGGCACGCGCGTGAGTACGACTTCGGCCTGGTGCATGGAGAAACCAGCCACGACCTGGGTCTACCGAGCGGACGGTCTGATCTATGATCCGGATGCTCACGAGTTTACCGCGCCCACCGCAGGCGTTCCCGCATGCCTTTCGAAATATTGAAGCGGTTGTGCCCGGCCGCGCTGCTCGCGCTCGCCGGCTGCAGTCAGGCATCGTTCGAGCAGCTCGATCAGAGCCAGCAAGCGATTGCCTACGGCGAACCGTCCGGGCCTGCGGACGACGGCGTGGTGACGGTCCGGGGCAATGCGGGCACCGTGATCCAAAATTGCACGGGTGCCCTCGTCGCCGAAAATCTCTTACTCACCGCCCGCCACTGCGTTGCCGCCTTCGTGGACGACGTATTTTCCTGCACACCAGAAGGTGAGCTCGGCCCGGGGAGCAAGGGGGGGCAGATCGGGCCACCGCTGACGCCGAGTGCGGTGAGCGTCCGCGTGGGCGCCGCCCCAGGTGCGCCCGTTGCCGCGGTGGGGGCGCAGATCTTCACCGTGCAGTCGCCGTCGATCTGTCGCAACGACATTGCCTTGGTGGTGCTCGATCGAGCCGTGACCGGCGTGCCGATTGTCCCGATTCGGTTGGATTCGGGCAATGACCCCGGTGAACTGGTGCGCGTCGTGGGTTTTGGCTCGGACGAGAACGGTAATTTTGGTTCGCGCATCACCCGCAGCGGTGTACCGATCAGCATGGTTGGTGCCAGCAATTTGCGTCCGACGGGAGATCCCGTGCCGGCGCGCACGTTCGTCGTCGAGGGCGCCGTGGCCTGCCACGGAGACAGCGGCGGGCCGGCGCTCAGTGAACAGAACGCAGTCGTCGGTGTATTTTCGCAGGTCGTCGGCCCTTGCTTCGCCAGCACTGCGCGGGACTTCTACACGCAGGTCGCGCCGTTCAAAGACGAGCTCGTGTTGCCCGCGTTTGCGGCCGCCAACGCCGAGCCCGTGCTCGAAGTGGGTGGCGCATCCGGCGCGCCGGGGGAAGCGCCAGACGCGGGCTCGAACCTCGCGGGCGCCCCCAGTGCCACTGCCACCGCCGGGGCGGCTGGCGCCGCTGACGATCCCAATTATGGGGGACCGCGCCAGGCCGGCGGTTGCAAGTGCCACATGGGCAGCCCAAGCGCGGGCGCCTTGGCTTCGGAACCGCTGCTGGCGCTGGTCCTGTGCGGCGTGGCGCACGCCCGGCGACGGCGACGGCGCCTAGCGGCTAACGCCGGCTGAATAAGTACAAAGAGAAGAGGGCGAAGACAACGGCCGCCAGCGCCACCGCCCACGGCATCAGCGGCCGGCGCCTCGACTGCGCGCCGGTCACCGAGGCTTCAGCTGCTTTGGGAGGCGTGAGCGCAGCCCGAGCTGCATCGCTCAACTGCGTCGTCTCTTCGTCCGCGGGGCCCATCGGAGGCGTGCGCGTCGGAGAAGTGCTCGTCGGGGGAGTGCGCGTCGGGGGAGTGCGCGTCGGCGGAGTCAGCACCGGGGGAGTCAGCGTCGGAGCTGACGCCGGATCCTTGAGTCGCGCGAGCGCGGCCGGCTGGATCACTATCCCGCTGGTGGCCGTCGGAGTAGCGGTCTTGTCGGCCGGCGAGATGAAACGATGGGCCAATGCGTCCGGAATGGCGCGGCTTACGTTGACCAGCGCATCGATCATCTTGCGGCGGTCGTCGCTGATCCGCTCACGCACCAGGCGCGCGACGTCCCCGTGCTGGGTCGGTTTTGGTCGACTGAGCAACCACTGCTCGAGTTCGAAGCGCATTTCTTCGGCAGTTTGATAGCGTTGCTCGCGGTCACTGGCCAACGCTCGCATCACGATGCGCTCGAGTTCTTCCGGGTAGGCCGGGTCGAGCTCGCGCGGTTTGTGGTAGAGCCCGCGGACGATCTTGCCGAGCGCTTCTCCGCCGCTGCCGAACGGGCGCCGACCGAGCGTGCAAACGTACAGCACGCAGCCCATGGCATAGATGTCGACTCGGCGATCTACTCCGTGCCCGAGCACTTGCTCGGGTGGAATGTACGCCAACTTGCCTTTGATCTCGCCGGTGCGCGTGCGCGCGTGCAGTTGGTTGGCAGCCTTGGCGATGCCGAAGTCGCTCACTTTGACGTGCCCGTTGACGGACACCAAGATATTGGGCGGTGAGATGTCGCGGTGCACGATGCCGAGGCTGTTGCCGTCGCCATCTTTGGCATCGTGTGCGGCGTGCAAACCAGCGCACGCTTCCGAGCAGATACGCACCGCGATTTCGAGTGGTAACCGAGTCAGCGCGCTGCCGCGCATCAGCCCGCTGAGCGTGTCGCCGGCCACCCACTCCATCACCATGAACAACAGGTTTTCGTCCCGGCCGAGTTCGTAAGTCTCGCAAATGTTCGGATGCCGAATGGCGGAGGCGACTACGGCCTCATCGATGAACATGCGTGCGTACTCGGCCTCGACCGCGAACTCAGGGCGCACCAACTTGAGCGCCACCGCGCGTGAGATCCCCGTGCCTTCGGGCTTTGCCGCCCAAACCTCCGCCATGCCGCCAGCTGCGATCGGAAACAGCAGTCGGTAGCGACCAATCAGCTGGCCCGCCTGGACGCGTGCCGACTCTTCCGCACCCTTGGGCTCTCCGGGGGTGGGCCCGCTGACTGCGTGCTCGGTTCTGACGCCCCTGCGATCCATTATAAAAGCTTAGACTAATCGCATCTTCATCCGTTCGCTACGGATTCCGTCACATCGCTCATGTAGGTTCCGCGGATTTCGAGATTAGGGCGCCGCGAAAGGGTTATCGGGGTCGAGCACGCGCGGACGCTTGGTTACGACCCTCGGCATGTCTCCGGTACCTGGCGGCGGCGCAACCGCGTGCGGCGTTGATTGCGCGCTCGCCCGTGGCTTCGCGCTCGGACCGTGCCCGGCCGAGGTAAGGGTTGAAAGGGTGAGTTGAACCTCTTTGCTGCTGTCCATCCGCAGTTCTTCGACTCGATCGCCGAAGCCCGGTGCGGAGGCTCGCACCACGTGCATGTTCGAATCGGGAGCCGTGGTCATCACGTACGGGTTCGGCAGGGCGGGGCCATCATCGAAATACAGCACGGCGCGCTGCGGATAGGCACGCAACGTCACCGTAATCGTGTGGTCGCCGGCCGCAGCCGTGGCGGATGCTGGGGCGGGCGGAGCCGCGCTCGGCTTCGCGGTCGCGCTGGCGACGACAACGGGTGTGTTGTCATGTGAACCCCCGAACGCCACCCAGCTGACTAGCAACAAGGCGACGCTGCCCGCGCCCACCGCCCAAAGAATGCGCTTCGATTGGCGATTGCGGTCCCCGGTGGTTGTGGCGCTCGAGCCGCCCAGCGTTTGCTCGGTTGGAGCCGGCGGAGGGGGAGCCGGCGAGTCCAACTCGTGTTCGGCCGCCGCGATCCGCTGCGATCGTTCGGCGATCGCTTCGCCGAGGCATTGGGTGACGACCGCGGCGATATCGCGCTCGGTGACCAAACGACCTTGGGTGGCCATCCAGAGTGAGAGCGCGCTGCCGAGCTCGTCGGCGCTTTGATAACGGAGCGCCGGGTCGCGCTCCAAGGCTTTGCGTACGATCGCTTCGAGATCCGGCGGATAGCCCGGCAACCGCGCGCTCGGCAGGACCAGTGGCTGCTCGAGCAATTGATAGAGCGTGGCTACCGCGTCGTTGCCGTGAAAAGGACGCTCACCGACCGTCGCTTCATACAAGACGCAGCCCAGCGCGAAGACGTCGGCTCGCCGATCCACGTCACGTTGCGTGACTTGTTCGGGAGCCATGTACGATAGCTTGCCCTTGATTTCGCCGGTTGCCGTCGGCGCGTGCAACCGGCCACGCGCTTTGGCCACGCCGAAATCCGTCAATTGCACGTGTCCGCTGGCGGAGATCAGAATGTTCTGCGGTGAAACGTCGCGATGAACCACGCCCAGCAGGGCCCCGTGTTCGTCACACAAGTCGTGAGCGACTTGCAGGGCGTCGCACAGCTGCGCCGCGATGCTCGCGGCCAAAAGTGGCTCGAGACGGTGCCCCTCACAGGCGTCCAGCAACTCGTACAGCGAGCCGCCGTCGGAGAAGTCCATCACCAAGTAGGGGATGCCGAGCTGCTCGTCGATCTCGAAGGCATGGATAGTGCAGACGCCGCGGTGTTGCACTTGGGCCGCAAGCCGTGCCTCGTCGAGCAGTACGTTCCAATACTCCCCCGCGGCCTTCTCGTTGCCGAGCGTGGTCTTGAGCGCGAACAGTCGCCCCGTGTTTTCCTCGCGCGCGACCCAAACGCGACCCATACCACCCGATCCGATCGGGACGAGCAGCTGGAATCTCCCCAGCTTGTTGCCGGGCTTCAATGAAGTCTCTGTCAATGCGAACTCTGTGGGCTCAGTATAGCTGAATAGCTGAAGCTTATCGCCGACTGTCCCCCCGCGGGCGAGGCAAAAAAAGTGTGCCGTGGGGCCGAAACGACGTGTGTGTAGGTAGGCAATCGTGCGAGTATCCCGCTCCCGAGCCGCAAGCTCCCTAGGACCATCGCTGCAAATTTGACCGGCCAGGTGCGGTTTTTCAGGCAGAAGTGCGGCGGTCGGATAGGCTCAAGGCACGCGCTTGAACGACGCCAGCTTCACTCATCGTCCCGGCCCGACGTTCCGCAAAGGTGCGCTCGAGGCGCTCGTCTACGTTCGTCAGACGTGCACCATTCACCCTTTGCCGGAGAGCGGCACGCTGCGTTTGGGTCGGGGCCTCGACAACGACATCCGCATCGATGATCAGTCGGTGTCCCGATATCACCTGCTACTTCACGTGGGGGACGGCATCGAGGTGGAAGACTTGGGCAGCGCCAACGGCACGCTGCTGTTTCGTGTCGATCCCGAAGACAGCTTGGAAGCGCCGACGCGACGCAACGAAGCAGAGGCACGACTGCGGGGCGGTGACCGTCGAGCACTGGAACCGGGTGACTTCGTCAGAGCTGGCTCGGCACTCATCATGGTGCAGTCGCGTCGTGCGACCAGCGCCCGCGCTCCACGAGCGCTCTCCACTCATCCGCCTGGCGAGGGGCCTGCGGTGCTGCTCGATCCCGAGATGAAGCGCGCCTACGAAATCGCCCTGCGCGCTGCGCAGAGTGGCATCTCGGTGCTGATCACGGGCGAGACCGGCTCCGGAAAGGAAGTCTTCGCCGAGACCATTCATCAGCGTTCGACCCGTCGAGGGCGCCCGTTCTTGCGCTTGAACTGTGCGGCTTTGTCCGAATCTTTGCTCGAGTCGCAGCTGTTTGGTCACGAGCGCGGAGCCTTCACCGGCGCCAATCAGACCAAGCCGGGGCTGCTCGAGTCCACTGACCAGGGCACCGTCTTCTTGGACGAGATCGGGGAGATGCCCCTTTCAATCCAAGCCAAGCTGCTGCGCGTGCTCGAGGAACGCTCGGTCCTGCGCGTCGGAGCGACCAAGCCTCGCCCGATCGACGTACGCTTCGTTTGGGCCACGAACCGTGATCTACGAGTCGAAGTCCAGGCAGGACGCTTTCGCAACGACCTGTACTACCGCATCGCCGGCGTCGAGTTCAGTATCCCGCCCTTGCGTCGTCGGCCGCTCGAGATCGAGCCGTTGGCGCGCTTGTTTCTATACCGCTTCTGTGATCGCTCCGGGCTGCCCATGCCGGAATTGACCGAGAGCGCATTGAAGGCGATGCACGCGTACTCTTGGCCAGGCAACGTGCGCGAGCTGAAGAACATCATGGAGCGCGCTCCGTTCCTCTGTGAAAACGGGGTGATCACCGCCGCACAGATCCCGCAGCAGCCGCTGAACGATCTCGATCCCGACGATTTCCCGGCCGAAGAGCAGGACCGCACGCAAGTGTTCGCCCCTTTGCGCGTGCCCAAGTTCAGTGAAGAACGCGCGCTGGCCGAACCGCCGAGCAGCGCGCCGCGGAGCGAGCCTCACTCGCATCCCATCGATTCGGAAGAAGAGCGCCAGCGTGTCCTGCGCGCGCTCGAGCAGTGCGGTGGCAATCAGACGCGCGCAGCCAAGCTGCTCGGTGTGTCGCGCCGGACTTTGATCAATCGCGTCGAGCGCTTGAACTTGCCGCGACCCAAGAAGACCTGATTGTCGGCCCGCGGGAGCGGTGTCAGCGGCTGAGGCCGAGCCGAGAGCGCGCTTCGGCGTATTGTTCGCCGACACAGAACGTCGCAAGATCGCGCGCTTCCGGGTTGCGCACGATCCACTTCACGCGATCCGGCCCTTCCTTCGGTGGGCCACCGGGCTGCCCGACGGCGAACGCAACGCCGCGAAGCGACGCCACGAGCGATCCGGCGGAGAGCAGCGCGGTCCGATTGCCCCACTGATGGAGCGCGGTGCCGAGCAGGCTCGCGCGGTTACCGATCGCGCCAATCACCTCCAATGCCAGCACCGGCACGTCGGCATCGAGCTTGGGCGGCATCGCGCCTTGGATGCGCCGCTGCGCGTCCGCGAGTTTCTTGGCTTCGACACCCTGCGGGATCCAGTTGGGTGCAAGCAGGCTGAGATACGCCGCAAGTACCGGCCACAGATCGATCGGCGCGGTGCGCGACAAGGCAGCTGCTTTGCCTTGCAGAATCTTCAGACAACGGATCATCAAGAAGTAACGTGCGGCGTCGTCTTCGCTGTCCAGCAACGCCTGCCCGAACACCAGTTGCGGGGTGGCCGAGCCAACGGGGATACACACGCTGCCGAGCGTGGGCGACGCGAACACCTCGAGACCGCGAATGCCGAACGAACTCGCTACCTGTTGCACGTAGCTCGTGAAGGCCGCAGAGCTCGCCGGCAACGGCGCCGCCCGCATCGAGCGCAGATCGACGGGGTAGGCCGCGTCCAGTACATCGCCGCTCTTTTGCAACAATGCGCGCAGGGGCGGGCTCACCAGCTCGGGCGCGAGTAACTCGTCCAGCCGAGGATCACCGGCGATCGGCCCGGCCGCTGGCACCGGCACTTCGTCCCCGTGCAACGCGGCCAACGTGGCGCGCGCCACGAGCGCCGAATCACCGGCGGCTCTCAGCTCGGCAACGGTGGCCAGGACCTCGAAGAAGCCCGGCTCGAAGCGGCCGGTCGCGAGCGCGCGTCGCGCGTCGGTTGCAGCGCGATCGAGCAACACCTGCATCGCGCGGGTCTCCCCGTGGCGCTGCTGGAACTCGGCTACGGAGCGGAGTACGGCGCTGTCGTGCGGCCATTCTTTGCGGGCCTTGTCGAAGGTGGCCTCCGCACGTTTGCGATCGCCGCCGATTTGTTCTTCGACGAGCGCTAGCGCGAGCGTGCGGTCGCGCTTCTCTTCGGGAGTCTTGGCGCGCGACAGCAGATCGGATTGGAGCGACAGGGCCGTCGCTTTGTCGCCCAGTCGACCGTAGACCTGCACCAGCCTCGCGACAGTGTCCGGGTCGTCCGGGTCGCGCTTGAGCACTTCTTTGTAGGCGAGCTCGGCCCGCTCGGGGTTGGGCAACGTCGTGTCGTACAGCTCTCCCAAGCGACGATAGATCTGTGCTTGTCGTCCGAGCTCGATCGTGTGTCGTGCCAGGCGAATCAGCGCTTGCTCCGCGGACGCCCAGTCCCCCTCGCCCAAGCACAGCTCTGCGAATGCCTCGAGCGCCTCGGCGTGATCGGGGTTGGCATCGAGCGCCGCCGCCAGAGCAGCCTTGGCGGCGTCCTTTTCGCCGACTTCGGCCAGCGCGCGGCCGCGCGTGACTTCGATTGCGATACGTTCTTCGGGATCGGTGGTGCGCTGCAAGCGACGTTCGAGCAGCGCCGCGAGCTTCTGGCGCTCGTTGGCGGCGACGTACAGAGACTGTAGCCGTACCACCGCGTCCTCGTGGGCAACGTCGAGAGCGACCGCACGTTCGAGGGCCGCTCGGCCGCGCTCGACGTTGAGCGCCTTGTCCAACCAAAGCACGGCGGCCTGATGCCAGGCACTGACCTGATGGGCTTCGACGTGGCTGCTCTCTGCCATCGTCTCCTGCGCCTGCGCGGCGGCCGCGTATTCACCGGCGCACTCGAGTACCTCCGATAGTGTAGTCAGCGCGATCAGATGATTGGGCATCTGTTCGAGTGCAGCCGAGAGCAGGCGCTTGGTGTCCAGTGGGCGGTCCAAGCGCGCGGCGGCTTCGGCTGCGCGCAAAGCCAAGGTCGACTTGTCGAGCGGGCGTTCTGCGAGAGAAAAAAGCCGCTCATCCACGCGCAGGCCAAGTTCGTTGTCTTCCGCGGCGCGCGCTTGCGCGCTCAGTGTACGCAGCGCCCACAACTCGTTCGGTGAGCGCGAAAAGGCGATTTCGGCCATTTCCCGGGCCTCGCTCCAGGCGCCGCGCAGGACTCGCAGCCGCGCCGAAAGGCGCGCGTGGGCATTCGATTCGGCCACGTCCAGTAGACGCGCCAAGCTGGCGGCGATGGGCTCCAGTTGCTCCAGGCGATCACCGCTGATGTAAGCGTGCTCCAAGCGACGGAGGGCAGGCAAGTGCTCGGGCGACTGCTCGAGGATCGCCGTCTGCCAGAGCAGGGCGCTCGACGCATCGCCCCGCGTCCGGTCGATTTGGCTCAAGCGCTCGTACAGCTGCAGTTGCTCTTTGGGATCTTCGCTGGCGCGGACCCTTTGCAGGAGCGAATCAGAGACGCGCGCGGCTGCTGGTCCCGATACCGCGTAGCGCTCGGCAGTGATTTTCCAGAGCTCGGTGCCGTCACTTTCGACCGCCAAGAAAGCGTTGCGTGCGGCTGCCTCCAGGTCGCCCGCGCGCGCACGCTCGAGCGCGGCCTCGGCCAGCAGGCGACCACGGCTCGTGCCCTCACTCGTCGCGGCCAGTGTTTCGCGCCAAGCCGCGCGTCCCTGCTCATCGCCCGGCACCATGCGCTCCAAGAGCTCTCTCAGCGCCAGATCGGTCGGGCGTGCGCGTAGCGCTTCCTCGAGCAGTTGCTCGGCCAACGGCAAATCACTCTCGGCGACGAGCAGGGCCTCGCGAACCAAGTCCAAAGCGTGTTCGATGGCGTCGTCCGTGGCGTCGCGACGAGCGCGGAGCGCACGGAGCAGGGCCGTTGCATCGCCGGTTCGACGCGCGCCGACTTCGGCTAGGCGGTGGCTGAGGGATATCTCCGGTGCGGCAAGCTTGGCTCGCTCGAGCAGAGCTTGATAGCGCTCTCCGTCGTTGTCACTTTGGCGCAGGGCCGCCTCGAGCAAAGCCAGCGCCGAGCGAGGCGACGGCCCGAGCTCGTCGGCGAGCTGTACCAACAACTCGCTGGCCCGACCGGGGGCAGCGTTGCTGAGCGCGCGCAGTGCCGCTTCGTTACCCGCGTCGAGCTCGAGTACACGGCGATACATCACGGTCGCCGAGCTCGGCTCGCCCGCCAACTCGTGTACGAACGCGGCCGCCATGCGGTGGTCGCGCTCTCGTTCGATGTCGCCCGTCGGGTTCGGCCACTCGCCGAGCGCAATTGCCACCGCGCCTTTGGCGCGGGACAGCTTGGCAAACTCGAGGCCGAGCAGGCGCGAAAGCGAGCTCATCGCGTGCGTAGCCTCGAAAGCGTCAGCGGCGGACTGGAGCTCGGTGAGGCCCGTAGAATCGCCCGCGGGCGTGCCCAGAGTCTGACCCAAGCGCTGCCCGGCGCGCGCGGCTTCACTGCCCATGCGGACTTC